>ERZ773014.263-NODE-263-length-36076-cov-9.015574_pt1 | contig 36076 bp, 35 predicted proteins | sample MGYA00580841_ERZ773014 | MGnify/ENA primary metagenome ERZ773014 (study PRJEB29015, sample SAMEA2737989) | human oral metagenome | biome: human oral; feature: human-associated habitat; material: dental | place: China | collected 2067 ... | reverse complement strand
CAGACTACAACAGCCTCCTTGATGTCGCAAAGGGGGAGCAGGACCAAGACGCACGCCCGGCGATGGCTGCGACCGTGGAAACCCTTGCAGACTACGGCACCATCTACCTTGGCTACCCCGTGTGGTGGTATGACGCGCCGCAGATCGTGAAGTCGTTCCTCGACGCGAATGACCTTTCCGGCAAAACCGTTCATCCCTTCTCTACCAGCGGCGGAAGCAACATCTCCATCACCCTCGATAAGCTGCGTGCGATATGTCCGGGCATGGACCTGCGTGAGGGCCTGACGATTCCTGGAAGTTCGGTGGAGAGCCACATGGGCGACGTGGACGCTTGGCTCAATGCCTAAGGGAGCCGCTCGTGTCGGACGGGCGGTGGTGAGCTGCGCGCTCGCTGCATGTCTCGTGGCGCTGCCTGTGACAGCCGTCGTCGCAGACGTACCGCACGAGTGGATCGGTATGGCGACCTTCGCGCTGACGGCGACGCACGTTGCTCTGAGCCGTCGCGGCCTGGACCATCCGCTCAGACAGATGCGCAGGCCAAGAAGGGTCGTCGACCTCGTGGTCGACGCGGCGCTCGTCGGCTGCATGCTCGGGCTTATGGCAAGCACGCTTGTGCTCTCACGCCACGTGTTCGCATGGCTGCCGACGCTTCCAGGCGTCGCATGGGCCCGCGAGCTGCATATGGGATGCTCGTACTGGTGCTTCGTACTCGCCTTCACACACGCAGGCCTGCACCTGGACCAGATGGCGGGCCCCCTGCGCCGCAAGCCGGTGGCCGTCTGGCTCGGGCGCGCAAGCTTCGCCATCGGTGGAGCCGTAGGTGCCTGGTCGTTTGCACGCCTCGGCCTTATCTCCTACCTCACGCTCTCGAGCCCGTTTTTTGCGGCAGGCGCAACCCCGCTGGGCACCTTGGCTCTGCAGCACGCCTCCGTGGCCATACTGATAACGGGCACGGCGCACTACGCACGCTCATGTGCCGAACGCCCGTCCTCGCGCAAGGACGATGGGTGACACGCGTCCGTCGCAGCTCCCAAGACGTGCTTTGGCTGCAGACGTGCCGACAAGGGCGGCAGACAGGCTTCGTGAGGGCTAGCGCCCACATCGCCTATAATCATCGACATACCACCGGTCCGGCTGGTGAGGGGAGGCTGGCATCGTTGAACCTTGGAAGGGAGACCGAGACCGTCGAGTTCAAAAAGACGACGTCTGAGCTGCGCGAGGGTATAGAGTCCATCGCCTCGATACTCAACAAGCATGGAGCGGGTGAGCTCTACTTTGGTGTTCGTGACGACGGCGAGGTAACTGGACAGGACGTTGCCGGATCCACATTGAGGCGTGTCAGCCAAGCCGTCGCCAGCTCAATATCTCCAACGATCCATCCTTCCGTCGAAAGACTCGACGACGATGAGGGGCGAAGTTACATTCGCGTGTCGTTTGTTGGTAGAGAACCTCCGTATTCTTGCCACGGTCGCTTTCGGACTCGCGTCGCCGATGAGGACGTCCCCATGTCTCAGGAGGAAATCGGCAGGATGTTCCTCTACGCCCGCACCCATGAGTTGCCTTGGGACGAGTGGGAGTCAGATCGTCCGATTCTCGATATCGACGAGGAGGAGCTCAGAGCGTTCGTCAGTCGTGGAAATGCCTGTGGTCGCATTGAGGAGCCGTTCGCATCAGTAGAGGCAACGCTTGAGGGACTCGGACTATTACGAGGTGACCATCTAACCAACGCTGCCGAAGTCCTGTTCTGCACCTCTCGCGACGTCGAGCTCAAGATGGGCATCCTCGCGACACACGCACGTACCGAGATTCTGGACCTGCACCAAGAGTCCGGTACCCTATTCGAACTCGTGCGTAAGGCACAGACATATATCCTCAACAACACACGGAGGCGCTTCGTCATCAAGGGGATGGGGCCACGTGAGGAGATTCCCGAGATACCCACCGATGCGGTACGCGAGATCCTGATCAATGCCTACACGCATCGTGACTGGCTCTCCTCAGGTTGTGTGCAGATAGATATCTACAATGACAGCGTCGAGGTGTTTAACCCCGGATGGTTCATAGAGGGCCAAGATCCCGAAGCCCATTTGTCTGGAAAGAGCAGATCGTCGCTCACTCGAAACGAGCTCATAGCGAGGACCCTCTACAGATCGAAGGACATCGAGTCATACGCATCGGGCATCCCACGCGTAAGAGACCTCTGCGCAAATGCCAACATCCGTATCGAGTACCAGCGTATGGCTGATGGCACCAACTTTGTGTTTCACCGCAACGACGCGTTCGCCGACAAACCGCCGACAACCCGCCGACAAACCGCCGACAACCCGCCGACAAACCGCCGACAACCCGCCGAACCCTTAGAATCGCAGCCCCCCGCTTGGAGGGATATGCCCGAGAACGATAGGCTCGTGTACCAGTACCTACTGGAAAATGGCAGCTCACGCACTTCTGACATTGCACGCACCCTTAAGGTCTCACCCCGCACGCTACGCGATGTCATGCGTCGCCTGAGCGAGCGGGGCGTCGTGGTTGCCCACGGTGCCAACAGGAACCGGACGTACGACCTGGCACCGAGGGCGAGGGGTGCATCATCGGACATTACGGAGAGGCCATGCCCATCTGGGCATTCCTGGAGGTCGTGACGTTTGGCACGTTGCTCGCTTTCTACCTCTTTTGCTCAAGGCGCTGGGACGATGGCGTGATGAGGGGGGAGCACTACATCCTCAAAGGCGTCAAGACGGTGCGGAATTGCTGCTCTCACTCGTTATGTGCATTTGCACATAACGAGTGCGCGGTCGCGTCCCTCAGCGCCTTGACGCTCTTAAGAACGTAGTGTTCCTGCAGCGTCTCGCTGTTTTCCCAGCGCGTCGCACAGAACAGGTAGAAGTCCACGAGCGTACCGAAGTCGATGACCTCCAGAAACACCCAGATCGACATGTCATCAATGTGATGCGCTATAAGGTCACCCGCGTAGGCATCGTGGCGCTCGCCCTCGCGGCCGCGGACCTTCATGGTTCCCTAGATGGCATTTCGACCCGCGTGGTTCAGGCTCGAGTAGAAGCCAGAGACTATCGTGTAGCCGTCCTCGCCCCGCTTCTCAACGTTCGACAGCACCCTCATCTTGGCGAAGTGCTTTTGAAGATTGACCATAGCGAGCGCTCGCTAAAACGCTCGCGCCTCCTCGCTACGAACGTGCCAGAAGGCACGTTCGCTTAACGCTCGAAGCGTCTATCGTCATCGCCAGGAATGCCTCGCGGACCCGCCTATCAAGCGACAGAAGTAGCACCTGGCGTTGCTCACCCAATCCCCTGTCCCCCTGCATAGGCGGTGTTGTGCAGCTCCTAGTCGGTCAGCCTCTCGCCCGCGATATTGATAATGCGGAACCAGCCCCGCTTCTCGGAGTCGGTACCGTCGCACACGTAGACGAACAGCTTGTAGTCGAGAATGGCTTGCATCTGGTCGGCGGGCAGGTTGCAGAAGTACTGGTTACCCACACTGAACGCGCCGCCGATGTACTCGCAGAAGGCGATGGTACGCTGCTGGCCGGTCATGACCTTGTAGGCATTGTTGTGGTAACCAGCAACCACCTCACTGACGATGGTCTTTCGCCGCTCGGTCTGCATGCTAGGCCTTCTTGCACGGCTCGGGGCGCAGGTTGCGGATGACGATGCGCGTCCATACGTTCTTGCACTTGCCGTCCTTCTCAACCTCTGGTTTCGTGCGTTCCGTACGGCCTTGCGTGATGCCGGCCTCCTTGGCGAGGTTGTCCTCGCTAAAGCTCACGATCTCGAACTGGTCGGGGTTATGCTGCTCCAAGAACGTGATGGGCACGCCCATGTCGCCGCCTAGCTCCTGCATGCTGCGGAGGAAGTGGTCGAAGTTGGCCATGCCCAGCTCCGTGACCACGGTGGCGAAGCTCCCGTCGATCCAGGCTCGCTTCACGTCGTCGCGCACCAAGCGCCACGGACGGTCCGCTTGAGCCGAGCACCCGTCGGTCGAGACCTCGAGGCTCTACGCAACCTTGGCCGAACCCGACTTCACCTGCCACCCGTCCAGATGGTTGAGCTCCAGGGTTCCGTCCGAGAGGGGCAAAGCCCGAGACTTCAGCCCAACGCCTCAAACGAGGCCGCGAATCGCCTACGCCATCTCACCCGGCTTGTATGTGGTTGTCAGCCCATTCCGCCCTCCGAATAGCATAGCCCTTCGCGGGAATGAGTCCAGCCCCGCGCGACCACCCAAGTTCGCCGCATCGGTGCCGCTCAGGCCAGATACCGATTCCATTTTGAGCCGCCGTTAGGCATACTGTATGTGCAGGCATACATTCTCGGTAACGATTCGGGGGTCAGGATGTCGCAGGAACACAAGCTCACACTTTCGCGCAAGAAGTGGTGTCTCTGGCTTGCCGGCCTAACAAGCGTACCGTATGTCACGGGCAATATCTCGGCCCCGGTCATTCCCGGCCTCATCGACACCTCCGCGCTCTGCGTCGCAATCGCGCTCGTCGTGCTGTGGGACAGGTATGAGGCGAACTTTGCAGACACAGGGACCACCCGGCGAGCGAAGATAAGGGGCACCCTTATCACCACAGGCTTATATTCCATGCTCGTCCTTACGGTGATTGAGTCGATCTCGATCATTCGGGGACGGGACCCCCTGGAGTCGGAGCTTGTCATCGCGCTCAACGAATGGCTCTCCCTCGTCGAGTTCGCATGCTTTGTCCTCGCTGCCCTAGGGTGGGTGCTTGCCTCCGGTGATGAGGACCCCCTGTCCCGATCGCACAGGCCAACACTCTTCTGCATGGGCGCAATCCTGCCGATGATGGCCTTTGCGCTCTCGGAGCAGACAGGCATTGACTCGGCCCCAGAATCGCTCGTCCTCTGCGGAGCGTTTGCCCTCATGGTCCTGTTCGTGACACAAAGGGTCGTGCCAAGCTGGTGTCCCTCCCAACTCGATGCCCTGTTGCTACTATGTGGGCAGCTGAGCGCGATCGCGCTCAGGTCGATCGTCCTCGGTGACATCCGATATGGCTTTGATGAGAACGCGCCCCTCGCCGGCTGGGATCTGTTACTCGTTGTGTTCATCATTGTTGTCACGCTGCCATACCTCGCGTCTCTCATCCACAGGGAGAGGAAACCGGACGCGAGACCAAACGCTACGGACGCCTACGACACGGGCATGTCCCTTCTTCGCAGCGCCGATGGCGGTCATACGCTGACAGATCGGGAGCTTGAGGTCCTCGCGCAGACGTTGGCGGGCGAGTCCGCACGGGTAATCGCGGGCAACTTGGGCATAGCCGAGTCTACGGTCGCGACATTCCGCCGTCGTGGCTACAAAAAACTGAACGTATCGGGGAAGGACGCGTTGCTACAGTTTGCAGATGACCAAAAGGCCAAGGATCCCGATCCAACCGACGGATCCAGCAAAACGGCGGAGAGGAAACCTTCCTCCGCACTTTGCTGGAACATATGGATCTGCCTTTTTGTGGCGGCACTTGTCCTGAGGCCCCCGACTGAGCTTGAGGTGGGCGAGATGATGCTTTTCGACACGTCTCGCCACGTTGCATGGATACTGGGGCTTATCCTGGTCGCGGTGGCCGCCTCACGGCTAGCCTCAGGCCACCAGCTCATCGGCGAGCCCTCTGCCAGCCCAAAGGCGTCCCATGTCGGCAGCCTCCCCTCTAGCCCTGCGGTGCTCCCGCTGTGCGCCCTCTCGTTTCCCATCACCATGTACTTCTCTTGGATGCAATCACCCGACTACCTGCCCTGGGCGGTGCTCTGCCTCCAGCTCTGCCCGATCGCGCTCGGGATGGAGACAATGCTGCAATCAGACGGATTGCCCCGTACCGCCACGCAGCTGATACGGACCTTCGAGGCGGGTGTTGACGCGTTTCTCTTCAGGGGCACTGACGGAGTGCTGCTGTTGGGACTGAGCTGCATCTTCTCCGTCCAGATGGGTGACATGACCTTCTCGGACATTCCCCTCTACTTTTGCCTGTCCTCCATCGCCGTTGACCTGCTCTGCGTCTTCGAGGCAGTCAGCGCCGCCCACGCCCCCAGGCAGCTATCTCGCAAACAGACCGACCGAGCCTTGCGGTACCTGGAGGGACGAGGGCTTGGGGAGCTCCAGGCACGTGTGGCGCTAAGCATCGCCCTGGGACAGAGCACAAGGGAGATCTGCTCCTCGTGCCAGACGACGCGGGCAACGGTCAAGTCGTACCGACTGCGCAGCTATCAGACACTTGGGGTGCACAGCGCCCGAGAATTGCGAGAGATGCTCCTGCGAGACACAGGCTTGACAACCTAAATTCAAATTGCATCCCGTCAGATAACAGACAACGACGCCCGCATCTGGGATACTACAGTCAACAAGTTGGCCTTCCTGTAAGGGATTATACGAAAGGATGAGCTCTCATGGGCCGCAAAGCGTTGATTTCCAGCCTTCTCGTGAGTGTTCTCGCCTCGTTCATGGCATGGGCCGTCATCTGGACGCTTCAAGATAGCGCGGAGACGGTCCGTGGGGTTGGCGACGATGCCGTCGCGCTCAGCATCCTCAACGTAGGTACGGGCGAGAAGGCAGATACCACTTCCAACGGTAGCGTGGGACGCCTTGCGGACCTGCTCTCAAGGTACGGGGTGGCCGCCATCATGGATGGTAACGAAGACGGTCACCCCGTCCTGTGGGCGCTGGACTCAGAGGGCATCGTCCCTTGGCTCTCACAGTACGCAGGAAAGCTGGTGCCAAGCGACAGGCCACAGGTCATCCTGTTCAAGGGCAGCTACTCGGAGGGCAGATGGGAGGCCGGGCTGCCGCTCACGCTCCTTCCGGAGGGATCCGACGTTATCGACACCATCAACCCGACGCACGACAACAACGGGACCCTGCAGGGCGTCTGCGTGCCGTCGAGGCAAAGTCGGCTCATCCCCGGGACCTACGTGCTTTCCTCCATGCCAAAGGGGCTGCTCGACGAGCTGCGACCCCTGCTGCTCTCAACGGACCTTGAGCTGGGAGGCCTGGAGGAACGGCCGCTGTGGCTCGATTTGGTGAGTAGCCCGATGTTCGTGATAGCCTCCTTTCTGCTCGTCTTTGGGCTCATGTCCACTGGCGTCTTTTGGAGGGTCTCTGCGACAGGCAGGCGCGACGACATCAGGCTCGTCTACCTGGCAGGCGGGACCGCCCGCACCATGGTCAGGAGGGACTTTGTCGGTTGCATGGTTCCCATCCTGGTCGGCGTGCTTGGAGGCGCAGCAGCATCGGCCGTCCTCACGGGGGCAGTGAGCCAGGCCCCGCCTCCCGAGGGGCTCCTCGAATGCCTCTGCCTCACGACGGGTCTCTCGGCTTTGGTCCTTCTTGTCCTCATGTACCTGGTACTTCGCTGGGCAATAGTAAGCGCGCTAAGGGGGTGCGACTGATGGAGGAGGTCACGGGCGGGATGCGGTTGGCGCTGCGCCATTGGCGCGAGCTTGCGGGAACGACCCTCATCTTTGCGCTCGTCTGTTTTGCGTTGTCCTTCATCTTGGGGGATGTCATCGTGGAAGTGGGAGTGTTGAGGGGTGGGGCCACCGTGAGGAGGGAGGGGGCGACCACCTTCGCCTGCTTCTATCCTCCCCTCAGGCCAGTAAGCGACACGAGCCCTCGTCTGCTCGATATGCTTGCAGAGAAGATCGAGGAGGGTAGGGCCTACTCATCGGTAATCGGAAACCTTGAGGCGGACAGCCCGGAGGACTTCGGCGCAAAAACTATCCTGGTGGTTGGCGGAAGGGCTCGGAGCCTGTTTTCCGACCTGGGCCTTACGTCCACCACCCCCGGTGCCTTCCTTGGGGTCAAGGTCGAGCAGACCTCCCCATTCGTGAGGCTAAGGGGCAAGGAGATCCCCGTCGCAGGCAGGCTCAGGGGTGGCGCCGTGTGGTTTGACCCCTCTTCTGCCGGCATGGACCTCGACAGCTGCCAGGTGCTGCAGGTGACACCGGCAGAGTTCTCTGGGCTTGGCACGATCGCCCAGGAGGAGCTCGTGCTGCGTGCGGTGTTCTTTGACGTGTCGGACGACTTCATCGAGGAGTACATCGCCGAGGCGGCAAAGGGCGAGCTCTACCTTGTGCCACAACACATAGCCGTCGTGCAGCCCCGGGGGTTCGCGGCACTGATGGTACGGGCGAGCCTCTACCTCATCTCGACGGTTGCCTTCTTCGCCCTTGCACTCTTCTCGTTCTGCGCCTCCACGAACGAGATCCTAAGGCAAGAGAGGAGGGCCTTCGCCATCAGGCGCATGTGTGGGGCCACAAAAGTTGCACTTGCCGTCAGGCTGGCGTCGTTTCTCGCGGTGGGCGTGCTGGCGCTTCCCGTGCCCTCGTGCCTCGCGCTGACGCTCCTTGGACCGCCGGTGGGCACCGGGGCGCTCGCGGCGCTCCTCAGCATCCTGTTGGTCTATGTTGCGCTCCTCTGCGCCTTCATGCGCAGGGTGTTCCCAGGAAGGGAGTGATCGAGGTGAGCTGTCTTCTCAGGCTGGAGGGCGTCACGAAGTCCTTCCGAGCCAAGCCCGACCCCGTCGAGGCCCTTCGCGGGGTCACGCTTGAGGTCAAGGCGGCAGAGATGGTGGCGCTCATGGGGCCGTCGGGCTCCGGGAAGTCCACGGCCCTCTCCCTCGCGGGACTCATGCTGCGCCCAACGGGTGGGACCGTCTTTCTTTCGGGCGAGGCCGCACCGGATGACGAGAGGGGTCGGGCAAGGCTGCGCAACTCCTTCGTGGGGACCGTCCACCAGAGCTACGCTGTGATAGGCGACATCAGCGGCATCGCCAACGTCGAGATCCCCTTGGAGTACGCCTCGCCGCGACTGCCGAAGGGACGAAGGCGCGAGCTGGCACGAGAGGCGCTGGGCAAGGTGGGACTGAGTGAGGACGTCTACTCCAGAAGGGCCTCGAGCATGTCCGGAGGCCAGCAGCAGCGCGTCGCCATCGCGCGGGCACTCGTCGTCGGCCCAAGGCTGATCCTTGCCGACGAGCCCACGGCCGCCCTCGACGGGAAGCTGATAGGTGTCATCATGGACCTGCTGAGGGACGCCTGCAAAGGTGGCGCCGGCGCCCTCATCGCAACACACGACGAGCGCGTGGCGTCATGCTGCGACCGAAGCCTCACGCTCGTGGACGGCGCCATCGTCTGAGGGCGAGAGTCCCAGTCTTGTCAGACTCCGAACCCCGCCAGCCCTGTCAGGATCCGAACCCCCCCTCAGATTGAGGGGTACCGAGTTTTGGCTGCCAACTGGGCAAACGCCCACGGGATAGTGCCCGGCAGATTCCGGGGCACGCTGTACCGCCTCCCTGCGGCGCCTGCTTCCCTGCGGCGCCCAATGTCGCGTGCGATTGTCGCCTGCCTGTCGCCCCTCAGGCGCCGACAACGGTAAGCTCGCTCGCAAAGCCGTTGAGCTCGATGACGTGACATGCGTCCTCGTCCTCCTCGACGCCCTCGAGAACGATCCTGTTGCGGATGCCTCGCGTGCGCGTGGTAAACTCGGCTCCCTTTGGAACTACAATCCTGGATGCTGCACCATGCTGGTTGAGGTCGAGTTTGTCGGGCAGTAAGGCGCAGCTGACGTCCACGTCTCCGTTAGCGTCCAGCTCCACGTGGCCGACAAGCCCATCGATGACGACGGTGCTCACCCTACCGCCAAACTCCACGTGTGGGCAGTCAAGATCCCGAAGGACGAGCTCAGTCGTGTTGCCCGTAAGCTCAACGTTGCGATCGGTCTGTGGCAGGCGCACGATGACGTCGAGACCCTCCCGGCACTCCGCATCCGTCACGCCCTCCAGACGAGTCACGTCCACATCAAAGTTGCGACCCTGGTCCAGATACACCCTCAATTTGTCCATAAGGCCAATGGTGTCGCTGCCCAGAAGCACGCAGACGCGACCGTCAGGGCTCGGCTCCGCCACGATGCGGCGCGACCCGCAGACGTTGATGTCAAAGCTCCTCGCGTCCTTCACATCGCACTGCGTAAGGCTCGTGAAAAGGTAGCCTTTCTCGCCCGCTCTGGCAAGCAGCGTGTTTTCGAGTAGCTCGTCGACCGAGACCTCGAAGAGGTGCGCAAGCGCCATCAAATTGCTGATATCAGGCAGACCAGCGTTCGTCTCCCACTTCGTGACGGCTTGCCGAGAGACGCCAATCCTCTCGGCAAGCGCGTCCTGGGAAAGCCCAGCCCTCTTACGAAGTTCTCTGATTCTGTCGGAAAGCATGTCGCTCCTTACCGCATCGGTGGTTGTTGGGCCCGCCTGCGGGTCCGTCTGAAACGTGTGCTCGACTGCGTCCATTCCTTGTCCTCTCATTGGGTGTGACCGAACGAGCACAAGGTATCGGCTGAGGGCGAGATTGGCCAGCAACAAGGGCTTGCACGGGGCGTATTAACTGCCACGCTTCGTGGCATATGGCCCTGAGCTGGCAAGACACTGCGCCCTCGCACCCTACAGGCTTTGGGGTGCGAGGGCATCCGACCCGCGCGGCACCACATGGCGAGCAGGCCGGCACGAGCGGGGCAGACGTTCCGCCAAGACGGACGGGGCGAGCGGCAGCGGACGGGACACCTACAACGACTACTCGCCGTGCGCACTGATGAGCTCGGAGATCCTCCTCGAGAGTTCGTCTAGGTTCATGCCAGAGCGCTCCGCCATCATGCGAACGGTGGCCTTGGGAATCATCACCCGCGCGAGCGGGGAGTTGAGCAGCGCAAACTTCTCGTTCACCTGCGGCAGCGCGTCTTTGAGCCAGGGATGGGCCGCAAGGAGGTCGCGCAGGCGCGTATCACCATTGATCGAGCTCGTCGCCTGGGCGGATGGGACGGGTGCCTCATCTTCTTCAGGTAACGACTCCTTGGCGGAAGACGACCCCTCAGCGGGCGCCGCAGCCTGCTTGTCCGGACGGGCGGCAGATCCCTCCGCTTTCGAGTCCTGCGCCTGCTCACCATCGCCGCCCGCAGGCTCACCACCGTGCTCCTTCGCGCTCCACGTGAGTAGCGTCTGGGAGCCCTCAAGGCTGCGGATGTGGGTGCAGTCCTGCATCATCTCGAGGATGCCCCTAAAGGTGCCGTCCTCGTCGCGCACTGCCAGGTAGGTGATGTAGATGAACAGGTTTGGCTTGTTGATCCAGAACTCGGCGGATTCCTGCTCGCCGCTACGGAACTTGTCGATGATCTCGCGCACGATGTGGGCAGACTTGCGCGGGTGGCAGTTCATGATGTCGCGGCCGATCACATTCTTGCTTCTGGGGAAGACGCGATGCTTGGTGTCACTGTAGAAGCACACAAGCTCGTTCTCGTCCACATAGGAGAGATCGACCGGCAGATGCTTGTAGATGAGGTTGATCTGCTCCAGCGTGAGCGAGCCTTCGGCAACATGAAGCTTGGAGGAGGCGCTCACACCGCCCAGACCATGCTTGCCGAGCAGCTCCAGAAGGTCCTGCGAGAGATCGGACGTGGTGCCCTCCCCCTTGGCGCCATCGTCTTTCGCGGGCTTCTCTCCCGCATCAATCCACGCGAAGCCTATCTCGTGGTCGCCTGCAGCCATGTCTCGAAACTCGTCAGGTGTAAGCAGGATGAGCGAGGTGGGGTACAGGACGTTCTGCTCCTTCGAGATGAGGTCGCGAATGTCGGCGACGAGCGTCGGCTGCATGTCGATGAACCTCTCCTCGTCCGTATCGAGGAGCTTACGAGCCGTGCCGATCTCCTCCCAGATAAAGTCATCCAGGGTCCACATCGTCGTGGTGGGCCGGTCGAAGCCCTTCTTCTCGAGCATGGAATAGAGCTGGTTCTGTTTTCTGGACAGGTGTTTCTTATACTCTTTCAGCCTATCGTATATGCTGAGCCACTGGTTCTTGATGGGAGGATACTGGACAAGATCCTCGATGGACAGGCAGATCTTCTCCAGCTCGTCGTTCTCTGCGTAGTAGCGCGCGATGGGGTGGTCGTCCGGAAGCTCTGGGCGCGAGCGATCGATGAGGCCATCGAAGAGGGCGAGCATGCTTTGGATGTCCTCCTTCTGGCACTGCCCCTCCTCGAACTCCTCGAGCTCCTGCTCCGCCAGGGCGACCTCGTACGGCTTGATGGAGTCCACCCGCTCGCGTAGGCGCCTTTGACCCTCCTCGAGGGTGATCGAGCCGCTATTGTAGGCATCCTTTACCTCGAGGATGAACTTGAGCTTATCCATGTCATGCTCGGGAACGTGATCCATCATGCTCTCGGTCTTGCGCTTCATCTGCGACTCCTTCTCTTGAGGCAGACCTGCCCCTCGGGACATGTTGCCACATCAACAATTGTCGAGGCGTACTGTAACAGAGATGCTGCACCCCCATCAGAGGGTGCAGTTAATCCCTACTAATTATATAGCAATTACGCGCTAAAGATCTCCCCAAAAAAGTCGATAAGCCCATAAGATTCTGCACCCCAAGGCCTCATGCCGCCTACCTGCCATACTCCTCCTCGACACGTAGTTACGCGTCGGACTCAGGATGACGCTCTTCTCACTGCCGAGAAAGACCTAAAGAACCGGGCTCTATGTATCAGAACCAATCTTTTTGGGATTGCACGTAGATTCGCTGGAACTCTTCATCGCTTTTCGTGAGATACATAACGCCCTCAATGATGCTCACGAGAAACATGGCGAGAGGCACCACAATGGTCCACCAAAGAAAGAAGGTCAGCAAAAACATGATGATACCCGCACTTATGTATCCTAAATAAAACTTGTGAAAACCGAGTATCCCACAGAATATCGCTAGCAATCCTGCCGCCACTCTGCTCTTGCGAGATACTGGCCGAGTGGAGTATGGGGGCTGCGTGAACACCTGTACCTGCGTATATGATGTTGGTTGCTGCGGGTATGCCTGCGTAGTCGATGCTCCGGGCTGATCATATGTCTGTCCCTGCGGCTGGGCGTAGGTGGCGTAGGGTCCCTGCCGCGCGTCCTGCCCCTGCGGCTGGGCGTAGGTGGCGTAGGGTCCCTGCTGCGCGTCCTGCCCCCGAGGATGTGGTCCCTGTGACTGTGGATTTAGCTGTGCCTGGTAGTCATCCTCCTGGGATTGGGAAAAGGCCACCTCATGTGTCGGGTTGAAACGCGTTTCCTGAGTAACCGCCTCTGAGAGCGGTGGCCCCTCATCCTCCTGCCCCTCACCCAAGCTCTCGTTCGCCCCTTTGTCTATGGACTTGGAATCATCGGGCACAAAGAACGACGTACCACGTGAATCTGCCCGATCCGTGGGCGACTCCACCTCCCTGGCAACCCCCTCATCCACTGAGCTAATGACATCGCCTGTCGTAACGTCCTGGACGCCCCCCTCTTCTGTATCCCCCTGTGAGTCTTGCGTCACCACGGTAGCTGTCTCTGTGAGTGTGGGCGTGGTGTCTGTTGCGGAGGATGTGTTCGTAGATGTCGCGATCCCCGCAGCAGGCTGTGCAGTAGGGATGGGACTGCCGCATTCTGGGCAGATTCGCACCGCATTCGGAACAGAACCTCCATCGTGTGTATGGGTTGACATACTTCCCTCCTTGTCTCGACTCTTATGGTTGAACTGGTTGTAGCCATGTGGAGAACAGATAATGGAAACCCATGTAGAACTATCTTGAGGCAGTGTACCCACCCAGAAAGAGATCAAAGCTCTGAATCGCAGTCCCGAAAGACAGCGACGAAGTCCTCAACGAGCGACTCATGAGCAGGCGACTACAAGCTCACATACCAGATGTCGAGAAATCCGGTAAGGGCACAGGAGAGACATCTAAGGGGGCGCGCCGTCATGACTGACCATACAACCACAGCCGCATCACCGACAAGGAAGGGCAAAGGACTACGATGAGCCGAGCCACAGACCGCGCAAACGACGAGGCCATAGACTCTAGATAAGCTGCAGCAAGGCGGCACGACACCCCTGTCCGCCCGCCCCGATCCCGGGCTACAGCGCCGTGTACGTCTTGTCACTCACCGGCTCACACCACTCGTTCGAGAGGCCCTCTCCGGGAATCCCAAACGCAAGATGACTGAACCAGCTGTCGGCCTTCGCTCCGTGCCAGTGCTTGACCTCGGCAGGAATCTCGATGACGTCACCCGGCCTCAGGCCCTGGGCGGGCTTGCCCCACTCCTGGTACCAACCCTCTCCGTCAACGCAGATGAGCACCTGCCCGCCCCCTGTGGTGGCGTGGTGGATGTGCCAGTTGTTGCGGCAACCCGGTTCGAAGGTCACGTTGTGGATGGCAATGGGATCATCTGGCGTCGTAAGCGCCTTTAGGTAGGAGTTCCCTATGAAGTACTGCGCGTAGGCGTCATTTGGCTCGCCCAGACCAAAGAAGCCGCCATGTCCCTCGACGTCCCCTCCCTCGGATTCCGCATCGGCGTAGACCTCCTTCGCCAACCTGAACGCCGCCCAGGCGTTTGGCCAGCCCGCATAGAAGGCCACATGCGTCAGGAGCTCGGCCATCTCCGTCTTGCTGACCCCGTTTTCGCGCGCCGACTGCAGGTGATATCTGAGCGAATCGTCGACGATCCCCTTTCCTATGAGCGCGCTGACCGTGACGATGGAGCGAAGCTTGAGGGGAAGCTCGCTCTCTCGCGACCACACCTGCCCAAAGAGCACGTCATCGTTGAGCTCTGCGAACTTTGGGGCAAAGTCTCCGAGCGCGTCGTGTCCTGCCGTCTGCGTAACCATGCCTGGCTTCCTTCCCACGGTACCGACCCTGCCTGGCATGATATCGCTACAGCCTACCCCCATACACCGGGAAGAGAGAACTGGCCCCGTAGTCCTTGATGCGCTCCATGGACTTCAGGCTCTGCATGTCGTCGTCAGAGATGGTGAAATCGACGTCCGCATTATCCCTCAGATGCTCCACGCTCGTCGTCTTGGGAAGGGCCACCAGGCCAAGTTGGATGTCATAGCGCACGCAGAGCTGTGCGACTGACGCGTGGTACTTCTTGGCTACCTTCGCTATCTGTGGGTTCTTGAGCACCATGCCATGGGCGATCGGTGAGTATGCCTCGACCTGGATGCCATGGTCCTGGCAGAAGCGGATGAGCTCGAAGGGTGTGTTGCTCACGTGCGCCAGCACCTGGTTGACCTGGGGCGTGGCATCAGAGTTATCGAGGATGTTTGTAAGGTCATGCTCGTTGAAGTTCGAGACACCGATGACGCGCACCTTGCCCGCCTGCCTTGCGTCGACCAGCGCCCTCCACACCTCCAGGTTTTCCGCCTCGTAGCGGTTGTCAGACTGGTTCACCTCGATCCAGGGCTGGGGACTGTGAATGATCATCTGATCGAGATAGTCGAGCCCCATCATGGTCAAGGAGCGGTCTATGGACCTCAGTACGGTATCATAGTCCTTTCGCTCCGCCGCAACCTTGGACGCGACGAAGAGCTCCTCACGTGTGATCCCGCAGTTGCGCACACCCTCGCCCACGCCCCTCTCGTTCCCATAGGACTGGGCCGTGTCGATCATGCGGTAGCCCACCCCCGTCGCGTTCACGACGGCCTGGTACGCCTTGTCGTCGCCCAGCAGCCACGTCCCCAGCCCAAGCTTGGGAATGGCCGTCCCGTCGGCGAGCGTGTACCTCTCACTCAGCAGCATGCTTCTCCTCATTACCTTGCCAAACGATGCGGGCACGATACCAGCTCAGGAGGCAACGTCCATCATGACCTCTTGCGCTGCGACACACATCAGGACACCTGCGGTGGCACGCTGATCATAGTGTGGCGTCCCTTGGCTGAACTCGCGTCTTTTGACATGGCCCCCATCGTTATCCGTTTGTCAGAACTATCCTAATGGGTGTACGCCTAGGAAAGAGCCGAGATGTAAAATGTCTATATTAGATATATAGAAATAGCTGAGTGCAATACCAACGGAGAGATACACTCCTGTTGGTTGTCTTGGTTACATCGAAGGTAGAAGGCTCGAACGAGGAAGGCGCAGTATGGAACTCAGGGCCCTCAGATACTTTCTGGCCGTAGCCAGGAAGAGGAACATGACCGAGGCGGCGATCGCCCTGCATGTCACGCAGCCGACCCTCTCCAGGCAAATCTCCGAGCTAGAGGCGGAGCTTGGCACGAGGCTCTTCACGCGCACGAACCGAAGTACCATCCCAACCGAGGTAGGCCTGCGCCTGCGCCAGCGGGCAGAGGAGATCCTCTCCCTCGTGACTCGGATGGAGGACGAGGCGAAGGACGGTGAGGCCGAGCTCTCTGGCTGCATTCGCATCGGTACCGTCGAGACCTGTGCCACGAGGATGATCGCCGAGGCCTTCGCATCGCTACTACAGAGCCATCCCAAGGTGACCTGCGAACTCCTCAGTGGAGATGCCGACACGGTGGAGGAGAGACTCGAGCACGGCCTGCTTGATTTCGGGCTCTTACTCGGACCCGTCAAGTTCGAGCGCTACGAGTGCCTGCGCCTGCCCACGACAGAGCTGGTCGGGATCGTCACCCGAAGCGACAGCGACTGGGCAGAAAGGTCGTGCGTCACCCCACGAGACCTGCAGGACATGCCACTGCTACGCTCGTCTCACATCAACAGGCAGCTTCTTGACCTCACAACGTGGTCGGGTGGAACCCTAGACGTTGGGAGGATGAGGCTCGCGGGTCACTTTGACCTCATCGCAAACGCGATGCCCATCGTGAAAAGCGGTGTGGCAAATGCGCTTTGCATAGACGGCCTGCCATCCCTCACCTCGGAAGACCTTGCGTTTGTGCCCTTGGAACCCACAGTGCGTGTTGGTGCCTCCGTCATCTGGAAGCGCCATCGCAGCCTCTCGCGAGCCTCTGCGGCCCTTCTCGAGAAGCTGCGATCAATGGTGGCGCAGGATACGTGAGACACTCATGGCACTCACGGCAGTCGGATCATAGCGGCACCCAGACGTGCCGTTGAGGGCACGCCCAGTGCCGGATCTAGACGATGCATGCCGTTGCGAGCAGATTGACGCCAGCGAAGAAGATACCGACACCGACCATGGTACCGATCGCGACAGCTGCGATGGCGGGGTTCATGAAGCTCATGACGCCAACGATGACCATCAGTATACCTGTGAGCATAACGACCCACCAATTCCTCGCCATCACCCGCGTATCGAACTCCTTATGGATGCGATGCAGGTGTGAGGAGCGCACGATGCGGAAAAGGCCGATCAAGAGAAGCCACAGGGCGGCCGTGTACGCGACGAAGAGCTCGACTGCGAGCTGCATCGTCTCGCTGACGATAAGAATGATGCCAAAGCACAGCGAGGCAATGGCACCTGTCAAGGTCCAACCATCCGCGAGTCCAAGCTCCCGACGGCTACCCCATGTGCAGATGTTACCGATAGCATCCAAGATCATGTTGAATCCGATAACCCACCCAAGGGCAATGAACGTCAGTCCCGGGACTGCGATGCAGTACACACCTGAGGCAACCATCAGGATGCCCATCACTATCACTATGATCTTACCTGACGCCTTCATCACCACATCACCTTCCAAAACGGGCCACAGCATCAAAAAATTGGTGCCAAAGGCCGCAAACCCAAGAGCTAAGACGTCACGTGAGTATCTAGAACTATACCCCATCCGTGCACGACATAGACGAGCTCTTTGATGCGACTGACCACTTCTGCTATCAGCACCAAGGCAGATACGTTGCCTATAGGAGACATGGGCTTCATTGAGTGATGTGCTATAGTCCGCTAAGAATGGAACCTATGGCAGGAACAAAATTTGTTGATGAGATGTGAGTCATGCTTCATCTAGAGAAGATAACCGCAAAGAACGTCTGGGACATCCTCAAATTGAAAGTATCGGAGTCACAAAGAGACTTTGTCGCAGCGAATGACGTCAGCATCATCGAGGCATACATCGCCATTACGGCAAACGGGCATGCGTTTTCATTTGGCATATATGACGGAGAGACCCCAGTAGGTTTCTTGATGATTGGTTTTGATGTTGACGATTGCTGGGACGGTACGCCGAAGATAGCAAAAGGAAACTATAGCCTTTGGCGCTTAATGATCGATCAAAAGTATCAGAAAAGGGGTTTCGGTAAGAAGGCTATCGCCCTTGGTCTGGATTTTGTTAGATCGTTCCCCTGTGGCAAGGCGAAGTACTGTTGGCTGTCCTATGAGCCAGAAAATGTTATCGCCCGTCACTTGTATAGCTCATTTCGCTTTACTGAAACTGGTGATATGGATGGGGACGAAATCATTGCCGTATTAGAACTTTGAGATAGCTTAATTTGAAACGTTCGAATGTTCGCTTGACATACCAGTCCGTCCTTTGGAAGTCTCGCCCTCACGGAAAAGTGCACTCTGTGCCGGCAATGTGACGGAAAAGCGCATTCTGCACGTTGGACCTCACGGAAAAGCGCATTCTGTGCGCGAGCAGTCACGCAGAGTGCGTCTTTCCGTGAGAGACGGAGCCAGAGTGCGCTTTTCCGTAGAATGCACTTTTCCTCACCTGGGCAAACGTCGAGCCACCTCACGGAAAAGCGCATTCTGTCTCCGGCACCTCACGGAAAAGCGCATTTTGGACAGGGATAGGTCCGCGAGTCTACGTCGAGCTCCCTCGCGGAGGATACCGACCTTCCTCCTCTCTGGCGCCGCCTGCCACCCGAGCGAGGTTCTGCAGGCTTCAGGCTCACGCGGTTGGACCCATAGCGCACGCCGGCGTCTCCAGACGCGAGGGCCGCAAGCTTCTTTCCAGCCGTTATCGATCGTACAGCCACAGCTAGGGTCATCACCACAAGAACTAGCAGACGTATCCCCTAGACATGAGACTTCTCCGGATAATTAAGCTCTGAGAGGGAATACAATGACATGATTTACGGGATAATGTATAGTATATCGGTTTCGTAGGTTATGGGGCACCTCAGAAGGAGTGTTCTTGAGCTATTCTGCTAATGCTGACAAGGGTGAGATGACTGCTGCCCAGAAGGGTCTCATGATCATCGCGATCGCCTACCTAATGGCAGGGGTCCTTCTGCTTCTGTCATCCCTACTCCTTCTTAACCCTTCCTCGCAGCCTGGGATCATAAGCCAGCAAATTACGGCACTCACGCTCCTTGACCTCCCCCCTGAGTCGGATGCGAGCGTATACCAGTCCGGCATACATCAAACATCTCAGGTGACATCAACCTTTGTGCTCTGCCTTGATCTTGGCCTGTTCACGCTACTTGCAGGCATCTGTGGCATCCGAGCCTCAACTGATATCGAGAGAATCGTTCCGTACCTGGTGCTCTCAAGCACCCTGTTCTTGTGCAAGGCGGCAATAACGGTAACCTTGATCCTCAAGGGCAGCTTTGTTCCAAGCACATCGGACCTCGTTGTCTTGATCTTAACGGCAGCTGCGGTCCTGCTCGGCATATCCGTCAACCAACAGAGAGAGAAGCCTGACTCGTCCGACCCTCACTCACTTGGGAGCTGAGGGAAGAGCCCCCACAAGACCCTACTCGAGCGGACCCGTGTAGTCCTTGATACCTCCTATGTCGCGCACGTTCGTGTACCCCCTGCGCCTGAGTCTGTCCGCCGCGCGGGCGGACCTCACGCCGCTCGCGCAATAGAGGAAGATGGGTGCCGACCTGTCCTCGACGAGCTCGCCAACACGTTCCAGTTCGGAGAGGGGCAGGCTGGTGGCACCCGCGACGTGACCCGACGCGAACTCGTTAGGCTCGCGCACGTCAATGAGGAAGGCCCCCTCGGTGCTGCGTGCCTCAGCCACGCCATCATCCATGCCCTTGGCCTTGCCAAAGAGAGAGAACAGACCCACAAAGACACACCTCCATCGCCTGCGGACACCCAAGATACGAGCCGTAGCCGTACGCGCGCGGACGCCACTGACTGTTCACGAACGCCTCCTTACGTGCCGCATGCAGACCCACGCACGAGCGCGACCGCACGAAAGATCACGCCAAGGGCGCTCCGCCCGCGCCCTGGATGCCTGGAACAGCGGGAATGGTGGCAAACCCCCGCTCGAGGTCCTCGTCGGTGGGGACGGAGTCGACCATCGTCTTGTTGTTGTAGGACTCGTACGCGGTCATGTCAAAGTACCCGGTACCAGTAAGGCCAAAGAGGATGACCTCCTCCTTGCCGGTCTTCTTGCACCTGAGCGCCTCGTCGATGGCGACGCGAATGGCATGGCCGCTCTCGGGCGCGGGAAGGATGGTCTCGAGGGTTGCAAACTGCGTGGCCGCCGCAAAGACGTCCGTCTGCCTAACGGCTACGGCGTCGAGCAGGCCATCATGGCGCAGCCTCGAGACGATGGGGCTCATCCCGTGGTAGCGAAGCCCCCCTGCGTGGTCGGGGCTGGGTATGAAGCCGTTGCCAAGGGTGTACATCTTCACGAGTGGGCAGGTCTGGCCCGTATCCGCGAAGTCATAGGCGTAGCGCCCCCGCGTAAGCGAGGGACAGCTCACAGGCTCGACGGCAACGAAGCGCGTATTGGGGTGCGTGCCTTGGATCTTGTCGCGCATGAAGGGGGCGATGAGGCCACCAAGATTTGACCCGCCACCCGCGCAACCGATGACGACGTCGGGGTAGTCACCCAGCTCTGCGAGGGCATCGTAGCTCTCGAGGCCGATGACGGACTGGTGGAGCACCACCTGGTTGAGGACGGAGCCGAGCTGGTAGCGACCGCGATTCTCGGGCACGTGGAGCGCGCGCTCGACGGCCTCCGAGATGGCAGTGCCCAAAGAACCCGAACGGTTAGCCTCGTCAGCATACATCCGCCTTCCCACCTCGGTCGTCTCGGAGGGGGAAGGCGTCACGTTGGCGCCAAAGGTCTGCATCACGCTGCGGCGGAAGGGCTTCTGCTCGAAGGACGCCCTCACCATGAACACGTCGCAGTCAAGGCCAAAGTGCGCGGCTGCCTCAGAGAGCGCGGTTCCCCACTGACCGGCGCCCGTCTCGGTGGTGATGGTCGAGAGACCCTGCTCACAGGCGTAGTACGCCTGGGCAAGAGCCGAGTTGAGCTTGTGGGAACCGGAGGTGTTGTTACCCTCGAACTTGAAGTATATTCTCGCGGGCGTGTCGAGGGCCCTCTCGAGGTTGTAGGCCCGACATAAAGGAGAGGGTCGATATACCCTATACATCTCCCGCACGCCTTCTGGGATGTCGAAGTACGTCGTGGTATCGTCGAGCTCCTGGCGACAGAGCTCGTCGGCAAAGACAGGGCGTATGTCATCGAACGTGACGGCCTTGCCGTCAGGCAGACGCATGGGATCAAGCCTCTCGGGCATGTCGGCACGCAGGTTGTACCACTGGGTGGGGATCCTGTCCTCAGGGAGGTAGAGACGGTAGGGATTGTCTGCTGCCATCGGCATTCCTTTCTGTCGGCAGCGCTCTGTCGCGCAAAGGCCTCTTATTATGGCACCCAAGCCCGCCCCTGTAGGGCTGCACAATGTGCGATGTCACAGTAACGCAACAGCCGCCGAGCACAAGGTACACGAGGCGTGCGCCAAGACCACGCCTGCCGCTGCCGGACAGAGCGCGTCGCCCCTGCTGGCGATGTCCTGCCGCATCACGACAGACAAACATGCCCACACGCGGCCCTCCCGCGCAGTCCCTGGTAGTATAGACCGAAAAGCTCAAGCCGTCACCTGACGGGCAAGACGCAGGGGCCGGGCAAAGGGACGAGGAGTAGCATGTCGGACATCAAGGTCGTGGCCGTGGACATGGACGGCACGCTCTGTCGAAGTGACACCACGATCAACGAGGAACGCCTCAGGCCCATCCTCGCTCGCCTGCGGGCAGCGGGCTGCCACTTCGTAGTGGCGAGCGGCAACCAGTACTGGCAGCTGCGGGACTTCTTCCCCAGCTACGACGAGCAGCTGGCCTTTGTGGCAGAGAACGGCTCCTTTGTCAAGGATGGTCCCGAGGTCGTCTTCGTGGGACAGGCACAGCCCAAGGCAGTTAAGGCGACCATCGGTTGGATACACGGCCATGGCGAGGTCAGGGGAGTCATGTGCGGCGTCATGAGCGCCTACGTGGAGCGCGGTACCGTGACACAGGCATGGTGCAACCGCATGCGGACGTGGTACCACCGCCTGAGGTGGGTCGATGACTTTAGCGACGTGGACGACACCATCATCAAGTTCTTCGTCGAGGTACCCCGCGAGAGGACCAGTGGCTACCTTGGTCAGCTCAGCGAGGAACTTGCGGGCCTGATGGTACCCACCACCTCTGGCCACGGCTCCATCGACATCATCATTCCCGGCTGTCACAAGGCCTCGGGTATAGAGCGCCTCACCAGGCGCTGGGATGTCTCTGCCGACCAGGTTATCGCCTTCGGCGACGGCAGTAACGACGTGGAGATGCTCCGCTACGCAGGGGTGGGCTATGCCATGGAGAACGCCTCCGGCGACGCGAAGGCCGCAGCCGATGCCATCTGCCCCTCGAACGACGACGAGGGCGTGCTACAGGTGCTCGAGAGGCTCTTCCTCGCATAAAGGCGCGTGGCACGGCGGCGCTCGACGGACGTTGCGGGAGGCGATCGGCGATCGGGGGCGCCTGGCGGCGCCGCGGCACTACCACGTTGCGCTGAACGTGCGGGGAGGTACGTTTACGCCCGAGTGGCAGTGCGCCGTACACTGCCACTCGGTGTCGATCGTACCGCAGCGGTACGCTCAGGGCCGAGTGGCAGTGCGATCGGTACGCTCAGGGCCGAGTGGCAGTGCAGCACACACTGCCACTCGGTGGCGAACGTGCGGGACGGTACGTCTCACACTGCCACTCGGTGGTGAACGTGCGGGGCGGTACGTTCACGCACGGGTGGCAGTGCGCGTCGGACCGGCCCGCCAAGAGCGGCAAGGCGTCTCCTCGCGGGCGGGAGGGCTTCTCGGCCGATCAAGCTGGCTTGTTCCATACCCCACTAAGGCTTGGCGCCTGGCCTCGCCGTCCACCAGCCGTCCGCTGCGGCGGCAACGTCCTTGTATGAGATGAGCTGCCCCTGCCTCGTATCCAAGCTGAGATCCCCACCGTACACGACCGCCTGAGACTCTATCGGCAGGCCAAGCTCATCTGCGGCGACCTGGTTCAAGACCGTGAAGAAGTGGGGCGCATACGTCGCCGAAGACTTGATCTCTATGGCATAACAGGGCCTAAGCCCACGTTGCACCACAAGGTCGACCTCGTGTTGCGCGACATCGCGCCAAAAGGAGAGGTGTGGGACACGCGCCTTGGCATAGCCGCTCTTCAGTACCTCCGAGATGATGGCTGACTCGAATATCGGCCCCCTGTGCTCGCTCACGAGCAGCTCTTGCGGGGACTGAATCCCGATGAGGCTGCACGCCAGCCCCGCATCGAGAAAATGCAGTTTTTTAGTCTTCACCAAGCTCTTACCGCGATTCGAGAAGTATGGCTCGAGAAAGCAGATGATGTGACTGGCCTCCAAGACCAAGAGCCAACTCTTTGCCGTGTTGAGCGCCACTCCGCTGTCCGAGGCCAAGCTGCTGACATTGAGCCGCTGACCCGTACGCAGCGCGCATAGCTGTATAAATATCGAAAACTCTCTAAGCCTCCTGACGCCCAGCTCCCGGCGGACGTCCCGCTCAAGGTACGTCTGCACGTAGCTTGGGAAGAAGGTCTCAGGATCAATGTCGGCATCGTACAGCCGTGGATAACCACCTTGAAAGAGCCACTGCTCCATGGACTGCGGAGCAATCCCTGCCTGGCTCAGCTCCTCATAAGACAGCGGGAGAAGCGTCAGGAGCGCGACGCGACCAGCCAAGGATTGGCTCACCGCATCCATAAGGAGGAAGTTCTGGGAGCCGGTCAGGATAAAGCGACCAGCCGCCCCACTCTCGTCCACAACACCCTGCAGGTACGAGAAGAGGTCAGGAACACGTTGCGCCTCGTCGAAGATCACCTGGGAGTCATAGCGTAAAAGGAAGCTTTTGGGATCCTCGTCAAAGCTTCTGCGCACATCTGGGTTCTCGAAGCTCAGGTACTCGTAGTCAGGAAACGCATCCCTCACGAGGGTGGTCTTGCCGCTCTGGCGCGGACCGGTGACGGACACGACGGGATACTTCCCCGCCAGCTCGAGCAGCCTCCCCTTGATCAGGCGCTCTATCATGGGCTTGGCATCCTCCTCTCCTAATCTACTGATTGGATTCTAACATCTCTACTGATAAAATTATCACAGCCCTACTGATAGAATTCTGCGATCCACCTATCCACGACCCCAGCAAGAGCCTGTGGCGCAAGCTGTCCGGCATACGCGTCCCCTCGCGCGGCGATCCGGGCCCCGACCGTCCACGCGTCACTACCCCTAGATCGCCCAGCCGGCTGAGTGCTGCTGCAGCTCGGCCATGTGACGGAAGATGCCACCCTCCCTCGCGCGCAGCTCGTCGGGCGTGCCCTCCTCGGCCACCCTGCCATCCTTGAGCACCACGATCTTATCGGCGTTCTCGACCGTGCGCATGCGGTGGGCAATGACCAGGACCGTCTTGCCCGCAAGCAGGCGCGTGAGGGCCTCCTGCACCTTGGTCTCGCTCTCCACGTCGAGCGAGGCCGTCGCCTCGTCCATGAGGATGATAGGGGCGTCCTTGAGCAGCGCCCGTGCAATCGAGATGCGCTGACGCTCCCCTCCCGAGAGCCTGCTACCGTTCTCGCCTATCGTGGTCTGATAGCCATCAGCGAGCTTGTCCACGAACTCGTCACAGTTGGCTGCCTTGGCCGCAGCAAGTACCTCCTCGTCGGTGGCGTCCTTACGGCCAAGGCGGATGTTGGCCAAGACGCTGTCGTCGAAAAGGGTCACGTCCTGAAACACCATCGCGTAGTCGGCAAGAAGCCGCTCGGGATCAACGCTCGTGACGTCCACGCCACCCACGCGGATGGTCCCGAAGGAGGCGTCCCACAGGCGCGCCGCCAGGCGCGCGCAGGTCGACTTGCCCGAGCCAGACGGCCCGACCAGGGCTGTGACCTCTCCCTCCTTTGCCGTGAAACTCACGTTTTCGAGCACGGGCTCATCCTTGTAGGAGAAGCTGACGTTATCGAACACGATGTCGTGGCCGACGGGGTCGAAGCTGTCCGCACCTGTGGCGACAGGCTCGTCGTAGATCGCCTGCAGGCGACCGGCAGAGAGCTCAGAGAGGAACAGCTCGGCTATGAGGGCCAGCGCCTGGTCAAAGGGGGCGTAGATGCGGCTCACAGTGAGAAGGTACATGAAGAAGACCATGAAGTCTACCTGTCCCGCCAGCAGGAGGCTGACACCTATGACAACCGTCGTCGCCACGCCCAGGCGCATGATGACGGACGCCGCGTTCACCACAAGACCAACCCTCAGCTCGGAGGCAGCCATGCTCCTCTCCGCCGCGTCGATCTTGTCCTCAAGCTCACCAAGATGGCGCTCAACTTGATTGGTGGCACGGATCTCACGAGCGTTGTCCAGCATCTCCTGGATGGCGTCAGACACCACCAAGGCATCGGCGCGTGCCCTCGCCATGCTCTTGGTATTGTACCTGCGCAGGCCAAAGAGCAGGCCAAACGCAACGGGCACACCCCACATGACGGCAAGCCCCAACCTCCAGTCGAAGGCGATGAGGGCAACGGCCACCACGGCGGTCGAGATGTACGACCCGTACAGGTAGCCAAGCACATGGGACCACACGTGCTCCAGGCGGTCGGCATCGCTCATGATGGTCTCGGAGAGGTCAGCTAGGTCGCGACCGCCGAAGAAGGAGAGCGGGAGCTTGCGCAGGCGCTCGGCCAGGCTCACGCGAAGCCTGCCCACCTCGCCGTACACGGTACCGTAGGTGTTCTTGTACTGCATCTTGTGGGCGGCAAACGACACGATCAGAAACACGATCACAGCGCCGACACCATAGCCAAGGGTCGGTGCGGGCGCGCCATCAAGCAGCATCGCCATGAGCTGCCTTGTGAGCACGAACAGAAGGCCTATGCCCGCGAAGTCAACAAAATTGACGATAACCGTCCAGAACGTACCTTTCTTGACGTTTGCGACACCCCGGTCGGTGAGGGCGAACCTGCGCTTGAAAGCCTTGCCGAACATCTAGGCCACCTCCTTCGAGATCCTCCACGAGACGGCCTTCTGGTAGTCGGCCCACATGCGTGCGTACAGCCCGCCTGCGGCCGCAAGCTCTGCGTGCGTCCCCTGCTCGACCACCCTGCCCTCGTCGAGCACCACGATATTATCGGCGTTGATGACGGTAGAGAGCCTGTGCGCGATCATCACGACCGTACGCCCCTGCGCGAGGCGGGCGAACGCCTTCTGGATGAGGACCTCGTTCTCTGGGTCGGCAAACGCCGTCGCCTCGTCCAAGACGACGATAGGGGCGTCCTTGAGGATGGCACGAGCGAGGGCGATGCGCTGCTGCTCGCCGCCCGAGAGATACGTACCGTGCGTTCCGATGACGGTGTCTGCACCCTCGGGCAGCTTCTCGATGATGTCGCTGCATTGGGCTGCAAAGAGGGCCTCCATAGCCTCCTCGCGCGTGGCCTCAGGACGCGCGGCGCGAACGTTTTCCAGGATGGTAGTCTTGAACAGGTGGTTGTTCTGGAAGACGAACGCGACCTGGTCCATGAGGAGCCTCGGATCGACCTTGCGCACGTCGACACCGCCGACGAGCACGGATCCCACGTCAGCATCCCAGAAGCGCGGAATAAGGCTCGCGGCGGTCGTCTTGCCACCGCCCGAGGGTCCCACCAAGGCGACGGTCGAGCCTGCGGGAACCGTGAACGACACCTGGTCGAGTGCGTCTCGTATCGCGCCTTCATAGGCAAAGCCAACGTTCCTGAACTCGATGCTGTTGTCTGCGGGGACCTGGGGATCTTGGGGGACGCTGATCTGCGGAGCGGAGAGGATCTCGTCGATGCGTCCCATGGCATCTGCGGCCTGCATCATGCCACCTGCCGCGAACATGATCTTCGAGAGGGCGGTGGAGATGAGTGCCGAGAATATCGCGTAGAACGCAAAGTCGCTCACAAGGCCCGCGAGGTCACCCGAGGCGATCGCTCCGGGAACCAAAAGGATCGTCACCGGGATCAGAAAGACGAAGGCAGCCTTGATGAAGCTGAGGTTGACGCTCTGCGGGACCGCGCAGACCTCGCCCTGATATTGCTCGGCCCTCGCGCTATACTCGTCGATTGCCCTCTTGAGCGTCGCGAAGCTGTACACCGTCTGCTGGAACACCTTCACGACGGGGATGCCACGTACGTATTCGGTACTGGCCTTGCTCATCCTGTCAAGCGCCGATTGGTATTCGGCAATGAACTTTTTGCCCTTGCCGGACATCATCTGCATGATGCAGACCACCGAGATGATCACCGTCGCGAAGCACGCAAGGCCCATACGCCAATCGAACACGAAGAGCAGGATCACCAGCGAGACGAACATGGCGACGGTGCCCGAGATGTCAGCGAGGTTATGAGCGAAGAGCTGCTCGATGTTGAGGGTGGCCGCATCCATGCGACGGCGCAAGATGCCCGACGCATGGCTGTCGTAGTAGCCAAGAGGCGCCGCTATGAGGCGCTTCGCGCAGGCCTTGCGCATGTTCGACTCGATGCGAAAGGCCGCGAGATGGGTGCACATAAGCCCCAGGAAGTAGACCACGATGCCCGCGACGGCAAAGCCGAACGCCGCCCATCCGTAACCGACGACGCTGGCCGCCTCCCCCCACCTGGGGGCGACCGCAATGAGGTCATGGACAACAAGCCAGATGAACACGTAGGGCATCATGGTGAGCACCATCGAGATTGCCACGAGCGCACAGCCGACGGCGGTGAGCGGCCGCCTTGTTCCAGCGAAGTCCATGATGCGCGCTATCGTCGAGCGCCCCTTCTTCTCTGCCATAAGCGCTTCCCTTCCACTCGACCCAAAGTCACCACGACACGTAGGGCAAACGACACGTAGGACAAACGGCGCCCTGCGGAGCTTTGTTATGAAAGGATAACTTTAGAGGGCAGGTAAGGCAAGTGTGGGGGATGAGGACGACACTGGTGGAAGACATGAGAGACGCAGCAAGAAGACAGGGCGACAAAAACGGCAGGTCCTAGCCTGCGGGAAACGTCACCGTGAACACGGAGCCATGGGGCTGGTTCTCGCCCACCTCTATGCCCGCACCATGACGAGCAAGAATGGTTTTGACAAGGGAGAGACCTATGCCTGCCCCGCCAAACTCACGCGAGCGGGACTTGTTGACGCGGAAGAAGGGCTCAAACACCAGCTCCCTCGCATCCGGCTCGATGCCCATTCCCGTGTCCGAGACGGTGACCACAATGTCTTCTCCTCGCGAGATGAGGCGGACCTCCACCCGACCACCCTCGAAGTTGTATCGGATGGCGTTCTCGACAAGGTTGTAGATGGCACGATAGAGCAGGTCGGTATTACCCCTGACCTCGAGTGGGGTCGCGTCGCACGAAAGCAACACCCCACCCTCGCGTGCCAGCGGCCCAAGGTCCGCGACCACACGCTCGAGGACCGAGCCAAGGGACACCTGCCGCACATCGGGCAGCTCACCTGTGTCCGTGAGCTCCAAGAGGTCGGCGACGATGGAGGAGAGCCTGCCGACGTAGGTCTCCACCGTACCGAGAAGCTCATCGTACTCGACCTGCGACCTCTGCCTCTTTTTGAACACGTCAATCTTCGTGCGCAATACGGCAAGCGGCGTTCTCAACTCGTGGGCCGCACTGGCCGAGAAGCGTCTCTGCATCGCGAACGCCTCGCTCAACTGGCGGGTCATCTGATTGAACGACCTCACGAGCTCCTGGATCTCTCCCCCACCCCCCTCGACCTCGATGGGTTGTGAGAGGGTAGCCAGCTCCATCTCGCGCATCCTTGCAGAGAGTTGCTGTATGGGCTTGGTGTAGCGCCCTGCCACGAGGTATGCCGCACCACTGCCGACGATGACCACGAGGGCCAGGACGATGAGGGCGTCAGACAGTATCGTCCGCTTGATGCCGTCCGCGTCAAGCTGGATGGAAAGCCCTCCTTGCTGCGCGGGCTGCAGGGCGGCAACCTCGAGCACGACCGTAGTCGAGTGGTAAACGAGCAGGGTGAGCGCGACGCAGCAGCAGACGAGAAGGCCAACCATGAGGAGGGTGAGCCGCGCTCGCAGTGACCCTACGGCCCTCGACAGACCCCTAGGTATTGCCATGACCAGCACTCCCTCCTCTAGACAGCGGCCCCACGGCTCGGTGGGACACCCCAAATCAGAGGTCGTCCCACCAAGACAGAGGGGCCGCTTATGTCCTGCCTCTTGGTGTCGGCACCGCTCGAGCCACTCAAGCCCCCGATAGGGGCCGCACCAACACCCCCGCAGGTGCGGCCCCCAGGGGCGTGGCCCAAAACAACCCTAACCACTCAGCCCCAGGCCTTAGCTTTTAGCTCTTGGCCAGCGCCTCATCGATACGCTTGACGAGATCGCTCCCATCGAGCTTGTCGCCGATGGCGCCCGTGGTCGGGTTACCGATGAGCTTGCCGTCCTGGTCGACGAGCATCGTCGTCGGGAAGGCGGTGATACCCTCGATCACCTGACCGCCGTTCTTGGGATCCAGGGCGATGTTGTCGTACTTGACACCCTGCTTCGAGAGGATCTCCTGGGCATCCTTCTTCCCGTCGGTGGTGTAGGCGGCCTCCGCGTTGACCCCAATGACGCCGACCCCCTTGTCCTTGTACTTCTCGCTAAGCTCCTGGAGAAGCGGCATCTCACCCACACAGGCGGTGCAGCCGTTGAACCAGAACGACAGGACGGTGACCTTGTTCTTCTTGAACACGTCGTTTGTGACGGTCTCGTCGTTGGAGATGTTCGTGGCCTTGAAGGTCGGGAAGGTGTCACCGTCCTTGAGGTGCAGCTTGGACGCGGCCTCGGGCGGAACATTCGAGGTCTCGGCCATCTCCGACGACTGCTGGGAGGAGCCTCCGGTGCTTGATGCCGTCCCCTGCGTGCCCTGGGTGTTTGTCGTACTCGCCCCACAGCCCGACAAGGCGAACACAACGAGGGCCGTTGCTACAGATGCCAGTGCGTTTTTCATGATCTTCATAGCTCTTTCCTTTCTGACGTTCTGACACTTCTTTCATCGTGCATATGACTGCCGACTCGCCTCTCCCTCTGGCCTTGTCAGTCGGCGCATAGCCAATCTCATCGCCGCAGGCCTGCGCCGCCTGCCGCGCCCCCTTCCGTTCCCGCCGCCATCCTACCTCGTATCCCCACGTCCCGCGCACGACCTCGCCTTGGCACCTACGGTGGCGGGAGCCGTCGCCGCAAGCTTTGCGTCAAGAAGGGATAGCTTCGTGCTGATCGCATGGACGGGGCACGCCTTCACGCACTCCCCACAGCGTATGCACTCGAGGTGGGAGGAGTTCTTGGTTATGTCCACGTCCATCTTGCAGACGCGAGCACATTTCCCACAGCTGATGCAGGTGTTCTTGTCAACACGGTACTGCAGGAAGGACACCTTGTTGAACAGCGAGTAGAAGGCCCCAAGGGGACAAATCCACTTGCAGAACGGCCGGTAGAACATGATGCTCAGAAGCACGACCGTCATCAGGACGCTGAGCTTCATGGCGAAGAGCTTCCCCAGCGCGGCCCTAATGCCCTCATCGGCGAGTGAGAGCGGGATGGCTCCCTCGAGTATGCCCTGGGGACACACGTACTTGCAAAAGTACGGATCCCCCATTCCTGCCGCATTGTTGATGAGGGCGGGGAGCACCCACACCATCACGATCAGGATGGCGTACTTGAGGTAACGCAGGGCCTTCAGCCTCTTGGTACTGAACTTCTTTGGAAACGGTATCTTATGGAGAAGGTCCTGCGCCCAACCAAAGGGACAAAGAAAACCGCAGACGAACCTACCCAAGAGCGTCCCTATAAGTATCAGTATCCCGGTGATGTAGTAGGAGAAACTGAACTTGGACGACCCGACGACGGCCTGGAACGCCCCGATGGGGCAGGCACCCGTGGCAGCTGGGCAAGAATAGCAGTTAAGCCCCGGGACACAGACCCTCTTTGCCGGACCGGTGTAGAGCGTCCCCGTCAGGAAGTTGGGTATGTGGGGATTGGTCAGGAAGGCGGCAATCGCCTGCACCGTCCCCCGTCTTCGCAAGAAGGACCCAACCCGTGTAAGCGCCTTTTTCATCGCACTCACCTACCCGATACCCACACACTCAAGACAAAGCCGTACCGCCTTCGCGAAGACCGTGTTCGTCTCGCCCCTCCAGGCTCCGAAGGCAACAAACGCGGTGCCAAGACACAGCAGCAGAAGGGGGGCCGCCCGTATGCGGAGGCGAGTCAGACCCAAGCTCAAATCCGTTTTCATGCGTAGCTCCTTTCTCTTGCGCCGCTTGCTCTTGTGGTAAGCAGTACACCATACGAGGTGTTAAGTCCTCGTTAAGAGCGACCGGGACTGCTATGCTTTCTCCATAAACGGGTGGACTAAAAGGGTGAGCGTCGAGGCCACATGCGCCAAGACCAGCGAAAAGGAGGTTATGCCGCCGATGAAGATCCTGGTCGTCGAAGACGAGCGCGAGCTGCTCGAGTCCATCGGGGAGGGACTCGAGCTTGATGGGTACTACGTGGATTTGTGCGACAACGGTCCCGAGGCGCTCGCGATGGCAGAGGTCGAGTCCTACGACCTCATCCTGCTCGACCTCAACCTCCCTGGCATGGACGGCCTCGATATCCTGCGCTCCCTGCGCGAGGGACGCTCAAAGAGCAGGGTGCTCATCCTCTCGGCGCGCTCGGGGGTACCGGACAGGGTGGTGGGCCTCGACGCGGGCGCGGACGACTACCTGATCAAGCCCTTCGCCTTCGAGGAGCTTGAGGCGCGCATCAGGGGGCTGTTCAGGCGAGAGTACACTCAGCAGAGCAGCGAGCTGAGCTACGGGGAGCTGAGCTTCGACACCGTGTCACGCACCATGTACGCCAAGGGCGCGGCCGTGAGCCTCACAAAGAAGGAGACCGCCATCGCCGAATACCTGCTACGTCACAGCGGGAGACCTGTCAGCAGCGAGGAGCTGCTCGCCCACGCCTGGGACAGCAACGTAGATCTGTTCAGCAATGCGGTGCGGGTGCACATCCACACGTTGAGAAAGAAGCTTGGTTCCAAACTTGGCTACGACCCCATAGGCAACAGGGTTGGAGAGGGATACTACCTGCGCAACGGCACAGACGTCTGATCCGTGATGTGGCGGGTCCGCTGAGGCGGGGCGGGGGGCCAGACCGGGCCGCAGAATGCGCCTGTGCGTGAGGCGCTGGGGCCAGAGTGCGCTTTTCCGTGAGGTGGCTCGACGTTTGCGCAGGTGAGGAAAAGCGCATTCTACGCAAAAGCGCACTCTGGCGGCTGGGGCTCACGCAAAAGCGCACTCTGGCTCCGCCCCTCACGCAAAAGCGCACTCTGCGATCCCCAGGTCCCACAGACTGCACTTTTCCGTTACGTTGCGGCGTCCGGAAAGTGTGGGGCAACCGCCCGCCAGACTGTGGGGTACCTTGGAAAATGGCTCAACTGGGCAAATGCGCTCGAGCAACCGCCCGCCAAACTGCGGGGCGGGTTGCGCCAAGGTCCGCAAAGATCGGTCTGGAGTTTGACCTCACGTAAAGGCGCAGTCTGACCGCGGCCCCTCACGTAAAGGCGCAGTCTGGCCACGCGCCCTCGACGCTGCCCCGCTCTACTGCGCTGGACTCCGGCCTTGCAGCTTCAGATGAACGAGGATGGCGCGCCTCTTGTCGTCGCACACCCGCATGGCGATTCTCGTCCACAGCCTCAGCCTCCCTTTGAGGACCCTTCGCGCCTCTGTGTAGAACACGCGCTCCTCGACCAGCGGCATCCCGAGTTCGTCCGCGAACGCCCGCGCGTCGTTCACGTAGAAGTGAATCTGCGCGGACGCGTTGCCCGTTCGTTTCACGTACCTGTTGGCGTACCTGACGCCCACCTCGTTGGTGGCGTCAAAGATCAGCTCGCTGCCGGGCAGGCGCTCTGCGAGGTCCCTCAGGAACCCTGTGACCCGCTCCTCTCGGAAGTACTGGAACACGCCCGAGGCGATCAAAAGCGACGGGACCTTCCTGTCCACCCGTCCCGTCCAGCCAAGCTCGAACATGTCGCCCGCGATGATGACCTCGCTCGGGAGCGGGTCGATGAGCGACCGTCTCAGCTCGATCGTCTTTGGCAGGTCGATCTCGTAGAACGTGACCGCTGGCAGGCTGAGTCGCTGTGCCATCGTCTCTAGGCCTGCGCCGAGGTTGATGACGTTGCAGCCGCCGGGGTGCCTTGCCGCAAACGAACGCACCAGCTCGTCGAGGACGTGGTAGCGGGCAACCGAGGCGAGCATCGTGTACTCGGAGGAGTGCTTCCGTATCCTCTCGAGGGTCTCGACAGGAATCCGGTCTCGCAGCTTGAGGGCCGTCGCGTCACGAAAGTACTCGGGGAAGCGCTCCGTCGCGTATATCCTCGCCACCATCGGAATGTACGTCGTGTCAGCCACACCCTGCAGCTTGACGTGTCGGGATGCCCGCGTGTTGCTCATGTCCTCTTCCTCCTTAGCTCGTTTGGGGAGATGCGCTCGGGATATCTCATCTCCTCGAGGATTTCCTTGAGGTAGCGGTTGTCTAGGATCATGTCGTCTCGGATCAGCTGCCAGTTCGCCTTCTTCCTGAAAAAGACATTGAATATGAGGAAGTTGACCACGGGGCCTATGATCGGCGTCCCCACGCCAAAGGACTCGGTGTGCGAGAAGCGGCAGCCGGCCTCCGTCCGCTCTCCCTCGAAGGTGATGAAGGCAGTCTTTCTATCGCTCCTAAACACGAAGCGGAAGTGGTCACGATCTCGCACACTCTGGGTGATGGTTCCCGTGACGTCGTAGTCGAGGCCCATTACGATCTCGCGAAACCTCACTCTGCTGCCGACGGTGACGCCTCCGTCGTACAGCTCGCACTCCAGGTGATACGGGCTCCACCTGACGAACTCCTCTTCGAAGTTGTCCGCCCAGTCGCACAGACGCTCGAAGGGAGCGTCTATATCAATGCGCTCGGTCAAGGTATGCATGGACCACCCCTTTGTATCTCTGCCTCTCGTCCTCGGGGGCGCCAAGGGCGCCTGCGCAGAAGTCGACCATGCGGTCCATGAGAGGGGAGGGGTCATCGTTGCCCCCTCGGGCGTAGTTGAGGTCGTAGACCATCTCGCCGATGCCACCCGCGACGAAGACGGCGGCTTGGTGGATGTCCTCCTCGTTGGTTCCGCGCCAGCCCTTCGCTCGTATGAACAGCTCCCACACCTCGACGAAGCGCTGCGTCAAATCCTCTCTCAGCTTGAGAGAGAACAGCAGGTTCTCGGCGGATGAGACGGCCTCGTTCCCGTGTCCGCCACGTGTGAGCGTGGCAAGGAACAAGGGGGCGACGCCCATCATGAGCCTGTCGGGGTCGTCCTCCCACCGTGCGACGACCTCATCGATGGCCTGCAGGTACCGCTCGGAATGTCGTCGTAGCACCGCCTGGTAGATCTCCTCCTTCGACGTGAAGTAGTAGTAGAACACGCTCGGGGAGGCGGTTCTGTTGCCCACCTCGTCGAGGATGTCTCTCACGGAGGTCGCGGCATAACCCTTGGAGAGAAACAGCCTGCTCGCCGCGTCGATCAGCTCGCTGCGACGGATCGTGGGGTCCTGTCTTCTCCTGGGCATGGAACTCCCTCTGACGGAAAGTTCATAGAATAATGTTCTACCTACAGATAATAGAGCAGTATTCTACGAATGTCAACGTTCAACGTCGAATGGCTATGCCCGTGCGTGGTCGCGGTCCGTCTCATACCCGTCAGATGAGGGCGGTGAGTCCGGCGTCTTGTCAAGCGGGCCGCAGCGTCGGCTTCGTGTGGCCGGGCGCAGGCGGTCCGCAGAGATGCGTCGTAGCCGGCTTGCGTGTCATACCGTTGGCACTCCGGTAGCCCGCCTCAGCTGAAGGTAGCTTGACTTCTTTCGGGGGGGGTAGCATTTGTATGGCTCCATGGCCCCATTCTGAAAGGAGAGCACATGAGAGAGCATGCGAGAAGGTGGGTCCTCTGCGCCGCGCTCGCGCTCGTCGCGCTGGTGGCGCTGCCCCAGGCGGCGCTCGCGGAGGCGAAGCCGGTGTGGCGCCTGTACAACCGGTACGACGGCGACCACATGTGGACCCTGGACAAGGCGGAGTACGACAGCCTGGTCAAGGCGGGCTGGACCGGCGAGGGCGGGGTGTGGCAAGTGCCGGATGAAAAAGAGGCACTTGAGTCACTTCACCATGGGTTTGTGTACCGGCTCTACAACCCCTGGAGCGGCGAGCACCTCTTCACCATGGATGAGGGGGAGTACGATCGCCTCGGCAAGGCGGGCTGGAGGAAGGAGGGCACGGCGTTCGAGTCGGCCAAGGTGGGGGCTCCTGCCTGGCGCCTCTACAACAGGTGGCTCACGAGGGGCACCCACCTCTACACCACCGACAAGGCCGAGTACGACCGCCTCGTCAAGCTCGGCTGGGTCGGGGAGGGCGTGCGCTTCTGCGGGAAGCTACCCGAGTCCCAGCTCAAGCAGCTTACCCACTACTACATCGGCCTTAACTCCCTTATCGGCGGCGATGACCACCTGGGTATGCTCTCGACGGGCGTGTCCGCGTCCATCAGGGGCGATGTTCTGACCCTGACCCCCAAGGGCGACAGGGCCCTGCTGGTCAAAATTCCCTTTGATGGGTCCGCGGGCGACGAGACGATCATCAACAGCGCGGGGGAGCTCTCCGGCGGGAAGCTCAGCTTCAGGCTCACGGAGTCGACGGCGTATGTCGTGGAGTATGATGCTCCTACGGATGCGATGACCATCTTCCGCATGATCGGCAGGGAGGAGCTCGAGAAGAGGCGGCAGTGGCGTGGTAACGCCGGCACTCTCGGACGTTACGACGATGTCGTCGTTGACGCGCGGGGCAACGTTGTCTCACTGCGTCTGTGGGGGTGGTGATAGCCTGAGCAGGCGGTAGGCTCGCGGCGGCGGGCGTCCCCGACCGCTGTGGCCGAGTGGCCATTCACATATCAAGCGGGGTCCCATGGAGCTTGCGGTGGCGGCGCGTCCCTTGAGGGGCGCGCCGTCGCGCTCCCTTGGCCGACGGCCACCGATGGCCCATCGTCCGGGAGCGGCGCGGC
>ERZ773014.262-NODE-262-length-36114-cov-18.561857_pt1 | contig 36114 bp, 38 predicted proteins | sample MGYA00580841_ERZ773014 | MGnify/ENA primary metagenome ERZ773014 (study PRJEB29015, sample SAMEA2737989) | human oral metagenome | biome: human oral; feature: human-associated habitat; material: dental | place: China | collected 2067 ... | reverse complement strand
ATGGGACACGAATAAAGACGGCTTATGTATCCGTGCATGTTCGTCTCCCCTTTTCGTTGTTATTTTACTTACTGTACTCTTATTTTAGGTTGGCAGCCGATCTTTGAATATGCTGGCTGCTGTATTTTTACACAAAAATAAGGCTGCTGTACGTTTGTTTCGTGCAACAGCCCCTTTCAAATCAAATTTCTTGAAGGTGCTACATTTTACGAGAGATTCTAAAATTTTGTTGCATGTCGAAAATACTTCTAACAAACACTTTATTCACCCAAATAAATGTTTGTGACGAATTTAAATTTTGTATATTGAGGATGATGAAATGAAATCGTATACTCGACGAGCTTCTGCTGATCGCTGTATCCGTAATAATTAAATAATAGAAACTTTTTCCCCTTTGGTACCTTCATGATTTCCATGTATTCGTCCGGTAGTGGCGCGATTCGCAAGTAGGAAGTCATTGTTTGAGGGCGGTACCCTCGATCCTGCATATACGCGTACAGGGAGCCTTTCTGAAAATCGAAACATTCTGCATCGTTAAACAAACTGCATGGGAGATAATGTTTTTGCATGGCATAAGGAGTATCATTTATCAGAGCCATTCGGATGATTTCATAAACGCTACTCTCATTTGGAAAAGCGATCTTCACTTCATCTTTCGGTTTAACTCTCTGCATTGACAGTACAACTCTTGACGATCTCATTCCCTTTTGGCGGATCTGCATGGTTAAAGATAAGATATCGTTCTGGTCTCCCAAAAAAATTGCATCGTTGTTTTTTGGCAGACTCTTTACATAGGTTCCGCTGCCACGTATGGATTCCAAAATCCCTTCATTCTCCAAAAATTTTAGTGCCTTCCGAACCGTCATACGACTTATGTTATATTTTTTGGACATATCGCGTTCGGATTCGAGCTTATCACCAACAGCAAGCTCTCCCGAAAGTATTTTTCTTTTTATACTGTCCATCAATTGTCGGTATATTGACTTTATCATAATCTTGAAGCGCTCCTAAATCTGTAGAATTCCAAGTCGCTGGATATCTCGAAATACTCGAACGGCCTGTTATCCTCCTTTATACTTACGCCCTTGATCAACATGAATTCTCGTTTAGCTGTAAAAGCTTGCGTTCTTCGTCATCGGCTTCAACAATCAATATTTCCTGTTCTGACCGAAGCTTACGGATGCCTTTATGCTTATACACCTCAGAAAAAAACGAGATGTTATTAAAATCTATAGTTTCCATGCCGCGCACCTCGTCGAGGTTAAAATAATTATTTTCAACAGAACGCGGTTCTCCTTCAACAATGCGCAACCTCTTTAGATAGAATAGCTTGCTCGCCAAGGGGAGCTCAAGTTGTGTAGCGATGTAAGAATTTGCTTCAATGATTTTTTGCTCCAACACCTTGTTTATCAAAGCTAGATTTTGAGCTCGTATAATATCTGTAATGGAGCAGCATTTGTCAAACTCTCGTATAATATATGGTCTATCTTCCATTTTGTAACCCTCAAAAAAATAATTACAACAATAGAGTATAAGTGTATACCAATTCGGTATGATAAGCAAGCTTTCTGACATATAAGCAAAATAGAAATTTTCGTATTCGTGTACTTAGAATAGCATATCAATTGAGATGATAGAGACGTTTTGAAGGCGCGAGGCGAAGGAATTCAGTCTCTTGATCGTCTCCATCAACGCACGGAAACAATCTCTTTGCGGAGAACAAAATCATCTTTAACGAGTGCAAGAAAAAGATATGTGAAGAGGGGTGAAGTTGGGTAGGGGGGGATCAATCAGCTGTTGTTCATGTTAAGAAGCTCCCCAAATTCATATAACCTCGAGAGGTTCCCTATATATGTTTTCTGACGAGATGTTCTCCATCTTTCCGATACTGTCGGACGAGGTATGTCAGCTTGATTGAACAGAAAATCCCCCGCAGCAGAACAACATCTCTGCTGCGGGGGATACCTTTTTGTCTCTCGGCCTTGTTGAATTTAACAGCAAGGCTCACTTCCAGACGGATTCTGCGATCTCTTTGATGAAGCGCAGCTTGTTCCACTGCTCCTCCTCCGTCAGGATGTTGCCCTCCTCGGTCGAGGAGAAGCCGCACTGCGGGCTGAGACAAAGTTGATCGAGCGGGACGTGCTTTGCCGCCTCGTGGATGCGTGCGACAATATCCTCCTTCTTTTCGAGTGTACCCGATTTCGAGGTGACCAGTCCGAGGACGACGCGCTGATCCTTGATATAGTCGAGGGGGGCAAACCCGCCTGCACGGTCGGAATCATATTCGAGGAAGAAGCCGTCGACATGGCAGCCGCCGAAGAGAATTTCTGCGACGGGCTCATAGCCGCCCGAGGAGAACCATGTTGAGCGGAAATTCCCGCGGCAGATGTGCATGGTAATCGTCATGTCCGCAGGCTTTGCCTCCAATGCACGGTTGATCATCGCGACGTAGGCACGCTCGATGCGGTCGAGGTCGAAGCCGCGCGCCTCGTACGCTGCACGCTTCTCCGGATCACAGAACTCGCCCCAGGACGTGTCGTCGAGCTGCAGATAGCGGCAGCCAGCCTCGTAGAAAGCACGAATTGCCTTCTGATAGGCGAGGGCGATGTCCTCAAAGAGCGCATCCTCGTTCTCGTAGCGCGGAATCGGCGCGTAGTCCGTCGCACGCACGCAGCAGATGAGGTGCAGCATGCTGGGCGAGGGGATGGTCATCTTTGCGACGGCATCCCCTGCGAGATCGTTCAAAAATCGGAAGTGGTCGAGGAACGGATGCGCTCCGAAGTCCACCTTGTCCACAATTTTTACCGTCGCCGCCTTTGGCTGTGCGCCCTTGAACGCGACCGACCAATGCGATGCACCGACCTCTTCGACGCCGCCCAGTGTTGCAAGAAAGTCCAGATGCCAGTAACGGCGGCGGAACTCGCCGTCCGTGACCGCGCGCAGCCCAACCTCCTTCTCCTTTGCGACGAGGTCACGGATTGCCGCATCCTCCGCTGCACGCAGTTCCTCTGCGCCTGCATTTCCTGCGGCGTATGCCTCACGCGTCTTCATGAGTGCGGCGGGGCGCAGAAAGCTCCCCACAATGTCATAGCGAAATGGTGCTTTTGTTTTTGTATGGTTCATTGTCATTTCCCCCTGATGTACGATGTACGATTGAAACAATGTTATTATACCACAGACATTCATATCTATGTGAGTAACAAATGGTACAGAAAAAGCAGTCTGCTCATCGACAAACTGCTTTTTCTATGACACGGGGGTCAGATTCTGGCAACGGGATCAAGGGCCTTGACCTCGCCCGTGGCAGTCATTTCGACGCTTGTGCCCTCGGGCAGTCCTGTGAAGATCACAAGGCAGGCGTCCGATGTCGCGTTGGCGCGGATGTAGTCGATGTCGAACTCCATCAGCTTGTCGCCTTTCTTTACCTGCTGTCCTGCCTTGACAAAGACGTTGAAGCCCTTGCCGCCGAGTGCGACGGTGTCGACGCCGATGTGGAGCAGGTACTCCGTGCCGTCCGCGCTCTTCATGCCGATGGCGTGCTTCGTGTCAAAGACAAAGACCACCTCGCCGTCGGCGGGTGCAAGCACCTCTCCTTTGCTCGGGTAGATGAAGAATCCATCGCCCATCATCTTGCTCGCAAACGCCTCGTCGGGTGCCTCCGTGATCGGATGCACCGTGCCCGTGACGGGGCTGCAAAGCGTATGCGTTTCTCCTGCGGAGGGCGGTGCAGCCTCTTGTGTCGCTGCCTCGGCGGGCTTTTCCTCAGCGACTGCAGCGGGGGCGTCCTCCGGCTCGACCTCAGGAGCAGTTTCGAGATAGGTCTCAAGATTCGACTTGATGACAGCAACCTGCGGTCCGTAGATGACCTGCACGCCCGTACCCTTGACGATGACGCCGACGGCACCCGTCGCCTTGAGGAGTTTTTCATTCACCAGGGAGGAGTCCTCGACAGAGCAGCGCAGGCGTGTCGCACAGCAGTCCACGGACGTGATGTTGCGCTTGCTGCCGAGTCCCTTGGCGATCGCCGCGCTCTTGGCATCGAAACCTGCATTACCGTCAGCAGAGCTGCCGGTTCCCTCGCGCGCCTTGTAGTCCGCCTTGGTATAGAGTTTCGTTTCCTCGTCATCGTCCTCGCGCCCCGGCGTCTTGAAGCCAAAGTGCTGGATCATCCAGCGGAAGATGAAGTAGTAGAGGAAGAAGTAGATCACGCCGACGGGGATGACGTACATCCAGCTCGTCTTTGCCTCGCCCTGAAGGATACCGAAGATGAAGAAGTCGAGAAGTCCGCCCGAAAAGGTGAGACCCACGGCGATGTTCAGCATGTGCGCAATCATGTATGCTGCACCCGCGAGTACGACCTGCACGGCGAAGAGGGCAGGAGCGACGAAGAGGAACGAGAACTCGATCGGCTCCGTGATGCCCGTGAGCATGCAGGTGAGTGCCGCCGAGAGGAGCAGTCCGCCTGCGACCTTTTTCTTTTCGGGGCGTGCGCAGTGGTACATAGCGAGTGCCGCACCCGGCAGACCAAAGATCATAAAGATGAACTCACCGGAGAAGTAGCGCGTTGCATCCGCACTGAAATGTGCGATGTTCGGCGAGGCGAGCTGTGCGAAGAAGATGTTCTGACCGCCCTGGATGAGCTGTCCGTCGATCATCATTGAGCCGCCGACGCCCGTCTGCCAAAACGGCAGATAGAAGACATGGTGCAGTCCGAAGGGGATGAGTGCGCGCTTGATGATGCCGAAGATCAGCGTGCCGATGTAGCCCGTGCCCGTGACAAGGCCGCCGAGGGCGAAGATGCCCTGCTGTGCAAGCGGCCAGACAAAGTACATGGCGATTCCGACGAAGAGGAAGACGATGGTCGAGATGATGGGGATGAAGCGCGAGCCGCCGAAGAAGGAGAGCGCATTCGGCAGAATGATTTTATGATACCTGTTGTGCAGCAGGGCCACGCCGATACCGACGATGATGCCGCCGAAGACGCCCATCTGGAAGGACATGATGCCGCAGGAGGGGGCGATCGTGCCGTCGAGGACGCCCGGTGCGACCGTGCCGTCGGCGAGGATCTGTCCGCCGATTTTCAGCATGGCGTTGCAGGACGTATGCATGACGAAGAAGGCAATCATCGCCGAGAGTGCGGCTACCTCTCTTTCCTCCTTTGTCATGCCGATGGCGACGCCGACTGCGAAGATGATCGGCAGATTGCCGAAGATCGTACTGCCTGCGCTCGACATGATCGAGAGCAGCGCGTGCAGCGGTGTTCCTGTGCCGAGTATCCCGCCGAGGCCATACGTCGCAATGGTTGTCGGGTTCGTGAACGACGCGCCGATGCCGAGCAGAATGCCCGCGATCGGCAGAATCGCGACCGGCAGCATAAAGCTGCGCCCGACGCGCTGAAGCACACTAAAGATTTCATCTTTCATAACGTAACTCCTTTCCCTCCAATTCTGTCCACACGTATGCCTCCCTTTTGGGCAATACCGAGTCCAAAGGGCGGCGTGTGCGAACCGCCGTGATGGCTGCCTGCGATGAGAACAGAATCGATGAAATGATACATGACAATTATACTGTAGCAGAGAAAGAACTGCAAAGGGGAAATTTGATTTTTGTCAGCAGCGAACAGTGCCGGCGGCAGTTTGCTCTGCGGCGAAGTTATGCTATACTATAGATGATCATGCACCTTTCGGAGATGTCGCTCGAAAAAATTCATGAGATCGGGAGGGCGCACCACTTGCTCTGCAAATACCGTGTATGTTATAATATGTGTGACTAATCTGTCAACAAAGGGGTGTCGGATGAAATGAGAGGCGCGGAGGTGGTTCTTGCGTGTCTGCGTGAGCAGGACGTAGATACGGTATTCGGATATCCCGGCGGCATGATTCTGCCGCTTTACGATGCGCTCTATGGGCAGACGGAGATTCGTCAGATCCTCGTGACGCATGAGCAGAATGCCGCGCATGCCGCCGACGGCTACGCGCGTGCAACGGGGCGTGTCGGCGTCTGCATTGCGACATCGGGGCCCGGTGCGACGAATCTCGTGACAGGCATTGCAACGGCGTACATGGACTCGATCCCGATAGTGGCGATCACGGGGCAGGTCGATTTGGAAATGCTCGGCCGTGATGCGTTCCAGGAGACAGACATCCTCGATGTGACGATGCCCGTGACGAAGCACAACTACAAGATCAAGAACGCCGCCGATCTCGTGCCGACGATCCGTGAGGCGTTTGCACTCGCACGCAGCGGACGGCCGGGTCCCGTGCTCATCGATGTACCGCGCAATCTTTTTTTCGAGGAGGTTGCCTATGCGGAGCAGAAACGGGAGGAGCGCCGGCCCGGGAAGCCCGACGCAGACTTCGCGATCTGTGCAGCGGAGGCGGCGGCGGAGATTGTGAATGCCGAGCGTCCGCTCGTGATTGTGGGCGGCGGCGTGATCTCGGCAGGCGCATCTGCGCAGACTATTGCATTCATTGAGAAATATAAACTCCCGGTCGTTCATACATTGATGGGCATGGGAGGCATTCCGAGTACACATCCGCAGATGCTCGGATTTATCGGGATGCACGGAGCCAAGACGGCGAACTATGCCGTCGGTGCGGCCGATCTCGTGATTGCGCTTGGCAGCCGGTTCGCTGACCGTCAGACGGGAAATCTGAGCAAGTTTACGGCGAATCGCAAGTTCATCCATATCGACATCGATCCTGCTGAAATTGATAAGATTGTCGGCAGCAGCATCGGGCTGGCGGGCGATATGTGCGTCATACTGAACCTTCTCATGCGGCAGGCGCCCAAGAGCGATTATGCCGCATGGTGGCAGCAGCTCCATACGTGGCAGGAGGAGTTCGCGTACGATTACCACAGCGACGCGCTCTCCGTGCCGTGGGCACTGAATCAGGTGGCGCGCATGACGGCGGGGAAGGCCTGCGCCTACGCAACGGATGTGGGACAGCATCAGATGTGGGCGGCACTTCACCTGCGCGTGGAGACACCGCGGACGTGGCTGACCTCGGGCGGTCTCGGAACCATGGGCTATGGCCTGCCGGCAGCGATGGGCGCACAGATTGCGTGGGGCGATCAGCGCCGCGTGATTCACATTACCGGTGACGGTAGCATTAAGATGACGGGAAATGAGTTCTATACGATTGCACGTTTGGGGCTCCCCGTGATCTCGATCATCGCGAACAACCACGCACTGGGGATGATTCGCCAGCTGCAGAAGGGGCTCTACAAGGAGCATTACATCGCCTGCGAGCTGGATCATGAGATGGATTATGTGAAGTATGCGGAAAGCTTCGGCATCAAGGCAGTGCGTGTGTCAACGCAGGAGGAATTTGCGGCGGCACTGCAGAAGGCGCTCGATGATCGGATGCACCCGCGTGTGATTGTAATGGATGTGTGCCGCAGTTTCGTGTAGCCCATGGCGAAGGGACGGTGTGTGCGATGGAATTGTCGATCACAAATGGACGGCGGACGCGCAGCGAGCGTGGCTTTTCCCTGCTCTCGACCCTCCTTGCCGTGATGATCCTGGCGGTGATCCTTGCGATTGCTGTGCCGCGTTTTTCTTCGGCACTTGCAACGGCAAACACGGTGAAAGTGCAGGCGGATCTCACGGCGCTCGATACGGCAATTGTGCTCTATCAGACGGCAAAAGGGAAGAATCCTGAGGGCATTGATGATCTGAAGGACTATGTGACGGATCTGAAGCATCTGAAGCCGCCTGCGGGGACCGTTCATGCGGGGGCGCAGGAACTCTCCATGGAGAACGTCTCCTATCAGGTGGAGAAGAAGGATGGTGTCTGGCGTGCGACCTGCGCAGGCCGCACGGCGGAGGAGTACCATACGCGAAATTAGGACATCGTGGGATTGCCATGATTCCTTGGAGGAGGTTGGCGCGATGCAGGAGCCGGCGCACACGTTTTGTCCGTCGCGCCGTGCCGCGCCTGTCCTCACCCTGCTCTGGTGTGCGGGCAGTCTCGGCATTTTCTGCGTTTTCGGTGTGGGAATGCGCAGTGTATGCGGCATGCTCTTTACGGCAGTACTGCTCTGGCTCTCTTACCTCGACCTGCGGGATGGGATGCTCTATGACTGCATCACACTGCCGTTTGCCCTTCTCGGTCTGATGGCTTCGGGGGTGGGCTCAATTTCAGATGCCCTTTTGGGCGGGGCGCTTTGCGGCGTCTTATTTTATTGCCTGTATATCGCCGCGCGCGGCGGGCTTGGCGGCGGTGATGTAAAATTTGCCGTCGGGCTTGGCCTCTGGCTCGGCTGGGAGGCGGCGATCATCGCTGTCTGGACGGCATTCCTGCTTGGCGGTGCGGCGGCGGTGTTTCTCCTCCTCACGGGGCGTAAGGGGCGGCATGACGGCATCCCATTTGGCCCGTTTCTCGCTGTTGGCGGCTATGTGGGCTACCTTGCGGGACGGCAGCTCTGGCAGCTGTACTGGGGGCAGTCATAATGCGGGCAGATGCGCGCGGCATGCTGCTCCTGCACGTCCTGCTCGCCGTGTCGATCATGGCGGTGCTCGCTGCCGCTGCACTCCCGCGAGCACGCACGCTCTATGTGCGGGCGGCAGTGGAATATGAGGCGGTGCATCTCATTGGTGAGCTGCGCCGCCTCCAGGGGATCAGCCGGACGACGGCGATGCCGCTCTATGTGTTAGGCGGCCGCGCATCGTGGGCGCGTGAGCCGCAGCTTTATGTGCGGGACGGCAGCTATGAGATCGTACCGCACGGCGGGGCGGGGCGTGTCCATCGGATGCTTCCGCTCGTGCGGATGGCACAGGATACGGCAGGAGGGAAGCCTGTGTCGTTTGACCGAAACGGAGGCATCGGGCAGGAGAGCAGCAATATGACGATCCGCATCTATGCAGAGGGAGATGAACGGGATGCTCTGCGTGTCATCATCGACAGCGCGGCACGCATTCGCCTTCAGCGCGGAGGTCGTGATGAGGACTGATGCGCGCGGCTGGGTACTCATGGAGGCGGTGATTCTCGGCTGCCTTGTGCTTGCTGCCGCTGCCGTGCTCGGGATCTTTGCCCGCAGTGCGCTGCTCGCGGAGCAGTCCGCCGCGCGTATGGATGCGGCATTCTTGGCGCGGCAGGAACTCTCGGTGATGGAGGCAGGACTTGAGCATGGAGCGTTCCCGACGGTCAGCGCACCCTCGGTTCGCGTGAATGATGTGACCTATGCCCTGCGTGCAGATGTTGCGCAGCAGGGAGATTTTTATGATGTGACGCTGCACCTCTCGTGGCGCATTTTGGCGCGCGCGGAGACGGCGGACTACGTGCGGAGGATGAAGCGATATGATACGCAGGCGGCGGCGCCGTAGAGCGTGTGGGGAGCGCGGCGTCGTGCTGACGGAGCTTGCCGTCAGTCTGCCGATTTTTGCCCTCCTGCTGACCTTCCTTGTCTTTGCCCTCGTATGGGGCTGGCGCAGCTATCAGCGCACGGTCGCTGACGCTGAACTGCGGCAGGAAATGCAGATCGCCATGGCGCGTGTCACGGAGTCCGTCCTTTCCTCGTCGTACGTTGCGCAGGATGCGCAGGGCATCTGTCGGATGCGGCAAAGTATGGAGGGGAAAGGGAAAGAGACGGCACTGGATTCCTATTGGCTCGCAGGCGGCAGACTGGTGTATCAGACTGCCGCTGCGCCGCTGACGGGCGGCTATGCGGGCGCAGGGGTGCACATTTCGTCGTTTTCCATACGGCCGGATGCGTACTGTCCGCGTCTCTATCACATTGAGATGACGGGCGAGAGTGTGGCAACGGGCAGGCGCTGCACCGCCGCGGCCTCTGTCTATCTGCGGGAGGACCAGGGTGGACGATAAAAAATTTCGGTACGGGCAGGATGGCTTCGCCTCGGTGCTCGGGCTGTGTCTTCTTGCACTGCTTCTCCTCATCGCCATGGCCGCCTCCTCCTTCACGCGCAGCGGCGGGAGCATTGCGGCAGAGTATGAGCGTGAGATGCAGCTGCGCCTTGCGGCAGAGAGCGGTGTGCTGACGGCGGCGGCTGCACTTGAACACACAGCGGCTGCCTATGGTGTACTGCCCGCAGGAGAGCGCAGAAATATTGCCGTGCATGATGTTCCCATGGCGTCGGACATCGGCCTGCACGTCGTGCTCGAACCGCAGACGGACGGGACAATCTGGGTCACAGCGGCCGCCGTAGATCAGCGGCATGATACGTACGTATCGGACGGTGAGGGCTGGACACGGGCAAAGATTGTCCGTGCCTTGATGGAAAAGAAGGACGAGCACTATGTTTGGCGTCGATGGTTTTAAGGATGCACACCTTTTGGCGAAAATACGTTTCCATCCTCTGCGTCCGCGCGAGGCGGTGGGCATCGGCATGACGGAGGATGGAGTTGTGCTCGCCCGACTTTCTGCTTCCGACGAGGCGGATGGTGACTGGACGGTTACCGCCTCGCATACGGCAGCATGTGCCTGTGCCCCCACAGATGTTTCGTCACTCGCAGCCGCCGTGCGCGCGGCGCTTTCTTCGCAGGGATGGGAGCATCTGCCGCTCGGACTTGCTCTTCCCGCAGGACTTGCCGTGACGGCAGAGCGGGAACTGCCCGCTGCACTCACGGGGGAGGATCTGCGGGCAGCACTTCTCTGGGCAATGCGTGCAGAGGCAGATGCAGAGGGGAGAACACTGTCTGCAGATCTGCGTCTGTGCTGCTGTGCGCGCACAGATGCAGAGCCGTATCGCTATTGGTCGGCGGTGATGGAGGATGCTCGCGTACAGGCGTACTTTGCGGCCTTTTCCCATGCGGGGATGCGCCTGCGGCGCCTGACGGTCTGCCCGCCTGCCGGAGGTGCGATTGCCCCGCTGATCGCGGCGGCGTGCAGACCGCAGATGTCATGGGAATGTCAGGAGATGAGGGCGGACTTGTCGGAGGCGGTCTATGCGGGCCTGCTTGTGTCCATGTGGTCATCTTCCCTGTCTTGGTGTGAGGAGCGTAATATCGTTCAGCGGATTCGCTCCCATGCCGCGGAGGTGATTGCAGCAGCTGCAGCGGCGTGTTTCCTCATGGCGGTGTCAGCGGATGCAGCGGTACTCATTGCAGACCGCGCGGCGGCAGATGCGGTGAGGGAGGAGCTGGGGCATGCGGATGCGGATGTGCACCGCATGCAGATATATGCTGCGCAACGTGCTGATGTAACGCGCCGTGAGCAAATTTTGGCGGAATTTCAGGTGTCGGCCCATCCCCTGCGTGCATTCCTCGTATTTCTCGGCACTGTGACGGCAGACGGAGTTCATCTCACGGCACTGCGGGCAGATGATACGGTGGAGATCGAGGGCGAGGCAGCGGATTATGATGCACTCCACGCCCTCGTGGAACGTGTGGATGCGGGCGGCTTTTTTTCCGGACATGTCGTCTTGGCAGAGGTTTCGCGGGATGAGGAAGGCGTACGCTTTGTCCTGCGTGCGGATTGGAAGGGCGTATGATGGAGCGGTATACGGAGCGTCAGCGCATCATGGCAGCACTCATCTGGGGGCTCGCTCTCGCACTCTTCTACTTTGCCGTGGCCGCACCGTACTTCTCTGCTGCGCGGGAGGCAGCTCTGGCGGAGCGGGATGCGGCACGCACACTTCTTGCGCGGACGGAACAGTATCAGCGCATGAGTTCGGCGGATGCACAGGCGGAGGATAAGCTGCGCCTGCGCGAGGCACATCTCTGTACGCTTCTGCCCGAGGAACAGGAACAAGGGCGGTTTCTCCCGTCGGTAGAACGCAGTGCCCGCCGTGCGGGGGTAACGCTTGAGCGTATTGTTCCGCATCGTTCCGAGTCCACGGGGGCGGTCATCCGACAGACGGTTGAGATTCGGCTGTACGGCGGCTACTTCGCCATCCTTTCCTTTATGCGTGATGTCGAGGCAGGGGATCGTGCCGTGTCTTTTGCAGCGATTGATCTTACGGCGGACGGCAGCGTACTGCACGGAACGCTCATGATGGAGACAGCGGCATTGGCAGCAGGTGAGTAGAAGCAGACAGTAAAAAGAATTGTTTGTTAGCAGGAAAAGTCCTTAACGCATCGAAATTTAGTCTAGGAAATCACTGATACAAGGAAGTCCGTCGAATTGGCGTGGATTTTTGTCCGCCGAAGTGCGGAAAAAAAGATGTGTCAAGAGACGTGCGCTGAATGGATCAGTGATTCCTTAGGATATATAACGTTTTCGTCATCAGACGATTGGGGGGATTTACATGGGGCAGCTGCGGTTTGTCACGGGAGGAGAGTCGCACGGTGCGGCACTGACGGCGATCATCGACGGGCTGCCGGCAGGACTCTGTCTTTCACGCGCAGAGCTTGACGGACAGCTCGCGCGCCGTCAGCGCGGCTATGGGCGCGGCGGACGCATGAAAATCGAGACGGATCGCGTGCTCGTGCTCTCAGGGCTGCGCTTCGGTGAGACGATTGGCTCACCGATCACGCTGCAGGTTGTGAACCGTGACTTCGCGAACTGGACGGATCGTATGGATCCCTTCGGCACGCAGAAGGGCGAGCGGGTCACTGCTGTCCGTCCGGGACATGCTGATCTCTCGGGTGTGCTGAAGTATGACCGCAGGGATGCGCGTGATATTCTCGAGCGGTCGAGTGCACGGGAGACGACAATGCGCGTTGCCGTCGGAGCGGTCTGCCGTCAGCTCCTCGCGCAGCTCGGTATCAGCATCGCATCTCATGTCACCGAGATCGGCGGCGTGTCGGTCGATGCAGCAGTGATTCGCGCCGACGATATCGGAGTGACCAACTCCGATGACCTGAACTGCTGTGACCCTGCGGCAGAGACGCGGATGAAAGAGCGTATTGATACGGCGAAGCAGGCGGGCGATACGCTTGGCGGTATTTTTGAGGTCGTCGTGCGCGGCCTGCCCACGGGTCTCGGCACACATACGCAGTGGGATCGGCGGCTCGATGCACGCCTTGCGGGAGCGCTCATGTCCATCCAGGCGATCAAGGGCGTGGAGATCGGTGCGGGGTTTGCCTGTGCGCATCTGCCCGGCAGTGAGATCCATGATGAACTCTATATGGGCGCAGACGGTCAGCCCTTTCGTAAGACAAATCGCGCGGGCGGCATGGAGGGCGGCATGACGAATGGAGAGCCGCTCATCGTACGTGCGGCGATGAAACCCATCCCGACATTGATGGCACCGCTTCAGACCATCGATCTCGCAACGGGGGAGGCGGTCTCGGCGAGCAAGGAGCGCAGCGACACCTGCGCCGTCCCTGCTGCGTCCGTGGTCGGTGAGGCGATGACGGCGTTCGTGCTTGCAGATGCTGTATGTTCGCAGTTCAGTGCGGACAACATGACCGATCTCAAGGCATCGCTTGCAGACTATCGCACCCGTATGGAGCGGGTGTGGCAGAAACCATGAAGAACGTCGTACTGATCGGATTTATGGGGACGGGAAAGTCGAGCGTCGGACGCCTCCTTGCGATGCGTCTTGGCTGTGCCTTTCACGATCTCGATAAAAAAATTGAAGAGACGTGCGGCATCTCCATACCGCAGATGTTTGCGCAGCATGGTGAGCCGTATTTTCGCGCCCGTGAAAAGGAAGCCGTACGTGCCGCCGCCGCGCGAAGCGGGCTCGTCATCGCAACGGGCGGCGGTACGGTCAAGGATGCGGAGAACGTTGCCCTGCTGCGCAGCAGCGGTATCCTCGTCGCACTGACCGCCGATGTTGATACCATTCTCTGCCGGACAGCGGCACGCGGCGCGCGCCCTGTGCTCGACGGTGCTGATGCAGGGGATCGGCGTGCGGCTGTTGTCCGGCTGCTTGAGGAACGCCGCGCACTCTACGAGGGGGCGGACATTGCGGTGGATACGAGCTGCCGCTCGCCGCTTGAGGTGGCAGAGTATATCGTGCAGGCGACACGGATATGGAGAAAGTGATATGAGACGCAAGGTAGAGGTCGCGCTCGGCGCACGCAGCTACGCCATTGAGATCGGCGGCGGGATGGATGAGCTGCTTGCTGCGTTTGTCCGCAATGCGGGGTACTCCGCACATGGCATGATCGTCACGGATACGAATGTCGGACCGCTCTATGCCGCCCACACGGCAGCGCAGATTGCGCGTGGCGGTGTGGCTGCTGAAATTGTGACCATTCCTGCCGGAGAGGCATCGAAGAGTCTCTCTGCGGCAAACGATCTTTATACACAAGCCATTGCGCTGGGGCTTGACCGCCGCTCACCGATTTTTGCACTTGGCGGCGGGGTAGTCGGTGATCTCGCGGGCTTCATCGCTGCGACTTATATGCGCGGCGTTCCGTTTGTGCAGCTCCCGACGAGCCTCTTGGCACAAGTGGACTCGAGCGTCGGCGGCAAGGCCGCCGTCAATCATGCACGCGGCAAGAACCTCATCGGTGCGTTCTACCAGCCCGATGCGGTCATTATGGATCTCGATCTCCTGCAGACACTGCCCGCGCGTGAGATTGCGACGGGACTGGGCGAGATCATCAAGTACGGCATCATTGCGGATGCGGAGTTCTTTGCGTGGCTTGAGATGCATCATGACGATGTGCTCGCCCTCACCCCTGCGGCAGGGGCACACATGATTGCACGCTCCTGTGAAATCAAGGCAGATGTCGTCCGTCAGGATGAGTGCGAGGGCGGTCTGCGCCGCATCCTGAACTTTGGACATACCCTCGCCCACGCCATCGAGAAGGAGACGGGCTATGTGCGTTACCGCCACGGGGAAGCCGTAGCGATCGGCATGATTGGCGCGGCACGCATTAGCCGTGCGATGGGACTCCTTTCTGATGAGGCGTGTGCACGCATCGAGCGGCTGATTGCCGCGATGGGGCTGCCCTGCACCGTTGAGGGCGTGTCGCCGGATGCAATGTACGCCGATCTCTTTCATGACAAAAAGACCGTGGGCGGGCGGATTCACTGGGTACTCGCCGAAGAGATCGGCAGAGTGTGCGTGCGCAGTGATGTGTCGGAGGAAATCGTACGCCGTGCAATAAAGGGACTTTTAACCTAAACCTCTTAAGAAAAATATCCTATGGACGAAACTATAATCAGGAGGTGATGGATGCATGAAGCGGGAGATGATATTTTTTTTGTCCATTGCACTGCTGGTTTTCTTCCTTGGGATGGGGCACAGAGCGTCCGCAGAGGATGAATCACTGGTATGGGAATACTGGCAGGAGAATGTACCGGATACCAATATCAAGGCAATGAAGATGCCTCCCGCTTTCGTTCCGTACGAGGGGACGTGGGTGCCGTTTGACCCATGCGAAGGCATTGCTGTTCCTCAGGGCACGCGAAATGTGTGGCTGCGCGTCCATGTTCCTTCAGATCTGCGGGGTGGTGACAGCCTCTTTTTCACGACGATCGATCAGTCCGTACGGGTTTATTTGGATGGAGTATCCATCTACCGCTATGGCAGCAGCGATCCAAAGCTGAGGGGGTATGGGCGCAAGTGGCATCTCGTCGGGCTGCCTGCATGGGCGGCGGGGCAGGAACTCATCATCCGCGTGACGACAGATAATCCATGGGTCATTGGTCAGCTCAACCGCGTGCATGTCGATCGGGAAACCGAACTTGTGAAGCAGCTTTTTATCCATGATTTTTCCTATGCCGCGGGCTTGACGGCCATCGCCGTCTTTATGATGGTCATTGCCGTCTACTTCGTCGCCGACCGGGCACGACGGGGGATCTATCTTCGCCTTATGCTTCTCCTGACCGTGTTCTTCATATGGATGTTCAGTTCCTCAAACGTCATCTTCCTGTGGTTCGATTGGCCGGAGTTCTGGTGGCGTACAGAGCAGGTCTCATCCTTCCTGCTTCCCATCACGGGCAACATTCTCCTTTATGAGGTGGTGGATCGGCAGTACCGCAACTGGATCGTGCGCCTGAACAACGTCTTTGTTGTGCTTTTCGTGGTCGGCGTTATCGCTGAGATGATGGGGCAGTTCGGACTCTACATGATACAGTTCCCCTATATTCCGGCCCTCAGTGTCTGGTGCGGCTGTGTCGCCTATGCGCTCTGGAAGTCCGGCAAGGCGGGCAACAAGCATGCTGCGGCGCTTTTGATTGCCCTGCTTATCATTGTACCGCTTGGCATCATCGATGCGCTCGCATTCCAGTATCGGCTGTATGAGGCACAGACCTCATTTACACCGTTCAGTATCTATACGATCTGTTTCTTTGTCATCCAGCTCATCCTCGACCGTGCGGAGTCCGAGCGCCGGCTCATGGAGCGCTCCAACACCCTTGAGGGAGAGGTGCAGGCAGTTAAGAAGCGCATGGAGATCGATCCGCTTACGGGGGTTTACAATCGGAACAGATTCCCGTCGGCCATCAGTGATTTTACGAGGATTGCGCAGAATACAGGTGCGCCGCTCTCTCTCGTCATGTTTGATATCGACCACTTTAAGTCGATCAATGACACTTACGGGCACGATGCCGGCGATGAGGTGCTCTTCGGCTTTGCACAGACCATCCGTTCCTTCCTCGATCGGCGGCACATACTCATTCGTTGGGGCGGTGAGGAATTCATCCTGCTCTGCCTGCACTATGACGGTGCAAAGGCACAGGCCTTTGCCAATCAGATCCGTGAGGGGGTCGCCAAGGCACGGCTGCTGACGGCGCAACAGGTGACATGCAGCGGCGGCATCGGTGTCTGGCATGGTCCGGACGACGATGCCGCGGCGCTCGTCAAGCGTGCGGATACCGCTCTCTATGCATCGAAGGAGGGGGGGCGCAACCGCATCAGCTGCGAGCCGAAGGATGGGAAGACCCGCATGCCGCCGCCCAGCCCACAGGAACACGCCACGGCAAAAGAGAAGCAGGGGGAACGTACAAAGAGCAATATAATGAATTTGCAGTGGCGCTAAAAAACGCTTGCACAGAAATCCATCTTATGATATAGTCACTGAGTATGTGTATGGGTGGTCCGCTGGGCGGCAGAGGGTCGCGTATGAACGCCCGATCGAAGGAGGAAAACGTATGAACATCATCGAAGTCCTGGAGAAGGAACAGCTCCGCTCGGATATCCCGCAGTTCGCGCCCGGTGACACGGTACGCGTCCATGCCCGTATCGTCGAAGGCACGCGTGAGCGTATCCAGGTGTTCGAGGGCGTTGTCATCGCCCGCCAGGGCACGGGTGTCCGTGAGACCTTTACCGTGCGCCGCATCGCATCGGGCGTCGGCGTCGAGCGTCTCTTCCCCGTGCACTCCCCGCGCATCGCAAAGATCGAGGTGACGCGCCGCGGTATCGTCCGCCGTGCGAAGCTCTACTATCTGCGCGGTCTCACGGGCAAGGCAGCTCGTATTCGGGAAAAACGCTGATCGATGGAAGATGGGGACTGCTGCGGCAGTCCCTATTTTTCGCGTGTATTCTCCATCTTACTTCTTATGGCTGAGAGGAGGCCTCTATGGAACAGGAAACATCAACGGCGTCCGAGATCAAGGACTGGATTGTCTCCATTGTCGTCGCCGTTGCTCTTGCGATGTTCATTCGCACCTTTATCGTCGAGCTCTACGTTGTCGATGGGCCGTCCATGCGCCCGACGCTTGAATCGGAACAGCGCCTTGTCGTCAATAAGTTCATCTACCGGTTCCATCCGCCCGAGAAGGGGGACGTGCTTGTCTTTCAGTACCCGCGCGACCCAAGCCGCGACTTCATCAAGCGCGTGATTGCCGTGCCGGGGGATACGGTCGAGATTCGCGAGGGGCGCGTCCTCGTCAATGATCAGCTCCTCACAGAGGACTATATTCTCGAAAAGACGCGGAGCGAGTATCCGAAGGCAACCGTGCCCGAGGGACATATCTTCGTCATGGGGGACAACCGCAACAACTCCGAGGACAGCCGCTTTGCCGATGTGGGATTCGTTCCGTACGATCTCATCAAGGGAAAGGCAATGCTCGTATTCTGGCCGATTTCAGCGTATAAGACGCTCTGACGGAGGACGACGCGATGCGCTTTGTATCATGGAATGTCAACGGCCTGCGCGCCGCCCTCAAGAAGGGGTTCATGGAGTCGTTCCGGGAGCTCGATGCCGATGCGTTCTGTCTGCAGGAGACGAAGATGCAGGAAGGGCAGGCGATCCTTGACCTGCCCGGCTATGAGCAGTATTTTTACAGTGCGGAGAAAAAGGGCTACTCAGGGACGGCAATTTTTACGCGCGTGAAGCCGCTCTCCGTGGCGTACGGCATCGGTATCTCCGCGCACGACAATGAGGGACGTGTCATCACGATGGAGTTTGATGATGTCTATCTTGTCACCGTCTACACGCCGAACGCGAAGCGTGCGCTCGAGCGGCTCGACTACCGCATGATGTGGGAGGATGCGTTCCGTGCGTTCCTTCTTGGGCTGCGCGCGAAAAAACCCGTCGTCGTCTGCGGCGATCTCAACGTTGCGCATACGGAGATCGATCTCAAGAATCCGAAGAGCAACCGCCGCAACGCGGGCTTTACGGATGAGGAGCGAGGCAAGTTCACGGAACTGCTCCAGGCAGGTTTTATCGATACGTTCCGCGCGCTCTATCCCGACCGTACAGGGGCATATACGTGGTGGTCATACCTGCGCCATGCGCGTGAGACGAATGCAGGGTGGCGCATCGACTACTTCCTCGTCTCCGAGGAACTGCGTGACCGCATTGCGGCAGCAGAGATTCATGCGGATATATTCGGGAGCGACCATTGCCCCGTATCACTGACACTAAAGTAGAGGAGATTTATGGGGGCTCTGAAAGAAGAACTTGACCGCGAGATCCAGAAGCGGCGCACTTTTGCCATCATCTCGCATCCGGACGCGGGCAAGACCACGCTCACGGAGAAACTGCTGCTCTACGGCGGGGCAATCCATCTCGCGGGATCGATCAAGTCGCGCAAGACGCAGCGTCATGCCGTCTCTGACTGGATGGAGATCGAAAAGCAGCGCGGCATCTCCGTCACCTCCTCCGTCCTGCAGTTCGACTACGACGGCTATCGCATCAACATCCTCGATACGCCGGGGCATCAGGACTTTAGTGAGGACACCTACCGTACGCTGATGGCGGTGGACAGCGCCGTCATGATCATCGATGCGGCAAAGGGCGTCGAGGCACAGACACGCAAACTGTTCCGTGTCTGCCGTCAGCGCGGTATTCCCATCTTCACCTTTGTCAACAAGCTCGACCGCTTCGGCAAGGCACCGCTCGACCTGATGGATGAGCTCGAGAACGTGCTCGGCATCCGCTCCTACCCGATGAATTGGCCGATCGGAACGGACGGTACGTACCGCGGCGTCTATGACCGCGAGAAGAACCGCATCGAGCTCTTTGCCGAGGATACGAGTCACGGACAGGAGACGCGTGTCTCCGAGGTGTTCGAGATGGACGATTCCGCGTGGAAGGATCGTGTCGGAGCGGATGCCGCCGCCGCCCTTGCGGACGACATCGAGCTGCTGCGCGACGCGGGCGAGGCATTTGACCGCGCGGCGATTGATGCGGGAGAGCTGACACCGATGTTCTTCGGTTCTGCGATGACGAATTTCGGCGTACAGAACTTCCTTGAGGAGTACATCCGTCTCGCGCCGACGCCCGCACCGCGCATGTCTTCGGACGGCGTGATCGAGCCGGACGATGAGCAGTTCTCGGGATTCGTGTTCAAGATCCAGGCGAATATGAACCCCGCGCACCGCGACCGCCTCGCCTTTATCCGCATCACCTCGGGCAAATTCGACCGCAACATGAGCGTTTGGCACGCGCCGAGCGGCAAGCTCATCAAGCTCGCGCAGCCGCAGCAGTTCCTCGCGCAGGATCGTCAGATCATCGACACGGCGTATCCGGGCGATATCGTCGGGCTCTTCGACCCCGGCGTATTCGGCATCGGGGATACACTCTGCGACCCCGCGCACAAGTTCAAGTTCGAGGACTTCCCCGTGTTCCCGCCCGAGCGTTTCGCGCGCGTCGCGGCAAAGGATACGATGAAGCGCAAGCAGTTCGTCAAGGGCATCGAGCAGCTGACGCAGGAGGGGGCGATTCAGCTCTTTGAGCAGGTCGGCGCGGGACTCGACAGCTACATCGTCGGCACCGTCGGCTCGCTGCAGTTCGAGGTGCTCGAGTATCGTCTGAAGAACGAGTACAACACGGAGATCACGATGCAGATGCAGCCGTTCGAGACGGCGCGCTGGCTCGCGTTCCCAGACGGGCGCACGATCACGCCCTCCGATCTGCGCGGCGCGGATCGCGGCATGTTCGTTCACGACAAGAGCGGCAACCCCGTCCTCCTCGTGAGCAACGAGTGGGCACTTGGCTGGATCCGTGAGAACAACCCAGATTTGCAGCTTGGACAGGTACCGTTCGATCGCAGAGAGGCATAATAGAGAAACGACAAGCGGGAGATTTCGCTCATGTGGCGAAATCTCCCGCTTGTTATGTTTATGGTGTTATGCTTCTGCCGTTTTTGGAACGGCTTGTGTCAATGTGTTCTTGATAAATTGATTGAGTGACAGATTCTTTTTCGCGGCTTCCAGTGCCAGTCGTCGATGGAGGTCACTCGGGATGCGGATATTGAAGCTGCCCTTAAACTCTTTGTCAGGACTTCGATGAAATTTTGCACAGGCATCTAAATAATTATCAATGCTGTTGTGAAAAGCCTCCGTCAGTTCATCGACGCTCCTGCCATGAAAGTTCAACGAGTCATTGATCCCGAACACCTCTCCGATAAATAGACCATCCTCCTCGTCAAATGAAACTTTCGCGTGATATCCCTTGTATTCCAACATATCCGTCCCTCCTTAACATGCTCCGATTTCCTTCAAAAATTGGAGAACTTTCTTGATCTGATAACGATATAATTCTTTTCCAGGGTGTGGAGCATCAAATTGCAGGATGCGCTTTGTCGCTGGATGAAAATATCCAATTCCTGAGCCTCTCCCTCCTTGAAACTTTTCACAGCTGCACTTTTTCATCAAGGCATCGAGTTCGCGTACCGTAAAATTTGTCGGCGAAGGTGTTTGCGTGATCTTTTGGAGCAGTGCTTCTTTTGTCGGCATGGGGATCACCTCACCTGAATCGTAACATAATAAAGAGCACAAAGCAACCATTTTGCAGTTGCTTTGTGCTCTTTGTGTATTATGGTGTCATATACTGCTGCACAAAGTCCCGCATCTCCTCAAGTGCGGCGAAACTTTCCGCGAGTTCGGGCAGGACGAGCGGGAAGACATGGGGCATCTCGGGGTAGACAGTGAATGTTACGTCTGTGCCGTCTGCCTTTGCCTTTGCCGCAAGCTGCTCGTCCTCGGTCAATAGGAGATCGTAGCTGCCCGTCTGGATGAGCATTGGCGGGAGACCTCTGAGATCGGCGTGAATCGGCGAGAGGCGCGGATCGTCGAGCGGGAGATCGCCCGCATACGGCGGGGTACTCCGCAAGTGGGGGGCGAACGGCGTGCCCTCGCCGAGCACCTTGTCCTTTGCAAAGTTCTCCGTGCGCGACGTGCCGTCCTTGTGTTCAAAGTCCGCCCACGGCGAGAGGAGAATGAGGGCGGCGGGCTGCGGAATACCCTCATCGCGCAGATAAATTGCAAGCTCCACGGCAAGATTGCCGCCCGCCGAATCTCCGTAGATGATGATGTCCGATGCCTTCGTTCCGCGCGCCAGAAGTCCCCGATAGACCGTCGTCGCATCTTCGAGCGCCGCAGGATAGGTGTATATGGGCGCATGACGATAGTCCACACAGTAGATCTCCGACGCATCCGTGTACTCCGCCTGATGCACGGCAAAACTGCGGTAGAGATCCGTAATGCCGCTCATATATGCGCCGCCATGCAGCCGCAGAACAACGTGTTTTGTAGATGACTTCGGTGGAGCAAGACGCTCGACACGCACATTTCCGATGGATGTCTTTTCATATGTCCAGCCGGTGGGTGCAGTGAACGGTGTGGGTTTCTTGTCCTCGGGCGGATGATAGAGCTCGTTCATCTGCTGCTGAATGTAGTCCTGCTTCGCCTCGCCCGTGAGGACGATACCGCGCGTTTCAGGCGTATCGGATGCTTTGTCAAACGAGCATTGCGGCAGGATCATTAGCCCGAGGACGAGCATGATACCGCTGATATATCGCTTCCAGTTGTTCATTGAAATCTTCTTATTTTCCACCCGCAGCAAATGCCTCGTCTGCCCATGTGAGGAGGATGTCCTCGATGTGTGCCTCGTGCTCGTTTACCGTCGGACCTTCCGAGGTGATGTGGAGGCTGCGCCCGTCCTTGTAGGCGATGAGAATATTGTAGGCGGGATTCAAAACGGTCTCTGCGCGTGCGCCGTAGTCGTTCTCGGCGGTGAGATTGTGTGCGGCGATCACATCCTGAAGGCTCGCCTCAAGCTCCGGCGTCCATGGAACGTAGCGCTCGCGGATGTCCAGATGGCGTCCGTTCGTAAACTCCTTGCCGACAAATTCGCCAAGGCAGGTGATGAAGCTGTTCGGATCGAGCCCCTGCGCCGCAATCTCCTCGGCGGGCAGGGCGTTCTTGACGGGCGCATCGATCTGGCAGACAATGCGCATCAGAGCACCGTCCGCAACGGGATGGCGGAACTCCATCGAGAAGATCTGAATCGTGCTCGCCTCGGTGGGCGCTGCACTCCCTACGACCTGTTGAGGGGGTGTCGTCTCGGGTGCTGCCTGTCCGTAATTTGCACCGAAGAAGAAAAGAGGGGCAAGCAGAAGCATGGCGCGGCAAAGAGTTTTTTTGCGGCAGAATGTCATCATCGTCTCCTTTTCATCCAAAGAGGTCGTTCAGCGCCTCAGTCATGGTCGGGTGGGTGTAGATGGCAGAGCCGAGTGCGGCGGCGGTGATCCCGTGGTCGATCGCCATCTTTATGAGGTTGATCATCTCCTGCGACTCGGGACAGAAGAAATGTGCGCCGAGGATTGTGTCTGTCTTCGCGTCGATGATTGCCTTGAGGACTCCTGCAGGTTTCTTGTAGACCTGCGCCTTCGGGATGGCGGCAACCTCGAGACGTGTAACACGCACGTCAAAGCCTGCCGCCTGTGCCTGCTCCTCGGTCATTCCGACGCGTGAGAGCGGCGGATCGAGAAAGACGGTGTAAGGAACAGCGCCGCGGTTTGCCGTTGTGCGTGCACCCGTACCGCCGAGCTGATCTTTTACAATGCGGAAGTCGTCAAGCGAGATGTAGGTGAACTGCAGTCCACCCGCGACATCGCCCATCGCCCAGATGTGCGGCACGCTCGTGCGCAGATGTTCATCCACCGCGACGGCACCGCGCTCCGTTACCGCGATGCCTGCCGCCGCAAGGTTCAGAGCCGCAGTGTTCGGGCGGCGTCCCGTGGCGATGAGGATGGCGTTCGCGGCAAGTGTCTTCTCACCGTCCTCCGTCTGCACGATGACATTCGCCCCCGCCGCGCCATCCTCGATGCGCTGTATCTTTGCACCCGTCAGGATGTGGATGCCGCGATCATTCATCTGCTGCATAACACGCGCAGCGATCTCCCTGTCCTCACGCGGGATGAAGTCACTTCCGTCCTGTACGACGGCGACGGACGAGCCGAAGTTGGCGTAGTACGAGGCAAACTCAAGTCCGATGTAGCCGCCGCCGATGATGACGAGCTTTTCGGGAAGCTCGTCGAGCTCCATCATCGTTTCGCTTGTATAGACGTGCGTGCTCTCTGCCGCGCCCGGGATCGGCGGTACGAAGGGGAGGGCACCTGTATTGATGAAGATGCGTTCCGCCGTGACCCACTGCTCCCCCTCTGTGCCGACAATGCGTACTGTGTGCGCATCGATAAAGGATGCCTCTCCATCGATGACGACAGCACCCGCACCCGTTACCTTCGCGTAGTTCTTCTCGCGCAGCATCTTTGTGAGGCGGCGTTTCTCTGCAATCGCCGCACGATAGCGCTCCGCCTTTGCTGCGAAGTCGCCGCCCGCCGCTGCCGAGAGACGCGCGCTGTACTCCAGCGACTTCGACGGGATGCAGGCGACGTTGATGCAGGTGCCGCCGTAACGCTCCTTCGCGCGTTCGATAAGGGCGACGGTCTCGCCCTTCTTCGCGAGGAAGCCGGCAAGTGTCTTGCCCGCCTTGCCGAATCCGATGATGAGATTTTGATATGATGTGTTCTGCATCGTATGCTCCATTTCTGTTGAAATTTATGTATATAACTGCTGTTATTATAGCATTTTTTGACACAATGAAGAGAAATATTGCGGAAAAAATGTGTGCCTCATTTACAAATACAAGGATTCCTCCTATAATGATAGAGAATGGTTCTCTATCAATGGAAAGGAGTGGACTATGCTGACGCATGAAATACTGGCACCGCATACAGAACTCCTGCTGCAGCACGATCTGTTCGAGGGAATCCCTGCAGATGCGCTGCCGGAATTCCTCAATGCGCTCGGCGGCGATCTGAAGCACTATGCGGCGGGTACGAACATCATGCGCATGGGGCGTGCGCCGATCGTGACGGGCATCATCCTCTCGGGCTCGATCGAGGTGTCATTCCTCAACGAGAACGCCGACCAGATCGACATGAGCATCTTCGAGGCGGGCAAGAGCTTCGGCGAGACGATGGAGGGCGCGAATCTCTCGGCGAGCCGCATGTTCGTCAAGGCGCTCCACGATACGCTGATTCTGCGCCTCCCGTTTCGTCAGCTCTATCGGCGCAGCGCGTGCACGGATCCGAATCTCTGGCGCTTTACGCTCAATATGCTGCGGCGCATCTCGCACAAGGGCATCTTCTACCAGCACAAGATTCGCATCATGGGGCAAAAGAGCATCCGAGCGAAGCTCAGCGTCTACCTGCAGGCGATCTCGTCCGAGGGGGGCGAGGGACTGCGCGAGATGAACCAAACGCAGCTTGCACGCTATCTCGGTGTGGAGCGCAGTGCACTCAGCCGCGAGATGAGTCATATGCGCGACGAGGGGATCATCGACTATGACCGCAAGACGTTGCGGGTGCTCAACCCGGATTTTCTCGCGCTGTAGGAGAACAGAAAGACCTGCCGCACGTTTGCGGCAGGTCTTTTCGTATGGGCAGGGTGAGCCTTACACCATCTCTTCGGGATGGAAAACCTCGTCGAATTTTTCGGCGGTGAGGAAGCCGAGGGCGACGCATGCCTCCTTGAGGCTGATGTTCTCGTCGAACGCCTTGTGCGCGGTCTTCGCGGCGTTCTCGTAACCGATGTACGGGTTCAGCGCCGTGACGAGCATGAGCGAGCGATGGAGGTTCTCGTGCATCTTCTCGCGGTTCGCCGTGATTCCTGTGACGCAGCGGTCGTTGAACGACTTGATCGAGTCGGTGAGGAGGCGTGCGGACTGGAGGAAGTCATAGATCATGACAGGCATGAAGACGTTCAGCTCGAAATTGCCCTGCGAGGCGGCAAAGCCGATTGCGGCATCGTTGCCCATGATCTGCACGGCGACCATCGTGACGGACTCGCACTGTGTCGGGTTGACCTTGCCCGGCATGATGGAACTGCCCGGCTCGTTCGCGGGGATCGTGATTTCGCCGAGACCGCAGCGCGGACCTGCTGCGAGCCAGCGGATATCGTTTGCAATCTTCATCATGTTCGCGGCGAGTCCCTTGAGTCCGCCGTGCGCAAAGACAACGGCGTCCTTGCTCGTGAGTGCGTGGAACTTGTTCGGCGCGGTGACGAACTTCTTGCCCGTCAGCTCGCTTGCCGCCTCGGCAACGGCAACATCGAAGCCCTTTGGTGCGTTCAGTCCCGTGCCGACGGCAGTGCCGCCGAGTGCGAGCTCATGCAGGAACGGCAGAGCTGCCTGCAGCTGCTTCTTCGACTGCTCAAGCATGGAGAGCCAGCCGCTGATCTCCTGAGAGAAGGAGATGGGTACAGCATCCTGCAGATGTGTGCGTCCGGTCTTGACAATGCCCTCATTCTCCTTCATCAGACGGCGGAAGGTATTTGCGAGGAGGTCAATACTCGGGAAGAGTCCGTCCTCGATGGCGATGACGGCGGCAATGTGCATCGCTGTCGGGAAAGTGTCGTTCGAGCTCTGCGACATGTTGGAGTGATCGTTCGGATGGAGGATCTTCTCGCCCGCGATCTCGTTGCCGCGATTTGCGATGACCTCGTTGACGTTCATGTTGGACTGCGTGCCGCTGCCCGTCTGCCAGACGGCGAGGGGGAAGTGTTCCGCGAGTTTGCCTGCGATGATCTCATCGCACGCCGCCTTGATGGCATTCAGACGCTTTTCGTCGAGCTTGCCGAGCTTGTTGTTCGCGATGGCAGCGGATTTCTTCAGAATGCCGAATGCATGGATGATCTCGGCGGGCATCTTCTCGATGCCGATCGGGAAGTTCTCGAAGCTGCGCTCTGTCTGTGCCGCCCAATACTTGTCTGCGGGCACCTTGACTTCGCCGAGGGAATCGTGTTCGATACGATACTCCATTTGGATTGTCCTCCTTAAAATTGTAATAGTAGAGAGAAAAATCTGCTAATGAGAGTATAGCACAAAAATATGAAATTGAGAATATTTATCTTGATATTTTCTGTAAAATTGATCGTGCGGTGATGCCGATCAGGATGCCGGTCAAAACGCCGACGAAGCCAAGCACGGGCGCGTAATAAAATAAAGCGGATGTCTGCATGACGGCGGCAGCGGCGAGGAGCTGTGCCATGTTGTGCAGGAAGCCGCCCGCGGCACTGATCGCAATGATGGAATGTTGTGTATGTTTTTTGAGCAGTGCCATTGTGGTGAAACTCGCCGCACCACCTGCGAGGCTGTAGAGCATGGGAGCAAACCCACCGCCGAAGGCGGAGGCGAGGAGGATGCGCAGCGTGAGCATGAGCGCTGCATCACGCGTCGGCAGTGTGCAGAGAGCAATGAGCGTGACAATGGCGGCAAGCCCGAGCTTTGCGCCGGGCACGGGCAGCGGCAGAGGGAGGAAGCCTTCGAGTACGAAGAGGATGAGCGAGAGCGCGGTGAGGAGCGCGATGCGCGTGATTCGACGGAGGTTCATATTATTTCACTTCGACGAGGAGTTTGTGCGGCAGGCAGGCGATCACATCGCCTTTTTTCTCTGCTTTTCCTGTCTTTACGCAGACGAGGTCGGGGCAGTCGGCATCCACGACGGCGATCGTCTCGCCCTCAATGCGGATCGTGTTTGCGCCGTGCGCATCTGTGATGACGATCTCCTCCGTGCCTGTGTGTCCCGTGAGAGGGATGTCGTAGAGCTGCACGTTATCCTGTGTGATGACAGCGTGACGCATATCGCTGTCCGCACGTGTGAAAAAAAACACGGCGCCGATCCCGCAGAGGAGAAGCAGTATGCCGATGAGGGCTAGATCGTTCTTCTTCATTGATGTTTCCTTTCCCTGTGTGATATAATCCCCTTGCCACGGCTCTCATCCGGTCAATCAGGCACGGGAGGGAGGTTGGTGAGCACATCTCTGATCTGTTGCTTTCGCTGCTCATCAGTGTTGTCGGGAGTGTTCTTGGCTCGCTGATTGTGCAGAGGCTGAGGAGGTAGAAGCAGCCTCCGCTGTGGCATCGCCGGGCGCGTCTCGTCAGCGCACAAAAAAAGCCTCGGGGGTCATCACTCCCCGAGACCTTTCTATTGGTTGGCGCATGCCGACCTCTGATTCATGGTCATTATAGCATTGATAGAAAAGCATTTCAAGTGTATATGGGAATTTCGCCATAGCAGAAATGGGAGTGAGATCAAGAATGCTGTGACTGGAAAAATTTGTGTGGAGGTGTTACAATGTCTAAGGAACCACTGATAAAAAGATGCGCTAAGATGGTGGTGCTGAATTTATCAGTGCTTCCCTAAAGCAGAGATGCCTTTGTGCCGTCAAATGCCGCGTCCCAGCTCGCGCTGCCAGTAGGCAAGATCGGGCTCATTCAGCGGGAGATCAATGGTCTGCCCATTGTCGTAGTAGAAGCGCAGGCGCACGCTCGTCGCCTTGCGGATGGCGGGGAGACTTGCGCGCGGCAGCTCGACGAAGAGTTTGTTTTCATTCTTGTAGGGGCTGTCCGCTCCCTCCACGGGGCGCAGCGTGTACTTGGTCGCGGCCTTCATCTCCCATGCGGCACCGTCCGTGTAGAGAATGACATCGGGGAGCAGTTTCGCCTTGTCATAGCGATAGTCCCAGAGCGCGAGCGTTGCGCCCTCGAGCCGTCCTTCGTCTGTGTAGGACGACCGGAAGTCGATGCGCGCGTAGGCGGAGAGACTGCGCGCACTGCGATGATCGATCCGGTAGGTGTAGGAGAGACCGAAGATGCCGACGAGGATGAGGAGCAGTGCGACAAGGATGACGAGTCGGTGGAACAAATTCTGCATCGTGCTCCTCCTTTCAATGGATTCGTTGTTTCGGGGTATTATAACATAGGGGAAAGCTTTTTGTCAGCAGTTGATAGAAATGGGTTCTATGATAATTGTTACGGAAGAATGCGGACTGCGATGTTCCAAAGCAAACCCTAGTGGAGCAAGCGGAAAAAAGTGCGCGGTACGCCCCGGCGGATTTCGTCGTTCAACCGAAGGGCGTTTAGAAATTCGCCGGTATTTAAGCGTACAAGCGCACGAACGCTTGCGAACGAGGCGTTTGCGTGGAGCATCGCAATCCGTAACACTTGACATAGACCCTAGAAATGGGATACAGGAGGGGACGAAATGGCGGTAAAGCTGTTTGTGTCGGATCTGGACGGGACGATGCTGCCGGACGGCAATGAGGTCTCAGCGGAAAATATTGCAGCGGTACAGCGTGCCGCAGAGGCAGGGGTCGTGGTGACGATTGCGACGGGACGCATGTTTGAGGCAGCTCTGCCGGTGGCTGAGGCACTCGGCGTAGATGTGCCGATCATCGCGTACAACGGCGCTCTCATCAAGAGTCCGAGCGGACGCGTCTACGAGGAACATGCCGTGGAGCCTGCACTCGCACATGATATCATGGCGTTCTGTCAGGAGCGTGACTGGTACATCCAGACGTACAGCGGCGGTGTCCTGCGCTATGTCGAGACTTGCGACGAGTCACGCTTCTATGAGAACTCGCAGAAGCTCACAGGGGAGGCAGTCGGTTGGGATGGGCTTTTCGCACATACAGAGGGCAACTGCAAGCTGCTCCTCGTGACCAAAGGTCGCGAGATCACGCTTGAGCGCTCGGAAGCCATACTCACGGCATTCGGTGCGCAGGTGGATGTGACGCGCTCAGCAGATCACCTCATCGAGATCGTGGAGAAGGGGATCTCCAAAGCATCGGCGCTGCAGTCGCTCGCCGCAAAGCTCGGCTTCTCCATTGAGGAGACGATGGCGATCGGCGATGCCTACAACGATCTGCCGATGCTGAAGACGGCGGGCAAGAGCGTCGCCATGGGCAACGCCTTCCCCGAGGTCAAAGCGGTGACGGACTACAAGACGCTTTCCTGTGAGGAGAACGGTCTCGCTGCAGCGATCTATCACTACGTGCTCGGCATGGGGGCGGATGCGCCCGTGCCGATGACGAGGAGCTGAGACATGGCAATCAAACTCATTGCGCTCGATCTGGACGGGACGCTCCTGACCTCGGATAAGAAAATTACGACGCGCACGAAAGATATCATTGCACGCGCAATGGCGCGCGGCGTTACAGTGACCATCGCGACGGGGCGCATGCTGCGTTCGGCTCTGCATTTTGCGCGCCTGCTTGCCTCCGATGCCCCCGTGATCTGCTGCAACGGCGGCTACGTGGGGAAGGAAGAGGGGGCGCCCGTCTTTGCGAAGTATTTCGATCCAGCGCTTGTGCGGGAGTTTCTGACGTTTGCCTATGAGCGCAACTGGTACGTGAACTGGTACAGCGGTATCGAGATCTACGCACCGGAGTTTCGCGAGGAGCTCTTTGCCGCCTATCGCACGACCGCGCATTTCGTGGTGAATGAGGTGGGTGATGACTACCTGCGCTATACCGAGAACGTACCCCAGTTCGTTCTGCGCAACGTAGATGAGGGGATCAACGTTTACGTGGGTGCGGTGCGTGAGCACTTCGGCGATCGCTTGGTACCGCAGCAGAATACGGGAACGAGCGTTGACATCAATCCGCCGGGCGTCAATAAGGCGGTCGGCGTGCAGGCGCTCGCGGACGCGATGGGGCTCAGCCTCGATGAGGTGATGGTCGCGGGGGATGCGGACAATGACTATGAGATGCTCGAGATGGGCGCGTTCTCCGTCGTTCCCGAGAACGGCACGCCGGAGGCGAAGGAGCGCGCCCGCTATGTGACGGCGTCAAACGACGCAAACGGGATTGCTCTCGCGATCGAGAAGTTTGTACTGTGAGGTGATTGCGATGGGAGAGAAGAAGCGCGTGACGGAGAAGTTCCGTCCCGTCATCGTGACGGGGCTGTCCGGCGGCGGGAAGTCGCTCGCAGCACGCTATATGGAGGATCTTGGCTATTTCTGCGTGGATAATCTGCCGCCGGTATTCATTCCGAAATTCATCGATCTCTGCCGCGAAACGCATGGGCAGATCAATCGCGCGGCGATCGTTGTGGATACGCGCAGCCGCGAGTTTTTCGATGACTTCGTGCGCGTTCTCAGTGATCTGGATGCGGGGGATGTTTCCTATGAGCTGCTCTTTATCGAGGCATCCGATGATGTCATCATCCGTCGCTATAAGGAAACGCGCCGCCCCCATCCGCTCGCGCCTGACGCGCGTATCTCGGAGGGTGTGACACGCGAGCGCGCCCGTCTTGCCTCCGTGCGTGCGCGTGCGACGCAGCTGATCGACACCTCGCGTCTGCGCAAGGCGGAGCTGCGCGATATCATCCGACAGCACTATGACACGCCGGGCAGGGATGCAGAGATGAATGTCAACATCCTTTCGTTCGGCTTCAAGTATGGCATCCCGCTCGACGCTGATCTTGTCTTTGACGTGCGCTTCCTGCCGAACCCGTTCTATGTGGATTCGCTGCGCAGCAAGAGCGGCACCGTGCCCCAAGTTTCTTCCTATATTGAGTCTTGGGATGTGACGCAAAAATTCGAGCAGCAGCTCGATGGGATGATCGACTTCCTCTTGCCGCAGTATGTGAAGGAGGGCAAGAGTCAACTCGTCATCGCCGTCGGCTGCACGGGCGGCATGCATCGCAGTGTCTTCATTGCCAAACATCTTTACGACCGCATCAAGGGCAGCTATGCGGCGCATCTCGAACATCGCGACCTCATGAAGAATGAGGTGCACGAACACGTGAGCGAGGGCTGATCGATGCACCTCATGAAATGGCTCTACCCCGGCATGGGCTTCAAACGCTGGCTCCTCGTCTTTGCGGTCGGGACGCTCTGTGTCGGGCTTGGAGTCGCACTGATCTTCAACTATAAATACATCGACAGCATTGAGGAGGCGATCTTCCGATTCGTTTATACGTGGCGGGGCAGCTACAGCTACGGCTTCACGGCGATTGCGGGGGCGCTTATCCTCGGCCTCGGCAGCGCGCTCATGCTTGTTGCGACGCGGCACATCATCCGCGCGGTCATCACGGTGCTGATGCCCGAGGGCACATCCACGCGTTTGGTAGATCTCGTGTATGAAAAGACACGCCTCAGCCGTGGTCCTGCGGTTACGGTGATCGGCGGCGGGCACGGGCTCTCCGTGCTCCTGCGGGGGATCAAGGAGCTCACAAGCAATGTGACCGCGGTCGTGACGGTTGCGGACGACGGCGGTTCCTCGGGGCGTCTGCGCGAGGAACTCGGCATCATTCCGCCCGGCGATCTGCGCAACTGCCTCGTTGCGCTCGCCGATACCGAGCCGCTGATGGAAAAACTCTTCCAGCACCGTTTCGAGGGGGAGAGCAACCTCGCGGGGCACAGCTTCGGCAATCTCTTCCTCGCCGCGATGGCGGAAGTCACGGGCGATATGGAGACGGCACTGCGCGAGTCCTCCAAGGTTCTCGCGGTCAAAGGCCGCGTGCTCCCCGCATCGAAGGAGTCTGTGCGCCTCGATGCGATCCTTGAGGACGGAACGATTGTCGAGGGAGAGTCGCACATCCCCGAGGTGCCAGGGCGCATCTGCCGCGTGCGCCTCTATCCGCAGGATGTCACGCCCGTGCCGTCTGCACTTGAGGCGATCCGCACGGCGGATGCGATCATCCTCGGTCCCGGCAGTCTCTATACGAGCATTATGCCGAATCTCCTCGTGAATGGTGTTGCAGAGGAACTCCGCAAAAGCCGTGCGCTCAAAATCTACATCTGCAATGTCATGACTCAGCCCGGCGAGACAGACGGCTATACGGCCGCCATGCACGCAGAGGCAATCATCAGGCATGCGGGACGCGGTGCGATTGACTTTATGCTCGTGAATAACGCGCCGATTTCGGATGAACTGCGTGAAAAGTATGCGGCAGAGGGAATTGAGCCCGTCACAGTGGACGAGGAGGCGATCAATGCGCTCGGCATTGGTTTCGTCGCGGCGGATATCATCAATCAATCGGATGCCGTGCGGCATGACCCCGACAAGCTCAGCCGCAACGTCATGCGTATGATCTATGATTTTCGGGTGAGTTGAGATGCCATCGTTCGCCTCGGATGTGAAGAATGCGCTCTCGCGCACGGATGCGGAGCGTGACTGTTGTCGGACGGCGGAGCTTGCGGCGCTCCTGCGCATGGGGGCATCCATGGCGACGGACGGGGAACATGGACTGGGGCTCCGCTTTGAGGCCGCAAGTGCTGCCGTCGCGCGCCGTGTCATTCGCCTTCTGCGCACGATGGATACGACGATTGAGACCTCGGTCGCGATGGAACGCACGCCACAGCTGCGTCGCCGCACATACATTGTCAATATCGCGGCGGGTGAGGGCGTCACGCCGCTCCTCACGCGGCTTGGCTTCCTCACGCGCGGAGAGGCTCCGCGCGCGGGTACGGATGTGCAGCTCCTGCGCCGAAAGTGCTGTCGCGCGGCGTACCTGCGCGGCGCGTTTCTCGGCGGTGGGAGCGTCAATCGTCCTGAGGCAAGTTGTCATCTTGAGATTACAACGAAGAGTGCGGTGATGGGACGCGCACTGCATACGCTCCTGCGTCGTCTGCACTTTCCTGTAGGGTTGACTGATCGACGTGATACCTACGTCGTATACCTTAAAGAGGGGGACGCTGTCATGGACTTCCTCGCGCTCATCGGTGCGGAGGAGGCAGCGGAGGAGATCGAGGTGGCACGCAACCTCAAGGAGGTGCGTGCACAGGTGAACCGTCTCGTCAATGTGGAGACGGCGAATCTGCAGCGCGCCGTAGACGCTGCGGCGGATCAGCTGGCGGCGATCGAGCGACTCGCAGCGGTGGCGGGGGGGCTTGCAGCACTGCCTGAGGATCTGCGTGAGACGGCAGAGATGCGGCGTGCCCATCCGGAGATCAGTATGACAGAGCTCGCCGCGCTCTGTCACATCAGCAAGTCGGGGATGAGCCATCGCCTGCGAAAGATCCGCAGGATGGCGGAGGAGGTTTGAGTATTGATCCGAAGAATTGCACGGCTGCTCTCGAAGGGGCTGCCGCTACCCATGCTCCTGCTTATGGCATTTGTGGCATGGGTTCTGACCGCTGCGCCTCCGGAGGGGTTTCCCATTCTCGAGTACCACATGGTAACGGAGAACCCGCACCCCGACGCAAAACCCTACGTGGTACCGCCCGAGGATTTTGCCGAACAGCTTGACTATCTCGCAGAGGAAGGCTATACCACCATCACGCCGCAGGACTACGCGCGTGCGCGCAAGGGCAAGCAGCAGCTCCCGGAAAAGCCCATCATCCTCAGCTTTGACGACGGCTATGAGGACAACTGGCGCGTCGTCTTGCCCATGCTTGAGGAACGCAGGATGAGGGCGGTGTTCTACATGGTGACAAACAGCATTGGGCAGCCCGGTTACCTGACGTGGGACAACCTCTTTGACATGGAGCGGCGTGGCATGGAGATCGGCAGTCACACGGCGAACCATCTGCCGCTCACGACGCTGTCGCCCGAGAAGCAGCGCGAGGAACTCCGCCTCTCGAAGCTGATGCTTGAGTGGAAGGGGATGAAGACGATCTACAGTTTCTCCTATCCGAACGGTTCTTATAACGCAGGCGTCGTTGCGATGCTTGCCGAGGAGGAGTATCTGACCGCAGTGACGGGGGAGGCGGGGCTGAACACGCTCGAAACGAACCCCTATCTCCTGCGCCGGGTCAATATTCCGCCGCCGCACTTTGGGCTGACGGAGTTTCGCCTGCGCCTCATGAAGGCTGATATTGCCGCGCGGCTCGATGTGCGGCTCTCACAGCTGCCCGAAGGGATGCGTGACGGGATCTTGGAGCTGCGAAGAATGCTGAACGGGGACTTGTAACGAAGGGAATGTAAGAGAGAAAGCATGAACAAGGGAATATTTCAAAAGATGGCAGCGATGACGCTCGCCCTCGTTTGTACGGCGGGGCAGGCATACGCCGCACATCGCGGTGAGAATCATACGATTGTGCGTGAACGCGGAACGGCGCAGGCGAATATCCGCGATCGTGTCGCGAGCATCCTCGGGTCGACGGAGCCGCCGCGCAACCGCGTCTTTGCACCGGGGACTTCACACCTCATGCACCGTTGGCCGGTGGAATCCTACGATACGGGCGGCACACTGCTCTTCTCGGACAGCCCCGAGTATGTCAAGGAGACAGGCATCCTCTATCGCGACACGGTGACGGGGGATGCGCGCGTCCTCTACTACCATCTGAACGATACCGCGCAGCCGAAGAAGGTCGCAGTCATCCTCGAAACGGAGGCGGACCTCGCGACGGTCACGGTGACGCGCGGGGCGGCAGCCGCACCGAGTACGGACTATCTGCACGTCGGCAAGGAAACGCAGATCGGATACTTCGATACGCGCCAGATGGATGAGCGCATTTACGTAACAAAGGAGCGACCGCGCCTCCTGACACCCACGATGAATGTGGCGGTGCTCGCACCGGGGCAGCTCGTCTACGGGGTCTATGATTTCCATACAAATGCGCCCGTACGTGTCTCGGTCATCATGTACGGGGCGGATGTCGATCCCTTTGCCTTCCTGCGCACGGCGCACGTGCTGCCGCGTGATGAGGTGGCTCTGCGCGGGACATTCCGCGGGATGAACCGCATGATTACCTCGCAGAAAATCTACCGTCCGACGACGGACGGCGCAGTCTACTTCCCCATCGGGGACAATCTCCACGATGTCTACCGCAGCGGCATTGACGCGACGGACGGCTCTGTCGTCGTGAACTACGGCAACTACGGCATCCTCTATCAGATCAACATCCCGACGACAGGGCGGGAGAACACACGCTACTTCCTGAGTCCCCTCGGTGGTGTCTATGCGGGGGCGATGCGCGCGGAGAGCGGGGCGCACCGCCGCATGCTTGAGATACCCGCGACACGTCCTTACTTCGGTGACCAGACACTGCCGGAGGCGCCGAACGTGGCGCAGGCGCGCGAGGAGGGGCTGCTCTTTTTGACGCAGTACACGGAGCTCTCTGATCTCGGTACGTATGCGAGCGCGCAGCCCGTGCGTTTTGAGTATTCGCCGCCCGGCGCGTCGAATCTCCCCGTGAACATCATTCTTATGCCGGAGAATATAAGATAAATTTTTCATTGTAAGAAGGGTTTTTCTTATGTGCGTTGAATAAGAACATAGCAAGCAGTACATACGAAATCATTTAGGGAATCACTGATAAAACGAAGTTATCCGTGTTTCCCGAGACCTGTGTAGATCAGGGAGGAAGAAAACATGGCAGAAGAGACGAAGATTGACCACGAGCGCCTGCTCGAAGCGATTGAGCAGATCGCGACCTCGACGCAGACGGTCTATGAGGCGATCGAGCAGGTCGCTCAGAGTGCGACGGAGCTTGCGAGTGCGGGGCAGGAGTCCGTCAAGCAGGCGAAGTTCCTGCAGGAGCGCAATGCCGATACGATCAAGGTCATCGACTTCATTACGAATATCGCCGGGCAGACGAACTTGCTCGGTTTGAACGCAGCGATTGAGGCGGCGCGTGCCGGTGAGCAGGGACGCGGCTTTGCCGTCGTCGCTGAGGAGGTGCGCAAGCTCGCCGAGCAATCCCGTGAGGCGACGGAGCGCATTCAGGTCACATTGAACGAGATGAATCGTGCGGTGGAGGACATCTCCAAGTCCATTGAGACGACCGGCTCTATCAGCGAGCAGCAGGCGGCATCGACGCAGGAGATCACGGCGAACCTCTCGCGCG
>ERZ773014.261-NODE-261-length-36163-cov-6.959261_pt1 | contig 36163 bp, 28 predicted proteins | sample MGYA00580841_ERZ773014 | MGnify/ENA primary metagenome ERZ773014 (study PRJEB29015, sample SAMEA2737989) | human oral metagenome | biome: human oral; feature: human-associated habitat; material: dental | place: China | collected 2067 ... | reverse complement strand
CATACTTCCCCATTGGTTTGGGTGGGGGATTTCATGATTATGCAAGAACCAAGAAACACCGAAGCACCTCATATCAACATATAGAGCCCAAAAAGACATCTCAACATATAAAATTTTCTCTCAAGAAAAATACTGCGGAATTAAGGTATTAAATAAAATCTGGGAAAAGGCAAAGTTGCGGTTGTGGTTTCCTTACTCCGTCCAAGACTTCTAATGCCTTTCTCACACTTTGAGCAATCTTTTTAGCAAACACAACAGGAACAGCATTACCTATCTGCAATTGTATCTCACGTTGATTATGACCATAAAACACCCAATCATCAGGAAAAGTTTGTAAACGTGCATATTCTCGATGAGTGAATGCCCTTAGCTTACTTGCGGAAATCCTCCACAATTTTGCTTTTGATTCAGGATTTCGAACATATAATGCTCCTTCTCGCTCCTTGTCAATTCTTGTGGCTTTAACATTCCCTAGAGCCCAGCCCCATACTGTTGCAGTGTCAACTGCAGGAAAAGGAGCATCAAAAGTACGAATGGGATTACCTTCAGATGCGGTTCTACTAAACCGTACAGGTATAGCTATTTCTGTGTCATCAAATGGTTCGCCTGTTTCCGTGTGTGCATAGCTCTTAAATCCCCAAGACGGATTATGATTTGGAAGTTTTATGGACAAGTCTTGCCCTAACTCATAGATGAAGTCTCTGATACCCGTTTCTTTTGAGGATGGTTCGGGATATTGAAAATGACTAAGAGTATTATCTTTGTAAGCAATAAATATAAATCGCCGTCTAGTTTGTGGCGCTCCAAATTGTGATACCTTAAAGTACTGAAATACTGCTGTGTAGCCAATCGCTCGCATTTCTTCAGCAATTTGTATGGCAAAAGGTTTCTGTGTTTCAGGATGAACCATAGTCCTAAGATTTAACACATTTTCCATAACTACTACACGAGGTTTCATGATGTTAGCTATTCTAACGACTTCTTTGTATAAGGAATTACGCTTGTCATTTGCGTCTCGATTACCCCCTAAAGAGAATCCTTGGCATGGGAATCCGGCTAACAACACATCAAGTCCTTCTCTAAAGTCTGGAGTGTATTCGCGTACATCACAATTTACGACATCCCATGTAGGTCTATTCATACGCATAGTTTGGACGGCATAATCTAATATGTCGCTTGACTGTGTATGAATAAAACCGGCTTTTTCAAAGCCAATATCCAACCCCCCTGCACCTGAGAATAGGCTAAGAAAAGTGTATGGGGACAATTTTTCTTGTTCAACAGTATACATTTATGCAGGAATTACAGGTATATATGCAACACGCTCCTTTACCTCCCTCAGTTTGCATGCATCAAAAATATTACTTAATGTGATGAGTTCTGCACCAGAGTTACATGGCGCAATTTCATCTAGTAAGAAATAGTAGAAAGAGTTACCATATTTGTCTTCTCTTACTATCTGCTCATTTATATTCAAAGTTTCCCCTAACTGCTCAATGTCTTGTTTTTTCAACACAAGAACCATTCTTAAGTAAAATTCTTCCAACTTGGAATTTAGAGGATTAGGGTAAGTATACATTCTGCGATGTCTTACCGAGCCTTCTCCATATGGCCCATGATTGTATTCGGAAGTATTGGCATATTTAGCTTCTTTATACAACTCGAAGTCGTAATTCAAGAAATCTCCATCTACAAGTATTAATGATACAATCTTTGTACTTGCCGGATTGAGTAATGCAAATAAGTAGAAACAAGGAATGATTCTTGTCTCAGCACCGACTTTAACAAAAGCTTTTCCACAGGGTAGGCAACTATTGTAATCAATAGTCATTCCACGAGGGTCTTTTCCATTGGTTTTTTGGATAAGTTTTTTAACTTCAATACCAATAATCAAACCTGACTTCTTATCTCTAACGACCAAGTCAGGCGTAGTTAAAGTGCCGGAGTGAAAGACTTCGAAATCTTTGGATGAGGTCTTCTGAATAACTTCTTCCACCCAACAATCAAATGGGTCATCTTGTACAGTTCCAACGACTGCTGCTGGCCGCAAGTGTACAGGAATTCCTTCTCCTTTCTTTAAGGAGATAAGTCCTCGGTATATCCTTAATATAATATCAGTTTCTGTCATTTCTTATATTTCCTTAATTCCGCAGCATAAACCCTTGTGAGAACTACAAGTGCCTGAGAAACAAAGTTCTCAAAACACTTGGATATGTCAGAATTTTCACCTATCTTAGTGCTACCAACAAAAAAAACAAATAAAATATCTGACATGACAAAGGTAGCAATTAAAAACGAGAATATCACTTCTTTCGGTGGAATTTATCACATTATGGACGTTTTCTCAAAGTTGGGCTTTGAAAAACTTACCGAATCTGTATTGGGCAAACGTGGAAGTAGCGGCAAAGCATTCAGCCATGGAAGCATCCTGGGCTCTCTCTTCTTCAGCTACCTTTGTGGAGGGGATTGCCTTGAGGACATCAATGCGCTTACAGGACAGTTCAGGCAGAGACCCGGTACGCAAATACCCGATGCCGACACAGTGGGGCGCGGACTGAAAGAGCTTGCTGAAGAGAATGTTGTCTATAAGAGCGATCCACAAACCCCATACGTTTAATACGGTTGCCTGCGCCATCATATACATATTTAATCTGTCGCTGTCCGAATGAGGAGAGCGTCATAAAAAGCATAATGGCAAGTGCAATACACTTTAGGTTAGAATACACCATAACGTCAATAGTCCGTTAATTCAATGATTTTTGTTAACAATGGCGAATTTAATACTTTTTCTTGTTCACTCAAAATATTTTAGAGAAAAAGTTTAGAAGAATGGCGTAATGGATAGATGATAGGGAGAAGTAATCAGCCTATCAAGAACGATTTCGCCGTTTTTGCAAAATAATCTCATCCATATTATGCCGTAATATGGTGCATTTTTCGGCACAAAATAATAGGAATTGTCGTGTAAAACATACGAGATTTGATTTGCATCCCGTATTCGTTACCATTTACATGGCAGGCCGTCGCGAGGAGTATGCTTGGGGTGGGCGATGAATAAAACACCTTATTCTAATAAAGATATGCGGGAAAAACATTATCTTTGCATGGAAAAGCGTACGGGTGAGCTAAATTTTCCGGTGTGATGCGTAGCAGTGTACGGTGCGTTGTTGTCTCCTTGCAACCATCTCTCGGATCAATTGAAACCGCATGTTGATGCGTGCTCGTGGCAGATGGAATGAAACGAAAAGACAAAGCGATATGAAGAAGTTTACGGTATGGATGCTTTCCCTTTTGTTTTTGCCGCTCATGGCACAGGCAAATGGTTACACCACGTTGTGGAAGCAAGTTGAACAATGGCAAGCGAAAGGGCAACCACGCTCGGCTATCAACACATTACAAAAGATTGTTACCAAGGCTAAGGCCGAGAAGTCGTATGGCAATCTGCTGAAAGCACAGCTGTCTTTGATGGCGGCGTGGGACGAGATTTCACCCGACTCTTTAGCCTCGCAGTTGCAGTCGTTTAAGGTTTCGGCTCAGCGTGCCGAGCAAAACGACAAGGCTTTGGCGGCCGTTTACAACTGCTTGTTGTATAAAGGCTATTATGAGGCTCATCGTTGGAACAAAGATTCGATGGCAGTAGCCAATCGTTATAAGCTTTTGGCGATGACCAACCCTGCCGTTTTGGCCGGCACAAAGGCGGCCGATTATGTGCCTTTGTTGGTTGAAGGGGTCGACAGTAAATATTTCAACAACGATTTGTTGCATGTCATCGGCATGGAAGTGGGCGATTATGCCACGCTGCATCGGTGGTATGATGCCCACGATAATCGCAGTGCCGCGTGCTATGTGGCGTTGCAGTTGTTGAGACAAACGGAGAATAATGCGTCGTCGTTGGCGCGGAAATCGGTCTATCTGCAGCGGTTAGACTCGCTCATTTCGCGCTATGGCGACCTGCCCATTGCAGGCGAATTGGCCATTGCCCGATATGAATTTATGGACGGAGCCAATGATGTGCCCGCCCGTGAAAAGATGAGTTATTTGAATTATGCCTTGCAAAAATGGGGCGAATGGCCGCGTATGAATGTGCTGCGCAACAGGCAAAGCCGGCTCACCTTGCCGTCGTTCTTAGTGAATTTCGGTAAAAAGGAGATTCGTCCGGGTGTGAAGCATCAAATAAAGGTAATGCAAATCACCAACATTCCTTCGCTCACGATGACCGTAACGCGCTTGCGTCTAACCGAGGGCACAAAGCTTAATCCCGAAAATACGAAGGATTATGCCGTTCTACAGCGCCTGTTGTTGCCCGAGACAGCCGTGTCGCAAACCCATCGTTACGTGGGCAATGCACCTTATAAAGTGGTGGCCGACTCGATGACGCTGGCTCCTTTGAAACAAGGTGTCTATTTGGTTGAGTTTAAAACCGAGGACAAAGACGTGGCGCCAGCGCGTGGATTGCTCCATGTTTCCAACCTGCGTGTGTTAGCACTCGAATTGCCTAACGACCAAATGCGCCTCGTTGCGGTGAATGCTACCACTGGAAATCCTGTGCCGGGAGCGAAAATTAGTGTTGATATCGTTTCGAGCAATGGTGCAAACAAAGATCGAAAGTTAGTGCTCACCGCCGATAAAAAGGGCGAAGCGATGCTGCAATATGGCAAAAACGACTATGTAAGTGGCTATCGTGCCTTTACAAACGACGATAATTTTGCTTTGACAACGCTTGATAACTCCTATTATTCAGAAGGCGAGAGCTATGAGGATAAGGGGAAAGATGCCTACAAGGAAGAGAACTACATGGTGTTCACCGATCGCAAAATCTATCGCCCCGGCCAACAAGTGCAGGTGAGTGTGGTGGCTTTTACACGCGACGATAAAGCCAAAAAGGCACATGTCGATGCCCAAAAGGAGGTGATATTGTCGTTGGAAAATGACGAAGGCGATGCGGTAAAAGTGTTGACTCTGCATACCGATGCGTATGGAACGGCACAGGCAACGATAGACCTTCCGAAAGAAGGCAAGACAGGTGAATATAGCCTATCGGCCAATGATGGCGATAGTTACACGATTGTGGTCGACGAATATAAGCGTCCCAACTTCTATGTGGCGTTCACTCCTTATAAGCAACACTATGCCGATGGTGACACCATCCGCATTGAAGGGGTGGCAAAGAGCTATGCCGGGGTGCCTGTGCAGCATGCAAAAGTGAAATATGAAGCCACACTCCGCCCCAATTATTTTTGGTGGCGCGTCGCAAATCAAACGACAAAAGATGTTTTGAAAGATACGGTTGAGACCGATGCAGAGGGACGTTTCAGTTTCCTGTTGCCCTTGCATTTGCCAGAAAGCGAAACTACCTTGCCCCGTTATTACAACTATGAGCTGCACGCAACTGTTACCGATCAGGCCGGCGAGAGCCACGAAGCCGACATGCAACTGCCGTTGAGCAACCGCAAAGGAGTGTTCCGTTTTGCCATGGCTGAGCGCATAGAGCGCGACAGCCTGAAGCCCATCACCTTTCAGTATCTCAACTTAGCGGGAGAAAAGGTCGATGCCATGGTAAACTATCAGTTGGATAATACCCGTTACACCGTCGCTGCCAATAAGCCGGTTACCTTGCCCTTGTCGACACTGAAGAATGGCAAACACACCATAGAAGCCGTGTGCGAGGGTGACACTTTGCGCCGGTCGTTCGTGTTGTTTGATGTCAAGGATAAAACGATGGTTGCAGATACGCCCGATTGGTTCTATGGTTCGGCCACGCAATTCCCTGCCGATGGCAAGCCTGTCTATGTGCAGGTGGGTAGCCGTGATTCGCAGGTGACGGTGTATTATAGCGTGTTGGTCGGCGATAAAGTGCTCGAAAATGGGCAGTTGTCGTTGAGCAACGAGGTGAAGACACGTGCGCTAACCTATCAAGATGCTTATAAGGATGGGCTGCGATTGGTTTATGCATGGGTCAAAGATGGGGTGCTCTATCGCCATGAAACAACCATCAGGCGTCCCATGCCCACGATGGATTTGCAGTTGAAATGGACTACTTTCCGCAATCGTTTGATGCCCGGACAACAAGAAACCTGGACGCTTCACGTGAGCGACAAGCATGGAAAGCCCGTGCAAGCCCAGTTGGTGGCTACCCTCTATGATGCCAGTCTTGATGCTTTCAGCCGGCATACGTGGGACACAGGCATTAACTTCCAACTCGATACCCCTTCTTCCAGGTGGAATAATCTGTGGTCGCCACAGATGAGTTTCTACAGCGAGCGACCCTTTTGGCCCCTGCGTGTGAATGCACTTCAGTTCACCCATATTGGCGACTTCAATGGTTTTGATATGCAGAATAGAGCCCGTATATATGGTGCTCGTGCGGCAAAAGTCTTTGTTGCGCCGGTTCCCAAATACGATATGGAGGTAAAAGAAGAAAGTGCGGCGCTCAGTGAGGTGGTTGTTACGGGCTATGCCGAGCAAAAAGTGTCCTTAACAGGATCCGTAAGCGGTGTACAAGTGGCATCAGAGCAGCGAAAACCAGTAGCAGCTGCAGCATCGGTGCGCAAGAATTTGCACGAAACGGCTTTCTTCTTCCCTGCACTGATGGCTGACGGCAAGGGCAATTTCACGTTGAAGTTCACCTTGCCCGAGAGCGTGACCACTTGGAACTTCTTGGGTTATGCGCACGATAAAGATATGCAGAGTGCAGTGATCGCTGGTGTAACCGAGGCGAAAAAAGACGTTATGATTATGCCCAATCTGCCCCGTTTTGTGCGTATGGGCGACAGGGCTACACTATCTAATCGCGTGGTGAACACCACCTCGCAAATGCTTTCGGCGCAGGTGACGATGCAACTTTTGGATGCCGCCACCGAGAAGTTGTTGCTTTCGGAGCAGAAGACACTCAATTTGCAACCCAATGAAACGCAGGAAGCAGCCTTTGTTTTTGCACCCGAACAGTTGAAAGCAGCAGGCTTTATGTGCGATGCCGTGATTTGTCGCATGACGGTTTCTGGCGCTACTTTCAGTGATGGCGAACAGCATTTGCTGCCGATTCTGTCGGATGAAGCAAAGGTTGTCAACACCGTGGCGTTCATGCAAACGCAGGCAGGCACGAAGACCATCGCTTTAGATGCCCTCTTCCCTGTGAAACGGGCAGATAACCACTTGCTCGTGAAATATACCAACCACCCTGCTTGGCTCATGATTGAGGCTTTGCCGTCAGTCGCTTCGGCGGATCCCACAGATGCCATTGCATTGGCTGCCAAATATTTTGCCAACACTTTGTCGATAGCCATGTTGCAGAAGGTGGGACAAACCGACTCTATCGCTGCCATGAAACGCTATCAGGAAGAGGCGCTGTTTGGCTTGCGTCAGCTGCAAAACGCCGACGGTTCGTTGGCTTGGATGCCCGGCATGTGCGGTTCGTTCTATGTGACCTTGTCGGTGGCTAAGATGCTGCAACGACTGAATTTCCTATTGAATGAACAAACGGCTACACAAGCCTTGCTGAAAAATGCAATGCGCTTTTTGGCGCAAGAAGTGAAGAAGCAGGTGGCAGAATTGCGTAAAGCTGAAGCCAGGAGGAATGGAAAGCTTGTGCCTAATGAGGAACTGTTGCAATATCTCTATATCGCTTCGTTGCAGAAAGGCAAACTCACGACGCCCGATGAGCAATATCTTTTGCAGCTGGTGGCCAAGCAGCATAACCTGTTTTCGATTTATGGAAAGGCGGTGATGGCGGTAGTTTTGGCACGCAATGGCAATACGGCTTTGGCCAAACAGCATATCGAAAGTTTGAAACAATATAGTGTTTGCACGCCCGAAATGGGACGCTATTATGATGCATCGCGCGCAGAATATTCGTGGTTTGACTATCGCATTCCTACCGAGACGGCTGCCATCGAGGCATTGCGGCTCGTAACGCCGGAGGATAAGCAGACCATTCAGGAGATGCAGCAATGGTTGTTGCAGAGCAAACACACGCAGCAATGGGACACGCCCCTCAACGCCGTTGAAGCCGTTTATGCGTTTATGGATGCGCGGCAGTTGCAGTTGTTGAAGCAGGAAACCGGAAATGCACAACTGATGTTGGATGGGAAACCTTTGGAAATGACCATGGGCACCACGAAAACAGCGGTAGCGACGGCCGAGAAGACGGGTAAAACCTTTGGCGAACTCACCGTGAACAAAACCTCGAATGACATGAGTTGGGGGGCTGTGTTTGCCGAGTTTACGCAACCCCTCCGCGACATCACGGCGCAGAGCACGGGTTTGCGTGTGAAACGTGAGGTGCTCACGACCGACGGAACAGCTGTGAACGCTGGCCAGTTGAAGGTGGGTGACCGCGTGAAAGTGCGCATCACACTTGAGGCTTCACACGATTTTGACTTCGTTGAAGTGAGCGATGAGCGTGCCGCTTGCTTGGAACCCGTCGACCCACTCAGCGGTTATGATTGGGGTTATTACTATATGCCCGGCGACAAGCAAACGCGCTATTTCTTCGATCAGTTGAGTAAAGGGAAGTATGTGATAGAAACGGAATATTTTATCGACCGCAAAGGCGAGTACAACAGTGGCATTTGCACAGCCAAGTGCACCTATAGTCCGGAATTCAGCGGTCGTGATCGCGCAATAAAACTAACGAATGAATAACAGAAAAACTTTATTATTGGCGATGCTACTGGGCGCAACCACCTTGCAAGCCCAGCGTATCAGCAGCACACAAGAGGTGATGCGGGTGGGACAAGTGTTGTATAATCACCCCGTGAAGGCCTCGTTCTCATTGAAAAACAAAGGATTGAGAACGCTGAAGATTAGTGAGGTTCGCACGAGTTGCGGCTGCACAACGGTCAACTATCCCACGTCGGTGGGCATGGGAAAAGAGTTTAAAATTGAAGCCGTTTATGATGCTAAGACGCTGGGACATTTCCACAAACAGTTGGCCGTTTACAGCAATGCGAGCAAAGAACCCTTGCTGTTGACGCTGCAAGGGGTGGTGGTGCGCGAATTGAAAGATTATACCGGAGACTATCCTTACACGCTGGGCGAACTGAAAGTGAACGATGTTGATATTGAGTTTGACAATGTCAATCGTGGCGATCGCCCCACCGTCAAACTCTATCTCTTCAACAACTCCAACGAAACGTTGCAGCCGGTGCTCATGCATCTGCCCAACTATCTCTCGGGCGAGCTGTCGCCTTCGCAGCTGCGTCCCCATCGTTCGGGGGTGGCCACCATCACCCTTGACTCGCGCGAGCTGCGCGATTTTGGGCTCACCACTACAGATATCTATTTGGGTATGCGTCCCGGCGACAAAGTTTCTGAGGAGAAACGGATTAAGGTGTCGGCCATATTGCTGCCCGCTTTCCAGGACATGACGGCACAACAACAGGCGCAAGCACCCCAAATGTTGCTTTCGGCCGACAGCCTTGACTTAGGAACATTTGGTGGAAAGAAGCAGTTGCGTGGCGAGATAGAGATTGAAAACTTAGGTCGGTCGCCGTTGGAGATTCGCAGTTTGCAGCTTTTGGGCAACGGTTTAGAGGTGTCGTTGGACAAGACAACGATTGTTCCGGGCACGCGTGCTCGCCTGAAAGTGACGGCTATTGCCGACCAAATGCAGGGCAATCGGCGTGCGCCGCGCGTGCTGATGATTACCAACGACCCCAGGAAGGGCAAGGTGATGGTGAAAATTAAAGTAGGATAGATGTTACAAATCGAAATCGATAACGGCAGTGGTTTCTGCTTTGGCGTGACCACAGCCATCAAGAAAGCCGAGGAGGAGCTGGCGAAGGGCGGTACACTTTATTGCTTAGGCGACATCGTGCACAATAGCATGGAGGTGGAACGGCTGTCGCAACGCGGACTCATCACCATCAACCACGAACAATTAAAGACGTTGCACAATGCCAAAGTGTTGCTGAGAGCGCATGGCGAACCCCCCGAAACCTATGCCATCGCGGCACGAAACAACATTGAGATTATCGATGCTACGTGCCCCGTGGTGTTGCAGTTGCAGAAGCGCATCAAGCGACAATATGAAAACAGTGTGGCTGCAACGCTCAACAACATGCCGAGCGACACGCAGCTGGTTATCTTCGGAAAGAATGGACATGCCGAAGTGTTGGGGCTCGTGGGACAAACAAAAAGCCGCGCCATCGTGATAGAGAAGTTCGACGATGTGAAGCAATTAGACTTCAACAAGAGCATTTACCTTTATTCGCAAACCACGAAGAGCTTGGACGAGTTCCACCACATCATCAACTATATTCAAACCCACATCTCGCCTAATGCCACTTTCCAGAGCTTCGACACCATCTGCCGTCAGGTGGCCAATCGCATGCCTAACATCGCCAACTTTGCCACACGCCACGATGTAGTGCTGTTTGTGGCGGGGCGAAAAAGCTCGAATGGCAAGGTGCTGTTCCACGAATGCCTGCAGGTAAACCCGCATAGTTATCAGGTGGAGAGCGCCGAAGAGATTGATATGCGCTGGTTTGATGGGGCAAAAACCGTGGGTATCTGTGGAGCTACGAGCACGCCCAAATGGCTCATGGAGGAGTGTCGCGATTACATTTTGCGCCGCTAACCACCCAAAACGCTTACTTGCCGCGGGCTATTGAAGGGTCAACACGACATATTCTGACTGCGTACCGATGCGGAATTTCCCACCCCAAATGCCTATACCACTCGACACATAATAGTGCGTTTCGCCCTTTGTCAGCCTGCCATAAGCCTTTTCGTAGACAGCACTTTCAATCCAATTGATGGGCCACACCTGCCCATTGTGCGTGTGTCCGCTGAATTGAAAGTCCACATGCTGGCGCTCTGCAGCCTCCAAATGATAGGGTTGATGGTCGAGCAGAATGGTGTACTGTGTGTCATCTACCGTTTTCATCATCTCGTTTAAAGGCTTACGATGCGTGTTTGTGCGGTCGTCCCGGCCCACTATCGTAATACCTTTTCCGATAGCTACGGCCGTGTCGCGCAGCAAATGGATGCCCGCCTCGCGATAAAATCGTTCACTGTTTTCCTCGCCCGCATAGTAATCATGGTTGCCCAAGCAGGCATAGACAGGCGCATTGAAACGTCGAAATTCGGCCGCCATCCCCGCTTTGAGCAATGGGTGAATGCTGAAATCGACAATATCACCCGCAATGAGCACCGCATCGGGATGCTCAGCATTGATGAAATCCACCCATTTTGCCAAGTCGTGGCGCGTGTTGTGATAGCCCAAGTGCATATCGCTCAACAGCACAAATTTGCTGGGTTGGGGGAGCAGCTTGCGTGACGGGAGGGTCATCTCCACGCGCACCTTGTGATAATAGTGCACATAACCGTAGGTGAAAAGGGTGCCGATGAAACCGAAAACGAAGAGCGTTCCCGGCATACTGTGACGTAAAAATGTTGAAGGAACAAGGCCGATGAGCCGCCCTAAGTCTAACGCAAGGAAGAGCATCGCAAGATAAAGCAGGATGAAGATGGACGAACCTCCAACCTCGTAGAACACGCGTGCCACAGGAAGAGAGAAACGATCTAAGCCCACAATGAAATTGAAAAAGAAGCACACGAGCGTAGCCAACAATAGTCCCAACACCACCATTTTATAGGCGTTATCCATCGGAAGAAGCAGCCACGTGCGCCGACCCACATAGCCACAACCTGCACACATGAGCAGCAAGACAATAGAAATAAAAACGGTTTTCATGGTGCAAAGGTATGAAAAAGGTATAAATGTGCCAAGCAGGGGCATCAGCTTGTTCTTCATTTTAGCCTTGAGCCCATGAACGAGTTGGATACCTTGAGTGAATAGACTTTCGAAGATTTCTTGCTTAATATACCCTCTGTCAGCAAAGACCTTTCCATAGAGCACCTTTGTAAATACATTCCACACCCTGTCATCCACGTTGGCTCCGGTAAGACAGAATGTTATTACCTCGTCCGAATCATTGCAAAGCAAGTGAAGTTTGAAGCCATGATACCAATCCATAGTTCCCTTTCTTTCCCTTGATGAGCCATCAGGAGTGAGGCTTTAAAATAACTACACGCAACCCTTGTGGGCTGCGTGCAGCAATGATATTGTACTTTCCCGCATTGTGGAAAACAATTAATGTTCATTAATAGACTTCGTTGGCATTACCATGTAACCATGTTTCCTCGGCGTGTCATAAACAATCTTGATTCCGTTCTTGTTGAACTGAACACTGTAGGCATGATCAGTATCACCTGCAGCAGCACCATCGTAGAGCCAATAGCGGCCTTCCTGCCCCACGCCCTTCAGCGCACCATCCTCATAGTAACCCAAGGCTGGCAAAGCAAAGTAGCCAGCGACATCGTGCGGCTGTTTAGCCACATAGTTCCATGAATTGGTTGTTGGTGCATCGCTCGTCCAATCGGTGCCGTCAGATGCCAAGCTCTTTCCTTTCTCGATGATGGGTACCCAAATCAGGCCTTTGAACAAGTGACCATCGTAGACATAGATGGTCTTGTCGTCCCAATAGCATTTGTCGAGGGCATACGACACATCGTTAGAGGTTGGTGCATCGCCGTCCATAGAGGTAGAGCTCACGGTGAAGTCCTGATCGTCATACCAGCGCTGACCATCGTCTGTGTTGTCTTTCGGCCATGTGTCATTGGGCGCTGCAGGAGCTGCAATTGAACCGACACCGTTGGCAAATGTCCAATCCTTCGGCATCTTTCCTACAGGCCAATAGGTCGACACTGCGCCCCACATGTGATAGGTATTAATCATGGTGTTGAACGAAGGAATGTCGAGCTTATAGTACACCGGCAAGTTCTGACCAACGCCGAGGCGCATCTTCAGTCCGCCGTAGGCTTTCTCCTTGGATAGCGTCACGCCGGTGCCGAAGTCGCGGAACTCATAAGAAATCTTAACACCTGTGTATTCACCAGGTAGCGCAGTGATGACAGCCACTTTCTTGCGGGCATCTTCACGCGTCTTACCGATAGAGAGTCCCTTGTCAATCTTCAGCGTGATATACTTGTAGAAAGCAAGGTTATGGCTGGGTCGGTCTGACAAGTCGATACCTGTCACGCTAAACTTGTGGTTTCCATTGATGGCCTGATTGTCTACAGCTATTTTCACACTCGTCAGATTCACATTGTCCATTGCTCCCTGAGGGTTATAAGGCATAACCGAGATATAGCTTGCCTTGTGGCCAATGGTCATTTCTTGGTTGTGGAAGCGGGGAAAATAAACTTCATGGTTGTAATAAGAAATATTTACTGCACCATTATCAGTCATCTCATTGGGAAGAGCTCCGCTTAACGTTTGATAATTTGCATTTGCACCAAAATACAAAACATAGCGAGACCATGTGTTTTTATATTTATTGTATTGCTTATCAAGAACTTGTATGAAACCAGGTTTATTATAAGAATAGCTATAATTATTGACAAACGCAACCCCGACAAAGCAGGCGCCATTAAAACCTAACGAGTCGGGATAGGCTCCCCCCTGCCGCTGATCACGGCGCACGTTCACCTGATTGGGATTATTTCCATTTGTGTATATCACAGGATAATAAGCTGATTGATATCCGCTTACATAACTATCGTAATATTGGCCATTCCATGTCTTTGCGTAATAACTTGTTCCCCATGCTTTCTGAACCAGTTGAGTCAATTCGCTACTTCCAGAGGCAGTTCCATAATTAGGCTGATACATTGGCTGATTATAATTGCTTCCATTATCATAATATGTCACAAACGGTTTCAAATCCGGGAATACGAATGCTGTATTGTTATAGAACGTAGTTGTAGCCGTCTTCTTGCTATCATCTACATCGCCATACTGCTGAGAGGACTTCTTCCAAGTAGCATTAGTCTCAAGCGGTGTCACATCACAATACAAATATTTGTTGTCACCCGATGTCCACCTGAAGCGCAGGCGGTCGCTCAGTTCTTCTGCTCCTAAGCGCGTCTTGTCCTTGGCAGCGGGATCTACTTGTGAAGGCACCACGATACTCACCACATTCTCGGGAATGGCATCCATGCTGTTAACTTTGTTGTTATCTCCCGAATCAATCTCATCGGCAGCGCAGCCGCTCAGCCCGAAGGCTGAAACGGTAACTGCTGCATATAAAAATATATTTTTTTTCATTTCCTTTCTTTTCGTTGATTAATGTAAAGACTCACCAGGCCACTTGGGGTAACCATGTTGGCGGTTGCCTGTTAAGTTATAATAAGAACTACTTGTTGTAGTAGACACTAACCATGCATATCCACTACTCATCTTATAATTGTTATAACCAAATGTAATCTGTAATGCCCACGAATAGACTGTATTATTATACAAAGCCGTACTTGACCAATAGCCTCCTACCATAACATTGCTTCCATTGTTGGTATTCGTCATTCCATAAAGAATTCCATTGATATACCCACCCAATGGTAAAACAAAGAAATAATTCTGTTTTTGAGCATCAGGGAGCTGTGACCAATCTCCTGCATTCGCGTATGCGCCATAACTGCTATTATATGTAATATAATCATTCTTCGTTGGTTTCCCCGTTCCATGAACCGTTGACAAGTCGTTCTCGTTCATGCCATACATCGATGCTATAAACGATTTCTTCATGAACCACATGCGACCTGAGAAAAGATGACCATCATAGGTAAACGGTTCATTATCCCAATAGTGGGGCATGTTTACATAGGCCTCCAGCAGATTGGCTGTCGGTGCATCAGCATCCAACGATGTTGCTGGTGCATCCACATGGCCGGCATCCTTACCGTTAACATCGTTGAAATAGCGCAACTGTCCAACCTGTGGTATAACATAATTCGGTGTACCCGAATCCATGTAGTTACCACCCGGCTGCCAGTTGTGATAAGGTCCGCCAATCCCCGTATTCCAATAAACGTCCTTTGCGCCCCACTCGTGATAGGTGTTGAAGAACTCACTCGTATAGTCCTTGCACTTCAAGCCATAGAGCACGGGCCGATTCTTGCCGGAATTGAGCGTCAGCGTGGGTATCTTTTGGGTGAAGACATGCACGTTGTTAACTACCTTGTCATAGACATAGTATTCAATCTTCACATTGGTATAGGTCCCCGGTGCCAGCACCATGATAGCACCATTACTTCTTGCAGCTGTCTCTGAAGAAGCAATATTGAAGTTCAGAGTAGAAGAGGCTGAAGGACCACTGCTATTGCTATAATTCTGACAATAGAGGTTGATATACTTGTAACCGCTTGTAGGCCAGGTCTGGATGTTAAAGCCATTGTCGTTGACAGGGAAATTCGTCGCACTCATCACCTGATCAGCAGAAATATCAATGCGCCAAAGCTTGCACTGTGCCAAGGCATCATGGCTGTCGCCAGCAGCCGCATAAGGCATAAATGTCATATAGGCGCTGTGGTGGTTCAGCACAAAGTCATAATACATGCCATTATCTTCGGCCGTGGCTGTAGCATAATCTCCAAATTCAGCCAGATTCTCACCTTTTCCAGGAGTAGCCTGATATTGTGCGGGTGCAATGTAGTCTCTTCCATTCTGAGGACCACTATAATAGTTGGTTCCATAGCGAATTTTATAGCTTTCTTTTGTGAGGTGAACACTGGTATTATGAAAGAGTACAGTGGTAGGATTACCATCTGCATCCTTGTCTACAGTTTGTGTCATCGGAATCGTTTGCCCACCATCGGTATACGCTCCACTACTACCAAAGACATTCCATGATGGTGTAGTATCATCACCAGTATTTACCCATAGATAAGCTGTGTGTCCAGAGATACTGCTGTTATCCAAATAATCCTCAACTTTGTCAAAGAAGAACTTAATGCCTGTTCCACCTTTGCTGATGTTGCCATAGAAGCCCGTCATGCGGGTCTTAGCAGCAGGGGCGAGCGAGGCACGGTAGGCGGTAGAGTCAATGAAGCCACGCAGAGGCTTTCCCATGGCTGTAGCGGGAGCCTTGGGCTTCGTCTGGTCTTTGTTGGCTTCCTCGCTGGCGCAGGCTGCAAAAGTCAGGGCTAAAGTGCCGGCAGCAAGCCAAGTTATGCATAATTGTTTTTTCGTTTTCATTTTTCTTTCGTCATTACTTTGTTATTAATCGTGAACACACAGTTTAGTTCTCTTCCCAAACACCACCCCACGATTTTGCACCAGTGATAGGGGTATCATCTTCAATTTCACCGGCACTACCGCCAGTGTTATCACTTCCTGCACCGCCACTGTTCATGGCATCACCTGGCTGGCTCTGATTACCAACCAGCGAAGCTTCGAGCAACGCGTGTTCATAGTCCACTTTGTGAACCATAATCAATGGGCAGACATATGTCTTTCGCCCATTTAGAAATTTTTCTTTTTGAATTTCTTTCATCGCTTTATCTGAAATTTAAATTTGACAAATTAGTTATAACCCCTCAAAACATATCTTGTTGTAGAGGTTGCCTGAAATCTTCCCACACTCTATTTGCGAAGAAATCTTCTGTTATATAATGAGTATATTCAGAAGTCATGTGGCAAATTATAAATTGTTTGGAGAAATAAAGAGTTCCCACTAAATAGTACAAGAGCAATATGTTTTTTGTTTGATCTCATATATCTATCCTATCATCATCCTTTATATAAACTAACTACTTTTTTATTTATAAGAACTAATATTCGGGGGCAAAGGTAAACATTATTTAGAAATAAAACAAGAAAACACCTAAAAAATATTTGAGAGCTACTAAAGAATTAACAGAATCAACTTTTTTGTTTAGCCTCGATACTTCCTTTCGCAGAAAATGATAGTAATTTTCGAGCAAGATAATAGTATCTTTTAAAGAAAATAAGATGACCTATTGGAGAAAGGTATTCGGTTGGTAAATGTGATAAATGTATCCAAACTTTTGGACTAAGGCATCAGACTAATAGAGCAAACATGTTCGATGAATTAGCAAACGTGGTTGGTTCAACTATATACCTATAAGTTAGCCCCCCGCTATGTCCTTGGGAATATGACAAACAGGCAGGACTGTCTACAAACAAAAACTGCACAAGCGTTAACAATTAATTTGGATTAATGGGTTATTGGCGAGGAGAAACAATAGTGAAAGTTAGTTTTTTTAACGCGAAAGATTTTGTTTGTGTGATAAAAGTTCTTTACCTTTGCCCTCGATTTAATTACATTTTTAGGATAAAAATAAGAGAGTATGAAAAAGATTTTAATGACAATGGTTGCAGCTTTAGGCTTGGCCATTAGTGCAAACGCACAAGTTTATGTTGGTGGTGGTTTCGCAGTTCAGGGACACGACAATGGTAATGATACTTATACCACTTACAAATTCCTCCCTGAAGTAGGTTATAACCTCAATGACAACTGGGCTGTAGGTACGGTTTTCGGTTGGAGAGGTGCTACCAAGAATGGTAAAAAGGCTGTTGAGGTTAGTCCTTATGCTCGTTTTACTCCTGTTCACACCAAGTTCATCAACTTGTTTGTTGACGGTGGTTTCGGCTACGAACATGAATATGGTAATAACAGAGCCGGCGTGGATAATTGGTCTGCAGGCGTGCGTCCAGGTGTAGCTGTGAACTTGAACGAGCATCTTTCGTTTGTTTCTCACGTAGGTTTCTTGGGTTGGAGCCAAAGCAAAGTTAGCGGTGCTACGAATAAGACCAGCGAATATGGTTTGAATCTTGATGGTAACGACATCAGCTTCAGCCTTTATTACAACTTCTAAAGAGGGGTTTAATTAATCATTTATAGCAACGAAAGCGGATGCATCATGAGGTGCATCCGCTTTATTGTTTGTCCATCTTGAACCTTTTGGCACAGAAACCAAGGGTACATGCCCTTATAGTATGCGCTGACCTTTTAAAATGATGGGGAAATCTTTCTCGTTTTTGTTGTTATTGTCGTTGTCAACTTGAATGCCAGTGAAGATTAATTGCGCTATCACCGTGCCATTATCGAGGCGCTTACCATAGGAATAGTTGGTGAATTGTTGCGCAAAGAATTTCACTTTGTGGCTTGCACCGCTCAATAGGATGGGCTGTTCGGTGGGTTTAGGACCTGCAAAGAACATCTTGTACTGCGGTTTGGTGAAGAGCACTTTGCATTTAAGCGTCATGGGTGCCGATGCATTGATGGCTGTTTTCAGTGCAGCATCGCTCACAAAGGTTGTCAACGCTTGTGGAGGAACGTTATAGATCTCCATCGTTGAGTCGTTGATGATGCGCCAATGCGAGACAATACTGTCGCTCTCAAATTTGCCGTCACGGTCTGTTCCTTTCGGGAAATAGAGCTTCCCTGCATAATTCCCGCGCATGGTGAGGAACGTTTGATAGCGTTCGGCAGGTGTTCCAAACCAATCTTCCTCACTGTTGTTGTTGCCATTGAGGCATGAACTGAGCGCCATGCTTGCCACGGCTAAGCAGGCCATGGCCCACATCTTTGTCTTTAATCGTTTCATTTTGTTGAAATTTTAAAGGTTAAATTATTCTTTTTTCTATTTATTGGTGGCAAATATACGATTTATTGCGCAATTCTGCGATGGAAATATGTTAAAATTTAATCGCTGCGTATGAGCTGCTTCACTCAAGCGCCGCATGCCAATGGGATGAGCGATGCGCTTGAAAAAAACTTAAAAAGCATGCTGCTTTGTTTGCTCCTTAGCGAACTTCGCCTAACTTTGTGCTTGCATCTAAAGGGATGCTGAGCATGATTAAGGTTTTTAAAATGAATAACAATGGACATTCCTTCTATCATTTTACTGGTGATGATTGTCGCTGTCGTGGCGATGCTTCTCATGGTTTATCGCAAACAAAGGCTGCACCATGCAGCGACGCATGCTGCTGAGGCGGCTTATACCGATGAAGATTGCTATTTGCAAGCGATGCAACGCGACTATGGTATGCCCGATGAAGTGGTGAGTGTGCACACGTTTGGCAGTCCCACCTATGATTCGCCTCTGCTTTTCTATGCCGACTTTGTGGTGTTGAAGGGGCGGAAGTTCGAGGCGCAGAATATAGCCGAAGTGACGTTTAACAACCGTTCGAACCCCTATACCACCAACGATTATCAGGTGATTGTTGCGCTTACCGACGGCGAGCATTTGTCAATAGCTATAGGCAATGACATTGATAAAGCCAAATATGTGGTGCAGCAGCTCAACAATTTCCTTTTGGCTCATCGGCAGTAGGTTTGCAGCACGCGTAGAGTTCTGGTTGTTACGGCGCAGAAAAAAGTGGTAGATGCAACGAAGCATCTACCACTTTTTTGTGTAAATGAACATGTAGACTAATACGCCTCGTCGTTTTCAATCTCTTCCTGTGTGATGGCTTTGCGGTCGATGGCGCGCCATGCCAAGAAAATATAGGCCAGCACGAAGGGAATAAGCAGCGAAACCACCGACATGGTCTTGAGCGTAAACAGGCTGCTACAGCTGTTAGCGATGGTCAATGAGCTTTGCAAATGGGCCGTTGAAGGGTAGTAAGCCGTGTTGTTCCAGCCTGCGCAAAGTAGCAATCCCAACACTACGAGCACCACACCAATGCCTGCTGGCCAAATACCGCGCATGTAAGTGGGACGCAACAACGTGCGACCCACGGCACAAAGCAGCAGCACCACACCGATGAGGATGATGAGTGTGACATACCACATATCGAGCAAATTGTGCAGATATTTCATGGGTTCCATGAAAATCACACCTGTTTCGGGCTGATAGGCATAACCCTCTTTGAGCAAGGTGCGCACCAAAAAGGCCAAAAACAGCACCAAGAACGGAACAACATTGTACAGTAATTGGCGATGTGCACGCTCGTTGATGGCTTTGTTATCTACATTATTAATGATGTAGAACAAGCCCAAAATGCGTGCCAAGAAGAACACCGCCAAACCAAAAATGAGGTTCCAAGGGTCGAGTAAAGCGTCTAAACCATGACTCGCATTCGCCCATTTGCTGATGACGGGTTGCATGAAATTAGTGAGGTTTTGCTTGTCAACCAAGAAGTTACTTCCGTCGAAAAATGTAGCCACAGCGCCGCCTAAGAGTAACGGACCTACGAGCCCATTGATGATTAAAAACCATTGAAAGGTGCGGGTGCCGAGCAGGTTGCCCAACTTGTTTTGGAACTCATAGCTCACCGCTTGCAGCACAAACGTGAAGAGAATGGTCATCCAAAGCCAGTAGGCTCCACCGAAACTTGTGCTATAAAACAGTGGAAACGAAGCAAAGAAAGCACCGCCAAAAGTAACCAAAGTGGTGAAGGTGAACTCCCATTTCCTGCCCGTTGAATTCACTACCATGCGGCGCTCTTCGGGCGTGTGGCCTAAGCTAAAGATGAGCGAATTGGCACCTTGCACAAACATGAGAAACACCAACAGGGCGCCCAACAACGAAACTAAAAACCACCAATAGTGCTGAAAGAAAGAATAACTCATACGCTTGGGGCCTCCATCCCCTTTTTGATTTGTTTAAACAGAATGTTGATTTCCACGGCTAACATCGTGGTGAAGAGCGCGAGGAACAAGAAGAAAGTGATGATAATGCTACCCGAATTGAGGTCGCTCACTGCTGCCCACGTAGGCAATAGGTCCTGAATGGTCCAGGGTTGACGCCCCATTTCGGCTACAATCCAGCCCGACTCAGTGGCAATATAGGCCAAGGGAACCAAGGCAATGCCTGCACGACAGAGCCAGCGCCACTTATCATCGGCAATGTTTTTGTGCCAGGTGATGTGGCCTGCAAACAAGAAATAGAGGATGAAGAGCATGCCTAATCCCACCATGATGCGGAATGCCCAGAAGTTAATGGGGATGTTGGGCACCACTTGATCGGGCGACTTTACATAGCCATAACCAAAATATTTCATGTCGTCGCGCAAGGTTTGTTTCACCTCGGGCGTCCGTTTTCCTGCACGATATTGCTGCAAAGCTACGATAGCACGACGCCCACGTGCCATCTTTTCGGCTACAGACGGCTCTTTTGTGCCATCGTTTTTGGTGTAGCCTGCAAGAATATTTTGCACGCCGGGCACATAACCTTCGAAGCTGTTTGTGGCCAAAACCGAGAGCGCATAGGGCACACCTATCTTAAAAGGTGGTTCCTGCTGGTGCAGATAGTCGGGCTGTTGGAAGGGCGAAACGCCGGCAACCAACGAAAGGCTTTGTGCCTTTCCGCCTTGGTAGAGTGCTTCCATTGCGGCTAATTTCATGGGCTGTGTCTGTGCCACTTGGTAGGCAGAGTCATGGCCTGTGGCTGCTGCTAAGAGCGAAGCCGATAGACCTACGATGGTAGCTACCTTCAAACTGTTTACGGCCAGCAGCTGCTCTCTGCGTTTGAGCAGATACCATGAGCAGACACCTACCACGAAAACGGCACCGATAATCCATGAGGAAGTCACCGTGTGGCAGAATTTTCCAACGGCAAATGGAGACAAAGCTACGTCGAAAAATGAATTCATTTCAAAGCGCATGGTGTCAGGATTGAACGTTTGTCCCACAGGATACTGCATCCATGCGTTGGCTACTAAGATCCACCAAGCCGAGAGTGTGGCGCCAATTCCTGTCAACCAAGTAGAAGCCAGATGGAAACCCGGCGACACTTTCTTCCATCCAAAGAACATCACGGCTACGAAAGTCGACTCCATAAAGAAAGCTAATATCCCTTCAATGGCTAAAGGTGCGCCAAAGATGTCGCCCACAAACCACGAGTAGTTGCTCCAGTTTGTGCCAAATTCAAACTCTAAGATAATGCCTGTTGCTACGCCCATAGCAAAGTTTACACCAAAAAGTTTTTGCCAAAACTTTGCCGCATCTTTCCAAAAACGCTTGCGGGTGCGATAGTAACAGGTTTCAACAATTCCCATAATCAGTGCTAAGCCCAACGTCAGGGGCACAAACAACCAGTGATAAATCGCCGTGAGCGCAAATTGTCCACGCGACCAATCAATGGTTGAGGCACTGATGTCTAATAATTGATACATCATTGTAATATAATTTTAAATCATTAATTGTTAGCTTTTTGTAAATGTCATGCTGCTTTGCATGGCGTTCTTCCGTGTCCATTCTCTCTGCCTGTCTCATTTCGGCATGCGTTGCTTGAGCTGCTCATTGACAAACGTTGCCTCGCCGCCATGCTGTGTTTTGCTCTTAATATAATTAGGAAAGAAAAACACTTTCAGCACAGCAAACATGATAAACAGTTTGATGAGAATAATCAGCCACAGCGTTTTTCCCAATGTCATTTGGCGAAAACCGTCGTAGTAGAGATAGAATGCCTTTTTAAAAAAATGAGTCCTGTACATGTTCGCACGATAGGTTTTGGGCGATAAAATTATAAAATTATTTTTTATATTGTTCTTTTTTGCTCAAAAATGCGTGGAAAAAGAGGATAAAAAGCGTTGCAGCCGATAAAAAGTTGGTTATTTAGAAGAAAATAAATAATTTTGTAGCACTTGATGACGCAAAATAGAATTCCAAATATGAAAAAGAAATTTTTAATTCCCCTGCTTGTGATAGGACTGCTTCTTGCGGCAGGAATTGTTTATCTTGCCGTGAATTTGCACCAACAGAAGCAGGCGAATGAAGCCATGCAAGAGTTGGCTGAACTCGATAAAAAGGAAATGGAAAATGAGTATCAGCAGTTTGCCAATCAGTATAGCGAGATGAAAACGCAGATTAGCAACGACTCTATCGTGGCACAACTCTCGGCCGAGCAGGAACGAACACAGCGGCTTTTGGCCGAATTGAGACGTGTGAAAACCACCGATGCAGCCGAGATTGCACGCCTTAAACGCGAATTGGCCACGGTGAGAAAGGTGCTGAGAAGTTATGTTATGGAGATTGATTCGCTTAATCGGTTGAACCAAAACCTCACTGCCGAGAATACGCAAATCAAAGGACAATATGCCGAGGCAACGCGCCAAATCGAGGGACTGAATAGCGAAAAGGCTTCACTATCCGAGAAAGTGGCGATTGCTGCGCAGCTCGATGCCACGGGAATTAATCTTGTTGCCAAGAACAAAAAGGGCAAGACTACGAACAGCATTCAAAAGTGTACGGCCTTGCAATTAAACTTCACCATCACGAAAAATGTGACAGCAGGCAACGGAAATAAGGTTGTTTATGTGCGCATCACGTCGCCATCGGGCAATCTTTTGGGGGGCGGAAGCAGTTTTAATTATGAAAACAAGACATTGCAAAGCTCTATGCAAAAGACAATAGAATATGGTGGACAAGAGACACCTGTCACCCTTTTTTGGAATGTCACGCAGACCTTAATGGAGGGGACTTACAACGTGAGTATCTTTGCTGATGGCAACATGATTGGCTCAAAGAGTTTCACCTTTAAATAAATGGCGTGGCAAAGTGTACCGTTTTGCACGGAAAAAAGGTGGAGATTGGGTGGCAATTCATGACAGATTGCGAAGAAAAGTGGTAGGAATTAAAAATATCCGCACGATGAAAAAAATGGTTTCGGTTTTGCTTTTGTGGGGAACACTGCTCCCTGTCGCGGCGCAACAGCCTTTGAGCTTGGACAGCTGCAGGGCACTGGCACTCCGCAATAACAAGCAGATTAACGCCGCAAAATTTAAGCAAGAAATAGCCTTGCAGCTGCGAAAGGCAGCCAAGACGAAATATCTGCCCAAGGTAGATGTTGTGGGTGGCTATCAATATTTTAGTGAAAGCGTTTCGTTGTTGAGCAAAGATCAAAAGGATGCGCTCAACCATTTGGGTACAGGAGTTACTGCTGCTGCCGGCGGAAACCTATCGAGTTTGCTCACCAACATGGTGGCTCATGGGGTTATTTCGCCCTCACTTGCAGGCCAAATCAGTAATGTTTTCAGTCAAGTCAGCGGTCCCATGGCGGGCATGGGCAATCAAGTGGGGCAGAATATTGTCAACAGTCTTGAGACCAACACCCATCACATGTGGGGTGGGGCGGTTGTGGTGCGGCAACCTATTTATATGGGTGGAGCCATCACGGCGCTCAATCGCATGGCCGAACTCAATGAGCGTGTGGCCGAGAACGATGCAAATGCCAAGCGCCAGGCGACGCTTTATAATGTAGACCAGGCCTATTGGATGGTTGTTTCGCTGAAACAGAAACAGCAATTAGCCAACAGCTATTTGGCCTTGGTGCAGAAGTTGTCGGGCGATGTGCAGAAAATGTTTCAAGAAGGTGTCGCCACAAAGGCCGACGGATTGAAGGTGGATGTGCGTGTGAATGAAGCTGAAATGCAAGTGACGCAGGTGGAAGACGGATTGGTTTTGGCCAAGATGTTGCTCTGTCAGCTTTGCGGTTTGCCTTTAGAGGAGCGTGTGTCGTTGGTTGATGAACAGCCATTGCAACGTGTGCTCAACCTCGATGCACAGCCACAAGCTGTGGCCGACAAGGGTTTGGCCAATGAAAATCGTCCCGAGTTGCGCATGCTTCAAAATATGGTTGACCTCACAAAGCAAGGTGAGCGCTTGGTGCGTGCCATCTATTTACCGCATGTTTTGCTCACCGGAGGCTATTTTGCCAGCAACCCTAATGTGTTTAATGGTTTCGAACGTAAGTTGGCCGGCACGTGGAATGTGGGCGTATTGGTGCAGGTTCCCGTGTGGAACTGGTTTGAAGGTGCTTATAAGGTGCGGGCGGCTAAGGCGGCAACGAGCTTTGCACAGATGGAATTGAGCGATGCACAAGAGAAGATAAGCCTGCAAATTTCACAATGCCAATTCAAGGTGAAAGAGGCGCATAAGCGGCTTGTTATGGTGCGAAAGAACATCCATAGTGCCGAAGAAAATCTCAGATGTGCAACGCTCGGCTTTAAAGAAGGCGTCATAGAATCGACCGATGTGCTGGCAGCTCAAGCGGCATGGCAGCAGGCAAAGAGTCAGGAAATAGATGCCGAAGTGGAGGTGAGACTCTCACAAGTGAATTTACAAAAGGCATTAGGCGTGCTTCAATATTAACCCATAAACTCATCAAACAGATTATCATGTCAACAAAATCACAACATAAAAATATGTATTTGGCCATCTTAGGCATCATTCTTGTGGTGGCCATTGTAGGAATTATCGGTTTCTTCACGTTGGGAAAGCAGAAGGATATTATCCAAGGCGAAGTGGAAGTGGAAGAATTTCGGGTGGCTTGTAAATATCCGGGTCGCGTGGTTGAGCTCAGAGTGAAAGAGGGTGACTATGTGCATGTGGGCGACACGTTGGCCATTATTGAAATTCCTGAGATGGATGCGCAGAAGAAAGTGGCGCAAGCAACAACCGCAACGACCGAGGCGATAAAGGATTTAACCGATGCAGGTGCGCGCAAAGAGCAAATTCAAGGCGCCTTCGAATTGCTGCAACAGGCACGTGCGGCGGCTGAAATTACCAAGAAGACTTATAACCGCATGCAAAACCTCTACAACGAAGGGGTGATTAGTGGGCAGAAACGCGATGAGGCTTTTGCGGCCTTTAAAGCGTCGGAAGCGCAAGTGAAGGCAGCCGAAAGCCAATATAACATGGCTAAGAATGGTGCCCGTTCGCAAGAGAAACGTGTGGCAGCCAGCAATGTAAAAGCCGCTTTGGGCGCAGTGGAAGTGGTTGCTTCGATGCTGAAAGAAACGGTTCAAGTGGCGCAGGTTGAAGGCGAAGTGAGCGAGGTTTATCCCAAGGTGGGCGAGCTGTTGGGGCTGGGTTCGCCCATTATGAGCATTTCAGAGCTAAGTGATCAGTGGGGGACATTCAACATTCGGGAAGATCAACTCAAGGGAATGAAGATTGGAACAACATTCTCTGTGTTTGTGCCGGCGTTTAATAAGGAGATGAAAATGAAGGTCTATTATGTGAAAGATCAAGGCAGTTACGCTGTGTGGAAAGCAACAAAGACCACCGGGCAATATGACTTGAAGACCTTTGAGGTGCGTGCGCGCCCCTTAACCAACATAGAAGGTTTGCGCCCGGGCATGAGTTTGATTTTGAAATAGAGGAAAGATAACGGGCATGAAAACCTTGCGACAGATTTGGACAATAGCCTTTCGCGAATGTGGTATTATGCGTGAACAGCCCATCTATTGGATTAGTTTGGTGGTGTTTCCAATCGTTGTCATTGTGTTTTTCACCTCGTTGATGGCGCGAGGCGTACCCACAGATATGCCTGTGGGCGTGGTTGATTTAGACCAGACAGCCACTTCGCGTGCGATGATTCGGCGCTTAGATGCTTTTCAATCCTCGCAAGTGGTGGCGCAATATCAGAACATGAACGAGGCACGTGAGGCAATTCAGCGCAATGAGATTTATGCGTTTCTCTATATTCCAAAGGGGATGACGCGCGGATTGGGCACCAACACGCAACCCAAACTATCTTTTTATTATAGCAGCACCACGTTGGTGGCCGGCTCGTTGCTTTTTAAAGACCTCAAAACCATCTCGGCGTTAGGCTCGGCTGCGGTGGGACAAGCGAAGTTGAGTGCCTTGGGACGCACGCCACGTCAGATAAGAACTACTTTGCAGCCCATAGCGATTGATTTGCACATGCTGCAAAATCCATGGGCCAACTATAATGTCTATCTCTCCACGGTGATGGTACCGGGCCTGCTCATGCTGTTTGTTTTTCTGCTTACACCCTATAGTTTAGGCATCGAGATTAAGTTCCAACGGAGTCGCGAATGGATGGCTTTAGCCGACAATCGTGCATGGGTGGCATTGGCCGGGAAGCTGCTTCCGCAGTTGGTGGTGTCGCTTTTGATGTTCTATGCTTTCGAATTCTACATCTATTACGTGCAGGACTTCCCCCATTCGGGTGGTTTTCTGCCCATCTTGCTTTGTGGCATCTTGTCGCTGTTGGCAGCGCAGGGATTCGGAATCTTTGTCTTTGGGCTGATGCCTGGCTTGCGCATGGCTATGAGTGTTTGCTCACTTTGGGCGGTGGTAAGTCTTTCGATTGCGGGCGCCACCTTCCCCGTATTTGCCATGAGTCCCATGCTTGAAGCTGTGGCGCAGCTTTTTCCTTTGCGTCATTACTACATGCTCTATCAGCTCTGTGTGCTCAACGGTTTCCCTCTGTCTGCTGCTTGGCTCAATTTGTTGGCATTGTTGTTGTTTTGCTTTCTGCCATTTGTCAGCTTGTGGAACATCAAACGTGCGATGTTACTTTACACCTATCTACCCTAAATGGATTTGAAAATGCTTCTCTCTCGCATGCTAACGGCCTTGCAAACGCTCTGCAATATTTGGGCGCAAGAGCTTCGGGCTGCCTTGAAAGACCAAGGTGTGGTGATGTTTTTCTTCCTCTTGCCTTTGATTTATCCCTTGCTCTATTCGTGGATTTACAATAACGAGGTGGTTTATGAAGTGCCCGTAGTGGTGGTGGATGCGAGCCATAGCCACGAGAGTCGTGCTTTCATTCGGGCGTTTGATGCCTCACCAAACGTGCAAGTGGCTGCTTATAGCAACAGTGTTGACGAGGCGAGACAGCGCTTGGCGCGGCAGGAGGGCTATGGAGTAGTTTATTTTCCGCGCGATTATGCCGAGCAGCTCCATCGGGGGGAACAAACTCATGTGAGCGTTTATTGTGATATGAGTCTTATGTTGGCGTATAAAGCCGTATTTCAAACGGCGCAGGCGGTGGCGGCAAAGCAAAATGCCAACATTTTATTGCATCGGCAACCCACGTTTAATGAACATGAAGACGAACTGGCTACCGAACCGCTCGCCGTTGCCGAAGTGCCCATTTTCAACGCCACAGGAGGCTATGGCAATGCCATTTTGCCCGGCGTTTTGATTTTAATTATGCAGCAAGCACTGCTATTGGGCATCGGCATGGCAGCCGGAACAGCTCGCGAACGCAATCGGCAGGGCTATCCGACACTGGCCAATACCCCCAAGGTTGGCGCGCTGACCTTGATTATGGGTAAAGCTTTGTTCTACTTCATGGTGTTCGCTGTGATGGCAACCTATCTCACCTTGACCGTTCCAAAAATGTTCCGTTTCACCGCTTTAGCCTCTGCAGGCAGCCTCGCAGCGCTACTTTTACCCTATTTGCTAGCCTCCATCTTTGCGGCGATGGCCTTGTCCTTTGCTGTGCGCCAGCGCGAACAAGTGATGCTCTTAGTGGTGTTCACCTCGGTGCCTTTACTCTTCCTTACGGGCATCTCGTGGCCCCAGAGCAACATGCCCTGGGTGTGGGAATTGCTCGCGCGCCTCTTCCCCTCAACCTTTGCTGTGCGAGGTTTCCTGCGTATCAGCAGCATGGGCGCTACGCTTGCCGACATTCGGCCCGAGCTCATGGGCCTGTGGTTGCAAGCTGTTGCCTATTTTGCATTGGCCTGGCTGATGTATGCTTTGCAGCGCCGGCGGATTCTCCATGCTGCAAAGTGAAGCACTTTAGGGGTGTCAGCCACCGCCATGCTTCGTTGACCACATTAATCCATTCTATATATGCTACCCTTATATTTTAACCTGTCTGCAAAGACCCAAGAAATTTCGCATGAAATCATGGAGCAATTCATGCGGGGCAACCCGTCTGCCTACTTGTTTCTTTTCAATGCCTATTATCCCTGTGTGTTTCAAAGTTTGAAACGAGTGCTAAAGAACGAAGACGATGCAAAGGACTTAACCCAGCGAATTTTCATGCGATTGTGGTTGCAGCAAACGAAATATCCCGGCATCCGGAATGTTGAAGCCTATTTGTTTCGCTGCATGCACAATGCGTTGGTGAACTTTCTGCAATCGAAAAACCGAAAGATGGCACGGATAACGACGCAGCAGGAGCGGGCAGATGTAAATTCGCCTCATGAACATCTCGTTGCAAACGATTTGAGGCAACGCACGCACATCCTCATCGCGCGCATGCCTAAGCAAAGGCAAAAGATTTTTCGGCTCAGTCGGCTCTCTGGGTTTTCTAACGAAGAAATTGCTAAGCTGTTGGGTATTTCGAAGAAAACAGTTGAAAATCATTTAAATTTAGCTTTAGGGACACTCCGAAAAATGGTGCTCTGACTACTGCCGTGGTACACCGCTTTGTCATTTTTTCCCTTTTCAAGATGCTTCTCCCCACGCAGCATCATCATTTGAGAATGGCTGTCACTTCCTCGACATAACGATTGAGGGGCAGGGATGCATCGCGCATTCCCGCCCAATTCTTAGTATATGGAAATATAAAAGTTTTATGTTTTCGGTGTCACCGTGGCCGAGCCATGACCCTCGCCGCCACTGGGGTTGCCTCCGTTGCCAGAAGGATTGCTGCCGCCACCACTGCCGGCACCACCACCCGGCTTGTTCCCATCGTCGGGCTGTTTGCCATCCGAAGGCTTATTGCTGCCGCCGGGGCGTTTCCTATCTTTCGGCTTCACCTTAGCCGAGCCGTTACCTCTTGCGCCTGTCTTCGTTTTCACAAACATCAGTTGGGCGCCTATGAACCGTGTCCATAGCTTTTTACCCGTGCTGACCACCTGCACTTCGTAGCGCATCTCCTTGTTGACTGTTTTGGTGTGGCCAGTGAACGTCAGGTCGCCTGGGGTGTAACCTGCCGACGCGGCCAATTCGGGCAGCTGAGGGTCGATGAGCTTGTGGTTGTTTTCTAATGCCATCTGCTTCGCAATGTTCTGCTGCACCTTGCTTGATTTGCGCGTGGTGGAATAGCTTGCCAACATATGATTGATGGCATCTACCAGCTCCATAAGCAGTTTGCGGTCGGCATCGTCGGTAGCAAACGCATAGGAACCCTCGATTTTGCTGCGAATCTCATAGAAAGCTTCATCGGTCATGGGGCGCAACTGCTTCATCGATGAGATGGTTCGCTTGCTATCAGCCATCACCCTTTGCGTGTTGAGCTTGCCCAGCTTCCCATTATTGGTTTTCAACGCGTCGATAATCACGTTTAGTCCCAGCGTAGCCGTTTCGGTGGGAAATTTGGCCAAATCCATCAGCAGCCCGTCCACATGTGCGCTTTTGGCCTCTGCTAACTCTTTTTGAATGCCTTTGTAGGAGCGAACCAACGGCAACAGCTTTGCGCCAGGCTCGCTCAAAGTGTTGATGGGTGAATGGGCGTTGTTGCGAATGGTCGCAAACAACTGGGTGAGGAGGCCGCTGCGTTCGTCATCTAATTTCTGCAACTGCGGCGTCATTTCCGAGGACCGTTGCGCACGGTTCAAATCCAGTTCTTGATCAATCAACGCACGCCAATCTTTTAACTGCTTCTCGGTGATATGCAGTTTCTGTTTGTCAGGTTCTGAAACCAAATCGTAAAGACGTTGATGCAACTCGGCATGCATCGCGCTGTTATGCGTCGCGATGCCATCATTTACTCGCACGTAGCGAGGAGAACTTTCTGTAGCTTTTTTCATATTATGCTTATTAAATTTGTTTACGTCAATAGTGACGCTAATAGTTGTTTAATGCAAAAGGTTACCGTCGAGAACTATTTTCTCGGGTCAATAACAATTAACGTTGTAAAAATAGGCTTTTTTTTGCATAACACCAAAATTTGCATACAAAAATTGCCCATTTCTTCATATTTTTTTTATTTTAACACTTTAAAAAATCCTCAGTTCTCATATTCCTTTCAATTTTAATATGCTATCGAGCCCCTCGCCTAAACATTTCTACGATGTCAATATGCTGTCGAGCCCCTCGCCCGAACATTTCTGCAGTATCAATATGCTGTCGATCCCCTCGCTCGAACATTTCCGCGGTATCAATGTGCTGTCGAGCCCCTTGCTCGAACATTTCTGTGGTATCAATGTGCTGTCGAGCCACTTGCCTGCACATTTCCATTGTGTCAATGTGCGGGCATAGCCTTCGTCAGCAACTACAAAATGCAAACCACACCGAAAATGGTAGAGGCGGCGACTGTATACACACTCGGACATCCGCGCAGCCGTGTCTCCATCTGCCAATAATACTTTTCCTTTCACAAGTGTGACGTTTTCATCTGTCACCGCTGCATTTCCACTCGAAAACAAGGAATTTCCAGCTATATAATATAGGTGTATATACTGTGCGGTGCATAAATTTAGCAACAAGTGCACTCTTAATGAGCAACGTTGGTAGGCACGCAGATGCTAAACTTACCATGCTCCATGAAACGCTGCTATCTGCACCAACCATTTTTGCTTTTTGTCATAGGCGAGGCGATTTCCGCAATGGCCTTTTTAGTGAGAAATAGCGGCGGTGTCCTCATTTGGAGGTAGAATGAGTGATAAAATCCGATAGAAATACCATCGCAATAGAGATTATTTACTATCTTTGCAATCGCGTATGCTTTCGCTCACTATTTACTACCTTTGCAATCGCGTATGCCTCGCTCGCCAATGGCTCGTGGACACAGGGGCCTGGTTGTGCAGTTTTTCGTTCAATCAATTTAATTTACTGATATGCAAACAAACATTCTTTATTACCTTACGGGCACGGTCACATTGGGCGCCTGTATTTCGGCGCATGCGCAAAAGAAACCGATGAACATCGTTTATATCATGAGCGATGACCATTCGTATCAGACAATCAGCGCCTATGACAATCGTTTCATCAACACGCCTAACATTGACTGGATTGCTAACCACGGCATGAGGTTTCAAGAGAGCTTTGTGGCCAATTCGCTCAGCGGCCCTTCGCGTGCCTGCATGCTCACGGGAAAACACAGCCACGCCAATGGGTTTACGGATAACTCGAAGACTTTTGACGGCAATCAGCAGACTTTTCCTAAACTCTTGCAGCGCGCGGGCTATGAGACGGCCATGATTGGCAAATGGCATCTGACTTCGTTGCCCACTGGGTTTAACTATTGGGATATCCTCATCAACCAGGGCGATTACTACAATCCCGATTTTCTTTGCAATGGGAAAAAGCTGCAACGCCAGGGCTATGTCACCAATATCATTGCCGATTTGGCCATCGATTGGATGGAGCACAAGCGCGACAAAGACAGACCTTTCTGCCTTTTGATGCACAACAAGGCGCCCCATCGCGTGTGGGACCCCGACACCTGCGATCTCGACCTCTACAATGATGTGGTCTATCCGTTGCCTAAGAATTTCTATGATAACTACAAAGGACGGCTCGCTGCGCAGAAGCAAAAAATGAGCATCATCAAAGACATGGACATCATTTACGACAACAAGATGGCCGACCATGAGAACGAAATCCATACCAACACGGGGTTAGAGGCTTGGGGACGCGGCAATTACAATCGCATGACGCCGTCGCAACGTGCGCAATGGGATCGACATTACGACCCCATCATCAAGAAGTTTAAAGCAGACAAACTCACGGGAAATGCGCTTGCCGAATGGAAATACCAACGCTATATGCACGATTACATGCGTGTGATTCACTCGGTCGATCGTAATGTGGGGCGTGTCATCGACTATCTGCGCGAAAAAGGTCTTTTAGACAACACGCTCATCGTCTACACGTCCGATCAAGGGTTCTACATGGGCGAGCATGGTTGGTTTGACAAGCGGTTCATGTACGAAGAGTCGTTCCGCACGCCGTTGCTTATCTATATGCCTGGCGGCAAGCATGGCGTGAACCGTGATATGGTGCAGAACATCGATTATGCCCCCACTTTTCTCGAGTTGGCGGGTGTTAAAGTGCCGGGCGACATCCAAGGCCGCTCGCTGTTGCCTTTGCTACAAGGCAAAACACCGCGCGATTGGCGTCACTCGCTTTATTACCATTATTATGAATATCCGGCCGAACATTCGGTGTGTCGGCACTATGGCATTCGCACGCCGCGCTACTCGTTGATGCATTTTTACAACGACATCGATAGCTGGGAACTTTATGATTTGCAGAAAGACCCTGCGCAAATGCACAACATTTATGGCCGCCCCGGCACGGAGAAGCTCACGCAACAGCTCAAAAAGCAACTCGTCGGCTTGCAGGTGCAGTATAATGACCCTATCCGCAACACGCCGCAAGGAGTGAAATAACGGCGCAATGCTTGCCCTTATGGGGCAATGATGGGGCTAAAATGTTGCGGACACACATTGGTGTGTCCGCCTTTTTTGGCCTTTTGCAATTCCCCTTTTTTGCTTTTCGCAGCTTTTTCGGCCTTTTGTAGTTTCGATGTGGAGAAAGTCGTGAACAGGATGACTGCAGAAACATCCTGAAAACGCGCGCTTGGCTCTCGTGTCAATAGGCATCGAGGTCAAAATCAGATAGGCGAGAATAGTCGCGATAGGCTTTTGCTGTCTTGAGATAAGGCCTATAAGCCGGCACGTTAGGGTTTTCAGCAACGCATTGCAGGGCATATTCCTTCACCCGCTGACAATCGTTATAGTCGTCATCTGCCGGCGAATACTCCCATCGCGCATGCATATCAAACCATCTCTCGGGCGATTTGTAGGCTTTATCAGCAGCTTTTTCGGAATGGAGCCAACGCAGCAGCTTGTCCCAAAGGGTAGCGCTGGGTGTGTGAATGCGGTTATATCCCTCCCAATAGGCATCAACATCAGCGGGATCTTTCACCTTCCCATGGAGCGCATCTAAAACATATTGCACTTCTTCGATCTTGCGATAACGTGCCAAAGCAACCAAGGCTTCAATGTAATGCTCGTTGAAGAAAAGGAATTTTACACGTGCATAATACGTGCGATGAGGCGGAATTCGGCGAAGTAACTGTCGGAGATAATCAAGATGCTTGACGTGAGAGGCAAACAGAACACAGCTGTCAACAGCCACTGAGTCGGCTTTCGTCAATCCGTAATGTCGACCTTCCTGCTGGAGAATTTCGATGCGAAGATTGGCCAGCGGCTCCTGATAAACACTGCAACCATATTGCGCTGGCACACAACTTCTGTCTTGCATGTCCATCAAAGCGAGGTTTTTGCCATGTCGGGCTGCTTCTGCATCAGGGCAATGAAAGCTGCTAATCGTGTCATGGGTGCGCTATCCGAGGAAGCCAATAGATAGAGCTCGTCAATCGAAGCCACACTGGCCAACGTGTCAATGATCTTATCTTGATGCGTTAGTCGCCCCTCATAGCCCACTGCTCCTGGTGTGTAAGACCTGCCAACCCGCAGAATGATGCGCTCAACCTCTGGGCGAATGGATGTAGGGTGGCAGGCAAACAGCAGCCAAATAAGTATGAAGCTCAATCCCCCAAAAATGATTTCCTTTATCTTAAACGTCATTTCCATACACGATTGAATTACCATTTTAATCCCAACTCGCGCTTGGCGTCATTGCTAAGACTTTCGTTTTCGCTCTTCAGTAACTTCTTGTAGAATTCCGTAGCTTGCTTCTTGTTGCCGGTCTCCTTAGAAAGGGTGGCGATATTGGCTATCACGATGTCGTCATGGGGTGCTAACTGATGGAGCTGCAGCAATACTTTTAAGGCCTCTTGTTTTTCACCTTTGACGGCCAACAACGCCGCTTTGTCGTTCAAAAAATAAGTGTTTTTTGGGTAATTCTTTAGCACATGATTGACGAAAGCCATGTTCGTCGTGTCTTCTTTCGCATCGTAGAGTTGGCGGAAATAGTCTTGCAGCGTGGAGAAGAAGAAGTCTTCGGACGCTGATGGGGTAGATTTGTCGTTCGTCCAAAGCCACTTTTGATGGTTAACCACCGAGCGGTCGATGGTTTTTTGTAAGGTCTCCACGGCGCCATTCGGATGGTTATCGAGCAGCTGCACATGAACCTTGCCAAACCAAAGATCGAGCCTGTCGGGATATTTCGCCAGTCCTTCATCAAACTTTTGATAAAGTTTTTGCATCTTCTCGGCATCATAGCACACCAGGTCGGTGATAGTTCCTGCCTTATTCCCCGTTGAATCCATGAGTATAAGCCCTTCATGTGCCGTCGTGTCGGCCGAGAGTTGCAAAATTTCTTTCCGCGCTTCCATTAGCAGTAGGTTACACCAGGCCGCATAGGTATCGCCCGATTGTCCGGCGCTTTGCTCCCATTTGGGGATGAACTGGCGCAGTGCCGCCGTGTCTTTCTGCGTTAACAACGTTTGAAATTTGGCATAGTCGCTTTGCTGTCCCCATGCGCCGAGGCCAAAAAGAGCTGCGAGAACGAGTGTTAGAGTCTGTTTCATATCAATATTTTGATGGGTTTCTGCTGACAAATATAGCAAATTTCTGCATAGCTTCCAAGTGGCATTCCCTTTTTAAACGTAAGGGCTGGTAATGCGATAGTCGAGGGGCTGCGCTTATTCCCCAAATCCCTTTTACATAGATGTCCGCACTGCTGTTAATAAACGCATGTAGATAGGGAGGGTAATATGGTCTTGATTATGGTGTAATATGGCCTTAATCGTACTACAAAATGAATGTAATCGGCTTGCAATCTCAATGCTTTTGGGATAGACTTATAATCGAATGTCACTTTTTAGTCTACTCATTGTAAAATATATTTCAATTTTCTTGATGGTATCAAACATTTGGAATAATTTTGTAGCAGATAAAAATTTAAATCATTATAACTGCTTAAGTATAACACATTCAATAGATTGTCCAATGAAAAGAATTGCATTCCTTTTTTGCATGCTTGTGCTATCTGTGGCTCTGTATGCACAACAAGAAGTTACAAAGTTTATGGGAATACCTGTAGATGGAACAAAAACAGAAATGATTGCCAAGTTGAAGGCGAAAGGATTTACGTGGTATCCTGCTAAGGATTGCCTAACAGGGCTCTTTAATGGTCGAGATGTTACCCTTTATATTTATGTAAATGGTAATAAAGTGTGGCGAGTAGCCGTTCTTCATGCGGATGAAATGGATAATATAAACACCATTAATACATATAATCATCTCCTTTCCCTATTTGAAAATAATGGTAAATATTATTCGCAGAGGGACAATCAAGAGATTGAAGAGGGTACGGATCTCCATTATGAGATTGAGATAAATAAAAAACAAATCCAAAACACTTTTTATCAGCGCTCGCAGAAAATGAATCAAGATGCGGCTGCGGATATGGAGAAAAGAAGGGTATGGGTGACCATTATTCCTCAGAAATATTCATATGATAAGTTTGGTATTGTACTCTTTTATGAGAATGGTTATAATGAGGCAAATGGCGAAGACTTATAGAAAAATGAAGGAGGAATTCCTATACAAGTTGGAATTGTTTTATAGAAACTTTGGAAGTGATTGGTCTATAGAGGACTTTTCAAGCGATAGGAATGTTCAGGAGTTCTTGAAAAACTATTTACTGACTCTTGAAGAAAAAGGCATAGTGGAAATTATCGAAAATAATAAATTTAGAATAACGAATTTACCATCGAGTATAAT
>ERZ773014.258-NODE-258-length-36336-cov-25.275957_pt1 | contig 36336 bp, 33 predicted proteins | sample MGYA00580841_ERZ773014 | MGnify/ENA primary metagenome ERZ773014 (study PRJEB29015, sample SAMEA2737989) | human oral metagenome | biome: human oral; feature: human-associated habitat; material: dental | place: China | collected 2067 ... | reverse complement strand
GAGCGGGGGAAGTGGCGAGCGCAGCGAGCCGATAGGGGCATTCGTGCAACAGCCCTTTTACTTTTAAGAAAGAACAGAAAAAAATGACTTCATGACATTTGTCATGAAAAAAACCTGAAAAGATGTGACAGACCTCAGATGACAATATTTCTCTTTTTGCTACAATATAACCAGTGTAACGATTCGTTTTTTAGGATGAAGGGGGATTTTATCATGGAGATCGCATTTTGCCGTATTGACGACCGCCTGATTCACGGACAGGTTGCGACGGTCTGGACGAAGATGACAGGCTGCAAGCGTATCATGTGCGTCAATGACGACGTGGCACAGGACGAGATGCGCAAGAAGCTGCTCATCCAGGTTGCACCGCCGGGCATCAAGGCATACGTCATTCCCGTGGACAAGGCTGTCGCCGCGTACAAGGATCCGAAGTACGATTCCTTCACTTCCAGCATCTCGCGGACAAATTTGCCGAGGATGGCAATATGTTCGGCATCGAGATGTGCCACGTCGCAGGTCTTATGCTACAGGCAATCCGCGTCGCTGTCCCCGCTGCGCTCGTCGCGCTCATCGCGGGCACGGATACGGTCAGCGCCATGCTCAGCTCGATCCCCGAGGTCGTGACGCGCGGTCTGCAGGTCGCGGGCGGCTTCATCGTCGTCGTCGGCTATGCGATGGTCATCAACATGATGAATGCAAAGTCGCTCATGCCGTACTTCTTCCTCGGCTTCCTGATGGCCGTCTTCACGGATTTCAACCTCATCGGCTTCGGCGCAGTCGGTCTTCTCTGCGCGTACTTCCACATCAAGGGGATTGAGCGCGAGTCGCAGGTCGCTGCAGCGGGTGCGGGTGCCGGTACGGGCAATCCCGTCGATGATATTGATGATTCGGATCTGATGTAAGGAGGCAGGACGATGGAAAAGACATTGAACAAGAGAGACCTCTTCTGGATCTTCGTTCGTTCCAACTTCCTGCTCGGATCGTTCAACTTTGAGCGTATGCAGGCAATGGGCTTCTGCGTCGCAATGATGCCGGCGCTCAAGAAGCTCTATCAGGGCGACGAGCTGAAGGCGGCGCTCAAGCGTCACCTCGAGTTCTTCAACACGCAGCCGTTCGTGGCAGCGTCGATCATGGGCATCATCGCCGCAATGGAGGAAAAGCGCGCGAACGGTGCGGACATCAGCCCGCAGACACTCTCGGGCGTCAAGGTCGGTCTCATCGGCCCTCTCGCGGGCGTCGGCGACCCGATCTTCTGGGGCACGCTGCGCCCCGTCCTTGCGGCACTCGGCGCTGGGATAGCGCTCACGGGCAGCATCATCGGTCCGATCATCTTCTTCGTCGCGTTCAACGCGCTGCGCCTCTTGACGCACTGGTATGGCGTACACTACGGCTACGAGAAGGGCACGGAGCTGGTCGACAACATCGGCGGCAACAAGATGCGCTACCTCACGGAGGGCTCGTCCGTGTTCGGACTTCTCGTCATGGGTGCGCTCTGCTCTATGCCTACAACGCACTCGTTGTTTCCGTTTTGACCGCATTCCTCTGCCTGACGCAGCACAAGATCCACATGTCGATGGGAGCGTATGCCTTTCTGAAACAGGTGAATGCGCTGCCGCTCTCGCCTGTGGAGATCTGTTTTCAGACGGCGCTTGCATTCCTCCTGCTTGCGCTTTTCGGCGGACTCTACCGCATGAGTCCCACAGAGCAGCGCGTGCGCCTCTATCTCCTGCTGACGATCGAGATCGCGGCATGTATGGTGCTTATGCGGAGCTTGAATTTCTCCTATGATGGTGTCGTGCTGCTCGTGGTCGCGGATATGATGCAGAGGTACGAGGGACATCACCGCGCCTATCTTCTGATCAGCGCGATGGTCATGCTCTATCTCATCGCGAATGTCAACCTCGGACTCTATCAGACGAAGGTCATTCCCTTCGAGGCCTATCTTTCCTACTATAACAGCGAGACGCAGAGCATCCTGCTTGCGCTGCGGAGCGCGTGCTCCTCGCTGAACACGATCCTCTTCGTCTCCTATCTCGTTCTGCTCATCAAGAACAAGAACGAAGAGCGGGAACGCATTCGCCTGCTCAACGAGAAACTCGAAGAGGCAAACCAGCGCCTTCGAGCCTATGCCATCCACGCGGGACGCATGGCAGAAACACGCGAGCGCAACCGTCTTGCGCGCGAGATTCACGATACGCTCGGGCATGCGCTCACAGGCATCACTGCGGGGCTGGATGCCTGCATGGTGACGCTCGAGAGTGCACCGGAGTTTACGCGCACGCAGCTCGCGCGCATTCGTGACACGGCGCAGAAGGGCATCACGGACGTGCGCCGCTCGATGAAGAAGCTCCGGCCCGATGCGATGGAGAAGATGCCATTTCAGGAGGCGATCGCCGCGATGACGAGCGACTATGCGGAGGCGTCGGGCATGGAGATCACGCTCGACGTGCAGAAGTGGCCGGCGGACCTGCGCGAGGATCAGGAGGATGTCATCTACCGCGTGTTGCAGGAGAGCCTGACGAATGCCCACCGACACGGACAGGCAAGGCACGTATGCATTACGATCGGGGAGAATGGCGGCATCCTCAGCATCTGTATTGCGGACGATGGCGTCGGCTGCGCGGAGGTGACGCCGGGGTTCGGGCTGCGCCACATGCAGGAGCGGCTCTACCTCCTGCACGGAACGGCGAAGTATCGGAGCTGGGACGGATTCACAGTCGATGTCACGATACCGCTCAGCGGGGGAGGTGAGAGTGCATCATCATCCTCACGACGTTCGACGACGATGACTATGTCTACTCTGCGCTGAAATACGGTGCGAGCGGCTATCTCCTCAAGGGCGGCAGCGTGCAGGATCTCGCGGACGCGATCCGCATCGTCGTCTCCGGCGGCAATATCCTGAACCCCGATGTGACGAACAAGGTGGTGAAGCTGTTCAGTCAGATGGCGCAGGGGGGCTACATGGCACAGGCAGATCTGCAGGGGGTGAGCGAGCTCAGTCATACGGAGCGCAGCATTGCCCAGCTCGTCGGGCGCGGTCTCTCGAACAAGGAGATCTCGGCGGCGCTCGCACTCTCGGAGGGAACTGTGCGCAACAGTCTCAGCACCGCGCTCTCGAAGTTGGATCTGCGTGATCGTACGCAGCTTGCGCTCTGGGCAGTGCAGATCGGGCTGTCGCAGATGAAAGGGGGAGGGACGAAGTGAGATGAGTGTCCGGCGCAAAATCGGCGCATTGTTCCTCGTCCTTCTCATCACAGCACTCCTCGCCGCGTGGCTCGTGCAGCGCAGCAGCCCCGTCTTGACGATCGGCATCTTTGCGGGCAGCAACTGGGGTGTACCGCAGGGTGAGCCCTACGCCATCATCGACCGCACGATCGAGAAATTCGAGGAGGCGCATCCGGGCGTGCGCGTCCAATATGTAAGTGGCATTCAACGTGAGGATTACGCGGAGTGGCTTGCGGGAGAGTTCCTGCGTGGGGAGGAGCCCGATGTCTTCCTCCTGCCGACGGAGGACTTCGAGCTCTATGCGGAAAAAGGGGGACTCCGAGAGCTTTCCCCGCTCGTGGAGCAGGATGCGGAGTTCTCCACGGAGATCTATGATCGTGCCGCCTATCAGAACGGGCAGCATGACGGACGCCTCTATGCGCTGCCCTGCGAGAACATGATCACGCTGATGTTCGTCAACAAGACGCTGCTCGCGCGTGAGGGAGCAGACATGCCGCCGCTCTCGTGGACGTGGGCGGACTTTCTCGCGCTCTCGCAGCGTCTCACGAAGGATACGGACGGAGATGGCATACCCGATCAGTTCGGTTTCTACGACTACACATGGGAGCAGGCAGCGGTGTCCAACGGCGTCCGGCTCTTTCGAGAAGACGGAAAATCCTCGTACTTTGCCGATCCGCGCATGGAGGAAACCGTGCGCTTTCTAAAGGACCTCGAAGAGGCGAACGAGGGACACAAGGTCACAGCGCGCGATTTCGACATGGGGCGGGTCGCGTTCCGTCCGTTCACCTTTGCCGAATATCGTACCTACAAGCCCTATCCGTGGCGTGTGAAGAAGTACAGTTCCTTCGAGTGGGACTGCATTCCGCTGCCCGCAGGTCCCTCGGGTGGGAACATCTCGACGATGGACAGTCTGCTCGTGGGGATGAGCGCGCGCAGCGACCGACAGGAGCTTGCGTGGTCGTTTATGAAGATGCTCAGCGGCGATCCCGAAATACAGGGCATGGTGCTCGAAAAGTCCCATGCCTTGCCTGCACGCCGTGATGTTCTCCGATCGCGCGCGGCGGAGGAGATCTTCCTCTGGGACTCGGGGGAGAGCGCCATGACGGTCGAGGATGTGAGCACCGCCATGCAGAACGCTGTCCCGCCGTACCGCTTCGACCGCCTCTCGGAGGTTATGCTCTATGCCGATCACGCCATTCACGCGCTGATCAATGAGCCGCCGCCGTTCCACAACGCGCTCAACCGCCTGCAAAAGGAAGTAAATGCGATTTTGCAGCAGTGAAAAATACCATAACCCTGCCGAGGCGGGAGAGGGGGACCATGCGCAGCATGGTGGAAGGTGCACAACAGAGATAGGGGAGGGACTATGGACTATAAAATCGTTTTATCCGACATCGACGGCACGGTCATCACCACCGATCACCGCGTCCTGCCGCGCACGGCGGCGGCGATACGGCAGATTGCAGAGAAGGGCATTCCGTTTGCCCTTGTTTCGGCACGTATGCCTGAGGCAATCTATCCCATCATCGAGGAAATTGGCGTTCGTGCTGCGGTCATCAGCTACAACGGCGCACTCGTCATCACGCCGGATGGGACGGAGATTCATGACGAGCGCATGACGCGCACGCATGTGGAGGCAGTTCTGCATCGGATTTCGGGGGCATATCCGCAGGCACCGATGAGTTACTACGCAGGGCATACGTGGTACGTGCGCGATCGCGCCGATCCGGAGGTGCGCAGGGAAGAGGAGATCACGACGGTCACATCGGTGGAGGCTGACTTTGCCGCACTGATCGCGGACGACATTCTGCCGAACAAACTCTTTGTGATGGGAAAGCCGGAACTCATTGCGCGTATGGAGCGCGAACTGGCGGCAGCATTTCCCGATCTCTCCGTCATGCGTTCGCTGCCTCATCTCCTCGAGATCATCGAGCGCACAGTATCGAAGGCGACGGGGATCGAGCGCCTGCTCGCCCACTACGGGATTGACCGCACGGAGGCACTTGCCTTCGGCGACAATTACAACGATATCGAAATGCTGCGCTATGTCGGGCACAGCGTTGCGATGGGCAATGCACATGATGAAATCAAGGACATTGCAGACAGCGTGACGGAGGCGAACGATGCCGACGGCATCTATCACTTCCTGAAGAAGATTCATATGGTGGAATGAAAGGGGTACACAAATGTTTGGTATCATTGTTGGAACGCATGGGATCTTTGCCGAGGAGATTGTAAAGTCCTGTGAGATGATCTGCGGTGCGCAGACGAATGTGCGCACCGTGACGCTCGTGCCGGGCGAGGGGCCCGACGATGTCGTCAAGAAGTATGAGGCGGCGATCGAGACGCTCGACTGCGCCGACGGCGTCCTCTTCCTCAACGATCTCTTCGGCGGCAGCCCGTACAATGCAGCGTGCCGACTCGCCGCGAACAATGAGAAGTACGGCATCGTTACGGGCGTGAACCTCCCGATGCTCATCGAGATGGTCAGCGCGCAGCTCATCGGCGGGGAATACAACATCCTCGCGCTCGTGGAACAGGCGGCGGAGGCGGGCAAGAACGGCACACAGATCTTCCACGCCTCGATCATGGAGGCAGACGAGGACGACGATCTCTAAGGATGTGCTAAGATGGCGTGGCTGAATTTATCAGTGATTCCCTAAACAGCATAGAAGAACGGGGCTGCTGCACGAAGTTTTCTAGCTTCGTGCAGCAGCCCCGTGTTCATTCATATGAGGGATATGCCGACGAATCACACAGACGGCTCGTCCGAGGCTCCCCCAATATAGCTGTAGAGCGTGTACTTCGAGATCCCGAGAAATTTGGAAATCTTGTCTCCGGATTTCGTGATGAGCAGGGCACCGCGCTCATTTAGGAATTGAACAGCGCGCATTTTATCCTCGCGCGTCATCAGCGGTACGGGCTTTCCGACAAGGCGCACGGAATCCTCGAGCAGGTCGTCGAGGAGCTCCGCGACGTTCTGCGGGATGCTGCGATCCTCGCCCTTCTGTGACATGACGGAGATGAGGGGGGCGAGTGCGCTGCCAGCGAGAGAAAGCTCCGTGATGTCGAAATTCATACAGAAGAGGGCGAGGATCTTTCCGTTCGTGTCGCGCAGGTAGACGGTCGTCGATTTGAGCACACGTCCGTTCTTGCCCTTCGTGAGGTAGCTGCCTTCTGTATGCAGCTTTTCGGGGTGACCGCTGAGCGCGTCGAGCACGGCCATGGATGGCCCGTCGCCGACCTTGCGGCCGGAGACATGACCGTTCTCGATGGCGACGATGGAGTGCTCCACGTCGGAGAGATCATGCACGACGACTTCGCAGTTCGGACCGAATTGCTGGGCAATGCCGCCGGCGATTTGTTTCAGACAGGCGAGGAGTTGCCCGTTCATCATGCTATCAAAACCCCTTCACAGTTCTCAAAAGAAAAGGAAGCCACTCCCATGCAGCATGGAAGCGGCTTCCCTCGTGCATTTTCTGCTATCATATCACTTTCCCCGCAGGAAAAGCAAGTGTTTCTCTTCGATCAGCACCGCACAATGTCTTCGTAGGGGACATTGCGCTTGCGTTGGAGGAACTGGCCATAGCCGCGCTGTCCGAGGAATGCACCCTCCCGCGCGATGACTTCGCCGCGCAGCATGGTGAGGGCGATTGATGCGCGCACGGTCATGCCCTCATATGGGGTCCAGCCGCAGGTGCTGTGAAGATCGCTTGCGGTGAGGGTATGCTCCCGCCGTGGATCGATCAGGACGATGTCGGCGTCACTCCCGGGGAGGAGCGTTCCCTTCTTGGGATAAAGACCGAAGATCTTCGCCGCGTTCGTGCTGGTCACGCGAACAAAATCGGGGAGGGAGATGCGCCCTGCGAGCACTCCTTCGCTGAAGATGAGCGGCATGCGCTCCTCAACGCCCGGCACACCGCCCGGGCAGTCGCGGAAGTCTTTGGCATAGGCGCGTTTTTCGTCGGGCATAAAGGGGCAGTGGTCGGTGGCAACGACTTGGATGTCGCCGTCGTGCAGCCCCTGCCAGAGCGCCGCGCGATCCTCCTCCTTGCGGAGCGGCGGCGCCATGATGTACTGGATGGCGTCGTCGGCATTTCCCCGAAATTTGTCCTCCGTGAGTGTGAGGTACTGGGTGCAGGTCTCGGCGTAGGCGTTGCGCTGCCCCTCCTGCCGCGCGAGGCGCAGCTGATCGAGACTCTCATGCGCCGACAGATGGACGATGTACGCAGGCGCATCGCCTGCCGCCCGCGCGATGGAGAGCAGCATGTTGACGCTCATCGCCTCGGCGATGTTGGGACGCGTCAGCGCATGTTCGATGGGTTCCTGCTCCCCTGCACCAAGCTCTCTGCGGAGAGTGTTCGTGATCACGTCACTTTCACAATGGACGGTGAGGAGTCCAGCGCGCTCTCGCATCACGCGCAGAACAGGCATGAGCCCTGCCTCCATCAGTGGAAAGCCGTAGGTCGTGTACGCCTTGAAACTTGGGAAGCCCGCGTCGATCAGTTCCCCAAGTTCGTCGAGGATGTCCATGTCCACATGCTGCAGCACGCCGTGGAAGCTGTAGTCAATCGGGCAATCCTTCGCGAGATCCCAATAGACATCGAGTGGTTGGCGAAGCGTGCAGGCGGGTGGACCGAACGCGATGTGATCGATGATGGTTGTCGTACCTCCGCAGGCCGCCGCGATGCCGCCTGTGAGGAAGGTATCGCATGCCCTGTACTTGGGGGATTGCTGGAGATCCATGTGGGTGTGCGGGTCAATGCCGCCCGGCACGACGACCATGCCGCAGGCGTCGATGAGGAAGTTGTCTCCGACATCTAGATTCTCGGCGATTTCTGTGATGACGCCATTCTCGACGGCAATGTCGAGATGCGTGGGATCGCTCGGCAGACAGACGAGCCCCCCTTTGATGACGGTCCTCATTTGGACGCGCCTCCCAGCTTTACAATGAGCGCATAGGTCAGACCTGCGCCGAGCGTGCCGAAGACGTAGGCGTTGTTGAAGAGAGGCTCAAGCACAGGGACAAAGCGTCCCATGAAGATGAGCGCGGTGAAGATGGCTACGATGAGGAGAGCTCGCACATTCCAGCCATTTGTGTGGAAATATTTTCCCTGTCCCTCGATGTAGGCGTCAACAATGCTGATCTCCGTGCGGTACTCCACGAGATAGGCTGCGATGTAGATACCCGAGATCGGACCGATCAGAGCGCCGAGGAACTGCGTCACATCAAAGATCAGGTGGTAGGCACTGGAGAGAGAGTTCCATGGCTGTGCAAAGAGCGAGAGGACTGCAACGAGGATCGCCACCTGACGATAGTTGAGGCGCCCCTTGACGTAGGATGCCACGATGTTCACGGGCGGGATCAAGTTGCCCGCGACGTTCGTCGTCAGGATGGCCATGATGATGAAGATGGAGAAAATGAGGCGGATCGCAATGCTGTCGAAATTGCCGACGAGCACGGCGGGTTCCCAAATCTCTTTGCCGAATGCGAGCCATGCACCGGCGGTGCCGCAGATGCCGACGAAGGCGATGTAGCCCGTCATGATCGGTGCGCTGATGATCTGACCGAGGATCTGTGCCCGTTGGTTGACGCAGCTGCGCGTAAAGTCCGGCATGGAGAGCGCAATGCCGCCGTCAAAGGCGATCATAGCGGAGAGTGCCGGCCAAAAGAGCGTCCAGAAGTCTATGCCTTCCTGCGGTTGGAGAACCCGCGCGCTGAGGAGTGCGTCAAGGCTCCAGCCTGCAGTGCTGAACCCCCAGATGATGACGATGAAACTCATCAGGATCAGCGCAGGTGCGGAAACACCCTCGAGGATCTTGACCGCCTTGTTGCCATAGGCCGCGATGTAGACATTGATCGCCCAGAAGATCAGGAAGGAGATGAAGAAGCCCGTGAACCCGAGCCCCTCCCAGCTCGGGACGATCGTCTGGATGATGATGTTCACCGCTTGTCCGCCGATCCAAGCCTGCACGCCGAACCAGAAGACGCCAAGAATGCCGCGGATCAGTGCGGGGATGAAAAGCCCTTTCTCCCCGAAGATGGTCTTGCCCAGCATTGCATAGTTCATGCCGTACTTCACGCCATAGTGACCGATGATCATCGCGACCGCCATGACCAACGTGTGACCGAGGACAATCGTGATGAGCGCCTGGTACCATGTCATGCCTGCGACCAACAGACCGCTCGCGACCTGGTAAACCGCGATCGACACCATGATGCCGATCCACAGGTTTGCCATGTCCTTTGTGTGCCAGTCGCGTTTTTCGCGCGGTATGGGGCTGGTCGCCGGGCTGTAGAAATTCTTGTGGTTCTCAATGGCCTTTACGCCCGCCTCGGTTAGGCTGACAATGCCATCCTTCTCCACTTGATACTCTGACTGCGTCTGCATAGTTATCCCTCCTAACAATGGGAAAATCTGACAGGGCGTTGTTCATGCGTGGATCTGTGTGCCGGTCTTGCCGAGCACGCTGTCCCTGGCCTTTTCGAGGAGTGTGATGAGGGCTGTGCGCCCCGGTGCGGACTCGGCGAAGCGGATGGCCGCCTCGACCTTCGGCAGCATGGAGCCGGGGGCAAACTGCCCCTCGGCGATATAGCGGCGCGCCTCCTCGGGCGTCAGCTCATCCAGCCACTCTTCGTTAGGTTTTCGATAGTTGATCGCAACCTTTTCAACTGCCGTAAGGATAATCAGGTAGTCGGCTTCCAAATTTTCCGCGATGAGCTCACTGCCGAAATCCTTGTCGATGACGGCACTCGCGCCCTTCAAGTGGTTGCCGTTCCGCATGACGGGGATGCCGCCGCCGCCGCAGGCAACGACGAGCTGTCCCGCCTCAACGAGGGCGCGAATGGCACCGATCTCGATGATCTCGCGCGGCATCGGGGAGGCAACGACGCGACGGTAGCCGCGCCCCGCGTCCTCCTTCATGATGTAGCCGTAATTCTTTTCGGCGAATGCGGCCTGCTCTTTCGTCATGAAGTGCCCGATCGGCTTCGTCGGATCATCGAATGCCGGGTCGTCCGCATCGACGCGTGACTGCGTGATGATGGTCGCGACGGAGATGTTCGTGATGCCGCGATTCAAAAGCTCCTCGCGCAGGGCGTTCTGCAGGTCATAGCCGATGTACGCCTGACTCATGGCAACGCAGACCGAGAGCGGCGTGTTCGGCTGCGCAGGATTTTCGCGCGAGAGCGCCGCCATTGCATTGTTGATCATGCCGACCTGCGGGCCGTTGCCGTGCGTGACGACGACCTCGCAGCCCTCTTCGATGAGATCCACGATCGCCTTCGACGTGATCTTGACGGCCTGTATCTGCTCCGGCAGACTTTTGCCAAGCGCGTTGCCGCCGAGTGCAATGACAACGCGCCGCTTCTTCTTCCCGCTTTTTTCTTGCTGCTCCATACTCCTGCCCTCAGTAGATCTTGCGGGGCAGGGCGCGGGACTTCATCGCACGGAGTGCCGCCGCGGGATCTTTTGCTTTCGCGAGCAGGATCATTGCGGCGATGATATAAGGCTTGTAACTCGCTTCCTTGTAGAGATGGTCGCGATAGCGGTCGAATACGGATGCCTCGACCTCGCCCTGTGCACAGCTGACGTCGTTGATGTCAGCCGGCAGGCAGTGCAGATAGAGTGCCTTGCCGCCCTCCGTGCGCCGCATCCGCTCCTCGGTGCAACACCAATCCTTGTGTCCCGCATTCTGTGCGAGGAGTTCCTTTTCGAGCGCATTGATGCCGGCCTCGTCGCCATCTGCGTAGAGCTTCGTGCGCTTTTCCATCGCAGCGAAGGGTGCCCAGCTCTTCGGGTAGACGATGGCGGCATCCGCAAAAGCGTCGTCCATATCATGCGTCACACGGAAGGAACCGCCGCCTTTCTGCACGTTTTCCTTCGCCACATTCAGCACATCGGGCATGACTTCATAGCCCTCCGGATGTGCGAGCACGACATCCATGCCGAGCCGCGTGAACAGCCCGATCACGCCCTGCGGCACCGAGAGCGGCTTGCCATAGGACGGCGAGTAGGCCCATGTCATTGCAATCTTCTTGCCGCGCAGCTGCTCCATGCCGCCGAATGTGTCGATGATGTGCGCTGCGTCCGCCATGGCCTGCGTCGGGTGGTCGATGTCACATTGCAGGTTCACAATGGTTGGACGCTGTTCGAGAATGCCGTCCTTGTGCCCTTGCTCAATCGCTTGTGCGACTTCGAGCTGGTAGGTATGCCCCTTGCCGATGTACATATCGTCGCGGATGCCGATCACGTCCGCCATGAAGGAGACCATGTTCGCCGTCTCACGCACTGTTTCGCCATGTGCAATCTGGCTCTTCTTCTCGTCGAGATCCTGTACGGTCAACCCGAGGAAGTTGCACGCCGAGGCAAAGGAGAAGCGCGTGCGTGTGGAATTGTCGCGGAAGATGGAGATCCCAAGGCCGCTGTCGAAGAGCCGCGCTGAGATGTTTTCCTCGCGCAGGGCGCGGAGTGCGTCCGCTGCCGCCCAGACAGCCTTCAGCTCATCATCCGTCTTGTCCCACGTCAGCAGGAAATCCTGCCCGAACATATCCTGTGTTCTGAGCCCTTCCAACTGCCGAAGGCTCGTCTCAAAATCTGCTTTCATGATGGATGCTCCTTTCAAATCCGATGCCCGCAATCAGTCTGCGACGTAGATGCTCGGCAGCGCCGCGTAGACGGCGGCGCAGGTGACGAGATCCTGCTTCCAGTTTCGCTCGTTGGGTGCATGCGCCTGCGCCTCTGCACCCGGTCCGAAGCCGATGACGGGAATGCCGTTGCGCCCCATGATGGTGACGCCGTTCGTCGAGAACGTCCACTTGTCGGTGAGCGGCCGCCCCTCGCGTGAGGCGATTGTTTCAGGGGAACCGATGCGTTTCTCGCCAAAGAGGTTTTTGTATGCCGTTTCGATGGATCGCGTGACCTTGTGATCCTTCGGTATGACCCAGGTCGGGAAATAGCACTCGATGGGGTACGTGAGCCCCGTATAGCTCGGGCGGGCATATTCGTACATGCTGACCTTTATGTCCTTGCCGTACTTCTTGACATGCGGCAGGGCGCGAATCTCCTCGAGGCAGCCCTCCCATGTCTCGCCTGCCGTCATCCGGCGGTCGAGCGAGACTGCACAGGAATCCGCGACCGCACAGCGACTCGGCGATGTGAAGAAGATCTCCGAGCAGGTAATTGTGCCGCGCCCGAGGAAATTTGCCTCCTCATATTCCGGGTTGTGCTCTTTGTGCAGCATTTTTGCGAGCCCTTGGATTTCTGGGTCGTCGGCGGGATTTTCGTTCAGTGCGCGAATGTCCCGGAGGATGTCGGCCATCTTGTAGATGGCATTGTCGCCGCGCTCGGGTGCACTGCCGTGGCAGGAGACGCCCTGTGCCTCGACGCGGATCTCCATGCGGCCCCGCTGACCGCGGTAGATGCCGCCGTCCGTCGGCTCCGTCGATACGACAAATGCGGGGCGTACCTTATCCTCTTGGATGATGTACTGCCAGCAGAGGCCGTCACAGTCCTCCTCCTGCACCGTCCCCGTGACGAGCACGGTGTACTTGTCCGAGAGCAGTCCGAGATCCTTCATGATGCGGGCGCCGTAGACCGCCGAGACGACACCGCCCAGCTGATCGGACGTCCCACGCCCGCCGATCTCCGTCGCCGATTCGAAGCCCTCGTAGGGATCGAACTCCCAGTTCGCGCGATTGCCGATGCCGACGGTGTCGATGTGGCCGTCAAAGGCGATCAGTGTCGTGCCGTGCCCCATGTAGCCAAGCACGTTCCCCATCGGATCGATCTCCACCTTGTCGAAGTCGAGCGCGCGCATCTCCTGCGCGATCCGGTCGGCGTGCGCCTTCTCCCCGCTGCTCTCACCGGGGGCACGCACGATGTCCCGCAGGAACTTCGTCATCTGCGCCTCGTACCCCTGTGCTGCTTCCTTGATGCGTTCATAGTTCAAAGCCATGTTATCCTACGTCCTTTCTGAAAGAATAAAAATTCTTAAAATTGCCCCTCCCAGACGATTTCGCGGTAACGCTCGGGATCGGTATCGCCCTCCGTCGAGAAGACGAGCACGCGCGAATCTCTGCCAAGGCCGAGCAATGCGCGCGGTTCCTCGCAGGCGTCATCCGTCATGAGAGCCATGAGTGCGGCGAATGAGGCCGCGCCCGATTCGCCCGAGGTGATGGGGGGATCTCCCTTGATCGGTGCGGCGAGCATCCGCATCCCGTCTGCCGCCACATCGTCGGAGATGGCAACGAAGAGTTTCACATGGTTCTTTAGGATGTCCCATGAGATGGTGTTTGGCTCACCGCAGGCAAGACCTGCCATGATGGTCTCCATGTCACCGCCAACCGTGCGTATTTTCCCGTCTCCTGCGAGTGCGCCCTCGTAGAGGCAATCCGCCGCCTTTGCCTCTACGACGACGAACGTCGGCGGATTGTCGCTCCAAAGATTCGCATAGAAGCCGATCACTGCGCCCGCAAGCGAGCCGACACCGGCCTGCACAAAGACGTGCGTCGGCCGCTCGGTGCCCTGCGCCTTGAGCTGCTCTGCTGCCTCCAGTGCCATTGTTCCGTACCCCTGCATGATCCAGCCGGGGATGTCCTCGTAGCCGTCCCAAGCCGTGTCCTGCACAATGACGCCGCGCGGCGTCGCAGCAGCCTCCTTCGCGGCCTGCCGCACGCAGTCATCGTAATTGAGCTCCAGAATATCGACCTTTGCCCCGAGCTTTTGGATGTTCTCGAGGCGCGTCTGCGTCGTCCCCTTCGGCATGTGGACAACGGCGTTTTGTCCGAGCTCCCGCGCCGCCCAAGCGACGCCGCGTCCGTGGTTGCCGTCCGTCGCCGTGAAGAACGTCGCTGTGCCGAACTCCTCGCGCAGCTTCTTTGAGGTGAGCACATTGTAAGGCAGATCCGCGATATCCCGGCCCGTTTCCTGAGCGATGTACTGCGCCATTGCATAGGACCCGCCGAGCACCTTGAATGCGTTGAGTCCGAAGCGATAGGACTCATCCTTGACGAAGACATCGCTGAGACCGAGATACTCCGCCATCTTTGGGAGCCTCGTCAGAGGTGTTGGCCCATACTGAGGGAAACTCTCATGGAACGTCCGTGCGTGCCTCACCTCATTGAGGGAGAGCAGCGACAGAAACGTATCCTCGGTCTTGGGCATCCGGTTCAGCGCCCATAGAAAACGCTCGTCCATATTATATCCTCCTGTCCCTAAAAATAATTTTGCTAACCAAACAAAAAATTTGATTTCAGTATAGCGCGAATATAATCGTTTTTCAAGGGGGTAAAGACGAATTTTTTGAATTATTTTGCAGCCGAATGATATCGAGATAGCATGTGTGGAGAGTGTTGCCTTTTGAATAAAGGAAGTATGGACAAAAGGAAAAATCCCCTCCATGTCGAATGCTTTCGGCAAGGAGGGGGGTTCTATGTCAAAGGTGAGATATCGTTGGGCGACACTTGGCTGCGGCGTGATCGGCAACGAACTTGCGCGCGCCATGCAGGCGCTTGGAGGCGGGCTGTATGCCGTCGGCAACCGCACACAGCGCAAGGCGCAGGAGTTTGCCGCGCGGTATGGCATTCCGAAGGTGTATGAGCGGATGGAGGATGTATTTGACGATCCGAATGTCGACATCATCTATATCTCCACGCCGCACAACACGCACATCAACTATTTGATGCTGGCGCTCTCGGCGGGCAAACACGTCCTCTGCGAGAAGTCCATCACACTGAACTCTGGGGAATTGGCGCGGGCGGTCGATTGTGCGCGGACGCATGGCGTTGTACTTGCAGAGGCGATGACGATCTATCATATGCCGATTTACCGTCGCTTGAAGGAAGCTCATTGCAGGCGGCTCTCTCGGTCCCCTGCGCATGATCCAGATGAATTTCGGCAGCTTCAAGGAATACGATATGGAGAACCGCTTCTTCTGTCGCGAACTTGCAGGCGGGGCGATGCTCGACATCGGTGTCTATGCCCTGTCCTTCGTCCGCTATTTCCTCTCGTCACAGCCGACGGAACTGCTCTCTCAGGTGAAGTACGCGCCGACGGGCGTCGACGAGCAGGCGTCCATCCTCCTCAAGAATGCGGAGGAGGAGATGGCAGCAATCACGCTCTCACTCCACGCGAAGCAGCCCAAGCGCGGTACGATTGCGTATGAGAACGCCTATATCGAAATGTTCGAATACCCGCGCGGCGAGCGTGCACGCATCACATGGACGGCGGACGGGCGCACGGAGGAGATCGCGGCAGGTGCGACAGCAGATGCCCTCATGTACGAGGTGCTCGACATGGAGGCGGCGGTTGCGGGGGAGCGCGATGAGATGCACCTTGACTATACGATCGACGTGATGGATCTGATGACGCAGATTCGCCGCTCGTGGGGCATGAAGTATCCCGAGGAGGAATAAGGGGGCAGCGTCACGAACATTCCTTTGCATACGGATAAAGGGACTGTTGCACGAAGCTGGAAAACTTCGTGCAACAGCCCTTGTCGTTATGTCAGCGGTATCGCTACAAGCGCCCCTTCCACCGCTTACGCGGTCCCCCTCCCCGTTGCGACGGGGGAGGCTAGGATTATGGTATCTTAGCTTCCCCCGCCAGAGCGGGGGAAGTGGCGAGCGCAGCGAGCCGATAGGGGCGCTCGTGCAACAGCCCCTTGTGATCTTAGTTCGATATGGAGGATTGCAGTTTCTCTATAAAAGTCCTCGATAGTTTGAATCGATGGGCTCTGTGGGAGCGGTTTATCGTGATATGCTCCGATGGGTAACTGCTGATATGATTTCGTACGGTTCGTGTGCTCTGTCCCACGGTGCGTGCAATATCCTCCAAAGTAGCGCCCTCATCAGAAAATAGATGGGCCTGCAGGAGAACGAAGTAAATCTTCCAATCTGATGTTGATGAGATGTTTGCTGCTTCTTTCAGATTTTCGCTCAGCATGTCGAGCTGCCTGTCCTTCTCCATCAATAGCTCATGGACGCGCGTAATACTTTTCTGAATCAGCCATAGAAAACCTGTGATAAACGGTGTAAGATCTCCGTAGTTTCCCGGATGGTTTGTGTCTTCAAAAAGCTTATAATACACACGGAGAGATTTCCGTATCGTAATAGAGAGTCGCATAGCAACCAATGGGTGTAGGAATCGCGCGAGGTAGTAGGACGTGATGAAGCGTGCCGTTCTTCCATTTCCGTCATAGAACGGATGGATATATCCAAACAGATAGTGGAAGAGAGAAATCCGGATCAGGCCTGGAATTTGATCACTCTGCAAAACATCCAGCGCAGTATCCATGTATTGAATGATCTTTTCTTCGGGCAGGATTCCCCGATGAATGACCTTCGTCTTTCCCCAAACATCAACGGAGTCTGTGCGAAAAACTTTTCCATCGGGCAAGTGTTTTGGATTGTCCCGCCGGATTTCATCTGCTAAGAATTCATCATAGAAGGTTCGGAGATCCGTACTTGTTCGGAACGGGATCTCCTCCTGCTGCTGCAGCTTTAGATATTTGTTGACCGTGCTCCATAGTCGCACGTTTTTTGCAGCATTCGCATCGCTTTGCTCATCAATGGCCCTGTTGATTTCTTTTCGTGTACTGCGGACACCTTCGATGGCGTTGGTGGATTGTATTTCCTCAATGAGGCAGACGCGGCGGAAAGATTCAATGGCGACGAGGGGCAGAGCCGAGGTAATGGCGGTGAGTGTACGAAGTTCCGTCATAATGGCAGAGGTAACCTGCATAATTTCTTCTGTATAGTAATAAAAGCAGGGAAAACTGCGGGAGGCATTCAAGTGCCGAAGCTCGATGCCGATCTTATGCGTCAGAGGAGACTGATACAACTGCTCGTAGAGGGCTCTGCTCTCGGATTCATTTTGACGATAGATTTTTAATAGGTTCGGTGTTGGCATGTCATTATCTCCTGTAACTAGGAAAAAAAGGCGATTTTTTCCTAGTCCGAAAATTAACTAGGAAAAAAAGGCGATTTTTTCCTAGTTGAAAATTCAAGTGAGAATATTGTCTTATTATATAACTGAATTTGGAAAAGGACAATGATTATAAAGTTGTTTATCACGAGTGCCCTTCTTTTGATTGCGTGGAAAATCGTTCTTTGTTATAATGATCACATTATATACAAAGGAAGAGAGAACGAGGAGGGACGGGATGATACGGCTGATTTTTTCGGATATGGATGGGACTCTACTGGATGAACATGGCGCGTTGCCCGCAGAGTTCGGGGATGTCTATCGGCGGCTCACGGAGCGCGGCATTCGCTTTGCGCCTGCGTCGGGGCGGCAGTATGCCTCGCTTTTGCAGACGTTTGCAGCGTGGAAGGATGAGCTGATCTTTGTGACGGAGAACGGCACGATGGTGATGGAGCGCGGCAAAGAGCTCTTCTCGAGCGCGATGGATCGTTCGCTCGCCTTGGATGTTCTGCGGACGGGGGACACAATTCCCGAAGCGCACGCGGTGTTCTGCGGCAAGAAACGGGGGTATCTGAATGCGGATGACGACGCACCTGCGTTTCGTACGGAGCTTGTGAAGTATGTAACGCGAGCGGCGGTTGTGGAGGACTTTTCCACCGTGGACGATACACCGATCAAGATATCCTTCTGTGACATTACGGGCAATGCCGGCACCACGATCCTGCCCTTCATGCAGGTGTATACGGATCGTCTTCAGGTAACGCTCTCAAGCTCCGAGTGGGTCGATCTCTACAACCTCGGTGTGAGCAAGGGCGTTGCTGTCAAGAGTCTTCAGGAACGTCTCGGCATCACGCCCGATGAGTGCGTTGCGTTCGGTGACTATGAGAACGATCTCGAAATGATGGATGCGGTTACACACAGTTTTGCGATGGAGAATGCTCTGCCCGAGGTAAAGGAGCGCGCGCGTTACATGGCACCGAGCAATCGTGCGCACGGTGTGATGGCGGTCTGTGAGCGGATCCTTGCGGGCGAGTTTGACTGAGGTACGATATGCGCTTTGACTATCATATGCATCTGGAGTACGGCTCCTATGACGAGGACTATGCAGAGGGCTTCTTCCGCGCGGCTGCGGAGCGCGGTGTCGATGAGATCGGCTTCTCCGAGCACTCGCATACATTTCCGGAGTTCGAGCAGCTCTACTATGACGATCTCATTCTCGACGACAGCTTCGTAGGTGCGTTCCAGCGCAAATGGCTGAAATCGAACAAGTTCAAATACACGCTCGACGAATATTTCGCATTCATTGAAAAGCTGCGGAAAAGACACAGGGTGCTTGCGGGCATCGAGGTCTGCAACTTCCAAGATCAGGAGGCGGTAGCGAAGATCCTTCGTGCCTATCCCTTTGATTACATCATCGGCTCGGTTCACTTTTTGCGCGGCTGGGCATATGACACGGGCGCGATTGTAGCGGAGTGGGAGAACCATCCGCTTACGGATATCTACGAATGGTACACCGAGGAGGTTGAAAAACTCGCGGCGTCGGGGCTCTATGACGCCCTCGGGCATCCGTTCAACATTCGCCTCTACAAATACTTCCCCGATTTCGATGTGACACCGTACCTCGCGCGCGTTGCGAAAGCAATGAAAGCAGCGGATATGATCGTCGACCTCAATACGGGCACGTACTATCGCTATCCGGTCCAGGAGTTTTCGCCCTATCCCGATTTTATGCGCATGGCAAAGGACTATGATCTGCCGATCATCACGACCTCGGACGCGCATAAGCCCGAGGACTGTGCGCGCTACAATGAGGAAGCGGTGCAGTACGCACGTTCCTTCGGCTATATGGAGCAGATACGCTTTACGGGCGGACGTGCACGGGAGATCGTCGCACTCGACTGAGAGAGGAGCGCAAGAGATGAGTACAAAGATAAGATATGGGATGGGGCTGCTGATGCCCTTCCTCTTCCTGCTCGCACTATGTCCCACAGTCCTTGCTGAGGATGGGCGCGCGTGGACGTGGCTGAGTTCCAACGATAAGTATTCGAAATTCTATGCTCCTGCGTCAGTACGTGTAACGTCCTCCGTAGCGAGTGCAGGAGGATCGGTTGCGACGGAGATCACGGGTGAAATCAAGACCGGGTTCAGCTACGAGGGAGCGGATGAGACGATCCGCAACTACAAGATCGGTCACGTGATCCAGAACCCGGGGCAGCTTTCCTACGCCGTTGCACAGGTGCGCGTATCCCCTCAGAAGCGGACGCTGCAATATATGGGAGAGACGTTCTACGATGCGGCGGGGCATGTCCTCTGGTCAAAGGGGGAGGGGACGGAGAAGGAGATGAATTCCCAGCAGTTCGATGAGGAATTCTATGCCGCCATCGTCGACATGGTTTTTCATCGGGGAGAGCTGGCACGTCTGCGCGCCGATGATCGGTGGATCCTCCTCTGGTCGGATGAAATGGCATCGGGGGTAAAGACACAGGTGACGGCAGATACGTCGACGATGCGCCGTGTGCGTGACAACCTCGTATTTTGGGCATGGACGGAGGTGCGCAACGCAGACGGCAAAGTGGTCGAGATCAAATTTGACAAGCGTGCGGTGAATTTGCCGCAGGGAACCGAGCGCATCGTCACGGGGAAATATTGGTCGTCTGCGGGCGGCTGGCAGCCCCTTGAGGATGGCTACGAGGGTGCCTACCGCATGATTGCACGCGGTACCCCCGAGGAACGCGGTCTTGTCCGTCTGCGCGCCTTTGCGGATGGTTACAGTACGTGGGTCATGCGCTATCAGATACCGTGATATAGGGTTGGGAAAGGGAAACGGATACAATGCCGATTAAGATACCGAACAATCTGCCTGCGACCAATGTGCTTGAGAGCGAGAATGTCTTCGTGATGAATGCAGCGCGCGCGTATGGTCAGGACATTCGCCCGCTGCGCATTCTCATCCTGAATCTCATGCCGATCAAGGACGTGACAGAGACGCAGCTCCTGCGTCTCCTCGGCAATACGCCGCTCCAAGTAGAAGCGGACTTTATCTACACGGAGTCCTACATTCCGTCGCATACCTCGCGTGACTACCTCACAGAGTTCTACGGCACCTTTGCCGAGGTGCGCCATAAAAAATATGACGGCTTTATTATCACAGGTGCGCCGATCGAGCAGCTGCCGTTTGAGCGCGTTGCATATTGGGACGAGGTCTCGGAGATCATGCAGTGGAGCCGAAAACACGCGTATTCGACGTTCCACATTTGCTGGGGGGCGCAGGCGGGGCTCTACTATCACTATAACATTCCAAAGCACTGGATGGAGAAGAAGATCTTCGGCGTCTTCGAGCACCGGCTCTGTGTGCAGCATGAGCCGCTCCTGCGCGGCTTTGATGATACGTTCTATGTGCCCCACTCGCGCCATACCGAGACGCGGCGCGCAGACATTGAGCGCGTGCCGGAGCTGACAATTCTCTCCGAGGGGGACGCAGGCGTCTATATCATTGCAAATTTGCGCCGTCGTCAGTTCTTTATCACGGGGCATGCCGAGTACGACCCACTGACGCTCAAGGCGGAGTACGACCGTGATCTCGCAGCTGGTCTCGATCCGGACATTCCGTGCAACTACTACCCCGAGGACGATCCGAACCGCACGCCCGTCGTGCGCTGGCGCAGCGTCGCGCATCTCCTCTTTGCGAACTGGCTGAACTACTACGTCTATCAGGGCACGCCGTACGAGCTGGACAGCCTCGACAACGCGGACGATTGGGAGCTGCACTCCGGTCTTTGAGCGATTCGGATTCAGCAAAAATTCAGGTTTTTGGTCTAGCATAGGGAAGGAGTTGATAGTAATTATTTGATGGGAGCGATGATACGTGCAAAAAAAATGGGGGGCGGCACTCCTTTTCTGTGCCGTCCTGTTCATGGGAGCCCGTCCCGCAGCCGCCGAGGAAATTCCAAAGCACATCTATCAGTGGGTGCAGTCGACGGCGCGTCAAGGCTACTATTTTAACAAAGAACAGATCCAGTATGCGACAGATGCACACGGCTATATCGATCTCACGAAGATTGTCGTGCCGACGTTGCGCATCTACGATGACATCCAGATACAGGATGTCGTCTCCAAGCGCCGCTGGCGCATGTTGCCACTCGATGGCTACAGCGATCTCTCGGGAGCGGCAGAGTATCTCCTGATCGATCTGCGCACAGGGGTTGTCGACATCACGGCACATGAGGATTTGGACAGCATGTGGGGCACGCTCTCCCGTGAGGAGAATACGAAAGAGATCCATCTCTCAGAGCTCTCAGACAAAGATGTCGAAAAGAAATTCTTCGACGCCATCATCGACTACACTGTCGGACATCAGGAGGAGATGATCCACCGTTCGCGCGGCATTTTGAGTGATGCTGACCGTGCGGCGCTGGATGCGAAGAAGGCACAACTCGCGGAACCGACCGATAACACACATGAAAAGCCCGCGAAAAAGCAAAAGAAAGAGAAAAAGAAGAAGAAAGAATCGTGAACATACTGCCGTTCCCCAAGCGCGGGGCGGCAGTTCTTTTTTATAGCTTTTTCTGTAAAAACAAGGTATAATAGACGTAGGAACTACAAGCAAAGGAAGGGACACCGCATGACAGACAAGGAATGGATGCAGCTTGAACTGAACCGAATGGTAAAAGCGGAGGGTGGAAAGGTCAGCGTGGAGCGCATGACCGAGATTGTATCGGAGCTCAGCAGACGTCTGAGAGAGAACCCGAATCTGCCGCGTGAGGTAAATACACTCACCGCAGACGAACTCATCGCGCGCGCACGCAAGAAGACCGGCGAGGAACGCTATCGCATCATCAAGCGTGTTCTGCGCATGGAGCCGGACAACATCACCGCAGCCTGTATGCAGATTGAATATCTCGCCAAGAATGCCGATGACCGCGTACATCACTACGAGGATCTGACGCGAAAGGCCACGGCACAACTTGAGGCGGACGGGATGTTCTCCGAGGAGAACATCGGCAAATTCTGGTCGATGCCCGCAACGAAGCCCTATATGTTCCTGCGGCTCTCCTATCTTGAGTCGCTCGTCGCGGCACGCAAGCTGCGTCTGGCGGCGAAGGAGTGCGAGGAGATGCTCCGCCTCTCGGAGCACGACGCACTCGGGCGCCGCTATCAGCTCATGTTCATCTACTCGGCGATCGAGGAAGGGGACGCAGCGATTCAGCTCTATCAGCGTTACGAGGAGGGTGTGGCGCTGATGTATCTGCCGCTGGCGATGCTCTTCTACCGTCTTGGCAAGATGAAGATGGCGCGCAACTTCCTGAAGGAACTCGCGGCGGTCAACAGCGATACGGAGATCTTCTTCGAGCGGGGGGTACGTAAGGATCTCCCATCGCGTGCACCGGGGCGTCATGCAGGCTCCTTTGCCATCGGCACGATGGAGGAGTTCGGGGAGGCCGTGACGGACAACGGATTTGCCTTCATCGGCATGGACGCGTTCTTTGCATGGGGACTGAGTGAGCTGCGTGGGGAACAGCAGGAGAGTGCCTGATCTCCTCCGCCATCTTTGGCTCACTGGTGCGGCGCTTCTTGTCATGGTCACGGCTGCACCTCCGGCGCAGGCGGCACTGCCCGTTACGGGAGCGGCGGCAACGCCGGACTACTGGCTGCGTGCAGATGGGGATGCGCCGCTCCTCTCGGCAGAGGCGGGGGCGCGCGCATCTGCGCATGCTGCCCTTGGGCTTCTGCATGACCTCACAGGTGCAGGAGAGTTCCGCGCAGGGAGCGCGGTGCGTGCACAGATCCGTGCGGCGGCGCAGGGAAACGACGCAGCGCTGCCGGAACTCTACGAGGGCGGACAGCCGCTCACGGCACGGCGCTGGTATGAGGTGTGCAGGAATTGTGCCCTCGACACCATCGGTGCCGCCGTACCCATCCGCACCGCTGTTGCTGTCTGCCGCGCCGATGTCCGCCTCCTTCCAACCGGTACAGGCTGGTATTCCTCCCCGAACGATCTCCACTATGATGCCCTGCAGGGCACCGTACTGGATCCCGGGGAAGCCGTTCTCGTACTGCATACGGCAGGGGACGGACGCTATGTGTTCGTTGAGACGCGGGACTACCGCGGCTGGGTGGATGCAGATGCGCTCGCGTTCACGGATCGTAAGACATGGCGCGGATTTGCCGCGCCGGAGGAGTTCTTCACCGTGACCGAGGCGCAGCTGCGTCTGCCGGGAAAAAGGAGAGATCTGCTCTATCAGCTTGGCGCAAAGATTCCGGGCACACGTACAGCGGACGGCTTGATCCGGCTGCTGCTGCCCGCACGGGATGCCGGGGGACATCTCGTCGTGCGGGCGGCACGGATTCCCGATGACGGACGGCTTGCTGCGGGGCGTCTGCCGCTGACACACAACAACCTTGTACGCCTCGCATTTCGGCCGCTCCATACGGAGTATGGCTGGGGCGGGGAAAACGAAGGGATGGACTGCTCATCATACGTACAGAACATCTATCGTACGATGGGGTTGGAGCTTCCGCGTGATGCAGATCTGCAGGAGCGTGCCTGTTCGCTTCTGCCTCTTACGGGACGCAGCACAGCGGAGCGGTATGCGCTTCTTGCGGCGGCACCGCCGGGGACACTGCTCTTTCGTCCTGGACATGTCATGCTCTACCTCGGGCGAGATATGGGGGGTACCCCGCTCGTGATCCATGACATCAGCAGTTACTATGAAGACGGCGAAAAGCATTACATAAGACAGGTCGTCGTTTCCACGCTTGAGTTTCAAAATGTACGCGGCACTGCTGCGATCGATACGCTCACCGCGATCGGCTTGATTGCTCCGGTACCATAAAAATGGGGACAAGGCTCTCACAGAAGAGTGAATATGGAGGGGACAAATGGGACTCTTTGATGGATTTCATGGCGGCGAAGAAACCGCCTCGATGGGCATTCGCGATGCCATCAAGGCGGAACTCGATCAGAACGATTTGAACTACGAGCTGAGTAATGAGAGTGAGGAAAACCGCCAAGAGGCATATTTCTATATGCGAAATGAACTTGAGAACGACGAGCCGATCACGGCTGTCATCGTTGTGCGCGAGTTCGATCATGCCGATGGCTTTATCAAGATCAAACTCTATGATATTGCCTATCTTGAGGACGCAGAGGAGCGTGCGGCACTTCTCGCGAAAATCAACACGTGGAACGGTGAGTTTCGCTATGTGAAATTCTGCCTTGACCGTGATCAGGATGTCGTCCTTGACATCGATCTGCCGCTCGATCTGCACAAGGGAAAGTTTGAACCCAGCAGCGTCATGGCGATGATGGGGGTCGGTATGCAGGTCGTCGAGAAGGTCTATGATGACCTCATGGAATATTGCACACGTGGGCACAAACCTCGCCCGCAGGAATAAACCTAACGGCACGTTGAACGGAGGAACTCTATGGGACTTTTTGACGGCTTCAGCGGGAGTGAGGAAGGACTCAAGAACACGGCATTTGAAGCGATCAAAGCGGAACTGGACAGGCAGGACATGAAATACGGCGAGGACATGACGGAGGATGGAGAGGATCACATCATCCGCATGCGCCAACAGCTCGATAACGGGAGTATCGTGAACATCGCCATTGTAGTCACGGAGAACGGCAATACGAACGACTTTATCAAGATCAAGTACTTTGGCATCGTACGGCTTGATGAAAAAATGGATCCGCAGGTGTTTCATGAGAAACTCAACGAGTGGAACAGTGAGTACCGCTATGTGAAATTCGTCGTGGACGATGAGCGGGATGTCGTCGTGGACATTGATCTGCCGCTTGACCTGCACGTCGGTGTCTTTCAGGCGGACAGCTTTATGGCGATGGTCAGCGTCGGACTGCAGGTGCTTGAGGAGGTCTATCCCGAGCTGATGAAGCTGCGCTGGGCGTAAGTTTGGACATAAAGAAGGGGCGGTTGCGCGAAGCTAGAAAACTTCGTGCAACAGCCCCTTTTTATGATGTATTCAGCCGCGTTTTGTATGGTCGATCTGCGGTACCTTTAGCCCCTTGCGCAGATAACTCTGCTGCAGCTGATAGATACTCTGCACGAGACGTTCCCGTTCACGATTGGAGAGTACGTTGCCGAACGAAACACCGACGTGATACGTCATGCCGAGATTCGTTTCGATCGGCGTTGAGCGGCGGATCGTGCCCTCCGTTTCGAGTGTCCCGATGCGCGGCAGGTCGGGCACGCGCACCGAAATCGGCGCGTCCATGATGAGCGGCTCGTCATGGACAAAGCACAGCCCGCCGCCGCTGATGTCGATGAGTGCCACCTCGCGGTAGTTCTTGAGACTCCCGTGATCGCCCGGCAGCTTCACCTCAATGGACATCGGGATGGGAACGCGGACAAAGTCGCGCAGTTGGATGCGCTCCGCACGCTCGGGTAGACCGAGATACCAGATCGTATCGGGCAGCGGGGAGGCGGCGTGGTAGGGCGCGACGAAGTGGTAGACGCAGCCCGGTCCCGTGAGATGGCATTGGAACACCTGCCCCACTGCGGGCGTATCCACAAACTTCCCGATGGGGATGTCCAGCCGCACGGCAAGGATCCCTGCAGGTGCGCCTCTCTCCTGTTCCTCCTCGCTGAGCTCAAGCGTGCCGTAGTAGTCGACTTCAAGTTCCTTCTCGATGATGTGGACAGCGGCGCCGTGTTTCAGCAGAGCGGTGAGCTTTTCTCCCTCAAGCGTCATTGCATCAGATCCTTTCCTAGTCAACAGGATAACAAGGGAATCGCTGAATTTATCAGTGCTTCCCCAAGCCGCACTGCAAAGTCAATTTCCTACTTTGACTTTCGTATAGGTTCGGGCTATAATAATAATCGGTGAAATCTACCATTCTATTAAGGTAAAGGGATTGGGTGAACGCGATGGCGATGAAGATAGACAACAGCATGTCGCGCAGTACGTCGCTCACGATGCCGCGTGCGGAAACGGATGCGGGGGTGCGCGGCGCAGCGACAGACTTTAGTATGGAACTGGCGGATCAGGAATCCGCCATGTCCCGTGAGGCGATGGATCGTCTGCTCGAACAGATCGACGAGCAGGGCGCGCGCCTCTCGAAGTCTCCGACCTTTGACGAACTGCGCTCCTATCGCTCGCTCATTCAGAGCTTCATCGGTGAGGCAGTCGGTACGATGTACGAACTGCATACGCAGGCGGGCTGGGATCGCCTCGGACGGCAGAAGGTCTACACCTCCGTGCGCAAGATCGACAAGAAGCTTGAGGAAATGGCGGAGAAGATCCGCCTCGGACAGTCCGATCAGCTCGACATCATTGCGAGCCACGATGCCATCCGAGGGCTTCTCGTCGACCTCTATATGTAATGGCGCGGACAAAAAAGACACCGCCGGCTACTGTCGGTGATGAATCTCCGCGGGAGCCGTTCCCAAAGGATTGGACGGACATTCATGGGCATGCGGAGATCATCCGCCGTCTGCGCGTACTGGCGGCGGCGGAGCGCCTGCCCCACGCGCTACTCTTTTCCGGCATGGAGGGCATCGGCAAACGCCGTACGGCACGCGTGCTCGCGCGCACACTGCTTTGCGAAGCAGCGGGCGATGCACCCTGTGGGCGCTGTGACGCGTGCCGCACGATGGCGGCGGGCGTGCATCCGGATTATTTTGAAACAGCACCCGAGGCACGCGGCAAGAGTGCGGCGATGATCCGCACCGATGCCGTGCGCGACATCCTCATTGCCGCCTCCGGTGCGCCCGTGAGCGCCCGTCGCCGGATCATTGTGGTCGACGGGGCTGACCGCATGAACGAGACGGCGGCGAACCGTCTGCTCAAGACCATGGAAGAGCCGGCGGGCACCGCACTCTTTATCCTCGTGACGCATGCCTATGATGCGATTCTGCCTACCATCCGCTCACGTGCCGTGCGCATTGCGTTCGGCGCTCTGCCGCGCACAGAGATTACGGCGGCACTCAGGGCGCGCGGCGCGGAGAACGCAGCGGCGATTGCAGCGCTTGCGGGCGGCAGCCTTGGGCGCGCCTATCGTTTCGCCGCAGAGGGGCTGGCGCTACGGGACGATGCCATCGAATTTCTCACACGGCTTTCGGAACAGCGTATCGAGGACGTATGGGCGCGCGCAGAGGCACTTGGGGAACGCACGCATGAGGAACGCACAACATGGATTGGATTCTTGCAGATGGCACTGCGCGATCTGCTCGTTCTGCGTGAGAACGGAGCGACAGAAGACCTCTATCATACGGATCGGCGGGATGTCCTCGCCGGGCTTCTCACGCATATCAGTGCCGCGCAGATCTTTGACCTCCTGCGTGGGACACGGGAGCTTTCGCGCCGCTTCGCCGCGAACGTCAGCCCTGCCCTGCAGCTGGAGGCGTTTTTCCTGCGTGCGCGGCAATAGCCCTCAGCCTCCCCCGTACCAATGGGGGGAACCACGCGAAGTACGGTGGAAGGGGGACTATGAAGATGGAAATACTTTCCCTCTCTGAGAGGGATATATATACATACCTAGGAGGAAGTTTTGCAAACGATTGTAGGTGTCCGCTTCAAGTCGGCGGGCAAGATATATTCATTCGGGCAGGGGCAGCTCACGATTGTCGAGGGGGACCACGTCATTGTCGAAACCACGCGCGGCATGGAGTGCGGCAAGGTTGTCATCGCTCCGCATGAGGTGCCAAATGAATCCGTTCCGCCGAATCTGCGCGTCGTGCATCGCATTGCGGATGCCTCCGATCTCGCGCGGATCGACGAGAACCGCGCCCGCGAAAGAGAGGCGCGTACGGTCTGCGAGGAGAAGATCAGAGAACTCGGGCTCAAGATGAAGCTCGTCGATGTGGAGCTGACCTTTGACCTCTCGAAGATGCTCTTTTACTTCACGGCGGATGGACGCGTCGACTTCCGCCAGCTCGTGCGTGAACTTGCGGGTGTGTTCCGCACGCGTATCGAGCTGCGTCAGATCGGGGTGCGCGACGAGGCGAAGATGATGGGCGGCATGGGTTGCTGTGGGCGCCCGCTCTGCTGTGCGACCTTTCTCGGAGACTTCGTGCCCGTTTCCATCCGCATGGCAAAGGAGCAGAACCTCTCCCTCAACCCAACGAAGATCTCGGGGATCTGCGGGCGTCTCATGTGCTGCCTGAAGTATGAGAGCGACGGCTATGGGTGCGGCGGCTGTATGTGCGCGAAAAAAGTGGAGTATACGCCGGCGCAGAACGACCGCGTTATCGCCGAGGATGGCGAGGGGCGCATCGTCGCGCTCAGTGAACAGCGTCGTACGGCAACAATTCTCATGGACGACGGCAAGACTGTTGTCGCCGCATGGGAGGACATCGCGCGCGTGGAGGGGGAGGAACGCCCCGTATCTCTGCGTGTGGAGCGGGAGCCGCATATGCGTGCCCCACGTGAAGGACGTGTCCTGAGGGAACCTCGTGAAGGACGCGAACGGCGTGAGCGCCCTGCCGGTGCAAAGCCGCGAAGTGACCGCCGCGAGCGGAGTGAACGCGGGGAACGCAACGCACGTAGTTCGGACCGTCGCCGACCGCAGGGCGGGAAACGTCAGTCGCGCCGTGCACCGCGCCCGCAGCAGGGCGATGAGGCGTATGAATAACATGACGGAACTGCATCCGAACGAACGGATGGATGACCTGTGCATGGGCGGACGCCGGATCATCCAGCGCACGGATGAATTCTGTTTCTCCATGGATGCCGTATTGCTCGCGCATTTCCCCCGCCTCACGGGACGTGAGCGCGTGCTTGACCTCGGTACGGGCGCAGGGGTTATCCCGCTCCTCATCGCGGATCACGTTGCAGAGATCACAGCGGTGGAGCTGAATCCCGTGCAGGCGGAACTTGCCACACGGAATGTGCGGCTCAACCATCTGACAGAGAAGATTACGGTGCGGGAGGGCGATTATCGCGACCCTCCCGCACTTTTTGCATGCATGGACTATGACCTCGTTTTCAGTAATCCGCCGTATCGCCCCGTGATGAGCGGCGCAGTCAGCAAGGGATCACATGCGGCGGCACGTCATGAGCTCACGGCGACGCTCGCGGACACCGTGCAAGCGGCGGCGTATGCGCTTCGTCATGGTGGGCGGCTCGCGATGGTGCATCTGCCCGAGCGACTCGGCGAAATTGTGCTTGCGTTTCACGCGGAGAATTTTGCCATCAAGCGACTGCGCATGGTGCAGCCGCGCGCCGATCGTCCGCCGAATCTCGTGCTGATCGAGGCGGTGAAGGGGGCGGCGCTCACAGGAATGCGCCACGAACCCGCACTCATCGTGCGCGATGCGGAGGGGAACTATACGGACGAGATTCGCCGCATCTACGGGCAGGAAATGTGAGGAGCGCCCCTTTCGCCTCACTGCGTTCGGCACTTCCCCCGTAGCGACGGGGGAAGCTAATATGCCGTAAATTAAAAGCCTGCCCCGCCACAGCGGGGAAGGGGGACCGCGTAAGCGGTGGAAGGGGCGCCTTGAACGGCTGCCCCAAAACTTACGATTGACGTTTGCAGGCGAGCGTAATATAATAGATAAATGAGAAAATTTAATGTAGCGCGCCCTGCGTTGCAAGGATGAGTTCTTTCCACCGTATAATGAAGGGGAGAAGACAATGCTCAAAGGAATGAAAGCAAAGCGGCAGCTCGCCGCATTCGTGGCGCTTGCCGTCGGCGGTGCGTTCGCGGGTGCGCCTGTGGCGTATGCGGCAGAGCGTACGGTTCGTACTGGTGACAATATGAACAATGCGGACGGGTCGACGACGCGTCCCTATGGCAATATTGTCGGAACGGATCTGATGAATGGTTCTGTGACGGGCAACAAGCTTACCATTACTGCAAACACGGGAGGCATTGCTCCCATTGTGAACGGTGATGTTTCAGCGGGTGGTACGACCTCGACCACAAACGCAGTGACGGGCAATACCCTTATCATCAACAACATTGACCTTACAGGCAATGCCTACGGCGGCATCGGGGCGAATCAGGTCTATACGTCGGGGACGGCGCAGACGAATCCGAATACACTGACGATGACGGGCGGCACGGTCAAGGGCAGCCTCATCGGCGCGCGTTCCATTGCGGGCGGCGCGTCGAGTGGTGAGGTGACGCTCACGGGCGGCGCGGTCGGTGCGGGGACGAATTCCTTTGCCATCGCGGGCGGCATGGGCCATACCGATGCCATCAACAACAAGGTCACGCTCACGGGCGGCACGGTTACGGGCGCAGTCTATGGCGGTTACGCGGAGAACAGCGGCGCGAAGACCACGGGCAATACCGTCACCCTCGGCGATGCGAGCGGGAACTACAGCGACGGCACGCTGAGCGCCATCTACGGCGGCAACGACAGCGATTATACGAACAACCGCCTCGTTGTGCAGGCGAAGGGGATTACGGCGGACGCGGCGCAGAACTTTGCGACCTACGAGTTCCATCTGAATACGGGCATCGCGGCGGACAACACCATGCTCACGCTGACCAACGGCAGCAATGCGCTTGGACGAACGGTGAACATTGGCGATATCAAGGTTGACGCGACGGGGTGGAGCGGTGCTGCGCGCACGGCGTACTACGGCGATGTCGGTACAGTCACGCTCATGGCGGACGGCAATACCACAAACAATGCATCGAATCTGAGCATTGCGGGGACATCACGCACAGGCTGGGACGGCGACTATGAGTACCGCATCACGGTGGATACGGTTTCGCCGACAACCACGACGACACGCAACTACGTCCGCGCTGCGCTCCATCGCTATATGAATGCAAATGCGACCTATAACAGCGCGGCGACAACGAGCAATACCATCTATGGCGGCTACTCCATTTGGGAGAACAAGGTCGTACAGGACAACAACCTGACCATCACGAACGCGGCGGGCACGATGACTGCGTACGGCGGCTATACATCCACGGGCGCGGATGCCGTGCGGAACAAGCTCACGATGACGGGCGGCACGGTGGCGAACCTCTACGGTGCGTATGCGACGGGAACGGGCAAGGTTGAGGATAACCATGTCAGCGTTTCGCGTGCATCGGGCAATACGGCGGCGACTGCCGTCACGGGCGAGATCATTGGCGCGCACTCAGCGGGAACGGGCGTCGTTCAGAAAAACACCGTTACCGTGGACAACGCGACCGTTGGCGGCAGCGTTACGGGTGCATTGGGCACGACGACGGTCAGCGAGAACAGCGTCACCATCCAAGGTGATGCCGTCACGAACACTGTTCATTCCGTCGTCGGCGGGAACGTGCTCGGCGCCTATATCGTGGGCGACAACACGGTTCAGCGCACGGCAGAGAAGAACAGCGTCACCATCACCGAGGGCGATGTGCAGGGCATCGTCTACGGTGTTTTCGGTGAGCTGTTCGGCGCAGGCAGCTCCTCCACCACGACGGTCACACCGACGGTGCAAAACAATACCGTTACCATCAGCGGCGGTGCGGTGAAGGATGTCCACGGCGTCCATATGGCGGGACAGGGCGGTAATACGGGCATCGGCACGGCGACGAATAACACCGTCACCATCTCTGACACGGCAAAGGTCGGCGGCACGCTCTACGGCGCGACGGCGAACGGAGATGCGAGACTCGATGCGAACAAGGTTGTCATCAAGGGCGGCACGCTCTCCGGGGATGTCTACGGCGCGTCGGGCGACGGCAAGGGTGCGGTGACGGGGAGCATCGTCACCATCTCCGAGGGGAAAATCGCCGATAACGTCATCGGCGGACGCAATACCGACACGGCGGTCGATGCGGGTGCGGTCACGGGCAGCAAGGTCACCGTTATGGGCGGCGAGATTCGCGGTCATATCTATGGCGGCGTGACCCATGCCGACCTTCCCTCCTCCAGCTCCACGACGGCGACCGCCTCGGGCGGCAATACCGTCACCATCGCGGGCGGCACAATCGGCGGCAATCGTCCCGACGGTACGGTGCGCGGCAATATCTACGGCGGCTATGCCTATGGAACAAACAAGACCGTTGAGACGGGGAACACGATCAACCTCGGCGCGGATGACGGCAGCTACACGGCAGATCTCACGAAGGCGACCATCTACGGCGGCGCGTCCTCGGCGACGGGCAACACGCTGAACGTCAAGGCGAACAAGACCGTCGAGGTGCGCGGCGTCCATAACTTCGAGAACTATAAGTTCTGGATTACGAAGGACACGCAGGTGGGTGACACGATGCTGAAGCTCACCGACCACAACGGCTTTGATAACCTCTATTCGGGCACGCGCCGTGTCAATTTCTCCAACGTCGATGTCGACCTGACGAATATGTCCGCAAAGCAGATAGCGGGCGAGATCACCCTCATCGACGGATCGCACGCAAACGCGCTCGAGTTTGACAACTACAATCCGCGCGGTACGTCCGCACCAACCGCCTCGAACGGCGACTATGAGTATGCACTGCGTACGGATACGGACACCTATCAGGGTCAGAAGGTGCTCATGGAGTACAACCGCTATCAGAACGGTGTCATGGCATACGATGCGACGAGCACATCGACGGACTGGTTCGCGGGCCTCTCGCGCGGCGGGCATACAACGGAGAACAACCATCTCACCATCAACGCTCCGCTCAGCCGCAGCATCACGGCATACGGAGCAAAGACGATGGGCGCGTCGGGCGGCTCCGGCGGCACGAAGGGAAATATCCTCGATATCCAGTCCACGGGCACGAACGATGCCTATGAGGTCACGCGCGCATACGGCGGCTACATCGACCGCAGTACGAACGCGGACACTGTGGCGAACAACGTCCTGCGCATGGCGGGCGGCAGAGCGGGTACGCTCTACGGCGGCTACTCGGCGGGGACGGGCAGCGTTACGAAGAACACCGTGCAGGTCACGGACGGCACGGTTACGGGCGATATCTATGCGGGCTATGCTGCGACCGCAGGAAATGCGACGAGCAATACGCTGATCTTCGGCAAGGACGACGGCACGTACAGCGCGACCATCGCGGGCGAGATTTACGGCAGCAATGCCGCCACGGGAACGGGCAACACCCTCGTCGTACAGGCGGGCAACGTTTCTGTGCAGAAGGTACACAACTTCGACACGTTTAACTTCATCCTCCACAACAACAGTCTCATGGACGGCACGATGCTCAAGATCGAGCAGACGGGCGGTCTTGGCGGTACAGTCAACTTTGGCAATATCAAGGCAGATGTGTCGAAATTCGCCATCGATAAATCGTGGATGGGCTCGCGCTCGGTGAAGCTCATCGAGAGTACGGGCGCGATGAATTTCTCGAACTACGCCGCGACGCGGGTGCCGCTCAGCAATCCGAACGACCCCTACGAAGCTCTCATCCAAACGAATACCAAGATAGGGCAGGGGGCGAACGTCCTCTTGACATTCAACCGGCTGTACAGCGGTCATCAGCTCTACGGCGCGACGAACGCCACGCTCACGGCGGAGGAGGTGTTCCGCCAGAGCGCAGATGCCGACCAAGAGCTCTATACGGGAATCTCGGAGCTGGGCAACGACGTGCATGACAACACGCTCCGCATCACGGGACTCGGCGCGAACGGTCTCTCGCACTTTGCGGCGGCAGGCTATACGACGGGCGCAGCGGGTGACTTGACGAACAACGCACTCACACTGAGCAGTGCAAATGCACTCACCATCCGCAATGTCTATGGCGGCTACGCCGCGAATACGGCGTCGGCGGCAAAGGTCACGGGGAACTCCGTCACGCTCACGCACGGGGCGCTTTCGGCAGATAACATCTACGGCGGCTATACGGCGGGCTCGGACAAGGCGGAGTCGAACAAGGTGCTCGTGACGGGCGGCTCGGTATCGCTCACACCCGTTGTGAGCAGCGCCATCTCGGGTGCGATCTATGGTGGTGCTTCGGTGAGCGGTGATGCGGAAAAGAACGAGATCGACCTCCACGCGGTCAGCGTCACGGGCGATGTCGTCGGCGGGCAGGGCACTGATGCAAAGGACAACACGGTCACACTGCGCGGAACGCAGATCTCGGGCACGGTCTACGGTGGCAGACTCGCGGATGGCAGGACCTCGGCGGTGGTCGGCAACGGCAACACACTGAACATCTATGATATGGGCACGAAGGTCGGCTACTTCGAGCCGGTCGAAAAGCTCAATTTCTACCTCTCAGAGAAAGCCGATCCCACGCGCTCCATGTTGACCACGACACAGGCGAAGAACAAGGACCTGCGCGGCACGACCATTACGGTGGAACTGAGCGGCGACCATACGCCCATCCATAACGGCGATGTCGTGAAGCTCGTCACGCTGCCGAATGGGAACAATCTCGATATCGACAGCGCGTACGCAAACCAGACATATAAGACGACGCAGGGCGTCACGCTGAACTACAACTACGGACTCGAGACGCGCAACACAGCGAGCAACTCTACGGTCAACCGCAACGAGCTGATCGCTCGCATCAAGGGCGTTACGGTGAACGACCAATCGAAATCGCTCGTCGAGACGCAGTCGGCGGCGATCGCCTTCCTCACAAGCGGCTCCGACCTCCTCACCGACGTCGGTATCCCCGCAGCCGAGACAGCGGCAACGCAGATTGCGGACATTGTGGATGCACCGCTTGCGAGCGGCGAGAAGAACTCCGGTGCCACGGCGGCACCGCTCTCGAACCTCGGCAGCTATCAGCTGTTCGCGGCGCAGAGCTTCGGCAATATGCGTCTCAAGACCGGCTCCTATGTCGATACGAAGGGCTGGAACCTCAATGTCGGTTTTGCGCGTCGCAACGAGATGCTTAGCAGCTCACTCACCTTCGGTCCCTTTATCGAGTATGGGCGCGGCTCCTATGACTCCTATCTGGACGACGGCACGCACGGCGACGGAAAGACAAGCTACATCGGCTTCGGTGTTATGGCAAAGTCGGTCAGCGACAGCGGTACGTACTTCGAGGGCAGCCTGCGCGTCGGCAGGGCAAAGAGCGACTACAGCGGCACAGTCGGCACACGCGCAACGAGCTACGATGGCTCAAGCACGTATTTTGCGGGGCATCTCGGCATCGGGCACAAGACGGAGTTCGACAGCGGCAACAAGTTCGAGACCTATGCGAAGTACTTCTATGCACATCAGGCGGGTACGAGTGCGAAGCTATCGAGCGGCGAAACGTATGACTTCGGTGCATCCAGCTCGAGCCGTATTCGCTTCGGCACGCGTTACACCATGAAGAACGACATGGACGGCGAATTTTACGCAGGACTTGCGTGGGAGTACGAATTCGACGGCAAGGGCACGGCATCCTATCAGGGCTTTGACCTGCCGAGTACGAGCCTCAAGGGAGGTACGACACTCTTCGAACTCGGCTACCGTTTCGCTCCCGTGGACAGCACCGTCAGCTACGGGCTGAACCTCACGGGCTTCAAGGGCAAGCGCAAGGGATTCACGGGCGGATTCAACATCGCTTGGGCATTCTAACAGCCCCTAGCCTTCCCCGTTTGTTTGACGGGGAAGGGGGACTGCGTAAGCGGCGGAAGGGGCACAATAAAATGGACGGTGGTACGAAGTGTGAACTTCGTACCACCGTCCGTTTTATTGCGTTATATCAGCGCTTCCCCTCTGCCTTTGCCATGAATTTCTCCACGGCGACGGCGAAGCGCGCGTGCGTGCCGCTGCCGATCTCCTCGCGCTCGTCGTACGCCGTTACCTTAAGTGAGATTGCGCGCCCGTCCACCGTCGTCACCTCGGCGATGGCACGTACCGTCAGCCCCGTCGGCGTCGCTGCACGGTGTTTGATATGCAGCTCCGTGCCGACCGTCGTCCAGCCCTCGGGGCAGTTCATTTGACAGAGTTCTGCCGCCGCGCGTTCCATCAGCGCTGCCATCGCAGGCGTTGCGTACACCGCGAGCGAACCGCTGCCGACCGTCACCGCCGTATTTGCGTCCGTTACCGTGTCCACCGCCTCATGCGTCATGCCGACGGCGATCTTGCTTGTGTAGTCCATGTGCATTCTCCTTTGTGTGTCAATCAATCCTCTCTCACCAGTGCCTTTCCCTATTATAAGCCCAGCGCGCATCACTGTCCAGAGGCGGTTCTTGGATCGCTCCCTGTTCTGTATACAGAATTATTTTTATCAGGCGGTTGCGTGTGTGGGAGAATCGTTCTATAATAAGGAACGCCCATAAGGGCAGGATATAAAAGAGGTGATACGAGTGAGTGATACGTACAGTGTCGCCATCAGCTATGGCGACGT
>ERZ773014.256-NODE-256-length-36641-cov-23.511370_pt1 | contig 36641 bp, 28 predicted proteins | sample MGYA00580841_ERZ773014 | MGnify/ENA primary metagenome ERZ773014 (study PRJEB29015, sample SAMEA2737989) | human oral metagenome | biome: human oral; feature: human-associated habitat; material: dental | place: China | collected 2067 ... | reverse complement strand
GGCGCCGGTATCGCTGCCAAGACTGTGGGAAAACTTTTTCCGAGAACAATTCATTTATTGAACGCTATCAGCATACACCTTGCAGCGAGATTGAACACATCGTTCAAGAACTTGCTGATCCTGTTCCTTCCGCACTCGTTGCGTACAGACACGGTGTTTCCACACCAACGGTCATACGCTACCTTGCGCATGCCGCGTGTACTGCGAAGACCGATACAGCAAACGAGGCATCTTTGAGTCCCGTCATTTCGTTGGATGAATTTCGCGGCAATGCCGGTGCAAAATTTCAAGTCGTGGTCAACGACTTGCAGAACCGCAGATGTTGTGACATTATCGACGACCGCAGTGCTGTCACGATCTACGACAGAATCCGGAACTACCCGCTTGCAGACCGCGCGAATGTTGAATTGGTCAGCATCGACCTGTCCCCGTCCTTTCGGAGACTCATCGAAGAGTGTCTGCCCAATGCCGAAATAGTAGCCGACAAATTTCATGCCGTCCGACTCGCCAACGACGCCCTTGACAGCATCCGCAAAGAGGTTCAGGCGGGGCTTGATCCGTCACAGCGAAAGTGGTTCAAGAACTCCCGCCGCACGCTGCTCAAACGGGAACACAAACTCACCTCAAAAGAACATATCAACCTGTCGCGTATGTTTTCATTTTCCGAGAAATTAACCCATGCCCATGCACTGAAAGAAGAATACTGCCGCCTCTTTGACAGTACCGATCGGGCAGACTTTAAGGAACGGCTGCGGCGATTTAAGGAACACGTTCTTGCTGCCGGCATCGCTCCCTTTCGGCGTGTCCTGAAGACACTGGAAGAATGGAAAGAGGAAATCTGGAACGGTATTCGCACAGGTTATAACAACGGATTCACCGAGGGCTGCAACAATACAATCAAAGTTCTAAAGCGTGTGTGCTACGGATTTCGGAACTTTGAAAACTTCCGTCGTCGCATCCTCTATATGCTCAATAACAAAGCACGGCAAAGTCGTCGAACAAAGACAGCCTGAAATTTTTCTATAATATTTCTCCACAACATTTGACAAAGAGCCCCTGTTTGGAATGTCTTGCGTCCTTTCTTATCAGCACGTTCTTAGAACGTGTAGCGTGCGCCAACCATGACACAGCGTGCGGGCATGGCGGAGGAGCCGATGCCGTTCCACGCGTTGTACGAGGTCTCGTACGCCTCGTTCGTGAGGTTGGTCACTGCAACGTAACCCGTCAGATCGGGGGTAAAGCTGTAGTTGAAGTTCCAGTCGAGGACGAGGAAGCGGCTGTCCGTGAACGCCGTGCGGCTGTTGCCCGTATACCAGTTGATGAGCATGCCCGTATAGACCTTGCCCTTCTCATAGGTGAGGTTCAGCGCGTAGTGGTTCGCGGGGCGCAGACGGTTGATCTGCGTGTTGATGTCGCTCGAATTCTGGTAGCCCCAGTTCGGGTCGAGCACCCAGCCCGGCTTTGCCATCCATTTATCGACCATGTGGGAGTAGGACGCACTCATGGAGAAATGCTTGTCAAAGGCGTGGTCAAACGTGATGTTGAAGGACTTCTTGTCCTCCTTGGCATTGACTGCCGTGCTCTTGAAGGTACTCGTTGCATCATCCCAGATGGGAAGCGTTGCAGTCGCGTTGCTCATGCGCGTCCAGTCATAGTGGACGGCGAGCGATGTGAACTGCGAGAACTCCTTGCGCACGCCGAGCGTCCACACATTTCCGCGCTCGTCCTTCAGCGGCGTCTTGAATACGCCGTCCACCGCCGTGTAGTCGCCCTGCCGCAGCGGACGGTAGATCTTCGTCCAGCCGAAATACATGCTGAGCGTATCGTCGAAGAGGTATTCCGTGTTCAGAGAGGGCGTCAGGCGGCTGGATTTCCCCTTGCCCTGTACGGCGGCGGCTCTTCCCGACGCTGTCGTATCATAGCTCGAGTAGTAGGAGTAGCGCAGGGAAGGCGTCAGATCCCAGTTCGGCGTGATGTGGATCTTGTCCTGCACATAGGCGAGCACAGAGTCACGCGTCGTATGGGACTCGGTCACCGTGCCGTCATTTGCGATGCGCTTGGAGAAATTCTTCGCCTTGTCATAGGTGAGGCTGCCGATGACATCGTGCTTTCCGATGGCGCGCGCATACTGCACCTGGATGCCGCGGTTGCGCTCCTCGTGCCAGCTGGTCGGCTCCGGTGCCGCACCGCCCGTTGCCGCAAGCCATGCCGCAACGTGCGCCGGATCGCCGTCCGGGAACGGGGCGAGATTGTCGTGAATCCACTGCGTGAGCTGCTCCTGCGTCGCACCGCCCGGGAACTGCGCGCGATAGTCCGCAATCAGGTCGTTGCGCGACTTGATGCGCCATGTATATTTATCGCGGTCGGCGTAGCGATGGTTCTGATCGTAGATGCGGACGAAGCTCTCCATGGCATCGTCCTTGTCGAACGTCCACTGCAGCTCCCAATCGTTGTGCTTGAAGCGGCTGAAGGAGTTGTAGACCTTGCCGTCGAGGGCGTAGAGGTTGTGATAGCCCGGGTTGCGTGAATCGCCGCTGAGCGTGCCGGCAGCCTTCCAAACGCCATCCTTCGGATCGACCGCGCCTCTGAGCTCATTGTTTGCATTCAGTTGGCCGACGGCAGCATTGAAGATGATCCGATCCCAGTCCGCCTCGTTCCAATACTGCAAACTCGGCGTTGCAATCGGATAGCCGTCCCTGCCCGCCTTATAGTTGTACCAGAGCTTGATATTCTGATCGCCGCCCAGCCCTTTGTCGAGGCGGATGTTGACCGCCTGCTCTTTCCAACGCGAGCCGCCGAGCGTCCCCGTCTGCCCCGTCACGCCGTCCACATACTCCGTATCGCCGCTCATCGTATTCGTCGCCGTTGCAAAGTAGTGGAAAGTCGGATCGTCGTCAAGCGCCCCCGAGAGTGTGATCGACTCATTGTGCTTGTGCCACGAACCCGTGGAGAGATCGAGCGTGCCCGTCTGCTTCGCGCCGCCCTTGCGTGTGATGATGTTGATGACGCCGCCCGTCGCGTCGGAGCCGTAGACCGATGCGCCGGGTCCCTTGATGACCTCGATCTTGTCCACACTCTCAATGCCGATCATCTGGTCGAGGTTGACACCCGTGGACTTGCTGCCCGAGGTGCTGCTGCTGCCGATGCGCGTACTCGTGAGGTTGTCCACGCGCCGCCCGTCGATCAGGATAACGACACGCGAGTCGCCGTTGATGAGCACGCCGTTGTTGTAGAACTGGTAGCCGTACTCGCCGCCGCGGTAGCCCGGGTTCTGGAACGTGACGCCCGGAATGCGCTTGATCGCCTCCGTGAGATCCATATAGTGACGCTTCTCGATCTCCTCGCGCGTGATGACCTTGACATCGCCGCCCGTGCGGTAGTAGGACTGCTCCGTTACCGTGTCGCCGAACTGATTGATCGTCTGCTCCGCCTCGACCACGATATTATCAATCGTGTAGGATTGCAGATTTTCATCATGTCCCGCATAGACAGAGGTCTGCCCCCCCGCAGACAGGAGTCCTGCAAGAACGGCGAGTGTGAGATGACGCTTTTTCAATGATATTTCCTCCTTGACCGGGCATATGCCCTTCCATCCCATGCAACACCCTCCGGCATTGCTGCCCGACTGCATAAAAAAAGGCTTTCCACACAAAGAAAGCCGCCGCGTCTCCACGGTACCGGCTCCCCTCCCCATCGCTCGTGGATTATCGGGTCGCGCAAAACAGGCAGTTCTCCTGGCTCGGAATCCTCGCGCGGCTACGTCTTCCCAAGTCTCCTCAGTGACCGGACACACGTCCTTGCAGCTTTGCTCTTCCTCACAGTGGCGGGACCGCTCCGGCATCGACCGGATTCCCTATTAAGCCCCACGGGGCACCTGTTTTCTATGCAGTTCTCATCTATACTCGCATCATCTTAATTTATCTTCTCTCGTTTGTCAATTAAAAATAACGGAAAACAATTCTCAAATAAGTATATCATGCGATAATCCCCCGATGCTTGACGAACCGGATGGAATATTGTAAAATAAGCATAGAAAAAGGGCACTGCCGATGGGCGGCCGCCCCAACGCTATGACAGAGAGATTCCCCGCCTACGATTTGGAGCGCAAGGCGGGGCTTTCTCATTTATCGTTTAACGGATAAGACTAAGATGGTGAACACTACAAGAAATGTTAAGAACTCGTAGGTCTCCATACAGATCCCCCCTTTCGGGGGCTGAGTTGCCGCTTCGCCTATCAGTGCCTTTTCTCATTATAGCAAACAAGTGTATGCAGTGCAAGCCTTGACGAACTGCGCGAATTGAAGTAAAATAAGCATAGAAAAAGGGCACTGCCGATGGGCGGCCGCCCCGTAGAATAGGAAGAAATCTCCGCCTACTGTTTGGAAGCGTTCGGCGGAGTTTTCTTGTTTATGACTTGATTATAAGAATCAAGGTGATGAGCAGAATGAGGAAAACATACAGATCGTAGATCCCCATGCCATCACCCCCTTTCGGGGGCAAGATTAGCCGCCTGCCGTTGCGTACAGTGCCTGCTGTGATTATAGCAAACAAATGTATGCCATGCAATACAGGGAGGAATCGTCATGATCATCTCGTGGGATGAGTATTTTATGGGCGTGGCGCTCTTTTCCGCCTACCGCAGCAAGGACCCGCATACGCAGGTCGGCGCCTGCATCGTCAACGAGGACAAGCATATCGTCGGCGTCGGCTACAACGGGATGCCGAACGGCTGCGATGACCATGAGTATCCATGGGGGCGGACGGGGGAGTTCGCCGAGCAAAAATACCCCTATGTCGTGCATGCAGAGCTGAATGCCATCCTCAATGCGAGCACGTCATTGAAAGGCTGCCGTATCTACACATCACTGTTTCCGTGCAACGAATGCTGCAAGGCGATCATTCAGAGCGGCATTCGTGAGGTCATCTATCTCTCGGACAAGTACGCCGCCGCCGACAGTACGAAGGCATCGAAGCGGATGCTCGCCTCGGCGAATGTCACCTGCCGCCGCATGGAGACGGAGCTGACGGAGGTGCCGGTTCGCTTTACGCCGGAGGAGTAAGTCGTTCCATTGTACAAAAAGAGCCGCATGGCGGCTCTTTTTGTATGCGGCGCTGCGGCGGTCATTCTCTCGGGAGAAGCAGCTCAAAATATTCCTCCGTATGACAGCAGATGTCCTCTTCGGCAGGGAGCTCTTCATGTGTGAGTTCTCCTCTGCGGTCAGAGACGGAGATTTTGATGCTTGCGTAGGGGATATGGAGATACATGCGGGTGATCTCTTTGCCGTCGCTTGAGAGAAAGAGGGTATAGATGCCTTCATAGGGGAGGAAGAAGGCTGATGCGAAATCATACGTCTCTCCCGCATGAAACGTCTGCCCGCCGTGGTCGACGAAGTCCCGTCGGATACGAAAACGGTCTCCTGCCTGTATGTGTCCGAAGGAAAATATCTGATTGTCGGCACTCTGCACCGTACGGTAGAACGCATAGGGGGACAGTTCTTCCTTCTTTTGCCGGAGATATGCATCATGTGCCTCTTGTTTGTGCCGCTGTCTTACACTGTAGAGATAGGCGGCAAGAAAGAACGAGCCGAAGAGGATGGCGGCGATGATGGAAAAGAAGAGAAAGGGGGTCATGTTTCCTCACATGCATGGAAAAGGAGCCGCACAGCAGCTCCTTTTTTGTTCCGTTGTATCGATGTTACCCGACGAGCCATACCACGAAGTAGAGCACGAGCGGGATGGTCACGCAGAAGATGCCGATGAAGTCGATGTAGACACCGGTCTTGATCATCTTTGTGATGGGAATGTAACCCGATGCATAGACAATTGCATTCGGAGGTGTAGACACAGGAAGCATGAAGCCAAGCGACGAAGAGAGGGCGATACCGATCGCGACGTGGATCGGGCTGAACCCTGCGGATACCGCTGCGGTAATGGCGAGCGGGCCGATCATGTTCGTCGCCGCCGTATGACTGGTCAGCTCGGAGAGGAGCAACGCCATCACGCAGAAGATCGCGACGAGGGCGAACTCGGACGGCTCACCGCCGAGCATCCCGACAATGCGGTCGCCGACCCACTGCGAGAGTCCCGTCTTATACATCATGCCGCCCATCGCGAGGCCGCCGCCGAAGAGGATGAGCGTGCCCCACTCGATGCCCTGCACGGCCGATTTCCACTCGAGCGTGAACTTGCGTTCCTTGAAGTTGATCGGCAGGAGGAAGAGGAGCAGCGCGCCTGCCATTGCTGCGACTGCCTCAGGGAAGAGGAGCGAATACATCTTGAGGAGGGGGGAGGTGCTGCCGAGCGTCATCGAGAGAATGCCCGGGAACACCCAGAGGAAGACGGCGACGAGGAAGCAGACGAGCGTGTTCTTCTGTGCGCGCGTCCAGCCGCCGAGCTCCGCGACGCGGGCGCGGATGAACTCCTCCGCACCGTCGATGCGCTCCACATCGGGCGGGAACATACGAATGAGGATGAAATACGTGATGATGAAGTAGATGACCATTGCGATCACGCCCCACGTCATCCATTCAAAGAACGAGATGTGGATGTTCGCCATCTGATCGAGGAAGCCGAGCATGATGATGTTCGGCGGGGTGCCGATCGGTGTGAGAACGCCGCCGATTGAGCAGGAGTACGCCGTCATCAGCATAAGTCCCGTTGCGTATTTATAGTCGTGGAGGTCGATCTCCTTGCCGTTGGCTGCCATCATCTCCTTGATGGCGCCGAGGAGACCGAGCGCGATGGGGAACATCATCGCGGCAGTTGCCGTGTTGCTGACCCAGCCGGAGCAGAGTGCGGCGGCAAGTCCGATTGCGAGGAAGATCCGGCGCGGATTTGAGCCAACCCACGAGCGCGCGAGCAGCCAGTAGGCGAACCGCTTGTCCAGACCGTGATCCATCATCGCCTTCGCGAGGATGAATCCACCCATGAAGAGGAAGATCATCGGGTTTGCAAATGCCGCATACGCGTCCTTTGCGGAAACGACACCGGTGACGACCGCGAGCGTCGGTCCGATCAGGGACGTGACCGGGATGGGAACGGGTTCGGTAATCCACCAGAGAGCAACGAGAACCATGATGGCGAGCAGTTTGTGTGACGCGACCGTCAGTCCGTCGATGGGTGTCAGGAACACCAACAGGGCAAGGATTGGTGCGCCGAACAGCCCGACAAGACGCCGTGTCCGATCGAACTTTTGTTCTGCCTCATGAATTCTTTGGGCTTCTTTGCTTTGATCAGCACTCATTTTTCAGCCTCCTTATACATAACCGTAATAATTTCTTTGCCCGATTATTATTATACGAAATTTTCAACCCTTTTGGCAACTGTTTTCTTCGGAATAGATTAACTTTTTTTTTCTGCAATTTCTGCTATAATAAATGTGCTTACAGGTACGAATACAGAGGAGGATTTTCATGCAAAGCTTCACCTATCACTGCCCCACGGAGATCATCTTCGGGCGGGGTGCAGAGAATGCGGTCGCCGAGAAACTGCGCGCGTTCGGTACGAGTCGCGTGCTCATCCTCTACGGAAGCGGCAGTGCGGAGCGCTCGGGGCTGCTCTCGCGCATCGAGAAAAATCTCACGTCGGCGGGGCTGGCGTTCCTCGTCATGGGTGGCGTGCGCCCGAATCCGCGCGTCTCGTTCGTGCGTGAGGCGATCCGCGAGGGGCTTGCGGCAGATGTCAACTTCATCCTCGCGGTCGGCGGCGGCAGCGTCATCGACTCGGCAAAGGCGGTCGCGCACGGCATTGCGAACCCGACCACGGACATTTGGGATATCTGGACGCGCAAGACAGAGATCACGAAGACGATGCCGTTCGGCTCCGTCCTCACGATCCCCGCAGCGGGCAGCGAGACGAGCGACTCGGCGGTGCTCACGAACGAGGATACGGGGCGCAAAGTCGGTCTGAACACGCCGCTGAACCGTCCCGTCTTTGCCTTTATGAACCCCGAGCTCGCGTTCAGCCTGCCGCGTGAGCAGATTGCAGCGGGCGCGTCGGATATCATGATGCACACGATGGAGCGCTACTTTACGAGCGTCAAGGAGTCGAACCTCTTCACCGACCGCGTCGCCGAGCAGCTGCTGCTCACGGTCATGGAGTCCGTACGCCGCCTCCTCGTCAGCCGCAAGGACTACGACGCGATGAGTGAGCTCATGTGGTGCGGCAGCGTATCGCACAGCGGCTTTACGGAGCTCGGGCGCATGAAGGACTTCTCCGTGCACAAGCTCGGACACGAGCTCTCTGCGCGGTACGACGCGACGCATGCAATGACGCTCACGGCGCTCTGGGGCTCGTGGGCACGCCGCGTCTATCCGGACGATCCGGCGCGCTTTGCGCACTTCGCTGCGGCGATCTTCGGCGTCGATGCGGGTACGGATGAGGAACGCGCGCGCGCGGGCATCCGCAGGATGGAGGAGTTCTTCACCGAGATCAACATGCCGACAAGCCTCGCGGGGCTTGGTGTCGGCACGCTCACGAAGGGGACGATCGAGGAGATCGCGAGCGCCGCAACGGCAAATGACACCATTCGTCTCGGCAACTTCCACCCGCTTACGCGCGCGGATGCGATTGCCATCTACGAGGCGGCAAATCACTGAATCCATGAGAAATGGGCTGCTGCACGAGCGCCCCTATCGGCTCGCTGCGCTCGCCACTTCCCCCGCTCTGGCGGGGGAAGCTAAGATACCATAATCCTAGCCTCCCCCACCAGAGTGGGGGAGGGGGACCGCGTAAAAAAGCGCCCTGCGTTGACCAGGGCGCTTTTACATGCGCAGAAAATACTGCCCCGCATATACAACAACAATGCAGACGAGTACGAACAGATACTCACGGAACGAGCCGACGGTGAAGAGCCGCATCCCGATCTTCTGCGTGGGATAGAGGAAGGGCACCTTGCCGCAGACGGCATCCTCCGCGATGTGGCAGAGTGCCCCAATGAAGATCCATGTGAGGACGGTGAAGAACGCCGCATCGTAAAAGAAATAACGCTGCGCCTCGCGGAGACCGCCGATCAGCGCAAGGTAGAGCATGGGCCAGTGCGACCAGCCGCGATGGCGGCTGCGCCATGTATGCCACCCGACGCTCTGCGGCGTACCCTCAACCTTATCCGGCAGGACGGCGCCGACCGCAGCCGCTGCCGTACAGAGTGGATCGGCGGTGACGGCGTAGGCGATCGTGGCAGTGAGACTTGTGTGGGATACCCACTTCATCAAAACCCATGACGGCGAAACCCCCTGCCTTTAGACATGGGGAGGAGCCGTCACTCCTCCTTTCTTTATTTTCAGTAAAAATTGTGATATAATCTTATTGATGAAGTAATACAAATTTTTAGAAAGGCAGGTGATAAAATGTCCGACCTAACAAAAACGATAAAACTTCGTATAAACGTCACTCCTGAACAAGAAAGTCTGTTTCTTCAGACGACAGAACAGTACCGTCAGGCGTGTAATTTTGTGTCGCAGTACATCTTCGACAACGCGTTTGACTTGGCATATCTGAGCCTCAACAGGGCGCTTTACGCAGAGATTCGTAGCCGATTTGGACTAAAGTCTCAGATGGCGCAGTCGTCCATTAAGACGACGATTGCCAAATACAAGACGGTTAAGCAACAGTTGTTTCAAAAGCCTTATAGGTACAAGGACGAAAACGGCGACTGGAAGTGCATCAACAGGACGCTCGAATGGCTCTGGAAGCCCGTGTTCTTTGGACGCCCCCAAGCCGATCTGGTTCGCGACAGAGACTACAGCTTTGTTGACAGCGGGAAAACCTTGTCGATCAACACGCTCGGTGGAAGAGTTAAGTGCGCTTTTTTCGGCGAGCATTTTGCTGAGTATCTTGATGGATCTTATGACCTCGGCACCGCGAAATTGGTTGAACTAAACGGACTCTGGTATCTGCATATCCCCGTGACAAAAGCGATTGAGGACTTCGAAAAAGAGAACGTTCGTCACGTCGTCGGAATTGATCGCGGTCTGCGCTTTTTGGCGGTCAGCTATGACGAACAAGGCAAAACGAATTTCGTTTCCGGCAAGAAAATCGCGACAAAACGCCGCAAATTCCAAGAAGTTCACCGACAACTTCAGTCTAAGGGGACAAAATCTGCAAAACGTAGGCTCAAAGCCATTTCCGGGCGAGAGAACCGTTGGATGTCCGATGTGAACCATCAGATCTCTAAGACACTCGTTCAGAAATATGGAGAGAATACGCTTTTTGTGCTCGAAGATTTAACAGGTGTCAGCTTTGAAGAGTCGAATTTGTCTCGGGGCGCAAAACAGAATCACGATCTGCGAAGTTGGAGTTTTTACCAATTGGAGCAATTTCTGAGCTATAAGGCGCACGAGAACAAGTCCGAAGTCCTCAAAGTTTCTGCAAAGTATACCTCGCAACGTTGTCCAAAGTGCGGTACGATTCATAAAGAGAATCGTGATCACCGCAAGCATTTCTATTCGTGCCAATGCGGCTACAAGTCGAACGACGACCGCGTTGGAGCGATGAATATACAGTTCCTAGGAACGATGTGGATTTCGGGGGACAATAACCCTCGCTATGAACGAATAACTGCCTCGGAGTAAACTCCTTGGCAAAGCGGGCGCCGTCAGCCGTCCGACGATGTAGGCGGATTTAGGGAGACTTTAGTCGCTAAAACCTATGTTTCTCCGACTTACAAGCCCCCGGATTTATCCGTGGGGTGCTGACGATACCGAGGACTCCTTCTTCGTGAGGGACTTGACATCCCTCAATCGCAGGCATTTTCTCCCGCCCGCACCCGCTCAAGCACAACAACCTCGTACGGGCGCAGATCGCGCGCGAGCCCATCGTAGTTGCCGAGGAGCTTCGTCCAGCCCGCGTCCGCAAGATCCTCAAGGGCGTCCTCCATCAGGGGAACGTCCGCCGCGCGGAAATTGCAGTAGACGCGCAGTTTCTGCCCCGCATGGGCGCGCTCGTAGGCGACGATGCTCGCGTTTGCGCGTTCGAGGAAGAAGATGTCGCCCTTCTGGATGATGGGCATTTCCTTGCGCAGGCGGATGAGGGTCTGATAGAAATGAAAGACGGAGTCCGCCTCCCCGCGCTCCGCCGCAGCGTTGATCGTGTCGTAATTCGCGGGCGGAGCGAGCCACGGTGTATCGCTCGTAAAGCCCGCGTTGTCCTCGGCACTCCACTGCATAGGCGTGCGGCTGTTGTCGCGCGAGCGCACGGAGAGGATATGCAGCGCCTCGTCCTTCGTTTTGCCCTCGTCCAGCAGGATCCTGTAGTAGTTCAGGCTCTCCACATCGCGGTACTGCGCGATATCCGTGTACTGCGCGTTCGTCATGCCGAGCTCCTCGCCCTGATAGATGTACGGCGTGCCGCGCATGAAGTGAATGCACGCGCCGAGCATCTTCGCCGACTCCCTCCAATACGTCCCGTCGTCGCCGAGGCGGCTGACGACACGCGGCTGATCGTGGTTGCACCAGAAGACGGCGTTCCAGCCGCCGCCCGCCGCCATGCCCTCCTGCCAGACCACAAAGAGGTTCTTCAGCGCCATGATGTCCGGTTCCTGTAGTGCCCACTTCGCGCCGTCCTTATAGTCGATCTTCAGATGGTGGAAGTTGAAGACCATCGAGAGCTCCTTCTCGGAGGGGTTCGAGTAGCGGATGCAGTTCTCGAGGGTGGTGGAGGACATCTCGCCGACCGTGATCATCGTGTCGATCCCCGTATCGCGCGTGAGTTCCTTCAAAAAATCGTGGACGTGGCGCCCATCAGTGTAGAAACGGCGTCCGTCGCCCTCGTGATCGTCCTCGAAAACGGCGGGCTTTGAGATCAGGTTCACCACGTCGAAGCGGAAGCCCTCGACGCCCTTTGCCTTCCAAAAGCGGACGACGTTCTTTAGTTCCTCGCGCACGCGCGGATTCTCCCAGTTGAGATCCGCCTGCGTCACGTCGAAGAGATGCAGATAGTATTTCCCGAGCGCGGGGACATACTCCCACGCGTTTCCGCCGAACTTCGACGCCCAATTCGTCGGCGGCTGCCCCTCCTTGCCGTCCTTCCAGATGTAGTAGTCCATGTAGTCGGGATCGCCTGTAAGCGCGCGTTTGAACCACTCGTGTTCGGTCGATGTATGGTTGAATACCATATCAAACATAAGACCAATGCCGCGTGCCTTTGCCGCGCGGATGAGCGTATCCACATCCTCCATCGTGCCGAAGCGCGGATCGACGGCGCAGTAGTCCGCGACATCGTAGCCGTTGTCCTTCTGCGGCGAGACGAAGAACGGAGTCAGCCAGAGGAAGTCGATGCCGAGCTCCCTCAGATAGTCGAGCTTGGCGGTGACGCCATTCAGATCGCCGAGTCCGTCGCCGTTCGTATCGTAGAAGGATTTTGGATAGATCTGGTAAACGACCTTGTCTTGTATATTCATGGTACATGCTCCGTTCTGAGTATGAAAGCATAAATCGCCCAAAGCGCCCCTACCACCGCTTGCGCGGTCCCCCTCCCCCGTATCGACGGGGGAGGCTTAGGGAAGCACCACCTGCGGTGTGATCTTGCGATAGTATTATTAGACCATAGAAAATGATTTCGGTCAACGGGGGACTTTTGATGCTTGTTTCATTTGTGCTATAATAAGGAAGAAAATAGGAAAGGAGAGATCATCATGAACTTGCGTAACGATGCCGATGGAATCATCAAGGAGAGTTTCGCGGCAATCCTGCCGGATGCGGCGGTGCAGAAGGCGCTCGCGGGGCACACATTCCCACGGGGGCGCATTGTGCTCATCGCGGTCGGCAAGGCGGCGTGGCAGATGGCACGCGCGGCGGCGGATGTGCTCGGGGAGCGCATCGACGTGGGGCTTGTGATCACGAAATACGATCATGTGATGGGGGAGATCCCGCATGTGCGCTGCATGGAGGCGGGGCATCCCGTGCCCGATGAGAACTCGTTTGCGGCGACCACGGAGGCACTGCGTCTCACGGAGAACCTCACGGCGGAGGACACCGTGCTCTTCCTCCTCTCGGGCGGCGGCAGTGCGCTCTTTGAGCAGCCGCTGATCCCTGCGGCGGAGCTCACGGAGCTCACGGAACAGCTGCTCGCCTCCGGCGCGGACATCGTCGAGATGAACACCCTCCGAAAGCGCATGAGCGCGGTCAAGGGGGGACGGTTCGGAGCGCACTGCGCCCCCGCGCACGTCTTCTCCATCGTGCTCAGCGACATCCTCGGCGACCCGCCGGGCATGATCGCATCAGGCCCCGCACACCCCGACACATCGACGGCAGAGGATGCGCACAGGATCGTGGAGAAATATCACATTCGCCTCTCGGATGCGGCAAAGGCACTGCTCGACAAGCCTCTGCCGACAGCCCTGCCGAATGTCGAGACGCACATCACGGGCAGCGTGAAGGGGCTCTGTGCGGCGGCGGCACAGGCGGCAGAGCGGCGCGGATATACGCCCGTCCTCCTCACCGATCAGCTGGACTGCGAGGCGCGCGAGGCGGGACGCTTCCTCGCGGACATCGCACGCACGCATGCGGGCGATGGTGTTTCGTATGCCTACATCGCGGGCGGCGAGACCGTCGTGCAGCTCAAGGGAAAGGGACGCGGCGGCCGCAATCAGGAACTTGCGCTTGCGGCGGCGGACGGCATTGCGGGGCTTGCGAACGTTGCCGTCTTTAGCGTCGGCAGCGATGGGACGGATGGTCCCACGGATGCGGCGGGCGGCTACGTCGACGGGGGAACGCGGGCAGCGCTCGCACATGAGGGGAAAAGCGCCGCTACGGCACTCGCCGAGAACGACGCCTACCCCGCGCTGAACGCCGTCGGCGGACTTATCATAACGGGACCCACGGGCACGAACGTCAACGATGTCGCGGTTGTACTGATACGGGGAGTTGAGTGAGAAATTTCCTTGCATACCCGTGCCCAATACGCTAAAATAATTACAGGAGGGGATTCGATGGCACCGGACACGGAGGAAGCGCGGCGAGCGCGGTATCGGGAGATCATACAGAGTTTTACGCTGATGGATGATATCTTTATGACGGCGGTCTTTCAAAACAGTCTTCCCTGTGTTGATCTGGTCTTGCAGATTATCCTCGATCGCCCGAATCTCCATGCAACGAGCGTTGTCACGCAGGACACACTGAAGAATCTGCACGGACACGATTTGCGGCTCGATATTCATGCCTTTGCGGACGGGCAGGAGTTCAACATCGAAATCCAACGTGCGAAAAAGGGCGCAGCGCCGCGCAGGGCGCGCTACCACAGCAGCATCATGGATGCGAACGCCTTGCCTGAGCGCGCAGATTATGAGAAACTGCCGGAGTCATACGTCATCTTTATCACCGAGACAGATGTGCTCGGGAAAGGGAAGCCGCTCTATGTGATTGAGCGAACGATCAGGGGCGACGGCGACCTCTTTGACGACGGCACACATATTGTCTATGTGAATGGTTCGATGGTGGATACGGAGACCCCGCTCGGGCGGCTGATGCACGATTTTCAATGTGTGCATCCGGAGAAGATGTACTATGAAGTGCTTGCGGAGCGGACGGGAGCGTTTAAGAACACGGAGGAAGGAGTGACGCACATGAGCTCGAAGTGGGAGCAGTTCGTTCAGGAATTTCGTGAAGAGATGATGGAGCGCGGCATGGAGCGCGGCATGGAGCGCGGCATGGAGCGCGGCATGGAGCGCGGCATAGAGCGCGGCATGGAACTCGGCATGAAGCGCGGTATGGAACAAGGTCTAGAGCGTGGCAAGGAGACGGAGCGCCTTTCATCCATCCGGCGCATGATGGAAAGACTGTCGCTTACGGCGGAGAAGGCGATGGACGTGCTCGCGATTCCGCAGTCGGAGTGGAGCAGGTATAAGGCGATGCTGTAGCGATGATCCACAACATATGAAAAGAACCCGTCGGCGATGTGCCGACGGGTTCTTTGTGTTTAGGGCCTTTTTCGTTAGACGCTCAAGGCGCCCCCACCGTCACGCTGTCGCGTGCCACCTCCCCCGCTGCGGCAGGGGAGGCTTTGGATAACGGTAGTTAGGGATTCCTTAGCTTCCCCCGCTGTGGCAGGGGAGGCTTTGGATAATGGTAATCAGCGATTCCTTAGAACTTCCAAGCAAATCCTGCTCTAAAGGTCACGCCGCGCAGCTTGCCCACCCAGCCCTCGACGGAGAGGTCGGCGGTGGAGTTGCTGCTCATCTGTGTTTTCCAGCCGAGCTCGAGGCTGCCGGAGAAGCCCTTGAGCGACGGGGACGGCGAGGTGTAGCTCATGCCGCCCGCGCGGTGGTAGGTCGCGCTCGCCTCACCGTCGAATTCATACTGCATGGATGCGCCGAGGATGAGCGCGCTGTTGCCGTGCACGAGCTGCCAGCGCTCGCCCACGCGCAGGATGTGACTGTTGACGGCGGAGAAGGTGTAGCGGTCGCCCGTGGAGAGCGTTGCGTCCGCACTGCCCAGCCGCGTGAAGAAGTACCGCGCATAGACATCGCGCGTGCTCTTGTCCTGCATCGTCACATGGTTGCCGATGCCGAGATGTGCGCCGATGTAGTTCGCGTCCGCGTCGTAGGACGTGTGCGTCGCTCTGCGCCCCGTCGTAAGATCGGCAGAATAGTCCATGCTCGAGCGTCCGTAGCGCAGGCTCGCCTCGGAGAACACGCCGTTCGGCTGCTCCCAACGGACAAAGCCGCCGCCGCCGATGTAGCGGAGAGTGCCGTCGCCGTGCGCACTGTTCACGTAGCTGTCGTAGCTGCCGCGCCCGTACTCGACAATGGGACCGAAGATCAGACGGTCGTCGCCGCGCAGGACCTCACGCGAGAAACCGACGGCGAGATTCATGCCCTTGACATCGACGTGCGAGCCGGTCTTGGCGCGCATCGAGGAGCCGCTCATCGCCGCAAAGGGAGCAAAGCCCTCGGATGCCGCCGCCTCGATGGACGCACTCGACATGCCCAGATTCGTGAAGAGATTCATGCCCGAGCCGATAAAGGCAACCGAACCTGCCGCCGTCTCGGCAAGGGACTTCGCGTTGTCCTCATCGAGTCGGAAACCATCGCCGGGGGGCGGTGTCGGTGGTGTCGGGGGCGGTGTCGGCGGTGTTGGGGGTGGTGTCGGAGGAGTTGGGGGTGGAGTCGGAGGAGTTGGGGGCGGTGTCGGAGGTGTTGGAGGTGGTGTCGGAGGCGGCGGAGGCGTCTCCGGCGGCAGTGCGGGCGGTGTCGGCGGAGGTGTGACGATCCCACCCGGCGGTGTAATCGGCGGCGAGCCAGGTGGCGTCGGCGGGGTCGCCCCCGATGGCAGCGGCTTCTCGTCAGGCTTCGGCGCCGACGGTACGGGCACCGGAACGCCCGCATCGGTTGTGACGCCGTCACGCCGCACGATCAGCTCCTTCTTGTTCGTCGTCACGCTCATGCGTTCCGTACCGGAGATGCCCTCATGCACAGTCATCGTGGCTGTGCCGTCATTGTGAATCTCCGCATTTACCGTATGGAGAAGGCGGATGCGGTTCGGGAGCGAGGTGCTGCCCTGCAGATGGGCATCGACCGTCTTGCCGCTGAGGTCGATGTTCCTCGTATCGTCCCTGACGTAGAGCATCGTATCATCTTCGGTGATATCGCTCGGAACATAGAACGCAAATCGGTCGAATCCCTCCACGCTCTTCACCGTGATATTCTTCGTATCCTTTAGGACGAGCTCATTGTTGGCTGCATAGGCCCCCGCGCCGCCGACGCGGTGCCGATAGCCGTAGAGACTTGCGAAGGAGAGATCGTCTGCGCCCGAGATCTCGATCTTATTATCTTGAACCTCCTCATGGACATTGGTGGGATCCGCTGCGGGATCTCCCAGAGCCGCGCCTGCGTAGATGCTGCCGCGATAGGTTCCGCCGTGGATGTAGAGCTCGTTGTAATTGGACTTGAGGTAGACATTGCCCGTGTCGGAGCCACCCTGCGCCATGCCGCCGTAGACATCCCCGTCATACGTCGTGTCCTTCATCAGGTGGGTAATGTTCCCCGAAGCCTCCGCTTCTGCGCTGTAATTGCCCGCCGCTCTTGCCTCGGCAGAGCCGCCGAAGAGATCCCCTTGGAACCGCGTGGTGCCGCCGTACACCCAGAGGCGGTTGTCAACGGCATTTGCCGCGCTGCCTGCAGACGTGTTCCGCGCAAAGCTTCTGCCGCTCGTCACGTCCTCACGGAACGTGCCGGCACGGATGGTGAGCTGGTTGCTGTTTGCCTCGGCTTTTGGTTCTGCGACATTGTTCGTCTCGATCGTACTGTAGCCTGCCGCGCTCTTGTCGGTGAATGTCCCTGCGCCTGCACCCGCCCAGACCTTGTTCTCGTTCGCCTTTGCGGTGCTGTGGGTCACCGATTCACCGGGCGCGAGCTGCTTGCCCTCGGCGTAGCCGCCGATGAAGTTCTTTGCCCCCGCGGAGACGGCCAGCTTGTTCTTGTTGGCGCTCGCATTGAACTCCCTCTTTGCCTCGGCATACGCCGAGCCGCCGTAGAGTCCCGCGCCGTACGTGCCTCCCAAGGCGTGGACGGTGTTCTCGTTCGCTGCGGCATTCGTGACGCTGTCCGCCGCCGTCGTCGTATTCCGGGCAAAGCTCCTGCCGCCCGCCACATCCTCGTTGAACGTGCCGTCCTGCAGGAGAACATCGTTCCTTGCTGCAGCAGCAGACAGCAGCTTCGTATTGTTCGCTGTGATATGGACGTAACCGCCCGCGCTCTTGTCGGTGAATGTACCGGTGGAGCGGATCTCCATACTGTTCTCGTTCGCCGTGCCCGTGCTCTGGAGGACGTAGGTGCCGCTGTCTCGCTGCGTGCCCTCGGCATAGCCGCCGATGAAGCTGCGCGCACCGCCCCTCAGACTGAGCAAGTTCTCGCTTGCCAGTACGTCAAAGGTACCCTTTGCCTCGGCAGATGCATGACCTCCCGTGATGCCCTGCATGACGTTCGTCTCGGTGGAGAGGTAGTTCTTCGTCGCCTGTGCCACAGCGCTGCCGTTCTCGGACACTGCTTTGGTACTGCCGCTGTAGATGTTGTACTGATAGGTGCCTATATTCACATACATCTCGTTCTCGTGCGCTGCGGCCTCCGCTCTGCCATCGGTCGTCCACGCCTGGGCAGATCCGCCCAGCAGGTCGCCTTCGAGCGTGTCCGCCTTTGACCAGACCTTGTTCTTGTTTGCCTCCGCCCGCGCGACGCTGTCCGCACCTGTGCGGGAATTTACCGCCTGGCTCATGCCGCCATAGGTGAGGCGGAGGGTGCCGCCCCCGATGGAGAACTCGTTCTCGTTCGCCGCGCCGCGCAGCTCGGTGATCTGGTTGTCGTTGAGCTCACTCCAACCGCATACACTCCGACCTGTGAATTCACCGGAGCCTGGCGCGATCCAGATCTTGTTCCGGTTCGCCTCCGCCGTGCTGAGCGGGGCAGGCACCGAAGTCCCGGAATATGCCGGATGACTCCATGCAAATCCGCCAATGAGCCTTTGATATACGCTTGTCTTGGCGTTGATCACATTCTCGTTTGCCTGTGCGCTGCGGCTGCTCCCGTTGCTGGTCGTTGCCTGGCCTCCGACCAGATCGAATGACCTAATACCTGTAGGTGTATGAACGGTCAGACGATTCCGCAGTGCCTTTGCCGCAGCGGTGTTGAGGGATTCTGCATAGGCATAACCTCCGGTCATAGAGAGACCGTCACGGGAAATGTTGCCGCCCGTAAAGGTGGCGGTGTTTTCCTCGACAAGAGCCTCGGCACGTGTGTCGTTTTCGCTGAATGCTCTGCCGCCTGACACTTCGATTGACCCGAACGTGCCGCCCGTAAACGTGGCATGGCTGCGGACAACCTCCGCCACGCCATGTGTGCCGGCTCCTTCAATACTCACCTCACCGCCGGTGAGCGACGGAAGCTGGGTTAAGTTAAACAGAAACGTGCCGCCCGAGACCTCCACAGTGCTGTTCTCCACATGCGCAGTACCGCATTGCTCCAGCTCGATGTTGGTGCCGGTAGCCTCGTGCAGCGTCCCGCTTCGAATTATCGCCTTTCCGTTTGTGATGTTGATGTTCGCAATCGGTACGGACGACTTGAGGTATGTCCCGTAGGCGAAGCTCCATTCCGAGGGGGTTGCCCTTTGGAGGCGGGGCGTATCGCCGCCGCCCGTCCTGCCGACGGTGATGGTTGCGGACGATCCGTCGATGCTGCCCATAACCCCGTCCTCTGTCACCATGTCCGATGTGACGGAGGAGGCGACGATGGGATCGGCGTACGCGTACGGGAGCGCGCCGAGCGTCACCGCGCCCGCCGTGAGGGCGGCGAGGATGCGTGGGGCAAGTGTCCGTGATGGGGGACGTTTGCTGCGCTGAGCATGCTGTTTCATGATGGTTGACTCCTTTCAAGATCAATACGTCCGATGTGGGCAGCTTGAATCATGCCGATTCTTCCTCTCCAATTCCTGCTGTAGCATATTTCAGAAAAATGCGTACTGTAGCAAATGACAGGAATCAAAAGTCCTAAAAATGCGCAAATCCTGTATTTTCAAGGGGAAACGAGATTTATTAGACGAAAATTTTTTTGCAATGTTTTGTCTGGCAATCGGACGGGGAATGCGATAGAATAAGGACAGAGGGAGGGATTCGATGGCACTTGATACCTCCATGCAACGTACGTTGTCACACAGAAAAGCGAGGAAGGTGTGATTGGTATGAATGCAACATTGGAAAAGCTGATTGAGGAAAGAGTAGAGAGTGCATATATCGATGCTATTCGCGCGATGATGGAAAAACTTCAGCTTACGGCTGAAAAGGCGATGGATGTGCTCTCGATTCCGCAATCCGAGTGGGGACGGTATAAGGCGATGCTTTGAAACACGGTCATGACAAGAAGAACCTGTCGGCACAATACCGATGGGTTCTTCTCATATGAGGGGGCAGATCGCGCACAGAGATTGACCGCGGGCACGGAAGAATCTATAATAAAAGCGGCAAAGGAGGCACCGATGACTTTTTTCGAGGAGATCCTCACGCGGCGTGCGGCAGAGGCAGGGATCACGCTGACCGATGCGCAGATCGCGCAGTTCGCGGTCTATAACGAGATGCTCACGGACTGGAATACACGCATGAATCTGACGGCGCTGACATCCCCGGAGGATGTGGCGGTGAAGCATATCATCGACAGTCTGACGGCGTACGATGCCGCGCTGTTCGATGGGGCAAAGACGCTGATCGATGTGGGGACGGGTGCGGGGCTGCCCGGTATCCCCCTCGCGGTCTATGCGCCGCATGTCCATGTGACGCTGATGGATGCGCTCCAAAAGCGCGTGCGGTTCCTCATGGAGGTGACGCGCGCGATGGGGCTGACGAATACGTGCGCGATTCACGCGCGCGCAGAGGAGGCGGCGCGTCAGGCAGCGCACAGGGAGTGTTACGATATCGCGGTGAGCCGTGCGGTGGCGCGGATGCCCGTGCTGCTCGAATACGCGCTGCCGCTGGTGCGCGTGGGCGGCACGTTCCTCGCGCTGAAGGGGCGTGCGTACGCGGAGGAGGCGGCGGAGGGCGCGGGGCTCGCACGGTCGCTCGGCGGCGGTGCGATACTTGCGCGTCCCGTCTATCTGCCGGGACTCGACGATGTGCGTGCGATTCTCTCGGTGACGAAGGAGCGCCCGACGCCGAGGGGCTATCCGCGCCGACAGGTGAAATAATAAAGGATTTATCTGTTTTGTGTCGAACATATAAAACTAGTATACGTGTATTTGCTGTGCGGATTTTCGGCGCGGCATGTGAAAAAGGACACGATTCGATAAGGGGATGACGTGATGAAACGATGGAGAGGGTTGGCTCTCGGGACGCTGACGATATTTCTCCTGTCCGCACCGGCTGCGGATGCGGCAGAGGCGACGACGGCGACGGTGCGCTCGTCTGTGGCAGATGATAATGCGGCGCGGGATGCGGAGCGCGCGGCGAAGGCTGCGGCTCGTGCAGAGCGGCAGGCAGAGCGCGCCGCTGCACGGGCGGAGCGTCAGCGGGCGATCGCGGAGGCGAAGGCGGTGCGCGTCGCGGCAAAGGATACACCAGACGCAGCCCCCGTGCGCATATCGGAGAATCCCCCTGCTGCGGTGGCACAGACGGCTGCACCCATTGTGGAGGCGCTGTCTGAGTCAACGACCGAGGGGGCTGCGACGGTACCTGCCTCCACGGTGGAGGCGACTGCTCCTGCCGCCTCTCTCACAGAGAAAAAGGCGGCGCGTGCCGAGCGTCAGCAGGCGCTCGCAGACCGCAAGGCGGAGCGCGCGGCGGTAAAGGCGGAGCGCAAGGCGGCTCTCGCTGCGGCGAAGGAGGAGAAGCGTGCGGCGAAGGCAGCCGAGAAGGCGGAGAAGAAGACCGCGCGTGCGGAGAAGGTGGCGCAAAACAAGCGCGACCGAGGCTCGCGCTACAAGACGCTCTTTACGGACAACGGCTTTACGTACTATATGGATGCGACGAATACGCGCTGGGTGCCGCGTCCCTACAACAGTTCGGAGTATATGATCGACGCATGGGTGCGTCTCGTGGAGAATACGACGGGGGAGCCGCTTGTGGAGGATGGGAAGATCCGCCCGGCAAAGTATTTCCTTGAGCACTACTACATCAGCCCCCAGCGCCGCGAGATCATGTTCATCTCGCAGCTGGAGGTGACGGGGCGTCCCGAGAATGCGGTGAAGGAGCGCCCCTACGATCCGCGCAACTGGGAGCAGCTCGTTCCCGGCTCGATCGAGGATGCGATCTTTGAGGCGGTGACGAAGCGTATGTCGTCTGCGCCCGGCGCGAAGACGGGCGGCATGAGTGTGCGCGATATGGTGGAGGAGTACGCACGTATTTCGTTCTAGGGAGCTTTCCCTAAATGAACTCGGTAGGTGGAAAGGGAGGGTTCATTCTGTTGGAACAGTACGGCGAACGTGATCTGTGTCAGGTGACGGGGCTGCTGAATATGATGCAGTTCATGCGCCATGCGTCCGCGCATATGCAGGATCCATTGGCGGAGCCGCTGACGTTCATGTATTTTGACATCGAGAATTTCAAGAGTTTTAACCAGCGCTACGGCTTTCAACAGGGAAATCGCCTGCTGCGCTATGTGGCGGATCTCCTGCGCGAGACCTTTGAGGGGAACTTGGTCGCCCGCTTTAACGACGATCACTTTGCGGTGGCGACGCAGAGGAAGAATCCGAACGACTGTATCCAGTTTATCCATGAGCGGATCCGCGTCTATGATCTGGGGCTACCGATGGAGATGAAGGCGGGGATCTATCATCCGCTGCCGGAGGTGACCGATGTCGCTCTCATCATGGATCGCGCGAAGATCGCGTGCAACAGTATCAAGAATACGTACGATCTGACGTGGGCGGAGTTCGATCCCGCGATGGAGGAGGAAATCAATTTCCGCAGCCACATCATCCGCTCGTTCCAAGAGGCGATGATCGAGGGCTGCATCGAGGTCTACTATCAGCCGGAGATCCGCGCGATGACGCGCGAGATCTGTGGGTTCGAGGCGCTGGCACGATGGAGGGATCCGGCGCACGGGATGATCTCGCCGGGGGTGTTCGTGCCCGTTCTCGAGGACGCGCATCTCTCCCCGCAGCTGGATCTCTACATCATCGAGCGGGTCTGTCAGGATGTTGTGCAGGTTCGCCGTGATATTCCGGACTGGGAACTGCTGCGCGTGTCGGTGAATCTCTCGCGTGCGGATTTTCGTCTGATGGATATGGTGCAGGCAGTCGAGGATGTCCGTCTGCGCTATGATATCGCGCGCTCTATGCTGAACATCGAGGTGACGGAGGGGGCGATGAATGAGGACGAAAAGTTCCTCCAAGGTGAGATTGCACGCTTCCGCGCGGCGGGCTACGAGGTCTGGATGGATGATTTCGGCAGCGGATACTCGTCGCTGAACAATGTCAAGGACTATGTCTTTGATGTGCTCAAGATCGATATGAATTTCCTGCGCTCGTTCGAGACGAATCCGAAGTCCGCGATCGTCATCCGCTCCATTGTGAATATGGCGAAGGAACTTGGACTGCATACGCTCGCCGAGGGTGTGGAGACGGAGGAGCAGTTTGCGTTTCTGCGCGAGATCGGCTGCGAGAAGGTGCAGGGCTATCTCTTCAGTCCACCGATGCCCTTCGACAAGGCGGTCGCCTATTGCTACGGGGAGACGGCGCAGGTAAAGGTAGAGCCGTTCCGACTCGGCAGCTACTATCAGGAGATCGGCGCGATCAATGTGCTCTCAAGTGAGGCGCTTGAGCGGCGCGGCTCGCCGGAGATCGGGGATGCGCTCTCGCTCGCGGTGCTCGAAGAGTGTGACGGGGAGATCCGCTATCTCTACCAGAGCAAGATGTTCAAGATGTTCCTGCGCAATATCGAGCTGGATGAGGACAGTGTGCATACGCCGCACTACGAGCGGCGCAAACGGCAGAATGAGCGCATGATTGCGCGTATGATGGTTGAGGCGGACCGCACGGGGCGTGAGGTCTATACGGACTTTATCACGCGCAACTCGTTCAACTCTGTCCGTCTGCGTCTTGTGACACGCGACGTGGATGATACGCGTGCGGTCTTCCTGATGGCGACGGTGAATATCTCGCGGTTCAGCCCGGAGGCGGGCTCGATGCAGGAGGCGCTGAATCAGATTGTGGCGCTCTACGACCGCGTGGATCTTTTCGATCTGGGGTCACGCAAGATCATGCAGCTCTACCGCGATGTCTATGAGGTGAACTATACGCAGGAGTATGGGCATTTTGAGGAGCTGGTCGCGTACTACGCGGAGGAGAAGATCATCCCCGCCGAACAGAAGCTGTTCAAGAAGTTCTACAGCGAGAAGCATCTCCGCGCCATCCTGGAGGATAAGGCGGGGCGCGAGGAGGTCGCGATGCTGTTCTACAAGCAGATGCCGGACGGGGCGCGCGTGCTGCGGCTGCATCATCTCGTGCCGTTCCGTCTCGGGCAGCGCGACTATGTGATCTCGTGCGTGCAGGCGATCAATGAGAAGCTCATCAGTGCGGTGACCATCGCGCTCGCGGAGGAGGACGAGTAGGGGCGCCTTGAACGGCAAGGAAAGCCCTGCGTGAGAATGATAAAGGGGCGCCTTGCACGGGCGCCTCTTTTTTGTTGCATGCGATTTTATGTCCATCACGCCGATACGCTTTTTGCATCGTATGGTTTCTTTTGCTATACTTCCTCTTGATAAAACATCTGTTTGAAGGAGGTATACACAATGAGGGAACGAAATGAGGAAATGCTGCCGCGCCCTGCGCGGTGGGAGCACGCGCCTCTCACAAAGGCGGAGGAGGATGCCGTGATCGCGCGTGCGGTGCGCGGGGAGGCGGGCGCGGTGGCGGAGATGCACGCGCGCTATCGCGGGCTGATCGTCAATGAGTCACGTGCCTCGTATCTCCGGAATGCGGCGCTCGCGGCGGATGCGGAGAGCATTGCCCTGCTCGCGTTCATCGAGGCGCTGCATGACTACGATCCGAAGCACGGCGCACCGTTTGCGGGCTTTGTGAAGGGACGCGTGCATCACGCGCTCTATACGGAGTTTCGCCGCGAGCGGCGGCTCTGGGAGCGGACGTGTCACCCCGAGCAGGATGCGGATGCGCGCGATGCGTGGGAGCGCTGCGGCGGCGCGGACGATGCGGCGGAGCGTGCGGATCTCCGCCTCCTCGTGCGCGGGCTGCTGCGCTCGGCGATGCATCGCCTGACGGAGCGCGAGAAGGAGATCCTCTCGCTGCACTACTTCCGCGATCTGACGCTCAGGCACATCGCCGCGCTCCTCGGTACGTCGGCAAGCGCCGTCAGCAAGAGTAAGGCGAATCTGCTGCGAAAGCTGCGCGAAGGGGCGGGGCTGGAAGGGCTCGCGCCCGCATGAGAAGTGTGCCGAAGGACAGGTTTCCCTTGCAACTCCACTTAAAATATGCTATTCTTGGATAGAACAATGGATTTGTAAAGGAGATGTCCTACATGGCACAGACTAGCATCAGCATTCGCATGGACGCTGAACTCAAGAAGAACTTCGAAAACTTCTGCGGCGCTGTCGGGATGAATATGTCGACGGCGATCAATATGTTCGCGATCGCATGCGTGCGCGAGCAGCGCGTCCCGTTCGAGATCTCGGCGCAGCGTGCACTGCCGGGCGAGCCGCTCGATCTCTTTACCGATACGACGTGGAGCGACGGGGAGAAGTGAGTATGTGAGGGGGCTGTTGTACGAAGCTAAAACTTCGTACAACGCCCCTTCTTTGTGCCCCTTCCACCGCTTGCGCGGTCCCCCTTCCCCGTCAAACGGGGAAGGCTAGAATTATGGCATCTTAGCTTCCCCCGCCAGAGCGGGGGAAGTGGCGAGCGTAGCGAGCCGATAGGGGCGTTCGTGCAACAGCCCCTTCTTTTTTTGCGCTTTTTTCGGGCGTGTGACTTTTGCAACAGAATCGCGAAGCATTCTCATCTATACTAGCCTCATCGATGAAAGTTGTTTTCAATCATATAGATGGGAGCGATCCACATGGCAGAAGAGAAGAAGCACGAACCGGGGCATGAGTTCCTCGCACGTCTGGGCAAGACACGGCTGCGTCCGGGCGGGCGTGAGGCGACGGAGTGGCTGTTGGGGCACGTTGACTTTACGGCGGATACGCGCGTGCTTGAGGTGGCGTGCAATATGGGGACGACGATGATCGCGCTCGCGGAGGCGCACGGCTGCCGCATCACGGGGCTGGACATGAACCCCGCCGCGCTTGAGAAGGCGCGTGCGAACATCGAGAAGCACGGGCTGACGGACGTGATTGATGTGGTGGAGGGGAACGCGATGGCACTGCCCTTCCCCGATGCGTCGTTCGATGTGGTCATCAATGAGGCGATGCTGACGATGCTGCCGCGCGAGAACAAGGCAAAGGCGATTGCCGAGTACTTCCGCGTGCTGAAGCCGGGCGGCGTGCTCCTCACGCACGATGTTGCGCTGCGCGTGGCGGATGAGGCGGAGGCGGCGGAGCTGCGCGCGGGCATCTCGCGCGCGATCAATGTAAATGTCGATCCGCTCCCGCACGCGCTCTGGGAGAAGCTGTTCCATGACGCGGGCTTTGTGACCGAGGTGCAGACGGGCGATATGACGCTGCTCGATCCTGCGGGTTTGGTGCGCGATGAGGGGTTTGACGGGGCGATGAAGATCATCCGCAACGGTCTGCGCACGGAGAACATCGACCGTTTCCGCAAGATGTTCAATTTCTTCTTCGACCACAACAAGGAGTTCTCGTATATCGCGGTCGTGAGCAGAAAGTAACGATGGCTTTGCCTCTTTGGGAGAGCGGGCGAAGGTGTTGTTTGCTTTATGGATGAGGAGGAACGATCATGCGATTGAGAGAGAGACGAGCGCTTGCGGCGGCTGTTGCATTCACACTTTCCGGATGGACGGGGGCTGCCTGTGCCGCCGATGTGCCGGCGGCGGATGTTGCGGCGCAGACGTACAAGACGGATGCAGTCGTCGTGACGGCGTCCGGCTTCGAGGAGGATCCGCGCTATGCGCCCGCAAGCATTACGGTCATCCAGTCGGATGAGATCATGCAGCGCGGCTATACGGATCTCAGGCAGGTGCTCGATACGATTGAGGGCGTTGATACGTTTGGTGCGACGGGGCGCTTTGACACGCCTGCGGTCTCGATTCGCGGCATGAGCGATGCCCACACGCTCATCCTCGTGGACGGCGTGGCGCAGTCGGGGCCGGGGATTGCGGGCGGTATGATGCGCAGCTTCAACCAGCTCGCGAATACGAGTCTCCCTGCGCCGAGTCAGATCGAGCGCATCGAGGTGGTGCGCGGTCCGATGTCGACGCTCTACGGTTCGGATGCGATGGGCGGCGTCATCAATATCATCACGAAGAAGGTGACGGACGAGTTCCACGGGTCGGTTTCGGTGGGCAGTCTCTTTGAGACGACAGAGAATAAGTCGAATACGATGAAGTATTCGTTCAATGTTGCAGGTCCCATCACGAAGGAGAAGGTCGGTCTGCAACTGCGCGGCAGCTACTTAAAGCGTGGCGCGTCGGCGTTCGGCATCGACAAGGAGAAGCGCGACTACGACAACTGGAATCTCGGGACGCGTCTGACCTATACGCCCGCTGCGGGGCAGAGCTACTATCTCGACATCGACCGTGGACAGAATATGCGTGATGGTGATTTTGCACAGCGTGGGCAGATGCCGGCACCCATTCCGAATGCGTTCGTACGAACGAATCTCCTCGGCGATCTGTCACAGCGCTTTGACCGCACGAAGATTGTGCTCGGTGCAGAGAACAAGGTCGGAAGGGATGGGACATGGACGAATACGCTGTCCTTCCTGCGCAACGAGATGCACTTCGATGCGAATCTGGCAGGCACGGCAAATCCCTCCCCGATCCCGCACATCTTTATTCCGATCAAATCAACGATCCGCAACCGTGTCAAAAATGATTTCGTTACCTACGATACGAAGTATGTCGCGGATCTCAGCGATGCACATACATTGACCGTGGGCGGACGCTGGCAGCGGGAGAGCGTGGACTATCATCTGATGCGCCGACTACAGCCGACCTCTCTTTCGATGCTGCCGCCCCCGATGCAGATGATGTTCCGCAATCTGATGCAACGGCGCAGCTCGAACGACAACGGCAGCCTCTCGCGCACGAGTTGGGCGCTCTACGGTGAGGATACGTGGGCGCTCTCGAAGAAGCTGGTCTTCACCTACGGGCTGCGCTACGAACATCCCGAGGACTACGACGACAATCTCAGCCCGCGCGGCTATCTGATCTACATGCCGGACCGTCATTTCACGGTGAAGGGCGGCATCGCGACGGGCTACAAGGCGCCGACGATGCTCCAGTCTGCGCCCGTCGATGTCCATCTCAATATCACGGGCGAGGTCTATCGTGGGAATACGGGGCTGACACCGGAGAAATCGACGACGCAGGAACTTGGGCTTTACTATCGGAGTGACCACGGAACGGATGCACATCTGACGTTCTTCCACACGGATTTTAAGAACAAGATCGATCTCAGCGACGCTGTGAATGTCGCAGGCGTCGGCGCCGTGCGTACCTATGAGAATGTCGGCAGGGCGCGCATTCACGGCGTGGAGCTCGGGACGAAGTTCACGCTCGCTCCGAAACTCTCGGCGGGGCTGAACTGGACGTTCCTCACGAGCCGGATCAAGAGTGGAAAGAATGTGGGACAGCCGCTGCGCTCGACGCCGAAGCAGGCGGTCAATCTGCGGCTCGACTGGACGCCGGCGGAGGCGACCGATGTCTGGATGACGGCGCAGTACCGCAGTGGGATGTACCGCTCAAAGCAGGCGGCGGGGCTCGCCTCGACGTATCGCCCGTTCACGGTTGTCAATATGGGCGTGACACATAAGCTGCGCGATGGACTCAGTGTGCAGTTCGCCGTGAACAATCTGCTGAATCGCAATTTCGATCGCACGACGGCGGTCGGCTCTGCGAACTACAACGTCTACTATGACGATCTCGATGCCGACGGCATCGCGGGCGGCTCCTATATGGCGCGTCGCAGCTACTGGCTCGGGCTGACGTATGAGTTTTGAAAAGAAGAAGCAACAAATGGTTTCAAACGTATAAATATCAGGAAGAATAAGGAAGACCGTGCACGCCGTTCCGCGCATGGCGCTCCGCAATCCATGCCTTGAGGCGTGCGGGATCGCTGTTCAGCACAAGCTCTGCGGGGAAGTTGATCTCATCGAGGATGGCGTGCGTATGACAGTGTTCGCCCACGTCGATGTCGATGTGGGCGTCGCTGCCGATGATAATGTGTGCACCGTGGCGGCGGCATGCGGCGAGGAGATCCCGTGCGAGGAGCTCCGAGCCCTTGCGGGGGCCATTCGGGTTATGTGAGGAATTGTTCGCCTCGATGAGGACATGATGCTCGGCGGCGGCGCGTGCGAGGGCATCGAAGTCAATCGGATAGCCGGGGTTGTCGGGGTGACCGATGATGACGACGTAGGGATTCGCCATTGCACCGATGAGGGCACGTGTGTTTTCCTCCTGCGTGCCGGGAGTGATGACGAGATCGTGCAGGCTCGCGATGGCGTAGTGCATCTTTTGGAGAATGCGCTCGGGCAGGTCGACGCTGCCCTCGTAGTCCATGACGTTCAGCTCCGCGCCCATGATGATGTCGATGCCGTAGGCAGCAGGACGGATGACCTTGAAGTTGCAGAAGTACATTTCGTGGAAGGTGCCGGGCAGGGCAGGTGCGTGATCGGAGATGCCGAGGAGTGCGAGCCCCTTTGCCTTTGCCGCAGTCGCCATCTCGTGGATGGTGCTGTAGGCGTGCATGCTGGCGATGCTGTGCGTGTGGATGTCGATGATGTCGGTCATGGGGAAGCCTCTTTCTAAGGAATTGTCTTGATAAACGCGGTATGGTCTGCTATAATAGAAACAGAAAGAACGCCTCGGTCGGTGCCTTTCCAGGATCAAGTGTTATATTCTACAGAGAATAACCGCTCAACCGGTCAAAGCAGGGCGGTTATTTCTTTTTGGTTATCGCAAGCACGTAGCCTGTTGCCACGATGAGTAGTACGATCGCGCCAATTTCGCTCATAGCTGCTCACCCCCTTTCGGGGGAAAGACACCGCCGTTGTCCGAGGACGTTCCGTCTCTATTATAGACATAACCGACGAAAAAAAGCAATATGTTCTCATAAGAACGCCCCGCAGCACAGGCTGCGGGGCGTTCTGTATCCTTTTAGAGTTTGAACTTGTTCGTGGTGTTCTGTAGGTCGGTCGCGAGCATGGCGAGCGACTGGGAGGCGGAGGCGATCTCTTCGCTCGATGCGGACTGTGACTGGGACGAGGAGGAGATGTTCTGCATGTGATCGGCAGTCTTCTCCGTGATCTCATTGACCATGGTCGCGGACTGAACGATCAGCTCCGTTCCCTTTGTGACGGTCTGCATGGAGCTGTTGATGTCTGCTATCTGCTCCTTGATCTCCTCGACCATGTGCATGATGCTCTCGAACTGCGTGCCGACCTCGTGAATGGCAGTCGCGCCCTCCTGCACCTCGGTGGTGCCGTTCTGCATGGCGGTGACTGCCTGTGCCGTGTCGTGCTGAACGCTCGCGATGCGCTCCTTGATTTGGTCGGCTGCCTCGCGGCACTGCTCGGCAAGCTTTCGGACCTCCTCGGCGACGACGGCGAAGCCGCGTCCCGTCTCCCCCGCACGCGCTGCCTCAATGGCGGCGTTGAGGGCGAGGAGGTTGGTCTGGTCGGCGATGGCGGAGATGGTCTCGACGATCTCGCCGATTTGCTTGGAGCTTTCGCCTAGTTTCTGGACGACCTCGGCGGAGCGCAGTACGCTTTGCTCGATGCCCGTCATCTTCTGCATGGCTTCGTTCATGAGGCTTTCGCCCTTCGCAGCGGCATCTGCCGTGCGGACGGAGCCGTCGGCAACACGTCCCGCCTTGTCTGTGACGCTCTCGATGTCGCCGGAGACGATGCCGATGTTTTTCTTTGCGCCTGCAAGGCTCTCAAGCTGTTTTTCCGTTCCGTCGGCGACGTTTGCAACGGTGCCCGCAATCTCGGTGGCGGACTCTGCCATCTGATGCGCGCCCGCCGTCAGCTGCTCGGAGGCGGCGGCGAGCTGCTCCGCCGTGCCCGCAACCTGACGGATGACATCGCGGATGCTCTTCATCATGGTGTTGAAGTTCGCTGCGAGCTGTCCAAGCTCATCCTGCGATGTGACGGGGAGGTCAGAGAGGTTCAGCTCGCCCTTTGCCAGCGCACCGACATGGTGCATGAGTCGTTCGGTCGCTCCCGTGATGGCTACGGCGAAGCGCAGGAGGGCGATGATGATGCCTGCAACGAGCAGGATGCCGAGAACGGTCAGCACCCCGTACGTCACCTTCAGCCCTACGAGCTGTGCGAATGCGACGCTCTCAGGCACTGCAATGGCAATGATCCAACCGGTGGAGGGAACGGTCGAGTACGCGATGATCTGCTGCTGACCGTCTTTCTCCATGGCAAAGTAACCGTTTTTGTTTTTCAGCATTTCGGGGAAACGCTCTTTTAGGACAGGATTCTCATCGGTTTTGTGCATCGCCAGTCCCTCGGTGGAGGCGATGATAAGACCGCTCGGGTCGACGATGATCCCCGCGCCCTCACCGTGATATTTCAGCTCTTTGACGCGTGCGTCGAGGATGTCGAGTGTGAGGTCGGAGCAGACCGCGCCCCTGAATGTACCGTTCTTCCCATAGTAGGGAACAGCGACGGAGATAACCATCTTCTTGGATATAGCGTCCTGATAGACCTCAGTGAAGATCGGCTTGCCCGCTGCCTTGGCGTCTTTATACCAGTTGCGCCCGCGCGGGTCGATCGCGGAGATGTCACCGTCGTTCCAGCTGATGAAGCGGCCGTCCTCGGCACCGTAGGCGAGGTCGAGGACATCCTTGTCATCCGCGGCGAGACTCATCATCTGGCGATCCATCATGACGGGGCTGCCGTCATATGCCTCAAGCAGATTCGCAGCGCTCACCGCCTGCTGCTCTTTCTGAACGAGCCATGTGTTGAGATCCTTTGCCTCGATGTTGAGGAGTGCGTTGATCTCCCCGGAGGTGCTCTCTGTGAGGGCGTCCTGCGCCTTGTAGTAGCCGATTCCGCAGATCGTCACGACAAGCAGCGCCATGAGTGTCCCCATCAGGAGCAGTTTCTGTTTAATACCCAAAATCCTCTCTCCCTTTCATAAATTCTATAGATATTTTCAATTCTATACTGTTTTCAGGAAGGAATCAAGATATTTTATCGTTATGTATCAAAAATCTCATCGGAGGAACCTCCCCGTATACAGCAAAGATTTTGAACAAAGGATGATTGCGTACAGCGAAAAGATGTGATAGGATAGGTCGGTATTTGCAAAGGAGTCGCGGAGAGTCTTGTACCTCCGACGGCGAAAACTCTATAGGAGGTTCATCATGCAGGATGAAAAGAAGGCGGCGGACGCCATCGCCCGTGAGGCGAGGCGTACCGCTGCGGCAGGTGTTCTCTTTGCCGTGCTCTGGACGGCGCTCGGCTTCGGTCTCGCCGAGGTCGATGTGACGGTCGCGGGCTTCCCGCTCTGGGCAGTCACGTCGACGGTGGGCGTACTGATCGTGGGTGCGGTGCTCGCCGTGTACCTTGCGTGCACGGCAGAGGACGTTCCTCTCGATGATCGGCACGGAGAGGGGGCGGCGCGATGAGCGGCAATCTCATGGTGCTCCTGCCGCTCCTCGCCTTTATGGCGGCAATGCTCGCACTCGGGATCTATGTGCGGCGGCAGAGTCACGCGGGCGGATTCCTCGCGGGCTATTTCGTCGGCGGGCAGACGCTCGGCGCATTTGTGCTCGCGATGACAATGGTCGCCACCTACAGCTCCGTCAGTTCGTTCGTCGGCGGTCCCGGGATGGCGTACGAGATTGGCTTCGGCTGGATCTACATGGCGGTCATCCAGACGATGACGATCTTCCTCGTGCTCGGCATCTTCGGCAAGAGGGTCGCGCGGCTCGCACGCCGCATCCACGCCGTCACGATCGTCGACATCATCCGTCACCGTTATCAATCGGATGCGCTCGCAGCGCTCGCGGCGTTTGTGATTGTACTCTTCTTTGCTGCGTCGATGGTCGCACAGTTTGTCGGCGGGGCGCAGCTCTTCGCCGCCGTCACGGGCTACAGCTATGAGCTGGGGCTGGTGCTCTTTGGAATCGTGGTTGTTGTCTATACGTCGATCGGCGGATTCCGTGCCGTTGCACTGACGGATACCTGCTGCGCGATTGTGATGATGCTCGGCATTGTCCTGCTCTTCTACTATGTGCTCGAGGCGGGCGGCGGCCTTCCGGCGATTCTCGCGAATCTGCGCGCTGCACATCCAGAGATGCTGATGCCGACGGCGGCGGGACGGATGCCCGTCTCGCTCTACATCTCACAGTGGCTGCTCGTGGGTGCGCTCACGATCGCGCTGCCGCAGTCCGTTGTGCGTGGCATCAGCTACCGGAGCAGCCGCGATATGCACCGCGCCATGATCATCGGGACGGTCGTCATTGCCTTTATGAACATCGCCGTGAACCTCGTCGGCGTGCTCGGGCGCGGTGTGCTCGGCGTCGATGCAAAGGCGCTCGGCGGGGTGGATGCGGTCATTCCTCAGCTGATGGCACGCGTCATGCCGCCCGAACTCTTGGGTCTCGCGATCATCGGACCGCTCGCGGCGTCGATCTCGACGATCTCCGGCGTCCTCATCGTCGCCTCGTCGGCGGTGGTCAAGGATGTCTATCTCCATCATCAGCAGAAGCGCGGCAGGTTCGTCGAGGAAAAAACACTGCGCCGTCTCTCGATGGGCGTGACCGCCACGCTGGGGATCATCGTATTCGTGCTCGCCGTCGCGCCGCCGTCCCTCATCTGGCTCATCAATATGTTCGCGTTCGGGGGGCTCGAGACGGCGTTCTTCTGGGTGCTTGTCTTCGGACTCTTTACGACGTGGGCGCGGCGCACGGGCGCACTCGCTGCAATGGGCGGCGGCACCGTCATCTACTGCGCGGCGATGGTAGCGGGATTTAAGCCCCTCGGGCTGCATCCGATCGCCGTCGGGATCACTGTTTCGCTTTTGTGCTTCCTCGCGGGGTGCTGGTGGGAGCGGCGCAGAGAGGCTTGACAAGATTTTTCGCTGCGGGTATAATAAAGACACAAAAGGGTGACTGACGAGTGGGTACGTCGGTCTCTCCCTAGAATTGAAATATTCTTGAAGAAGGAGCCGACGTGAACCGCGGACGGTTCTTTTTTCTGCCTACAATTGAAGCAGATTGAAAATGATGCTGGTTAGGAGTGTCAACACTGCAACCAGAAGCGACAGCTTTTCATAAAGTGTCACATGCATCACCTCCCATGAGGGAGGCCGAACCTCATCAGTCACCTGTTGTTAGTATAGCACAAAGCTTCGAAAGACGGAAGAGACGCACGGTCTTTTTCGTCTTTTTGTTTGCCTATGACTCTTCAACAACGAGCGGCACAAAGTATGCCTCCGTTCCTGCAATCGCGGTGGGGGAGAAGCGTGCGCCGACGGCGGAGGGCTGATCGAAGAGCATAAAGCACGAGAGCGTCAGGCAGCCGTCGATCGTTCCGGAGTCAACCGTGTGGGAAAAGCGCGGCGGACGGATGAAGTCCTGATACATTGCCGCGCGGCTTTCGCGACAGATAATCTCATCGACGTTGTCAGGCTGCTTCTCATGCACCGTGGATGCGCGCCCGTCCCGCTTTTCGACAAGACGCACGTTTCTTCCCTCGCGCCCCCAGATCTCCTTGTGGATATATGTACCGTCCGTGAGCGCCGCGAAATCATCCTCGAAATAGGACGGCACGAGGTAACGCTCCACGAGAGTACACTCCTCGGAGGTCAGGAACTGCTCTGTCCGCGCAAGCGCATAGACGAGCGCCATAAAGGATTTGTTCTGCAGGAGGATCGCCTCGGGCGGATTCATGAGCGTAAATTTCCCTTCCTTGTATAAATCCAGAAACATCGCCCCGAGTGGTTCCCCCTCCGGGGTACGCTCGTCAATCAATATCTCCATCGGGTGTAGACGATAGAGTGCAGTCGCATATTCCTCGTCGGCGAGAAGAATGCCGTTTGCATCAATCTCCATCTCATAGAACGAGAGGAAGCGGAGGTCGCTATGCTGCGGTACGCCTTCCCGCATCCGATTCATGAGGAAGCGCGTATTCGCGAGATCCTCGGGATAGTCGTCAAAGCATGCAAAGACAAAGGGACGATGGCGGAGCGTTCGCCGGTTCAGATCGGCGACGGGGGCGGCGAGGCGATTGTGAATCTGTGCGAGAAAGTCCCGCAGCTGTTCCCCTGCACCCGCGTTCGGGTCACGGTAGCCGTGATACGCTGCCGCGATGCCGTTTGCATAGAAGGACTCCACGATAAAACAGGGCGTATCCGCATTGATCTCGACCATGCGGATATGCCCTGTTTCATCGAGTACGAAGTCAAAGCGCGAGAGCCACGTCGGAAGCCCAAATGCATTCGGAATGCGCAGGTAGGGGAGCAGCTCGCGCGGCAGATCCATCGCGCGCGCAAAGTTGTCGGATGCATTTTGGAGCACCGTTGCTGCCTTGCAGAAGATGCGAAACAGCCCTGCCGAGGCTGCGCGCAGTTCATCGTAGAACTCCTGCGGAAATGCCTGCACGGTATGCGTTGGATAGCGGTCGGCATAGTCGCCGTACTGAATGTAGGTGAAGATGGCGGGATCGAGTGCATCGATGTAGGTATCTGTGTGTACGCGTTCCATAGTCACGAGACTCCCGATGAACGGATGCCCGCCTGACCAAAGCCGGTCCTCCGGCTGACCTCGGAGGACTGGGAGCTCTTTCTGTCGTTGTAGCTGCGTCCCGCAAAGGCGTGACCTGCTCCGTGTGAATGCGTGCCCGTGCCGGAGACGACGTGCTTTTCGGGCAGCGGGGCGAGTGGGGCATTCGCGCGGTAGGTCATGCGTGCAAGATCCATTGTGCCGCCCGCGTAGGAAAAGCCGTGGAATGCGAAGTAGTTCGGCGCGATCGGGGCGAGGAGGCTCGCCGTACCGAACAGCCAGACAAGGTCGCCTGCGCCGTCATGGCGAAAGGTGACGGCGGTCGCATCGTCATAGAGTGCGGTCTCCGTGCCGTCGCCGTTGTTCAGCAGAGTATAGCGGCGGTCATAGGCATCCGCGAGCCGCGCCTCGCCCGCGTTCCACTCGGGATGAACAACGTCGGCAATGGAAAATGCAATATCATGACGATAGACATACGCTGCACCGAGCGCCCCGACCGAGGCAAAGGCAGCAGCGAGGATGGCGGCCTTGCGCCCCATGTTTTCCATGCAGAACCTCCTCTATGCAGCTTCTCCTGTAATCGCTCAAAGCGCCCCCACCACCGCTTGCGCGGTCCCCCCGTAGAGGGAGGCTTTTTCGTGAGCACGCTCCTCAGTGCACCGCGCCGCTGATGACCAGTGACAGCCCCACGAAGATGCCGAACACAAAGATGCCCGCCGCTGTGTTGCCGCGCTTGATTTCGGCGGCGAGTGCGTATTTGCGGTGCCATGCGTTGATGACGAAGAAGCCGATGATGAAGAAGAGGATGCCGACGGCGGCGTAGACGGCACTTGCGATGACGCCCTGCACAAAGTCCGTTGTCAGCGCATCATAGGCGGGCGATAGAATGACGGCGCGCAGGATCTCGCCAATCCCGATGAACGAGCCCGCCGAGAGCCACGCGACCGCGCGGTTGCCGCGTCGAATCTCCTCGGCGAAGTCGCCGGGGATGAAGAAGTCGATGACGATGTTGGACACGATCATGAGCAGGATGCCGAACGCGGCGTAGAATGCCGTGAGCATGAGTACGGATGGATCAATCATGTGTGTTCTCCTTTATGCGGCCGTGTTTCGCGTGCGATACTCCTCAAAGAAAAAATGTCGGCAAAGCACCTCTTGTTACGGTGTTTCTGTTATCACCTCCGCCCGTCCGCGTGTATCGCCCGTGCGAACGAGCACAGCGTAGCGGAAGAGGGTATGACTGCGCTGAAGCCGGTCGGCGGCAGGTGCGCGGTCGGGGCTTGCCTGCGTCACGACAATGTGCGCCGTGCCGTCCGCCGCGCTCGTAATGCGTGCGGTCTCCGTCTGCGTGCGAATC
>ERZ773014.255-NODE-255-length-36658-cov-23.861897_pt1 | contig 36658 bp, 35 predicted proteins | sample MGYA00580841_ERZ773014 | MGnify/ENA primary metagenome ERZ773014 (study PRJEB29015, sample SAMEA2737989) | human oral metagenome | biome: human oral; feature: human-associated habitat; material: dental | place: China | collected 2067 ... | reverse complement strand
CGGAGCGTTCCATTCCGCGCGTCGGTGTTGCACCGGAACTTGCGCGTCGGATGGCGGCGCAGTATTATACATTGGAACGGCTCTCGGCAGAGGGCGTACTGGAGATTGTCCGCGCATCCCGTGCGGTGCAGTCGTGAGCGGCAGGAGGCACAGAGAGCGCATGGAACTGACCAAACTGACAACGGGAGACGTAGCCTACCGCTATGACAAGAGCATCGCGCTGTTCTTTTCCGGTCCGCGCAAGGTGCTCAGCACCTCGCTGTATAACGGCGGGTATCATGAGGACTTTACGGCGGTGTTCAACCGCGACATGACGCAGGGAGCGGGCATGCCCTGCGAGACGTTTGCGGACACCTATGTGGAGAGCATGCGTATCGTCGCGCAGAGGATCGGGCTGGATCCTGACCGCACGACGGGGATGGGGACTGCCGCACAGATGGAGAATGTCTCCGTGCAGTCGCGCAGCTACAAGGAACTCACGGTGACTGCCCTTGTGACGGGGGGCGTGGAGACGAACGGCGGACGCGTTGGCGACCCGGCATCTTATTACAAGACGGTACCGAAGAAATGTGGGACGATCAACATCATTCTCGTGATCGATGCCGATCTGCCGCCGGGGATTCTCGCGCGCGCCCTTGTTACGTGTACGGAGGCAAAGACGGCGGCACTGCAGGAACTCATGGCGGAGAGCCGATACTCCTGCGGGCTTGCCACGGGCTCGGGCACCGATCAGACCATCGTCGTTGCCAATACGGAGTCGCCGCTCTATTTTGAGGGGGCGGGCAAACACTCCAAGCTCGGCGAGTTGATCGGTCAGGCGGTCATCGCTGCCGTCAAGGAGACGCTGGAAAAGCAGTCGGGGCTGACGCCCGAACATCAGCATAACCTCCTGCGCCGTCTGCGCCGTTTCGGGATTACAGGCGACACGCTCTGGCGTGACTATGAGCGGCGGATGCAGGACGTGCACCTGATCAAGCCGCGTTTCCTGCACATTCTCCATGAGATCGGAGCATGTTCGGGGGTTTTTGCGCTCGGCGTGAGCTATATCCACCTCTATGACGAGTTCCTGTGGGGGCTGCTCACGGAGGAGGAGACGCACGCGGCAGGAGCGTATTTTCTCACGGAGATGGCACGCTGCGCCGATGTTCCGCTGCCTGCGGAGCGGCAGGCGGGGGAGGACTATATGCAGGCAATGGCAGTATTTCTGGTGGACGCGGTCTGTGCAAGGGCAGAGAAATTGCCGGCAGGAGGGACGATATGAGGATAGCAGTCTATACGAACATCCTGCGTGTTCGCGTGCTCGCGCGCCGATGCGCCGCCGATATGGCGGAACCCGAGGTGTGCGTATGCTCTGTCAGCGGCATGGATGATTGGAATGCGGTACGCGCGGATGCGGATCTTCATCTCTTCCTCTGGATGGGTACGGGTCTCGACAATGAATTCCTGAAGAAGGCATCGCGCTTCTTACAGAAGCATCGTATTCCGCATCTGATTGTCGTGGACAATGCAGAATATGATAAGGTGACGTACGGCTTTTCGGAGGAGCAGATCCGGACGGCGTGGGCATATTTTCGCTATGACGGCGAGGAGAATATGCGCAATCTTTTTCTCTGGCTCGGCAGGGAGTTCGGGGGGCTTTCCTGCACAGCAGAGCCGCCCGCGCCGCTTGCGTGGAACGGTGTCTACCATCCAAACTGGGCGGGGGATCCCGAGGACATTGCGGGCTATCTCGCGTCCCACTATACGGAGGGGCGTCCGACGGTCGGCGTGATTTTCTACCGCTCGGAATGGATTACGGGAGACTTTACCTATCATGCGGCACTCGTCCGTGCAATCGAGGCGGAGGGGATGAATGCGGTCGCCGTGTTCTCGAATTCCTACCGCGATGCGCGCGTGGAGTCGCCGACGCTGATGGCGGCGATCGAGAAATATTTTTGCAGGGATGGGCATCCCTTTGTCGATGTCATCATCAGCACGATGAAGTTCTCCATCAAGGCGGGCGGAACGCGCATCGAGGATCTCTATGCGCTCGGGGTTCCCGTCCTCGAGGCGTACACGGTGCTCGCTCCGAAGGAGGAGTGGGAGAAATCTCCGGCGGGGCTTGACCCCATGGAAGTTTCGATGAGTGTCGCCATGCCGGAGTTTGACGGTGTGATCCATGCCGTACCGATTGCAGCGAAGGTGCGCGACGAGAGCGGAGAGATCAGCTATGCGGCGCTCGATGAGCGCATGGAGCGGATCGCACGCAAGGCGCGGAAATGGGCGGCACTGCGGCATAAGCCGAATGCGGAGAAGAAGATTGCCGTTGTCTTTCACAACTATCCGCCGACGAATTCAAACATCGGCAGTGCGGCGGGACTGGATTCCCCCGAGAGCGTACTCCGTCTGCTGACGGCGATGCGCGCAGCCGGCTATGTCATAGATGAGATTCCTGAGAGCAGCAAGGCGTTTATGAAGCTGCTGACGGATCACGCGACGAATGACCGCCGCTTCATGAGCGTGGAACAGGCAAAGGCTGCCGACGGGCAGCTGACGGCGGCGCAGTACGGGGCATTCTTCAAGGAACTGCCTGAGAAGGTGCGTGTGCAGCTTGTGCGGGACTGGGGGGAGGCTCCGGGGGACGTATTCAATTACGACGGTGCGCTCCTCATTCCGGGCACGCTGAATGGAAATATCTTTATCACGGTGCAGCCGCCGCGCGGCTTCGGCGAGGATCCCGGCAAGCTCCTGCACTCGCCCGATGCTGCGCCGACACATCACTACATTGGTTACTATCATTGGCTGCGCGACATCTGGAAGGCGGACGCGGTGATTCACGTCGGGACGCATGGCTCGCTTGAGTGGCTGCCCGGCAAGGGGACGGGGCTCTCGAATGCCTGCTACCCCGATGTGTCGCTCGGCGATCTGCCGGACATCTATCCCTACTGGATCACGATTGTCGGGGAGGGGTTGCAGGCAAAGCGGCGCGGTGCGGCATGCCTGATTAGTCATCTCTCGCCACCGATGGAGATGGCGGGCGAATTTGAGGAGCTGGCAGAGCTTGAGCAGGCGCTCGATGAATACGTTCATTTTCGTGCGTCACAGCCGGACAATATAGAGGCTGCGCAGATGCTTGTCCGAGAGAAGGCTGCTGCCTGTCACTTCGAGGATGAGATCGAAGAGGACGCGAACTTCGATGACTATGCTGCATCGCTTCACAACTATGTGACGGACATCAAGAATATGCAGATCCGCACGGGGCTGCATATCCTCGGGCGCATGCCCGAGGGGGAGCAGCTCATCGACTTTTTGTGCGCGCTCGTTCGCATGGAGCACGGCGGGGAGAAGTCACTTATCCGTCTTATTGCAGAGCAGGCGGGCTATGACTATGAGGATCTGCTCACGCACAGCGAGCGTATGACATCGGACGGCATGACCTACGGCAGAAAGCTGGATGCGGTCGAGACGGAGATGCGTGCGCTGATCTCCTTCCTCGGCGCACATGACTATGCGCCGGAGGCGGTCGAGCGGGCGATGAGGCTCCCTGTTATTGCCGCATCCTCTGCCGAGGAGCGTGCCGCATTTGCCCATGCACTGCACGAGATTGTGACGGACATAGTGCCGCGTCTGCGCCGGACGGAGGGAGAGATCACGGAAACGCTGCGGGCACTCACTGGCAGATATATCGAACCGAGCCCTGCGGGGGCACCGACGACAAATGGCGTCGATGTACTGCCGACGGGGCGGAATTTCTACGGGCTCGATCCGCGCTGCATGCCGACGCCCGCAGCATGGGAGTACGGAAAACAGCTGGGCGACGCACTCATCGAGCAGTACATCAGCGATGAGGGGCGCTATCCCGAGGCGGTTGGCATTGTCTTCTGGGCGGGTTCGAATATGCGCAGCCACGGGCAGTGCATCGCAGAGCTCTTCTATCTCATGGGCGTTCGTCCCGTATGGCGGCGTCCGTCACAGCGTGTCTGTGCACTCGATGTCATCCCGATAGCGGAGCTGCGGCGACCGCGCATCGATGTGACGGCGCGCATCAGCGGCCTGTTCCGCGATGCCGTCCCAAACGCCGTACACTGGGTGGACGAGGCGGTGCGTATGGTGCGCGATCTCGACGAGAGCGATGAGGAGAACTATGTGCGCAAGCATGTCCTTGCCGATACTGCATGGCTTGAGGAGCAGGGCGAGGCACGGGAGAGTGCGTGGGAGCGCGCCTCCGTCCGTATCTTCGGCGATCCGCCGGGCGTCTATGGTGCTGGTGTTGCTGCTCTGCTTGAGTCAAAGGCGTGGGAGACATTGGATGATCTTGCCGCCGTTTATACGCGCTTTTCGGGGACGGCATACGGCGGCGATGGAATGGCGCGCGGCTATGATCCGGAGGTTTTTCAGCGGCGCATGGCGGGGCTCGACGTTACCGTCAAGAATGAGGATACGCGCGAGACGCATATGTTCAGTTCCGATGACTACAACGCCTACCATGGCGGCATGATTGCGACCGTGCGGGCACTGACGGGCAAGGCACCGCGCTCCTACACGGGCGATTCGAGCGATCGGCAGCGCATTGTTCTGCGCAGCGTCGCGGAGGAGGCGGCACGCCTCTTCCGCGGGGAGGCGATGAATCCGAAGTTTATCGAGGGCATGAAGAAACATGGCTATAAAGGCGCATCCGATCTCGCGAACTATCTCGCGCACAGCTACCAGTGGGATGCGACGAGCGCCGTGATGAAGGACTGGATGTACGAGGGCTACGCACGTAAATATGTGCTTGACGCAGGTATGCAGGAGTGGATGCAGGATGTCAACCCGTGGGCGCTTCACCGCATGGCGGAGACGCTGCTCGAGGCACAGCAGCGCGGCCTCTGGAACGCAGATGCCGAAACTCTTGCGGAACTGCAGAGCCTCTATCTCTCCATCGAGGGCGATCTTGAGGAACGAGCGGAGGGCGTACGATGAGAAGGCATATGCGTGCACTCGCTGCGCTCACGGTGATTTTTGCCGCGCTGTTGATCGGCGGTTGCATAAACTCCTCGGAGCAACAGGCGGGTGGCTATCAGGTGACCGATGTGGAGGGGACGGTCGTTGAGTTCACGCACAAGCCGCAGCGCATCCTGACGGTCAGCGCGGGGACGGACGAGCTGATGCTCGGCCTTGTGGAGCCGGAGCGCATGGCAGCGATCAATGAATCGCTCGCCGATCGGGAACATACGAATATCCCGTGGGTGTGCGATCGGATTCCAACGGTCATCCCCCGCAGTCCGTCCGTCGAACAGATCGCTGCGCTGCGCCCCGATCTCGTCGTCGTGACACCGTGGATGTCGCGCGAGAACATCGATGCCATCCGCGAGCTGAATGTACCCGTTCTCGTCTGTAAATCTGCTGCGACCATGGAGGATATTCACGATAATATCCGACTCTATGCGGCGGCTGTCGGCGAAGTGGAGCGCGGGGAGAAACTTATCGGCATGATGGAGGAAAAGCTCGCAGAGATTCGCGCCAAGGTGGAAAGGGTTCCCGAGGAGAAGAAGCATAAGAGCATTGCACTCATCTCTATCATGGTGAACTACGGGGGTGCCGGCTGCACCTTTGACGAGCTCTGCCGCTATACGGATTCGATCAACGCGAAGGCGGCGGCAGGAAACCGCATGGGGCAGGAGATGACGAAGGAGCAGCTCGTCGCGGCGAATCCGGACTATCTCTTTTTCCCGAGCTATGAAGACGGCGCGACGAATGAGGAGAACTACGGACGTCAGTATCTGGAGGATCCCTCACTTGCGCAGATGACCGCCGTGCGGGAGCGGCAGATCGGTCATCCGTGGGCGCGCTATGTCTACAATCTCTCGCAGGACATTGTGTATGGTATTCAGGAGACGGCGTGGATTCTCTACGGTGACGAGTTCAAACAGTCGCGGCATGAGTTCCTCACCGCCGTGGAATAAGGTGATCCTATGAAAAAAATTGCGTTCTACGGCAAGGGCGGCATCGGCAAGTCCACAACAGCCGCAAACGTATCTGCCGCGTTCTCGCGCATGGGGCGGCGCGTCTGCCAGATCGGCTGCGATCCGAAGAATGACTCGACCCGTCTCTTGCTCGGACGTATTGCACCCTCCACGATCCTCGATCTGGAGCGGGAGAAAAAGGGAACGGCGCTGACGCTCACAGACATCATACATGAGGGCTGGAACGGCATTCGCTGCATTGAGGCCGGCGGACCGGATCCCGGTGTTGGCTGTGCGGGGCGTGGGATTATCGTTGCACTTGAGCGCCTTAAGGAACTTCATGCCTTTGACGATCTGGATGTCGTGCTCTATGATGTCCTCGGCGATGTGGTCTGCGGCGGCTTTGCCGTGCCGATCCGCGAGGGCTATGCCGAGGAGATCTACATCGTCTCCTCAGGTGAGCTCATGTCGCTCTATGCGGCAAACAACATTGCAAAGGGGGTGCGTCGCTTTGCCGCGCGCGGCGCGGTAAAGCTCGGCGGCATCATCGGCAACGGGCGTGATGTGCTGAACGAGCGCGAACTTCTCGCGGCGTTTGCCGCACGGCTCGGCACGCAGCTAATCGCCTACATTCCACGCTCCCGTGCCGTGCACGAGGCGGAGATTCACCGGCAGACGCTCATCGCCTATGCGCCGGAGTCGGAACAGGCGCAGCACTATACGGCACTCGCGCAGGAGATCGATACGAATGAGATGCTGACCATACCGACACCGATGGAGTTCGAGGAACTTGAGGATCTGGTGGAGAGCTATGGGGATTGAGGTCAAACGCGTCGGTGTGCGCCGTACAAACTGCAGCTGCAGTATGCCGGGCGTCTGGCGTGCGCTCTCCTTTGTGCGCGGTGCCCTTGTCGTCTTCCACAGCCCGCGTCCATGCGCACACATTGCGCACGGGATGGATGTGAGCAGTTTCCATCGGTTGACGGCGGCGGGAACGTCGGTACGTCTCTCTCCCGTTCCTCTCCTGACGAGCGGGCTCGGGGAGAGCGAGGCGGTCTTTGGCGGGGAGGAGCGCCTGCGGGAGTGCGTTCGCTTTGCCGCACAGAAATATCATCCGCAGGCGGTATTCATTGCAAACTCCTGTGTCAGCGGCGTGATTGGTGACGATACGAAGGCGATTGCGGCGGAGATGGAGGAGGAACTGGGGCTGCCTGTCACGGCGGTATCGGCGCACGGTTTTCTCGACGGTGAATACTATGCGGGGTATCTTGATGCCGCGCGTGCGCTCGTGGATCGTTTTATGCAGCCCGCCGCACGGCGAAGAGAAGGGACGATTGCCCTGCTCGGTGACTGCGGCGGCATGCATGGAGAATATGTAAAAGAATTGCGTCGTCTGCTCTCTCTGCTCGATCTGCGCGTGACGGCACAGTTTCCCTCCTACCTTGCACTCGATGAGATGCAGGCGGTGCCGGAGGCGGAGCTCATCATCCTGCTCGGGCGCCGCATGGACGATGAGAAACAGGCGCAGCTGGCGAAACTCGCCGAGCATATGAAGGAGCGCTTCGGCACGCCGTATCTCGGAGATGTCTATGCGGTCGGGGCGGAGGAGACGAAGGTCTGGCTGCGGCGTGTCGGTCAGCTCTGTCACCGTGAGGAGGCGGCAGAGCGCGCCATTGCGGTCGAGGAGGAATCCTTTGCCGGCGCCGTGGAAAAGGCGCGCGTTGATCTCGCGAGCCGGCGCTGTGTGCTGGCAATCGGGCGCGATCTTACATGGTTCCAGCCGGAGATCGTTCTGCGTCTTCTGAAACGGGTGGGGGTGGAACTCACCGGTATCATTCTGCTCGACTGCTTTATGCCTGCGCGGCGCGAAGTGATGGAGGAGGAACTGCGCCGCAGGACGGATGTATCCATCTATCATGAGGGGGATGCCGCAGCGGAGAAACTGCTGCACGCGGCAGATTTTGTCCTCACGACACACGAACTCGTCGATGCGAAGCTGCGCCAGCTCTTTCTCGCGCTGCTGCCGTCGGTCGGTTGGTCGATGGAGCGGCGCCTGCTCGATGATATGCGTCAGATCCTGCACAGGCATGAGAGCAGGGGAGGGCTGATCTATGGATGAGTGCGAAAAATCCTTCGATGATGTCTGCATGTGCACGGACACCTGCGCTCTTGCAGGTGCATCGGCGTTCTTCGCAGGGATTCAGGATGCGGTCATTGTCGTCAACGGCCCGCTTTGGTGTTATTTCTTTGCGATGCGTCACATCGAGCATAGCCAAAGCACGATCTCGCATCGTATGATCTGTACGCAGCTCGACAACGACGCGATTGTATTCGGCGCGGAGGCATATCTGCACGATGCACTTGTCCCCTATGTGGAGCAGCCGCCTGCGCTGCTTGCCATCGTCAGCAGCTGTGCGGCAGGGCTGATCGGGGATGATATCGAGGCGATTGCACGCGGAGCCGGGATCACCTGTCCGATTGTCGCGCTTGACACGAGCGGATTGGTTGGCAGCTTTGCGGACGGATGGGACAAGGCGGCACGCACTGCGCTTTCGGTGCTCCTGCTGGAGCGGCAGGAGCCTCAGGTGAATACGGTCAATCTGATCGGCATGACGAGTGCCTATTACAATGGCGGGAATGATGTGCGCGAGCTCGTGCGTCTGCTCGAGATGGCAGGCTATACAGTGCATGCAGTCTTTGGCAGCGAGATGTTCGCTGCGGAACTTTGCACTCTGTCGCGTGCAGCGCTGAACATTGTGGTGCATGATGAATTGGGGCTTGAGAGCGCTCGCTTGCTGGAGGATATCTGCAGTACGCCCTATATTGCACCTCTGCCGCCGTATGGACGTGCGGGGACGCGGCGCTGGCTGGAAGAAATTGCGCGTGCATTGCCGCCTGTGCGCGGGGATGAAACAGAGGCAGAGATCGCACGTGTGACGCGCGAGGACTTCCTGCGTATCAACGAGTGCAAGAGCCTGTGGGGGGAGCTCCGCTACGATACGGCGCTCATTCGTGCGCCGCGCTCCGTTGCATGGGGGATTGCCCATGCGCTGCGGACGGAGTGGGCAGATGTCTGCCACCTCGCCGTGGCGGCGGAGGCTGAGCGCACGCAGGAAGTCATGAAGATTGCGGACGAGATTCCGGGAGAAACGGATGTTCTGCGGATACAGCAGATCCTCTCTGCGATGGAGGGGGGACTGCTGCTCGGCAGCAGCAATGAGTCGGCGCATATCGATCCGAAGGGGACGCAATACCTTCCTATATCCTATCCCGTACAGGATGCACTGCGTTTGACGGATGTTCCCTTTATGGGACTGCGCGGTGCACGCCATATCGAAGAGCAGCTGTGGAACGGCAATATTTTGCGGCGAAAGATCTCTCTTTCATAGAGGAAGCCGCACAAGCATCGGAAAGGAAGAGAGATGTTGTTAAAGAAAAAGCTCCCTGTGGTTTTTCTCTGTATGCTGTGTGTCTTGCTCACGGCGTGCAGCATGCCAAAGTCGGCTGAGGAGAAGCCTGCGGCATATACGGTTACGGATATCGAGGGGACGGTCGTTGACTTCCCCTCACCGCCAAAGCGCATCGTCACACTCTCGATGAGCACGGATGAAACGATGCTCGGCCTCGTCGAGCCGCAGCGTATGGCGGCGGTCAATACGCTGCTCGATGATCCTGTGAGCTCCAATGTCACAGGACTCGTCAAGGAGATTCCGCAGCGCATCGGAAATCCGACGGTGGAGGAGATCATGGCGCTGCAGCCCGATCTCGTCGTCGTTCCGGACTGGGGTGATCTTACGATGGTGCCCTCCCTGCGAGAGGTAGGACTCAAAGTCATCGTCTGCAAGGGCGCATCGAATCTTGCAGAGATTCGCGAGACGATCGAACTCCTTGCGGCGGCGGCGGGGGTGCCGGAGCGCGGACAAAAACTCCGCGCGATGATGGATGCAAAGCTCGCGGAGATTCAGGAAAAGGTCGCGAAAATTCCACAGACCGAGCGCAAGCGTGTTGTCCTCATCTCGCTCATGTCGGGCTACGGCGGACTCGGCAGCAGCTTTGACGAGGCGTGTCACTATGCGGGCGTGATCAATGGGCGTGCAGAACTCGGCATTCGTGACTTTCAAGTCATGACGAAGGAGCAGCTTGTCCAGATTGATCCCGATATTCTCTTCCTGCCGACGTACAACGATCATGGGAAATACGATGTGGAGAAATTCCGCAGGGAGTATTTGGACGATCCATCCCTGCAGACGATGAAGGCGATCCGGAATGAGGCTTTTGCGGAGCCGTTTGAAGGTTACATCTACAACTGTTCGCAGGATTTCGTTTTCGGTGTGCAGGAGATTGCCTATCGTGTTTACGGCGATGACTTTAAGCAGGGTGAGGATGAACATCTTTCTGCAGTGAAGTAACCGTGTGGAAGGGGGATTTTATTTGAACGAGATGATCCGTGCGGAAAATCTCTATGCAGGGTATAACGGAAAGGTCATCCTCGAGGATGTGTCATTCACCGTGGGGACGGGGGAGATTGTCGGGCTGATCGGGCCCAACGGCGCGGGCAAGAGCACACTTCTAAAGACGTTGCGCGGAATACTTCCGATCCTGTCCGGGAGTGCTGTGTTGATGGGGGATGACATCCATGCGCTTGAGGCAAAGGAGTTTGCACGCCGTGTGGCATATCTGCAGCAGCACATGGAGATGACCTTTGCATATACGGCACGAGATATTGTGCTCGCTGGTCGCTACCCCTATCTCTCATGGTGGAGTCAGGAAAAGGCGGATGATCTTGCGATTGCCGATGCCTGTATGGCGTATACAGGTGTATCGGAGCTCGCCGATACGCCGCTGCACGCCATGTCGGGCGGGCAGCGTCAGCGCGTCCTGCTCGCAAAGGTGCTCGCCCAACAGACGCCCGTGCTTTTCCTCGACGAACCCGCAACGGGACTCGACATTATCTATCAGGAGGAGATTTTCCGCTTTTGTCGGGACCTTTGTGCGGCGGGCAAAACGGTACTGCTGGTTGCGCATGAACTGAGTCTTGCCGCACGCTTCTGCTCGCGGCTCCTCCTCGTCGGTCATGGAAAACTTCTCGCCGATGGAGCACCGCGCGATGTGCTGACAGATGAGCTCCTGACGCGGGCATATGGAGCGCCTGTGCGCGTTGTTGAGAACCCATTGACACATCATGCGGAGGTGTATACGGAGGCGAAGGCGGACGGGGGAGAGAGCGCGCAGCTCCTCAGCGTGATCCTCGGAAGATCGGAGAAAGAGGTGGTGACGGTATGAGTTTTGGACAGCATCGAACACAGCTCTTTCTATGTGCTCTCGTTGGAGCGCTCCTCTTTGCGATCCTCCTGTCTATGAGCTCGGGGCAGTACGATATCCCGATGGAGGCGGTCGTTGCTTCCTTTGCGCATGCGGCAGGGCTTCCTATCTTTACGGATGTTGTCGTGACGCCCGAGCAGGAGGCGGTGCTCTGGCATATCCGCCTCCCGCGCACGCTTGTCGGCATGATGGTCGGTGCGGGGCTCGGTGTCTCGGGTGCGGTTCTGCAGGGGATCTTCAGCAATCCTCTTGCCGATCCCGGCATCATCGGCGTATCGAGCGGTGCCTCCGTCGGTGCGGTGCTCGCCATCGGCATCGGGGTGACGGCGGGGAGCGTGCTCTCGCTGCCCGCCTTTGCCTTTACGGGGGCAATCCTTGCCGTGGGGCTGACCGTATCGCTGTCGATGCGGCGCGGGCGGATCCCGGTTATGACGCTCCTGCTCTCAGGTGTTGTGGTGGGAATGTTCCTCGCGGCGTGCACGGCAGCAATTCTCACGGTGATGAACGAGCAGAAGATGCAGCAGTACCTCTTTTGGACGATCGGCGGACTCGATTATCGGCGTTGGGATCATGTCCTGCTCGGCATCGGTCCGATCGGCATCGGTGCATCCGTCATGGTGCTCCTCGCGCGGCATCTGAACCTGCTTGCGTTCGGCGAGGTGGAGGCGCGCGCAGCGGGCATGCCCGTGACGGCGTTTCGCCTGCTCTTCCTCGTACTCGCCTCGCTCACGACGGCGGCAGGCGTCTGCATCAGCGGCAACATCGGCTTTGTGGGACTCGTTGTTCCGCATATGGTGCGCCTCCTGATCGGTCCCGACCATCGTCGCCTGCTGCCCGCGAGTCTCTTGGCAGGTGCCGTATTCCTCGTGCTCTGTGATTCGCTCGGGCGCATTTTGCTTCATGGGATGGAGATCCGTGTCGGCATTATGACGGCGTTTATCGGCACGCCCTACTTCCTGTATCTCCTGCGCAGGCATATGAAGATGGTGGCATGACATGGAAGAAAATGTGATGGAACGTGACGGTGAACGCAAAGCTCTTGCAGGCTCTCTGATCCTGCATCTCATACTTTTTCTGATCGCGGCGGCGTGTGGGCTCTTCTCCGTTGCGGAGCCGTCCGGAAAGAGAGCGCCCATCGACGTTGTGCTCTACGATGCGGGCGGCGATACGGGCAGCGCCGCCGGTGATGCTGCTCCGGCCGCCGCTCCTGTGGTGACGATGGATGACATCGTTGTGCAGGATAAAAATATCGTGCAGCAGGAGGAGCAGAAGCCGCAAACAAAACCGCAGCAGAATACACCACGCACGGTACAGAATTCTGTGCATGCGGTGCAGACGGGATCAGCGGGGGAGAGCAGCAGCTCGGGCAGCGGGACAGAGACTTCCTCTGCCGGAACGAGCAGCGGATCAGGAACAGGGAGCGGAACTGAGGGCGGAGATGGAAGCGGAGATGGGAGCCCGGGGATTGGCTCTGTTGCTGCACCGCCGAAAGAACGCGTGGAGGCGAGCCTTCGTTCAGAGGCTGTTCCGGAGTACCCGCAGGAGCTCATTGATGATGATGTGGAGGGGGTGGTTACGATCAAGATCCTTGTGGCGGCGGATGGCTCCGTGGAATCCGTCAGCGTTGAGTCCTCATCGGGCTATCGCGCGATGGACAGAGCGGCGGTCGCCGCGGGGTGGCGCTTTCGCTTTAATCCGGGAGATAACGGACGGAGAGGTGTTTGGACAAAGACGTTTCGTTTCCAGTTGAATTGATTTTATAGAGGAGAATGACAATGAAGATGTGGCGTAAAAATTTCCTTGCAGCAGCAGTTGCGCTTTCGGCGATGACGGGGCAGGTCTATGCGGCAGAGACCGCACATACGGGAACAGGAGATGATGAACTGCTGCCCTCGTATTCGCTTGGCGAGGTTGTCGTGACGGCAACGCGCACGCAGAAGCGGGATATCGATGTGCCCGCCGCGACGACCGTTATCACGGCGAAGGAAATCAAGGACAGCGGCGCGGCGAATGCGTCAGATGTACTGTCGAAGGTCGACGGCTTCGTCTATAAATCATTCGGCCCCAACGGCGCGTCGATGGGAGCAATGACGAACGAAGTCAATGTGCGCGGACTCAAGGGCGGTGCGCTCGTGCTCATGAATGGCAATCCGATCGCGTGGCGCGGCAAGTACAACCTCGATCAAATCCCGGCGAGTGAGATCGAGCGCATCGAGATTGTCAAGGGCGGCGCCTCTGTGCTCTACGGCAGCGAGGCGATGAGCGGAGTTGTCAACATCATCACGAAGAAAAAGCATGCCAATGAGGTGCACGCGGGATTCGGCAACTACGGACAGCGCAGCTACGGTGTAAGTGTCGGGGATGAACGCTTTGGATTCTACTACAACTACGATAAGTTTGGTCGTAGGGACGGCGTGAGTTATACGGAGTACGCACAGGCTAGATTTCATGGACAGACGCGTACAGACGTTTACGATATTCTCAAGCAGAATATGGGCGTGACCTATCATGTGAATCCGCGCCTTGATTTTCAGATGGGCTACTATGAAACGGAGGGGAAATACAAGCGAACCGTTACCGCCGTGGACAATACGCATGCCCCCACGCGTGCCCAGCATATCCACATCGGAGTGCCGTACAATCAGCGTAAATATGAAACGAAGCAGTATATTACGCAGCTCAACTACCGCGATACAGACTGGAAGGGGAGCCTTTTCTTCAATACCGGAACGCTGGAATTTATGGGACCGAGCTACTTTCACAGCAGAACAGGGGCAAAGACACCGAATGGCCAATATCACACACGTGAAAAGAATACGACGTACGGCATTGATCTGCAGCGGACATGGCGGGTGAATCCGAAAGCAACCGCGATCTTGGGCGTAGATCTTATGCGAGAGATGTTTGCGGATCTTCCAACGCCGGCAAGTACCGATAACGCAAGGTATTCGCGCAACAACTGGGGGCTGTTCGGTCAGTGGGAGCAGCGGTTTGACAAGAAAAATACAGGCATCTTCGGTCTGCGTGAAACATGGACGACGGGTGCCGCACGCGGTCAGAACTATCACAATCTCAGTGCCTCGGGACAGTGGCTGCACAAACTCAACGCCGAGAACAGCCTTTATTTGAACATCAGTCAATCCTTTGTCATGCCGACGTTTTCGCAGATGTACCCCAACAATGATCGGCAGATGGCTGCCCCGAACCTGCGCCCGCAGAAGGGCATTAGCTATGAGATCGGGTGGAAGCAGAAGCATGGGGGACATTCGTGGAAAGCGGCGCTCTTCCATATGCGCATTGCGGACAATATCACAGCAAAAGTAGATCGCAGGGGCGGACGTGCGGAATATCAGTATACGAACGAGGACTTCCGCAACATCGGATTGGAGATTTCCGATGAGATTCGCGGTACACATGGATTTTCCTACAACTGGGGTGTGACATGGCAGAATCCGGAGACGAAAAGCAACAAGAAGGCGATCGGATGGGATCGTACCTTTGGGCGGATTCAGCTGACGGGCGGTGTCACCTACAAAAAGGATAAGTGGACATCATCGCTCTCAGCCTCCTATCTCGCTGACCGCGTCCAGTCGCCGTCTGATGAATCGTCATACCGCTGCAAGCCGTATCTGCTCACTACATGGAACACAAGTTATGCGCCCGATGAGAATGGTGAGATCAGTCTTCGCATCGACAACGTGCTCAACCGTGAAGACACGACGATGCACAGCGGATCGGCGTACTACGTTGCACCCATCAACTATCTCCTCAGCTACAGCTATAAGTTCTAAGACTTACGCCCTTCTTTACAGCCTGTGAGAATAGTGTTAAAATATTGCAATATAATCTAACACTATCATTTGTTGTAGAACGGGGGGGCATATGCTTGCACTGACGAATCTCTCCAATGCGGACTGTGATGTGGAGAATGTGCTGCAAAACAGTGCGGATACACTTCCGACGCTCCTGCGCGTACATGAGCTGGACGGCATCGAATTCATGCTCTGTGCGCCGTGGGATCGCGTGATGTTTCCACCGACCTATATCAAGGGTGTGCATCTTATGTTCTGGCCGATATGGGTGGATTTTTGGCGCGGCGATCGTGCTGCGCTCATGGAGGAGTTCGGCAGTGAGGAGAATATCCGCAGATATTATGGTTCACTGGATATCGGTGATTGGGTGGCGGCATGGAAGGAAAATTTGAGGCAGGCGGCGGAATGTCAGCCGCATTATATCATCTTTCATGTCGCACACAATCGGACGTCGGAGATGTATGCGCGAAAATTTTCCTTGTCGGATGAGTCTGTCATCCGTGCGACGATTGAGCTCGTGAATGAAATTGCGCGTGAAATTCCGCAGGGATGTCGGCTCCTCTTTGAAAATCTTTGGTGGCCGGGGCTGACTTTTCGTGAACCGCATCTTGCCGAAATGCTCTTGGAGCGAATCAACTATGATAATGCAGGCTTTATGCTGGATGTCGGGCATCTGATGAACACGAACTTCGATCTGCGAAGCGAGTCCGACGGTGCTGCATATGTGGCGAAGATCTATCACGCACTCGGCGCATTGGGCAAGCGCATCTGCGGGGTTCACCTGCATCAGTCGCTTTCCGGTGTGTATACACGGGAGATGATACATCGGCACGTTGGTGAGTCTCGTCCCCTCGATTGGCGGGAGACGACGGACTACGTGCGCCATGTCGATCGGCATGAGCCGTTCCGGACAGAGGCAGCGCGCAGGATCGTCGATATGGTTCAGCCGGATTATCTCGTCCACGAGTTCCTGCATCGATCGCGGGCGGACTTGGAGCAGAAATTGCGGACGCAGCGCTTTGCGTTGGGGATTTTGTAAAGAGCTCTTGCCTGTTGGAGTCCATGCCAACAGTGTCATAAGAAGATCTTATTTGCAGTAGGATGAAATTTTAGGAGGAGTTCACGATGAAGAAGAGTATTCGCATAGCTGTGACAGCTGCGCTTGCTTTTGGCACCCTGTCCATCGGGGGGGGGCAAACGTACGCGGCAGATCACGATAACTCTGCGGATGAGCATGCACTTGGAGAGACCGTTGTCACGGCGACGCGAACGCCCAACGAGGAACTGAGGGCAAACGCGAATATCACGGTGATTACGGGCAGGGATATCGAGCGCCGTCACTACACTGATCTGACGCAGGCTCTGCGCGATGTGCCCGGGGTTGCGGTCAATCAGTATGCACCAGCAGGATACAATAACAGTACCAAATTCTATATCAATGGTTCGGAGGATGTTGTTCTTCTCATTGACGGTGTTCGGCAGAACTATGCGGGCGGCTTTGGTGCATCTCTTGCGTCTGCGTTGAAGGATCTCAGTGGTATCGAGCGCATTGAGGTGCTGCATGGCTCGGCATCGACGCTCTATGGCTCAGATGCAAAGGGGGGTGTCATCAACATCATCACGAAGAAGGCGCAGGGAGTGAAGACAACGCTCGGCATCGGCTACGGCAGCTATGGTCGCCAGCTCTATAGCGTGGCAAATGAGGGCAGTGCGAACGGCTGGGATTGGCGTGTTAAGTACCAAAAGGACAAGAGCAGTGACTTCAAGGACGCGCATGGAAACAAGACACCATCGAAACTGGATGCCGACTCGGTCAATGTTCACATTGGCAAGGATTTGAGCAAGGCGTCCTATCTCGCTCTTAATTTCCGTTCCTATAAGGACTCGGATCACTATCAGGCCCTCTATGAAAAAGAGCAGGGGTTTCCAGTTAATCTTGGGAACTATGATCATTTTGATACCAGCCTGATTTGGAATGTGCAGATCGACGACTCGACAAAGAATCAGATGAGTGTCTCCCGCAGTAAGTATAATTATGACCTTACCACTTACAGCTTGGATTGGCTGACGCTCTTGCCCGTGAAATCTTTTTATGATTTTGACGTTCAAACATGGAGATTTAGCGACCAGTTTGACAAGCAGCTTGGTGATCACCTGCTGACTGCGGGCTTTGAGTTTACGAAGGATGATACGACGATCAAGAACGGCGGCGCTGTAAGTATCGGTGATCGCACTCTTTTGAACCGCTCCTTCTACCTTCAGGATCAGTGGAGTATCATTCCCACATTGAAACTCACGGCAGGCATTCGTCATGACAGCAACTCTGCATTCGGTAGCCACAACAGTCCGAGCGTCAGCCTTGGGTATGACATTGATCCGATGACGCATGCTTATGTTTCTTATAGTGAATATTTTATCACGCCGACACCCAATCAACTCTATGCGCCGACCTATGGGAATGCAAAGCTCAAACCGGAGTCGGGCAATACGAAGGAAATCGGCATTGCACATGACTTCGGCAGAGGGCTCAGCCTTACGGCGAGCTATTTCAAGCGCCATTCGAAGAACCGAATCGGTTACCATCCCATGACCTATCAGAATATCAATGTCGGAGATGAGGACGCGCATGGATGGTCACTGCAATTCGCAAAGCGCATTGATTCCCACCTGCGCGCACGCCTCGGATATACACAGACACATGTTGGAAAGACGGCACAGCGTGACGTAAATATCGACGGTTATCTGCCAAGGGATCAGTGGAACATCGGTGTGGACTACCGCAACCGTGACTTCGATTCTTCGCTCCTTGCACGTGGTATGATCGGTCGTCCGGGACCCGTGAGCGGGGCATTCCCGACGGATAACTACTGGGTTGTCGATCTTGCGATGAACTATCAGATTGCTGACGCGACAAAGGTTTATCTCAAGGCGAATAATATCTTCAACCAGTTCTATGCCGAGCATTCGAATGTAAGATATGGATCTCCTGGACAGTGGTGGACGGCACCGGGCCGCAACTTCATGATCGGGGTGGAGCAGAGCTTCTGATTGTCAAGGAATCGCTGATAAAATGGAGGGAGAATGTCTGCGGATATATCCGTGCTGTGTTGAGATCAGAAGAGGAGCGTACCTATGAGTTCATTGCATATTGCTGCCGAAAAGGGCGAGATCGCCGAGCGCATCCTGCTGCCAGGGGATCCGCTGCGTGCGAAGTTCATCGCGGAGAACTTTCTCGAGGGGGCGAAGGAATACACCTCCATCCGCAATATCCTCGGCTATACGGGGACGTATCACGGCGTTCCTGTATCCGTACAGGGAACGGGCATGGGCATGCCCTCCATCTCCATCTATGTCAATGAGCTGATGGACTATTATCATGTGCAGAAGCTCATCCGTGTCGGTACCTGTGGCGGTATGCACGAGAAGGTCAAACTGCGCGATGTCTTCATTGCGCAGGGCGCAACGACAGACTCCGGTATGATTCGGAGCATCTTCGGTGGTGCGATCAACTATGCACCGCTTGCGGACTATGATCTTCTCTCTGCTGCTGTGGAGAATGCGCGAAAGCTGAACCTTCCTGTGCGTGTCGGCAACGTCATCTCCGTCGATCGTTTTTATGATGAGGAGATCGATAACGCAAAGCTCCGTCAGTACGGCGTTTTCGCTGTAGAGATGGAGGCGGCAGCGCTCTATACGCTCGCGGCAAAATACGGGCGGCAGGCGCTCGCACTCTTCACGGTCAGCGACCATCTCCTCACGGGGGAACGCTGCACGGCAGAGGAGCGGCAAACGACGTTCAACGATATGATCAAGATCGCACTTGAGACTGTGATCGGCTGAAAAATCCCACACAAAAAGCACAAAGTCTGTGCCGTTTTCATACGGAGATGACTTTGTGCTTTTTCACTTGCTATCTGTATTATTCACCCATCACCACAATCGTACACTTTCGTGTGCGCGATCGCGTGCGGTCGAAGTCGACGAAGTAGCAGTAGCCGGTTGTACCGACGGCGAACTTGCCGTCTGCGACCTCAAAAGTCTCTGAGGAGCCGATGAGTGTCGCCTTGAGGTGGGCGTCACAGTTCCAGAGCGCCGTACGGTCACCGTTAGGGAGATATGCCTCTGCGTCCGGCCAGCTCTCGACGGCGCGATAGTGTTCCTCGCCGGGATACTGGTACTGGTTCCAACCTGTCTGGTTCGGGATGATCTTTTCAAGAACAGCATTGAGATCGTTCTGCAGGAACTCCGTGCCCGTCTCATCGACATCGTGCACGAACTCCTCAAAGAATACGCCGCAGGTTGTGTGTGGAGAGATGACAGTCGCAATGCCCTCTGCAATGCCGCTCTCTTCGATGGCGGCGCGCAGTTCTGCGGTGATGTTGATAAAGGTCGGTGTGCCGCCGTGCGATGTGAGAGTCAACTTCTTCTTAAATACGCTCATGACAATTCTCCCTTATGCTGCACCCTCGGTTGCCTCACGTGCCTCTGCAGCACGTACAATCGCCTCTGCCATCTCCATGATGCGTTCTGCCGGATCGGGGGCGTTCAGAATACCGCTTGTCGCACCGCTGCCATCCGCACCGAGGCGTACGACACGGTAGACATCGTCTGCCGTCGTGATGCCGGAGGCGATCATGATGCCAATGGTGGGATCGATGCTACGGATCTTTGCGACAATCGAGGTTGTGTAGCTGTCATCTGCGGTTTTGCCGGTGCCAATGAGATCGGTCGGCTCGCAGAGAAGAATATCGGGATGGAATGCGGCAATGGCTGTTCCCTCAGCGAGCGAATCTGCGCAGGCAATCGTCTCGATGCCAAGCTCGCGTGCGCGTGCAATCGTCTTTGCGAGCTCTGCCATCGTCATGGGGTTCTCCGCGTGGTTGAGAAATGTGGCGCGCGCACCCGCCTCATAGAGCGCCTCGGGGAGGAGATGCCCCATGCCGCGTCCAGGCTTCAGGCTCTCCATCGCCTGTGCCGTGACGATGATCGCCTCGGTGTTCTCACGAATGTAACGAATATCGGAGAAGGGGCAGGTGAAGTAGATCTTCAGTCCCGTCTCCTTGGAAGCATGATCGGCAGCCCGTGCAAGCGCAAGTGACTTTTTGCCGTAGAGATAGGACTTTGGGTTGACAACGAGGAAGGGGGCAAGGCTGCTCTTCATGATGATGACCTCCTGTATGAGATGATTAATTACCATTGGTTAATAAAATATTACCACAGGTAAAATATACTTGCAAGAGGCTTTCCTGTTGACAAAAAGACAAGTAATCCCATACTATAACAAAAGTAAAAAAGGAGGGCTGTTCATGTCGAGCAAAAAACAGCAGCGTCTGCATGAGAAGATTCGCGATGCAATGGAGAAGCAGTTCGCCGATCTCGCATATTTCTCACCGATCCCGGGTGAGCGGGAACTCTGTCAGATTCTCGGTGTGAGTCGGCCGACCGTACGCAAGGCACTCGAACTGCTCGAGGCGGAGAATAAGATTGTGCGCATGCAGGGGCGCGGCTCGTTCTACACGGGGGAGAAAATCCCCGTCGATTATTCCGAGGCAGCACAGCGAGGGTTCGGACTCGCGCAGATGTTTTCGGCAGAGGGGCGCGTCACGCGGAGCACGGTTCTGCAGCAGGTTGTCGAGCCCGCGCGCGGCAACCTTGCCTCTATGCTCGGACTCGCCGAGGAGACGCTCGTCTTTCATCTCAAACGTCTGCGCTATGTGGATGAGAAGATCTATGCCGTCACGGATGACTATATCCCGCTCGCGCTCTGCCCCGAGCTGGTGCACACGGATTTTACGCAGCACGGACTCCTGCGCACGCTCGAGGCACATGATGTCCATCCCTATGCAGAGGACAAGACCATCGAGGTGATTCACGCCACGCCCGAGATCGCGCTCTATCTTGAGGTGACAGAGCAGGCGCCAATCTTCGTCACACGCATCCTGACGACGGATCGTGAAGGACGGATCATTCAGTATGCAACGTCGAAGGCAGATGCATTCCGCAGTCGGTTTCGTGTGCGTTCGACAAAAAATAATAACCACTGGTAAATAAAACGATTGACAAATGGATTTCTCTGACATATGATAATCAAAAAATGAATGTGATTTCAGAAAAGGAGGAATTCTCATGTTGGTTGATGGAAAATCTGTGCTCGATGCCGCAAAAGCCGGGCGCTACGGTATTGTTGCGCCCGACTTTCTCACACTGAATGCCGCGCGCATTTTTGTGCAGACGGCAGACGCACTCAAAACCCCGATCCTGCTCTCATTTGCACAGGGGCATTCTGGGCTGATCTCTCTTGAAGAGGCGGCACTTGTCGGCAAATATTGGGCAGAGAAGGTGACGACGCCGATCGTGCTGCATCTCGATCACGGGCAGGATTTTGATTTCCTGCACCGCGCAATCGAGCTTGGTTTTACCTCTGTTATGCTGGATGCCTCCATGAAAGATATGGATGAGAACATTCGTCTGACGAAGGAAGTCGTTGACTACGCGCATACCAAAGGGGTCAGTGTCGAGGCGGAGATCGGTCATGTCGGGGGAGCCTCCGAGGGGGTTGAGGGCGCAACCTCGGACAGTGTCTATACAACGGTGGAGGAAGCAAAGATCTTTGTGGAGGCGACGGGCGTCGATTCTCTTGCTGTATCCATCGGTACCTCGCATGGTGTTTACAAGAGCAATAAGACACCGGAGCTGAACTTCGAGCGCCTGCGTGAGCTTGCTGCTGCCGTTCCCGTACCGCTCGTACTGCACGGCGGATCCGGCACAGGGGATGAGAATCTGCACCGCGCCGTACGCGAGGGCATTACGAAGCTGAACATCTATACGGACTTTCTCGTTGGCGCGATGGCGGAGATCAAGGCGGCGCATACGGACTCTTTGATCGAGACACAGAAGGCGGCAGACGAGGGGATGCGCAAGGTGCTCACGCATTACATCAATCTCATCTCCAAAACGTCATAAAGCGTTTTCTTCTAACAAAGCTGTCGACTTGTCCGACAGCTTTTTATATTGGAACAAATGACAAGGCAATCGGAAATGAGTAATTACATTTACAAAAATTCAAGAAAGCAATTATTGTAAAAAATGAATTTGGATGGTATAATTCATTTCGTCAGATGGAATACGGAAGTCGAAGGGGGGACGATCTTGCAGACAGAGATGCTCGTCGGCGCTGTTTTCTTACTCTTTGTCATTCAAGTCATCGGTACGCATTTGCAGGTGAAGGCCTATAAGGGGGCTGTGCGCGAGATGCACAAGCTCGGCAATGTTGGGATCGGTTCGCGCAGACGCAAGCTCGGCGCATCGAACATCGTTGTGATTGCGTGCAACTCCGCAGGCGAGATTCTGGACGGGCGGATCATGCAGGGCATGACGATCCTCAGCCGATTTCGTCCGATGGAGGATATTGTCGGGCGCACGATCTACGATCTGCATGCGGAGTATGCGGCGCTGCCCGAAAAGCGGCGCGTCCACTACAAGGGGCATATGCAGGCACTCGATGCACTGATCACACGGTTACATAACGCAGAGCAAAGCGAAGCACGGTAGTTGGTGGGAGCATCTCCTTTGCGGGAGCGGCTTCCTTAAGTATAAAGAAGTATGTTGCATAGGAGGAAAGCGAATGTATAACTCATTAAAGATTGTCGCCGGAAATGGCGGCTGGGGCGGTCCGCTCGTCCTCGTTCCGACAGACATGCGGAATAAGATCGTCAGCGTGACGGGCGGCGGGGTGCATCCACTCGCCGCAAAGATTGCCGAGATGACGGGCTGTACGGCAGTCGACGGTTTCTCAACAGGGGTTCCGGATGAGGAGATCCTGCTCGCTGTTGTGGATTGCGGCGGTACGGCGCGATGCGGCGTCTATCCGAAGAAGGGCATCTTGACCGCGAACGTGCTCCCGGTTGGAAAGACAGGGCCCCTTGCGCAGTTCATCACGAAGGAGCTCTACGTATCGGCAGTCGATCTCTCCTGCCTCTCCCTTGCGGATGAGAGCGAAAGTGCGGCCGCTGCTGCGGCACCCGCTCACACACCCAAGACAAAGGCTGAAGCACGCGCGGAGATCGCGGAGATGCAGAAGGGGCGCGAGAAGAATTTTGTCACGCGCCTCGGCATTGCCATTGGCGGCGTGGTCAATAAATTCTATGCCGCAGGACGCGAGACGATCGACATCACGGTCAAGAGCATCCTGCCGTTCATGGCGTTTGTTTCCATGATCCTCGGCATCATCTCTGTCTCGGGACTCGGTAACGTGATTGCGAATACGATCTCGCCGCTCGCAAGCACGCTCCCCGGCATGCTCATCATCTCGCTCATCTGCGCGATTCCGTTCATCTCTCCCGTCCTCGGGCCGGGCGCAGTCATCGCGCAGGTCGTGGGCACGCTGCTCGGCGCACAGATCGGCATGGGCAACATCCCACCGCAGTATGCACTGCCCGCACTCTTTGCGATCAACGCACAGGTCGGTGCGGACTTCGTTCCGGTCGGGCTCAGCCTCGGAGAGGCGGATCCTGAGACCATTGAGCTCGGCGTACCCGCCGTCCTTTACTCGCGTGTTATTACGGGGCCCTTGGCGGTGCTGATCGCCTACGCGGCAAGTATTGGTCTTTACTAATCGGGAGGGATATAGTATTATGGAACTGATAGCAACAGCAGCAAACGGCTTTATGGATCTCTTCCGCGCGGGTGCGGGCATCTTTACATCGTGGGTCACGGGGATCATTCCCCTGCTTGTCATCATGATGACGGCGGTCAACTCGCTCATCAAGCTCATCGGTGAAGAGCGCGTGAACGGTGTGGCACAGCGTGCGACGCAGAACATCATCACACGCTACACGGTTCTCCCCGTACTCGCCGTGCTCTTTCTTGGCAATCCCATGTGCTACACATTCGGCAACTTCGTTGAGCAGAAGTACAAGCCCGCCTACTATGACGCGGCGGTCAGCTTCGTCCATCCCGTGACGGGACTATTCCCGCATGCCAATGGCGGTGAGCTTTTCGTCTACATGGGCATCGCGGCGGGCATCACAACACTTGGGCTGCCGCTTGGAGATCTCGCCGTCCGCTACTTCCTCGTCGGCATTGTCGTCATTCTCGTACGCGGCATTGTCACGGAGAAGATCTATCTCTATATGAGGCGCCGTGAGGCGAAGCAGGCGTAGGAAAACGCAGCGTCTCGCCATCTCGGAGCAGTGTGTTTTCATGAGACAGGAGGATGCAGGATGAAATACTATTGCGAAATTACAAGTTGGGGCGAGGAGTCTCTTCTCTTTCTGGATGACCCAAACTCTAATTTTATCATCATTTTCAACAACAACGCACCGCCGGAGCTCGCATCGTTTTCCGTCCTGCATACGCCGGCGAACTACAACGAGGATCCTGCTGTCGGCGATACGATGATCGTCTGTGACAAGGCGTTCACAATCACGGCGATCGGCGATGAGGCCCTGCATACGCTGAAGGAACTTGGACACTGCACGCTTTCCTTCCGTGGGGGCGAGACGGCAGAGCGTCCCGGCTGCATCATGTTGCAGGGGGACGTGCCGTTCGTGAAGGATGATGTCAAGATGGGTGCCACGATCGAAGTACACTGATTGGTATTCATGGGGGAGCTGCCGCAGCAGCGGCAGCTCCCTTTTTCGGCACATGTATAGAAAATATGTCAAAAGAGATAGCAAAAGTCAGAATGTGTTCGATACAAATTAAGAGGTTTTCACGATGAAGAAGATTGTTGACGATGTGCGCCTCATCTTCAAATGCTGCAGTCTATACTATCAGGATGGGTTGGGGCAGAAGGAGATCTGTGAAGTGCTCGGAATCTCGCGCCCGACGGTCTCGCGGATGCTTACCATCGGCAAGGAGCGCGGTATCGTCCGTATCGAGATCCAAAACCCGGACAACATCGCCTATGGAAAGATGGAGCGTGAAATCGAAAAAAAATACGACCTGCAGGAGGTCATCATCGTTCCGTCCAGTCCCATCTCGGATGGGCAGTATCCGATCAATTCGGAGATCGGCAGTGCAACGCTCGAATATCTGTCGCGCGTGCTGATGGATGGCTATCTTGTCGGCATTACGATGGGGCTGGCGATCCAGAATGTCGTGCGCTCGGATTACTTCATCCGCAGCCCGATCAAGGCGACCTTCGTCCCTCTCGTAGGCGGGGTGGCAGAGAGTCGCCTCGACATTCACTCCAACTATCTCGCGCAGGAATTTGCAGACCGCTTTGTCGGAGCCTGCATCCAATTCTTTGCGCCAGCGGTGTTCTCGCGTCGGGAGGTACTCGAGGGTTTTTTGGAGGAAAAGACGATTCGCAATGTGATTCGACTCTACTCACGGCTCGATCTCGTCCTTATGGGGATCGGGATTCCCTCGACGGAACATTCCACGATTCTCCAGACGGGCTATGTCGATCGTGCTGTTCTTGAGGAGTTCACGGCGCGCGGGGCGGTGGGGGACATTGCCCTGCGCTATTTCGACGCGAATGGCGATACGACGCCGTTTCAAGAGTTCAATGAACGGGTGGCAGGCATCCCGCTCGATACGCTGAAGAAGATTCCGCGCCGCGTCGGTGTGGCCGGCGGGCGTCAAAAAAAGGACGCCGTACTCGGCGCCATCCGCGGCGGTTTTATCAACGTGCTGATCACGGACATTGACTGCGCGGAGAATCTGATATAGTTGTAAAAAGCGAAATATATGGTACAATGCAGATACTATAAAGCTGTGAGGTGCATATCTGCATGAACGATGAGAAAAATCTTGGATGGTTGGTCTATCTTCTGCTGCTCGTGATCATATCCTTTCAAATTCTATTTGGAATCGGCGGGACGGCGCTGCTCGACCCCGATGAGCCGGTCTATGCAGAGACGGCAAAGGAGATGATCCGCTTCGGTGATTATCTCTCGCCGCGGATCTACAATGAGTTTTGGTATGATAAGCCGCCCATCTTCTACTGGCTCGTGGTCGCCTCACTCAAGGTGTTTGGCGGATTCAGCGAACTTGCGGCGCGCCTCCCCGCTGCGCTCATGGCGATCGGCTCCATTCTCATGACGGCGCTCGCCGCAGCACGTCTCTTCGGTGCGCGTACGGGGTTCTGGTCAGGACTCGTCATGGGGACGAGCATCATCCTCATGTATATGGGCAAGGCGTCTGTGACGGACTCGACGCTGCTCTTCTTTCTGACGGCGGCGCTCTTTTCGTTCATTCATCGGCAGTATTGGCTGATGTATCTCGCCTGTGGGTTCGCGGTGATGACGAAGGGCCCCATTGGGGTGATATTTCCCGCAGGGATTGTTTTCTTTTATCTGCTCGCTACGCGTCAGCTCGAGCAGCTTTTTCGCATGCATATTTTGCGCGGGATCCTGCTCATCATCGCCGTGGGGCTCCCGTGGTATCTCTATATGTATGAGGTACACGGCATGGCGTTCATCTACGAGTTCATCGGATTCCACAACATCAGCCGATTCACCGCACCGCTTCATCCCGTGCGTGCACATTGGTGGTTCTACCTGCCCGTCGTGATTCTCGGCTTCTTCCCATGGACGGGCATACTCATCCAGTCGGTCAAAAATGCCTTCCGCCGGAGCTTTGGTGAGGAGGCGCGGATGCTTACCTTCTTCCAAGTGTGGTGGATCTTCGTTCTCGTCTTCTTTTCGATTGCACAGACGAAGCAGGTCTCCTATATGCTCCTCCTGACGCCTGCGCTCTCGACCATCATCGGTTGGAATCTCGCGCGTATGCTCGAGGATTGGAGACAGACGCATTTTGCATGGGCGGGCGGCAGTGCCCTCATGTTCCTCCTCTTGGGACTCGGCTGGCTCATGAGCGGAGACAGTTTCGCGGGGCTCGCCGAGGGCGGGCTCTGGCTCGGTGCGATTACCCTCGTCCTCGGTGCAGCGATTGTTTACACCATCACGGCATCGCACAATCTCATATGCGCGGCGTGGCTGCATGTCTTTGCCGGCGTTGTGACGATGGTCATCGCGTTCGGATTTATGATGCCCGCGATCGAGGGGAACTTCAGCGTGAAGCAGATCGCGCTTCACTATGCGGAAAACTACCACGCAGCGGCAGAGGCGGAGGGGCGAGTCCTCTACATCGACAAACAGCTGCGCCCCGGCGTCATGCTCTACACGGATATCCCCGGTATCGAGGCGGATACGAACCGTGCGGATTCGCTCAGCGCCCTGCGTGCGGACGTGCGCCCGAAGTACATCATCATGCGTGACTTTATGTATACCAAGATGAAAAAGGAACTCGGTGCGGAGAACTGGCAGCTCGTCGAGGAGCGTGACGGACTCTGTATATTTAAGGATGATAAAGAATGACGGCACCTGTCCTCTATCTCGTTGTGCCCTGCTACAATGAGCAGGAAGTGCTGAACGATACGGCAGATAAACTGCAGCAAAAGCTGATGGATCTCATCGATGCGGGTGTTGTGAGTGCGCGGAGCCACATCGCTTTTGTCAACGACGGCAGCCGTGACCGCACATGGGAGCTGATCGTGCAGTGCACGGTGCGGAGTCCGATCTTTTCCGGGATCAACCTCGCGCACAATGAGGGACATCAGAACGCCCTGCTTGCGGGACTGATGACCGTGCTCCCGCATGCAGATGTGACGATCAGCATGGACGCCGACCTGCAGGACGACATCGACGCGATTGACGCCATGCTCGAAAAACATGCAGCAGGGGCGAACATTGTCTACGGTGTGCGCGAAAACCGCGCTTCGGATACCTTTCTCAAGCGTTTTACTGCGGAGACATTCTACCGCGCCATGCGTGGGCTCGGCGCGGATATCGTGTTCAATCATGCGGATTTTCGCCTGATGGATCGGCGCGCGCTCGCAGCGCTCGCAGAGTATCCGGAGGTCAACCTCTTCCTGCGCGGTATTGTGCCCATGATCGGTCTTACGCACGATGTCGTCTACTACGTGCGCAGGCAGCGCCTCGCCGGAGACTCAAAATACCCGTGGCGGCGTATGGCGTCGTTTGCATGGGAGGGAGTGACATCCCTTTCGGCGCGCCCCATTCGGCTCATCTCGCAGATCGGAGTGTCTATCTCCTTTATCAGCGGATTGATTCTTGTGTGGTCGATTGTTCGCTACGTGTCGGGGGAGACAATCGTCGGCTGGACAAGCCTTGTCGTTTCGCTTTGGTTCCTCGGCGGACTGATCCTCCTCTCCATCGGCGTGATTGGGGAATACATTGCGAAGATATATCTCGAGGTCAAGCGCCGACCACGTTTCCTTGTGCAGGATTTTATCGACGCAAACGCAAACGAAAAAAATAATTCTTTTTTTGCAAAAAAAGTTGGGAAAAAAGAAGGATAATGTTATTTTGTGGAGAATTATTATTTGTGAAAGACGAAATAGATGATATCTATCGCGTCTGTCACACTCCACATTTTTAAGGAATCGCTGATAAAATGAAGTCCGTCAGATTGGCGTAGATTTTTTTGTCCGGTTGAGGAGGCAAACCGGACGCAGAGTGGAGCTCTGTGGAGGATTTGCCGACGAAAAGCGGGCAAAAAAGATGCGCCAAGATGATGGTGCTGAATTTATCAGTGCTTCCTTAATTTTTACTTTGCTGTGTATTTATGTATAGGAAGCATGAGCTTTCGCAATAGGAGGGTTATCTATGTCAGTATTTTACATCGCAGACAAGAAGCACATGATTGAGGTTTATGGCGATGAAGAGCTCAAACTCACTGCCAATGGACAGGAACTCAAGGCGATCCAACCGAATACGGTGGATGCGGCGCAAGAGAAGCACGTTCCCGTGGCAACCTACGACGCCGCAAAGAACGAGGTGCATGTAAAGGTTGGCTCCGTCGCGCATCCGATGACCGAGGAGCATCTGATCACGTGTGTTATTCTTGTGACAAAGAAGGGCTCGCAGCGTATCAACTTGACGCCGACAGATGCACCCGAGGCGACGTTTCGACTCGCGGACGGCGATACTCCGGTGAAGGTTCTCGAATACTGTAATCTGCACGGCCTCTGGCAGGCAGAGTTCTAAACAGAAGCACATAGGGAGAAACGGCGTTGCACATTGTTGCAGCGCCGTTTTGCATGCGGAAAGTCAGCGCCCTTTCTTTCCGGCAAGCCGTCGTGCGATACGTGCGGCGGTTTCGACGGAGGAATGAAGCAGTTCTACGTCTTCCGAATCATATTGCTGCTGGATGGAGTCAGATACCTGCAGTGCGTGCTGAATATTCTCAAGTGTCCGCATGATCTGCTGTGCATCCATCTGTTCAAAATTCTGTTGGAGCTTGGGTAGGGGCGTGATCGTGATCGGTTGGTCTCCATCGAGTATTTTCAGCAGGGAATCTACGTCGGTCTTTGTCCCACGTGCGATTTTTTCAAAAGTCAACATCGTGGGGGATATGGGCTTATTCGTTTTTGGATTGATTCCCTTTTCAAGAATGTTGATGTATGCTTTGCTGAATCCGCACAGATCTGCCAAAGCCTGCATGGACAAACTGTGTTGTTGTCGATAGGACTTTAACCACGCACCTAGCTTCATATTTTTAGCACCTCAATTCTAAATCTTATTTTATAACGCTTTGGATAAATCTGTCAAATATATTTGACAGAGGTTTTTCACAGGAAGAACTCAGCAGGGTGTCCGGCGTGTCCCGACAGACTATTTCTGATTTGGAGAACAGCAAGGTGGTGAATACCACAACTGCCACATTGACAAAACTGGCAGAGGCTTTGCAGCGCAGTGTTGGGGATATTTTTATCTTTGGTGTCTAGTATATTTGACGTTAAGTAAAATATGGTTGGAAATGAACATCGAGAGATCTTTCTTTCATGGGATTGTTGAAGTGAGGAGTGAAACGAATGGCGCTGTTGCATGAGGAGCTTGTTCTATTTGATGTGGAGGCGGAAAACAGCGAAGAATTGCTGAAGCGGCTTGCACACGTTCTATTGGAGAAGGGCTATGTCAAGGACTCTTATCCGGGAGCGATTTTAGCGCGTGAGGCAGCCTATCCGACGGGGCTCAACACAAAGGGGGGTGCCATTGCGATGCCCCATGCCGCAGCAGAACACGCGAATGAGGCAGCAATTCTCGTTGCACGGCTGAAAAATCCTATCACGTTCAAGGAGATGGGCGGAAGCGGGAAAGATGTCCCCGCCCGTCTGATTTTCATGCTGTCCATTGATGATCCTGAGGGGCATGTCATTATGCTTGGGAAGTTTATGTCCATTTTTTGTGATGAGGAAAAACTCGTTGATCTCTATGAGACAAACGATCCGAAGGAAGTTATCGCAAAGCTGGCAAGGGTAATTGAATGAGGGTCTTGTCAAATATTGTTCCGTATGTGGTTCTCGCTGCGGAACAGCGTTTCTGTCTGCCGTTTCCATGTGGATGTGGATCGGCTGCGTCGAAAGGAGCAGTATTATGAAGAAGATTTTTGTCGCCTGCGGATCGGGGGTTGCGACCAGTCAGACGGTTGCTTCCAAAATCGGCAATATGATCGAGGATGAGGGACTGGATGCGTCCGTGGAGGCGGTCGACATCAAGTCGCTCGAGAGCATCATCGATCAGTGTGATATCTATGTGTCCATTGTATCCAGCGACGCGGAAAACTATGGAAAGCCGACGGTCAGCGGCATTCCGTTCCTCACGGGCGTCGGGCTCGATGAGACATGGAAACAGCTCAAATCCTATATCGAAGCATAACAGGTAAAAACCGTTATTGGGGGAATTTATCTATGTTGGATGCAGTAAATTATATTCTTGGTCTGGGTGCTGCGATCTTCCTGCCGCTCGTCATGATCGTTCTCGGACTTGCGATGGGAATGTCCCTGAAAAAGGCAATCTCTGCAGGTCTTACGCTTGGGATCGCGTTTACAGGCATGAACGTCATCCTCGGATTCATGTTCGATGCCATCGGTCCCGCAGCAACGGCGCTCGTCGAGCATACGGGGCTTCAACTGACTGCAATTGATGTCAGCTGGTCTCCCATTGCGGCGATCGCTTGGGCTTGGCCGTATGCACTGATTCTGTTTCCTGTGCAGATCGGCATCAATATCCTGATGCTTGCGCTCAAGTGGACAAACTGTCTGAACGTCGATCTCTGGAATGTTTGGGGCAAGATCTTTGTCGCAGCAATGGTCATGGGGCTGACGGGCAGTTTGGTATTCGGCCTGATCGCTGCCGGGATTCAGATTGTATTCGAGCTGATCAATGGGGACCTCATCCAGAAGCAGCTCTACCGTATTTGTAAAATTCCAGGTGTTACCTGCACACATCCGATGATGCTGCAGGCGCCTCTGCTTGCGCTCATCAACCGTGGGTTGGACTTCATTCCGGGGCTGAACGCGGTCAATATGAATGCGGCGGATATGCGCAAGAAACTTGGACTCTTCGGCGAAAACAGCGTCATGGGCTTCCTCATCGGTGCACTTATTGCTGTGATGGGCGGCTATGATGTCAAGGGGGTTCTCACGACTGCCATGCAGGTTGCAACCTCCCTCGTACTCTTTCCGATGGTGGCAAAGCTCTTCATGCAGGCACTTGCACCGATTGCCGATGCAGCGGGCGCATTTATGAAGGCTCGTTTCAAAGGGCGTGAGTTCTACGTCGGACTTGACTGGCCGTTTCTTGCCGGCTCGTCCGAACTTTGGGTGACGGCAATCATTCTCGTTCCGTTTGAACTGCTGTGGGCGGTTGGTCTCAGCTATTTCGATATGAATAATGTTATCCCGCTGGCATCGGTAATTAATGTCGTGGTCGCTGTTCCGGCTCTGATTGTAACGGGCGGAAACCTCATTCGCATGATTATCATCTGCATCATAGCGACACCGACCTATCTCTGGGTCGCGACGAGCTTCGCCGGTATGCTGACCGAAATGGCGGCGCAGACCGGAACACTGCAGGTGAATGCAGGGCAGTACATCACATGGATTCAGCTTGAGGTTCCGGAACTGCGTTGGGCTCTTGCACACGCGTTTAACGGAGAGATTGCGGGCATCGGTCTGCTCATCGCGTTCTGTGCAATGTTTGTCTGGTACTTCAGGCGGATGAAGACGCGTGATGCGGAGCTTGAGGCTGCGGACAAGGCATAATCTTTGGCGCTGTTTCCGGCGCTGAAAGGAAGGTCGTATCATGTTAGAGACTTTGAAAAAGCAGGTTGTGGAATATGCGCTTCAGGCAGACCGCATGGGGCTGTGTAAGCATCGATCGGGAAATTTCAGCATACGCGACGAGGAGACGCAGCTGGTCTGCATCACGCCGACCGGCATGGATCGCGAGGAGATGTCCTATCATGATATCGTCGTCATGACACTGGATGCCGAAGTCGTCGAGGCTGAGACCGGGCAGCGTCCGACGAGCGAGTCACTGATGCACCTGATGGCGTACAAGACGCGTCCTGATGTTCATGCCATTGCACATACGCACTCGAAGATCGCAACGGCATTTGCTGTTCTGAACAAGCCCATCCCTGCCGTTGTCTATGAGATTGCTGCGCTGGGTTGCAAGGAGGGCTATATCCCTGTCGCACCGTATGGCAGACCCGGTACGCCGGCGCTTGCCGAGTCCATCGTCGAGCCGCTGAAGATCTCCGATGTCGCACTGATGGAGAAGCATGGCGTCATCGCTGTTGATGGAAGCGAACTCAAGGAGGCGCTTCTCAAGGCATCCTACGTTGAGGAGATGGCAGAGATCTATCTCACGACGCTGACGATTCTCGGCGGTAAGGAGCCGCAGTCAGTTCCTAAGAGCGAACTGCAGAAATGGGAGTATCCGAAGGAGATCAAACTCCTCCAAAAGTAGACGAAATAAAAAGGAAGGGGTTCAGCGATGAAGAAATTGATCAACAGTCCCGAGGACTTTGCACGCGAGACCGTGGAAGGCATCGTTGCCGCTCATCCGGATCAGCTGAAAATCCTTGATGACAGCTGGCATCGCATGGTGCGCGCCGATGAGAAGAAGGTCGGCAAGGTTGCTATCACAACGGGCGGCGGCTCCGGGCATCTCCCCGTGTTTCTCGGCTATGTCGGCTATGGGCTCTGCGATGGGGTGACGATCGGCAATGTATTTGCTTCGCCAAGCGCGGAGGATATGTACGAGGTGGACAAGGCTGCCCACAGCGGCGCCGGTGTGCTCCATCTCTACGGTCGCTATGGCGGCGATATCATGAACTTCGGTATGGCAAAAGATCTCTGCGAGATGGATGATATCGAGGTGCGCGAAGTCCTTGTGACGGATGATGTCGCATCTGCCCCGAAAGGCAGCGAGGATAAGCGCCGCGGCGTTGCAGGGCTTGTATTTGCGTATAAGATCGCGGGTGCAGCCGCTGAGAGGATGCTTCCGCTGGATGAGGTCACGCGTATTGCACAGAAGACTGTCGACAATACGCGCACGATGGGCGTCGCACTGACGCCGTGCATCGTTCCGGAGGCAGGAAAGGCAACCTTCTCCATCGGCGATGATGAGATGGAGATCGGTATGGGCATCCATGGCGAGCCGGGCATTGAGCGTACGAAGCTGCAGACGATTGATGCGACGGTGGAGACGATGCTTGCACGGATTTTGGATGATCTTCCCTTTGCCTCCGGCGATACGGTCGCCGTTCTGGTCAATGGACTTGGTGCAACGCCAAAGGAAGAGCTCTACATCGCCTATCGGAAAGCGGCGGCTGTTCTGTGCGAGAAGGGGATTTCCGTTCATCGGAACTACATCGGGGAGTATGCAACCTCTCTTGAGATGGCGGGAATGTCCATTTCGCTCCTGCGTCTTGATGATGAACTCAAAGAACTGATTGATGCGCCGTGCCGTTCTCCGTTTTTTGAGCAGTCCAAGTGAGGAGGATGTAATGGATATCATTCGGAAGGAAGAGCTCACTCAAATCCTTGATGAAATTGTTACGACGATGGAGGGCGCGAAAGACGAGCTGATCGAACTTGACGGTGCGATGGGCGACGGGGATCTCGGTCTCACAATGGTGAAGGGCTTTACCGCCGTCGCAGAGGAGATCCGCACGCTCGATGAAACCGATATGGGTAAGATCATGATGAAGCTCGGGTTGAAGATGAATGCAACGGCCCCGTCCACGATGGGCACCCTCGTCTCCACCTGCTTCCTCAAGGCAGCGCCTGCGGCAAAGGGCAAAACGGAGCTCACGCTCGCAGATATGGTCGAGATGGGCAGGGGGGCTGTTGCGGGGGTCATGGAGCGCGGCAAGTCGAAGCCCGGCGATAAGACCATGCTGGATGCTCTTTATCCCGCTGTGGAAGCGCTCGGCGCAGCAGCGGCTGCGGGGGACTCCCTCACGGATGCGTGGCAAAAGGCGTATGAAGCTGCCAAGGGCGGTATGGAGAAAACGACGTCCATGCAGTCTGTTCACGGGCGTGCTGCCTACTATCAGGAGAAGTCCGTCGGCAGACAGGATCCCGGCGCAACCGCAATGATGTATATTGTGAGCGGCATCGCCAAAGCGGTACGATAGGACAGTCGAATGACGTTCGGCTCTCTCTGCGTTTGCTGAAAAGCAGATGCAGAGAGGGCTTTTTTTGATGTGCTGCTATGGATTGAAAGAGTCCGTTAAAAATTTATCGCATTTCCAATCTTTATCATGTATAATAGCTCTCAGCGAGAGAGAAAATATCCGAGTGAACGTAGGGGGCGATGAAATGCGCTGGGCACAGGTGAGCGTTGTGACGACGCGTGAGGGCGCGGATCTGATCGGGAATGTCCTGATGGAGCTCGGCGCTGCGGGAACGGAGATCGATGATCCGTTGCTCGTGAATGAGTACATTGATGCGGGGCTTTGGGACTACACGGATCTGCCGCGCGCGGAGGACACGGAAACAGTCACCGTGCGCGCGTATCTGCCTGAGGACGAGCGCCTTGAGGGCAGTCTCCTGACACTCACGGAGCGTGTGGAGAACCTGCGTCGCGCAGATGTCCCCATCGGTGCGGGAACGATCTCGCATACATTTGTCGCCGATGAGGACTGGGCAGAGACGTGGAAGGCGTATATCCACACGGAGAAGATCGGACGACGGATCGTTGTTCGTCCGACGTGGGAGGAATACACGCCATCGGGGGATGAGATCGTCATTGATCTCGATCCGGGGGCAGCGTTCGGCACCGGGGCGCATGCAACGACGGCAATGTGTCTGCGCTGGCTTGAGCACATCGTATGTCCCGGTATGCGTGTCTATGATGTAGGCTGCGGCTCCGGGATTCTCTCCATCGCGGCGTCGAAACTCGGTGCTGGTGAAATCATTGCGATGGATTACGATCCTGTGGCAGTCTCCGTTGCAGCTGAGAATATACGGCAGAACAACACCCCGAATGTCGTTGTCTTTGAGAGCGATCTGCTTGCGATGTGCGCGGGTGCAGAACCCGCTGAACTCATCATTGCGAACATCATTGCAGACATCATTATTCGCCTCTTTGATCAGTTGGATACGCATCTGGCACCGGGTGGTGTCTTCCTCGCCTCCGGAATTATTGATGACCGTATTTCCGATGTGGAGCGTGTTGCGGCAGAGCATGGCTACACCGTGCTCGACATGACCTGCGAAAAGGAATGGGCGGCGATGATTATCCGGCGCAGTTCGGAGCTTGGCTTCTGATGCGACGACTGTTCTATGCGGGGGTACTTGCGAAGGAAATCGAGATTACGGGCGGCGATGCGCACCATCTTGCGCGCGTCATGCGTGCGCAGGCGGGGGATGAGATTGTTGTCGCAGATGTCGACAGGCAGGCTGCCCGCATGACGATCACGGCAATTGACCGCGATGCCGTTCATCTTCGTCTGGTGGAATATGTCACATCCGAGGAGCGGACGCGTACCGAGGTCATCCTCGTACAGGCGCTCCTCAAGGGCGAGAAGATGGACTTTGTCGTGCAAAAAGCAGTGGAGCTTGGTGCATCGGCGCTCTATCCCCTCAAAACAGAGCATGTCGTCGTGCGCTACGATGCGAAAAAGGCGGCGGCAAAGGCGGCGCGCTGGCAGAAGATCGCAGATGAGGCGGCAAAGCAGTGCGGACGGCGTGCGCTGATGCGCGTTGCGGAGGTCACGGCACTTTCTGCGCTTTTGCAGAATGCCGAACTTTTTGACACGCCAGATACGGCGGTCATATTCTGCTATGAAGGCGAGGGCACGCAGCCCGCGCGTGCGCTGCTGCGCTCCATTGAGGCACGCCGCATTGTACTGATCGTCGGTGCGGAGGGCGGCTTTTCGCCCGTCGAGGCGGAGCACATCCGTGCGGCGGGTGCGCAGTCCGTTTCCCTCGGGCAGCTTATCTTGCGCGCGGAGACGGCGGCGGTGACGGCACTTGCCGTAACGCAGTACGAACTTGGTAATTTTGATCTTTGATGATTCAGAAAGGAAAATCTATGAAGAAGAGATATACGGCGCTTTTCGCGGCGGCATTTGCACTCAGCATGATTGCGGGCTGTGGCGGCAATGAGAAGGCGGATACGGGAGCGACGGCAAAAGCACAGCCTGCTGTGGAGCAGGGGAAAGGGGCGGGACTGCGCGGTGAGGCAGCGCCGACGTTCACGCTCAAGAACATCGCGGGTGAGGATGTCGCCGTCGAGGCGAAGGGCAAGCCCTACATCATCAACTTCTGGG
>ERZ773014.254-NODE-254-length-36670-cov-17.665110_pt1 | contig 36670 bp, 26 predicted proteins | sample MGYA00580841_ERZ773014 | MGnify/ENA primary metagenome ERZ773014 (study PRJEB29015, sample SAMEA2737989) | human oral metagenome | biome: human oral; feature: human-associated habitat; material: dental | place: China | collected 2067 ... | reverse complement strand
ACAAAGATAGGAAACAAAACATATCGGAAAAAGACGGCGAATATTGGATGCTTACTTATCTTCTGCGTAGGGGTTTATTGATGCCATGCTACACAACGTCTTGCATTCTTCTAACAACAAATCGCCAAAAGCAATTCTGTTTGAAAACTAATTCACCCTTTCGGTAGAATAGCCGTGTATTCTGCCGAAAGGGTGAACCATTATATCCATATATAAAGGCCCTTGGCTTTGAAGAACAAGCTTTTAAAGTTGGCCTTATTAAGGGAATTGAAGAGATGACAAGACTTTAAAGCATGCCAATCTTAGTAACCAAGAACAGCACGATGTAACCTAACACAAGACCAATTACACCAATAACAAGGCCAATCTTCATCATCTCGTTCTGATGAACAAGCCCCGTTGAATGGGCAATGGCATTGGGAGGTGTACTGATTGGCAAGCACATAGCAGTGGAGGCGGCAATGGCGATACCGATAAGAACGGTGGGCGTTCCGCCAATTCCTGCCAAACTTTCACCCATACCCTTACAAACAACAGCAAGGATAGGCACCAACAAAGCGGCCGTTGCAGTGTTGGAGATGAAGTTGGAGAGGATGTAACATATCACTCCCGATATGAGGAGGATGACCATAGGCGACCAATTGCCAAACGGTATGCTCTTAATGGCCAGTTCTGCCAGTTTCGACTCGTTGAGCGCAAGCCCCAAAGCAAAGCCTCCCGCCACCATCCAGATAACGCTCCAATTGATTTCTTGTAGGTCTTTTGCCTTAACAACGCCCGTCAAAGCAAACACCGATATGGGCAACATGGCCACGGTGTTGGCTCCTACACCCGTAAACTTGTCGAACATCCACAGCAAAACGGTGATACAAAAGGTGACGGCTATCACTGGTGTTCGCCATCCGCGGTGTATATCGCCTTCGATATGCAGGTCAATCTCTTTCTTCTTGAAGGGGAAGAAGGTTTTTAACAGATACCATCCAATGAGCAACAGAATGATGGTTAGCGGCAACATGAAGGCCATCCACTGCCCAAAGCCCAACCCAAGGTTCAATCCGTCGGGGGCATTAAGGTATTTTAGCGCAATGGCATTGGGCGGTGTACCGATGGGTGTTCCCATTCCGCCGATATTGGCCGCTACGGGTATGGCCAACGTTAGTGCGATGCGCCCTTTACCTTCGGGCGGCAATGCCTTGAACACGGGTGTAAGGAAGGTTAACATCATGGCTGCAGTGGCCGTGTTGGACACGAACATGGAGAAAGCTCCCGTAATGAGAATAAATCCCAAGAGAACCATCTCGGATCGCCTACCAAAAGGACGCAACAACGCACGCGCCAAAAAGACATCAAGCCCCGATTTGGTTGCGGCAATGGCCAACATGAAACCACCCAAGAAAAGGATGATGATTGGGTCGGCGAAAGTAGCCATCAATGCGCTGTGGTGTATCAACTCCGACTTGTCGATGCCCGTTCGAAAGAAGAGGAAAGCGTTGTCGGAGGTGGTAAAGAGCAGCGCGCCGATGAGCGTTACCGAAGTGGCCCACGAGGAGATAGCCTCTGTCACCCACATGATTGTGGCGAATGCGAAGATAGCTATCACGCGTTGTTGGATAACCGTCAGCCCTTCTATGCCAAAAGCTGTTGAGGGCAAGTTCCACAAAATGGCTGTGACCACCACTGCCAAGACGAACAAGGAGAATTTCTTGAATCTGAAAACCTCGCTCAATGTGTTTCTTTTGTGTTCAGACATACTTATCTATGTGTTTATGGTTAGTAACAATGCAGCAAAGTTAAGTATTTTTTCTAGTCGGCAAAAGAAATATCAGAAAAGTTTGCGCATAAGCTGAAAAATTAGTATTCGCACGCGCAAAGAAACGCAAAAAGGCATGCTCACTGGCCTTGCATATAAGCGCTTGACGATGCACAATGGTTGCTCCACGCACGTATTTAAAGGTAAGAAGGATGGGCAATACCTAAAAAAGATGATTTAAATCACTCTTTTTGTAAGGTAGAGTTTGCAATTCTGATAAATAAATGTTATCTTTGCATGGTTTTAATCGCTTAAATATAGTAGCAAAACTATGGAGGCTTTCTTTCGCACTCACGCTTATCTTGTGGAACATACCAATGCCACATTGCGTCGAACCCTTATGGATGAAATTAATTGGGACGACCGCATGATTGGCATTAAGGGAACGCGTGGTGTAGGGAAAACTACATTTTTGCTGCAATATGCCAAAGAGAATTTTGCAAAGGGCGACAGGCAATGCCTGTATATCAACATGAACAACTTCTATTTCCAAAGCCGAGGCATCGCAGACTTTGCGGCCGACTTCGTTAATCACGGCGGAAAGGTGTTGCTCATCGACCAAGTTTTCAAGCAACCGGATTGGAGTTCGGAGCTGCGTAAGTGCTACGACAGGTACCCGGAACTGAAGATTATCTTCACGGGGTCGAGTGTTATGCGACTTAAAGACGAAAATCCAGAACTGAACGGCATTGTTAAAAGCTACAATTTGCGGGGGTTCTCGTTCAGAGAATACCTCAACATCATTACCGGAAGACGCTTTAAGGCATATAGCTTGGAGGAAATAATATCGCAACACGAGAGAATTGTGAAAGAAATACTGCCCTTAGTAAGTCCTTCGCAACACTTCCGCGATTATATTCACCACGGTTTCTACCCCTTCTTTTTGGAACAACGCAACTTTTCGGAGAACCTATTAAAGACCATGAACATGATGACCGAGGTGGACATCTTGCTCATTAAGCAAATAGACTTGAAGTATCTCACTAAAATAAAGAAACTTTTCTACTTGCTGTCGCTCAACTCAACGAAAGCCCCGAACATCAGTCAGCTTGCCCAAGACATAGAGACAAGCAGGGCCACGGTGATGAATTACATCAAGTACTTGGCCGATGCGCGGCTCATCAACATGATGCACCTTGTGGGCGACGACTTCCCCAAGAAACCATCTAAGATAATGATGCACAACCCCAACTTGATGTACGCCATCTATCCAATAGTGCCGAACGAACAGGTTGTTATGGAAACGTTCTTCGTTAATGCGCTTTGGAAAGACCATCTAGTGAACCAAAGCAACAAGGAACACTACTATATCGTAGACGAAAAAAGGAAATTTCGCATTTGCGATGCCAGAGGAACGAGCAAGGTTAGATATAATAACGATACCATATATGCCCGATACAACACCGAAGTGGGAAAAGACAACAAGATACCCCTTTGGCTTTTTGGGTTTCTCTATTAATACAAATACATTAATTAATATTTTATTCAAATGGCAAAAGAAAAAAAGTTTATCACTTGTGATGGTAACGAGGCCGCCGCTCACGTGAGCTATATGTTCTCTGAGGTTGCTGCCATCTATCCCATCACCCCGTCTTCGCCCATGGCCGAGCACGTAGACACGTGGGCTGCCAAAGGCAGGAAAAACCTGTTTGGGCAGACGGTAATGGTTCAAGAAATGCAATCGGAAGGCGGTGCTGCCGGTGCCATGCACGGTTCGCTGCAAGCTGGTGCGCTTACCACCACCTTTACGGCATCGCAAGGCTTGCTGCTGATGATACCCAACATGTACAAGATTGCCGGCGAGATGCTACCTTGCGTGTTCGATGTGTCGGCTCGCGCCATCGCTTCGCACGCCCTTTGTATCTTCGGGGACCACTCCGACGTTATGGCTTGCCGCCAAACGGGTTTCGCCATGTTCTGCTCTGGCTCTGTGCAAGAGGTAATGGACCTCACAGCCGTTCCCCATTTGGCAACTCTACGTACAAGCATCCCCTTCGTAAACTTCTTCGACGGATTCCGCACTTCGCACGAATATCAGAAGATTGAACTGATTGACCAAGACGAGATTGCCAAGCTGGTAAATTCCGAAGACATCAAACGATTCCGCGATCGCGCCCTTTCGCCCGAACGCCCCGTTACGCGCGGTACGGCCGAAAACCCCGAAACGTTCTTCACACACCGCGAGGCATGTAACCAACACTACGACAACATTCCCGAAGTAGTTGAGGAATACCTCGGCAAGATTTCGGAAATAACAGGCCGCGAATACCACCTCTTCTCTTATTATGGCGCAGAAGATGCCGAGAATATCATCATCTTGATGGGCTCGGCCACCGAAGCTGCCCGCGAAGCCATCGACTATCAGATGAAACAAGGCAAGAAGGTGGGTATGATTTCGGTTCACCTCTATCGTCCTTTCTCGGTTAAGCACTTGCTGGCTGCCGTTCCCAAGACGGTTAAACGCATCGCCGTACTCGACCGTACCAAAGAACCAGGCGCAGAAGGCGAGCCGCTGTACCTCGATGTAAAGAGCGCTTTCTACGATGTAGAGAACAAACCGCTAATCGTTGGCGGACGTTATGGACTGGGTTCTTCGGACACTACGCCTGCTAAGATACTCTCCGTGTTCAACAACCTCGAATTGGAAGTACCCAAGAACCACTTTACCGTGGGCATCGTAGACGATGTTACGTTTACTTCACTGCCCGCCGTGCCCGAAATTCCTATGGGTGCCGAGGGCATTTTCGAAGCTAAGTTCTACGGATTGGGCGCAGACGGAACTGTTGGAGCCAACAAAAACTCGGTTAAAATCATCGGCGACAACACCAATAAGCACTGTCAGGCCTACTTCTCGTACGACTCGAAGAAGTCGGGTGGCTTCACTTGCTCGCACTTGCGTTTCGGTAATTCGCCCATTCACTCTACCTATCAGGTTAACACGCCCAACTTCGTGGCTTGCCACGTGCAGGCTTACCTGAACATGTACGACGTTATTCGCGGATTGCAGAAGAACGGAACATTCTTGCTGAACACCGTTTTCGAAGGCGACGAGCTTGTTAAGTTCATTCCCAACCGCATCAAACGCTACTTCGCCGAGAACAATATCACCGTATATTATATGAATGCCTCGAAGATTGCACAAGAGATTGGGCTGGGCAACCGCACCAATACCATCTTGCAAAGTGCATTCTTCCGCATCACAGAGGTTATCCCCGTAGACTTGGCCATCGACCAAATGAAGAAGTTCATCGTTAAGTCGTATGGCAACAAGGGACAAGACGTAGTTGACAAGAACTATGCAGCCGTTGACCGCGGTGGCGAATACAAAACGCTTGCCGTTGATGCAGCTTGGGCTAACCTACCCGACGATGCTGTTGCAGCCGAAGAAGACGTACCAGCATACATCAAAGAGATTGTTCGCCCAATCAACGGACAGTCGGGCGACTTGCTCAAAGTATCCGACTTTGTACGCTACGACATGGTAGACGGTACGATGTCTAACGGTTCTTCGGCCTTCGAAAAGCGCGGTGTTGAGGCCTTCAACCCCGAATGGACTGCCGAAAACTGTATTCAATGTAACAAGTGCGCCTACGTTTGTCCTCACGCTTGTATCCGTCCGTTCGTTCTCGACGAGGAAGAAATGAAGGGCTTTGAGGATACAACACTCGAAATGAAAGTTCCCAAGCCAATGGCTGGCATGAACTTCCGCATTCAGGTGAGCGTGCTCGATTGCGTTGGTTGCGGCAACTGTGCCGACGTTTGTCCCGGCAACAAGAACGGAAAGGCATTGGCAATGGTGCCCTTCACGCACGACGAACAGCAGATTTCCAACTGGAACTACCTTGCTAAGAACGTTAAGAGCAAGCAACATTTGGTAGACCTTAAGAGCAATGTGAAGAACTCGCAGTTTGCTAAACCCCTCTTCGAGTTCTCTGGTGCTTGTGCTGGTTGTGGCGAAACGCCTTACGTTAAGCTCATCTCACAACTCTATGGCGACCGCGAAATGATTGCCAACGCCACGGGTTGCTCGTCTATCTATTCAGCATCTATCCCCTCAACGCCTTACACAACCAACGAGGCCGGTCAAGGTCCTGCCTTCGACAACTCGCTGTTCGAAGACTTCTGCGAATTTGGTATGGGTATGGCACTGGGTAACAAGAAGATGCGCGAGCGCATTACGCTGCTGCTTACCGACCTCTTGGCCAACGATAATGTGCCTGCCGACTTTAAGGAGGCTGCCAACGAATGGCTCAACACCAAAGACGACGCCGACGCATCGAAGGAATCGAGTGCAAAACTCAAACCCTTCATCGAGGCTGGTGCTGCCAAAGGTTGCGAAACTTGCGCCGAACTGAAAACGCTCGACCACTATCTCGTTAAGCGTTCGCAATGGATTATCGGTGGCGACGGTGCCTCTTACGACATCGGTTACGGCGGTTTGGACCACGTTATCGCATCGGGCGAAGACGTAAACATCCTTGTTCTCGACACCGAGGTTTACTCTAACACGGGTGGACAAAGCTCTAAGGCCACACCACTAGGCGCAATTGCTCAGTTTGCTGCCCAAGGTAAGCGCATCCGCAAGAAAGACCTTGGCCTGATGGCAACCACCTATGGCTACGTTTACGTGGCGCAGATTGCAATGGGTGCCGACCAAGCTCAGACATTCAAGGCTATTCGCGAGGCCGAGGCTTACCCAGGCCCATCGCTTATTATTGCCTACGCACCTTGTATCAACCACGGATTGAAGGCAGGTATGGGTAAGAGCCAAGCCGAAGAGGCTAACGCCGTTGCTGCCGGCTATTGGCACTTGTGGCGTTACAACCCACTGTTGGCCGATGAAGGAAAGAACCCCTTCACGCTCGACTCTAAGGAGCCTGATTGGAGCAAGTTCCACGACTTCTTGCTAGGCGAGGTTCGTTATCTCTCTGTAAAGAAAGCCTATCCCAACGAAGCCGAAGAACTGTTCAAGGCTGCCGAAGAGATGGCCAAGCTTCGCTACAAGAGCTATGTTCGCAAGTCGCAAGAAGATTGGAGCAAAGACGAAGAAACGGTTGCCTAAATGGTTTCTCGGCTTAATGCCCTTATAATAAAATGGGTGAGAGTTGTCCTAAACGGGCATGCTCTCACCTTTTTTGTTTGTTTTATAGTCAAACTGAAATGGATTTGGAAAGCCATAGGTGCATCGTAAACAAACAAAACGTTATTCTTTTCCTCTGCGCAAGGCTTTATGGAGGCCATGCTACGCACGTCTTACATTCGTCCAACAACCATTTTCCAAAAGCAATTCTATTTGACTATAACCCAAATCGGGCATTAGTACTTGTACAGAATTTGTTATCTTAGTGATGCCAACACAAGACAAACTTTCTTCTCACATACAAAGTGCAGGACAAATCAATTCATTGGCTTATAAACGCACAAAAATCCAACAACTCCGAAAACATCAACTCATCAACTTACGAACCCATCAAATCACCAAATCACAAGCTCACTAACTCACCAACCCAGCAATTCAAAAAGCTTAAATCCTTATCTTTTATTTTACAAATCCACTTCGATTTCCACTCTGTTCTAGCGAAAAAACAGGTTATAAAGTAGGTAAAAAAGCCACTATTTCTAGCTTTTCACGCCTGTCATTTTGTCTATTTTCAAGAACATGGCCTGCATTTTGCACCATTTTACCTTTCTAGTTTGGTTGCCAACGCGTAATTTCTCAAGCCCAATTACCTGCTTTTAGACCCTAAAATCCCACTTTTTAACGGCCATTTTGCCCACTTTGAACCATGTTTTCGATGGTTTGAGAAGGTTTTGCCTATCTCTTTGCAGTGTATATTTATGCTTTTCGCCTTGCATTTAGCACCAAAATGCACTGCGTTTAGCACCAAAACGCACCGCGTTTAGCACCAAAATACACTGCATTTAGCACCAAAATGCACCGCGTTTAGCACCAAAATGCACTGCATTTAGCACCAAAATGCACTATATTTGGCTGCAAATAGCCCCAAACATGGTGCAAATTGCGGTTTTATGCAATGTGTATTCATTTTGCTTGCATTTACATACTACCCCTTTTGCATCAAAACTAACCTCCGCGAGAATCGATTTTTTGCGGCAAGGTGGGCGATTGGTGGACGAAAAGGGCACTCAGAATGTTAAAATCCTTGCTGAAAACTAGACAAAATAGTTATATCTTATACAGACGCATGGGCAACGGCACGGAAAGCACGTGCGCTTACGACGGCCAGCGCGAGCGGTTGCAGGGCATGCCGCCACGGCCAACGGAGACAGCATCATAGAAACGCAGAAGTAATCTGCCATTGACAGCCGATTTGGGTAGAATCACTTCCGCCAGCTCACTTTTTGAAACATAACCATATTTTGCCACAGACAAATGGGGCTGATTTTCAAATTACATCGTATCTTTGTACAACACCTTCGTACATGAAAGGTGCGTTTATCTTGGTTTTGCACCACAAAGATGATAGACTCCCTCTCAAATTATAGAAATATTAAAAGTCAAGACAACTTCGGACAATTAAGGCTGAACATGCCTTATCATCGCCACTTTTCACCAGATTTAGTCGGACGTATAGGGCGTATTTTAGTGGGCACTGGCCAATACGTTCTCTGGTTGTCACTAGATAAAATCTGTATTTCGAGCATATTTTAGGGTATAACGTCCCATATACTCACCGCCTTTCACGAGAAAATCGGCGTTAGAGGGTTGTTTATAGGGTATAACACCTCAAACACTCGCTGTATTTTCGAGCCATAACAGATATTTAGGGAATATTCTAAGAGTTCTAAACAGCCTAATAGTCGCCGTTTGTCCACGAGATAAAATCGGCACTAGTGAGTGGTTTAGGGCTATTATTGGGGGCATCAACCTATAAATTCCCACTTTTCAGTAGCCCTAATAGGCGTTAGAGTGTGGTTTTAAGCCATAACAACCCTTATTTTCACTGCGTTTCACAAGAAATGAGCGGTGCTTAGGGCTTACTATGGGGTTTATCAACCCATTATTCTCCGTTTGTCACTAGAAAAACAATGCTCGACAATGTTTTAACCCAAATCGGTCGTTAGAGCCGCTTAGATTTTGTATGTTGTTGAGCATCTAGCCTGTCTTCTTCTTGAAGGCGGCGTAGTGGACTACGTCAAAAAGAATAAGGCAGGCAAGATGCCGACATGCAAATGAAAGACGAACTGGGAGCAATGAAAACAACATAAAAACATGTGATAAGCGGTATAACGCCCGATTTGGGTTTAGGCATGACATCGCAAACACTCGCTGCTTTTCACGAAATATAGTCGATGTTTGGGGCTTATCACAGGGAACATCAGGCTATTATTCCCCACTTATCCCTGGAAAAGTTGGCGTTAGAGGCATGTTTTAGGGCATAACGCCGCAGATATCCGCCGCTTTACACGAGAAATGGTAGGTGTTTAGGAGGTTTTAGGCAGGTTTGTCATGATAACATACAAGTTTTGGGCTTGCGAATAGCCTGTAAGAGCCTGCTTGCAAGGCAAACACCATTGGGCAGCAATCGCGTAGCGGTTGGCACGGCGAATGCGCGCTATGAATAGTGAGTAGACGTATGCTCAGCATTCTTATCTACCAACTATAGCATCTATTACATAAAGAAAGCGTTAAAAACACCCTGTTGAAACAGTGCTAGAAGCACGCCAGCACCTTAAAAGGCCAGTAAAATGCACTTCAACTTCTACCATCCCTGTTTTCTGGATAGAACGATTCCCATGTTCGGTCGTCGTAAAAGATACGTATCTCCGTAACCTTGCGTTGCGGTTTTTCAATCACTTTCACCTCAACTCGCTCAGGTTCTCTGGGGGCTTGTACCACTTTTGGAGCAACAGCTGGCTGCTCGTTAAAGAGCGAAGGGCCAGCAACAGGCGCATCAAAGTTTAATTGAGGTTCCTTATCAGGGATTGCATGGGTAGTGGGGGCATTGTTAGCGGTGCCCGTTTCGTCTAAGTACATTTCGCCCTTACCAAAGATTAACCAGTCGGTTGAAATCTTTGGAATTTTATCTTTAATGGCCTCAACGATGTTGAGGGTAGGTTTTGTGCGTCCGTTAAAAATACTACTGAGCGACGCAGGCGACATTCCAATAGAGAGAGCAAAGGTCTGTTGACTCATGTGTTGGCTCTCCATAACCTTCTTTATTCTATCTTTCATACCCTTATTTTTAGTGTAAGAGGCCTTTTAAGGCCTTTTCGCGTTGGTTTTACAAAGGTAAAACAAATTTCGTATTGCTGCAAATATCTAAACAACAATTTAGCAAACAAAAGGTTAGGTTTGTAAATCTAAACCATATAAAGATGTAAATCGCTGCGCGGTTGCAAGCAATTTACATTTACAAATCAAAATACAGGCATCTAAAGCAGGCATGTAATAAGGTTTAATAAAAATCTGAATTTTACTGGTTCTTAGTACATTATAAGCCCATAAAAGGCGTTAAGTGCTTATATTCAGGGTCTTTTAAGGCCAAAATGGTGGTTTTTACATGTATAAAGCCTAGAAAACGCCTATAAATAGCTGAAAATCACGTAAAAATAGGCCTGTATATGGCGATGTATAAGTATTCATTTAGATTTTGAAATGTAATTCTTGTAGTTTTGCAATGTAAATAAACAAACTGCGGACGCTTTCTTTGGTTTACATTATTAAACCACAAACGCTTTATTTTTGTAAACCATCCGCATGGTTTACAAATCAAAACCTTAGATCTTCTAGACTAAAATTTGTTAATTGTAAATTAGAGTAGGCCTTAAATGCGAAAATAGAGCGAGAATTGATTATTCTGCAACAAGGGTCGACTTGCTTTCAAATACGCGAGTATTTTGGGGGTTAAAATGGGCTAACTTCTTGATTTTATTGGAAGTTAGCCAAAAAAAAGTGCCTCTCAGAGACACTTATTCTAGAACGGAAAAGGCCCGAAAAAGGCCATTTTTAGTGCAAAATAAAGAAGATTAGCTCTTTCATAAGGTCGCCAACAGGGGTATTTGGGTTATCTAACCCCTTAGATTTAGCGTCAATCTCTCTTATCTTATGAATAATGTGCATTGTCTTCATGGCCGAGTAGTTTCTCATCCCCACCATAAAGTCTTTCACACCCCACACCGATTTCAAGTCGAGGAACTTCGCAACCTCTGTTTCGTTGTTTTTGTTCGGCGCGTAATAGGCAATCAACAAGTTTTGGAAGAAACTGAAAAGCAAAGGCAAGAAGGCGAAGATTGACCCGGCCTTAGGGTTCTTGTCGAAATACTGAATAATTTGGTTTGCCTTAAACACGTCGCGGTTTACGATGGCGTTTCGCAATTCAAAACCATTAAACTCTTTGCTAACGCCTATCTGCCGTTCCACGATGTCGGGTGTTATGCGCAGGTCGCTTTCAGGCAACGAAATCAAAACCTTGTCTAGTTCCGATGTCAGGCGGTTCAAGTCAGCGCCAATATGTTCGGCAATCATGATGGCCGCCTTGTCTTCCACCGTTGCTTTCTTAGTGGCAAGATAGCCCTTGATAAAAGCGGGCAATTCGTAATCGCGTTTCTTCTTGCTTTCGAAAACAACACCAATAGACTCGGCGCGAGCCAAAAGTTTCTTTCTTCTGTCGATGGTGCCATTCTTATGGCAAAGCACAAGGATGGTGGTTTTCACAGGATTTTCCAAGTACTTGGCCAAAGCGTCTACCAATTTCAGGTTCTGCGCCTCTTTCACCATCACCAATCGCCGTTCGGCCATCATGGGATAAGCCTTACAAAGGTCGGCCACCTGCACCCCGTTGGTATCAACGCCAAAGAGGATGTCTTGGTTAAAGTCGCGCTCTTGCGGTTGCAACACCGTCTCTTCGAGCAAGCTTGCAATCTTGTCTATATAATACGACTCTTCGCCCATGAGCACATATACGGGCGAAAAGTTTCGCGCCTTAATGTCTTTAATGATGACTTCGGGGCCAAGAGCGGTTCGTTTTTCTGCCATGAAAGGTTCTTGTTAATGATGAGTGCAGGGCAACAAGTTGCAAAAAAGCACCTCGCCGCCCACATATTTTTAGTAACTTTGCACCATAAGGCATACGGCAAACTGCGACAAGCCAGTCTTGCCGCGCCCTTACCGTTAAGCTTTATTGCGCTTTACACTGCAAAGATAACAAAATGTATTCACTAAACCTACCCTCGTATGCAATAAAAGTGGGAGGCACGAAGGCGCGCCCCACCGTGTTCGATCCACTTCGTGGCAAGTACGTAGCCCTTACTCCCGAAGAATGGGTAAGGCAACACTTCGTTAATTACCTTATTCATCACAAGGGTTATCCGCAGTTGTTGATGGCCAACGAGGTGGCGTTGAGCATCGGCGACAAAAGCCTTCGGGCCGACAGTGTGCTGTACGACCGCGACCTGAAGCCCCAAATGATTATCGAATACAAGGCACCTACCATCGCACTTACGCAAAAGGTGTTCGACCAAATAACCGTTTACAACATGCTTTTGCACGTAGACTATCTCGTGGTGAGCAATGGGTTGCAACACATCTGCTGCAAAATGAACTACACCGACAACAGCTACACCTTCTTACCCGCCCTCCCTCACTATACCGAAATATAGTTGCGCGCGTACATTATATATAATACACACATGAACATCATTGCTTTCTTAAAGAAATGGACACTGCCCAGCGGTCTTGTTATCGGTGCTGCGGTCTACCTTTTGTTTTCGCGCATCGCCCCACTTCAACCCATTGGCAACGTGGTTGGCCCCTTTTTGGTGAAACTTCTCCCCGTGGTTATCTTCGTGATGCTCTATATAACGTTCTGCAAAATACAGCTGGGCGACCTCCGACCGCGAGCCTGGCACTTCATACTGCAAGCCATTCGCATTGTTCTTTCGGGCTTATTGGTGTTGGCCATCTTACATACCACCGACCCAATGGCCAAGCTTGTGCTCGAAGGAGCCTTCGTTTGCGTAATCTGTCCCACAGCGGCAGCGGCCCCCGTTATCACCGAACGGCTTGGCGGTAGCATCGCCTCGCTCACCATCTACACCATCCTAGCCAACGTGGTTACGTCTGTTATCATCCCCTTGTTCTTCCCAATGGTTGAAAAAAGTGCAGACATCACCTTCCTAACAGCCTTTGTCATGATACTTCGGCGCATCACATTCGTACTTATCGTGCCCCTTTGCCTGGCCCTACTCACCCGAAAATTCCTGCCGAAAGTGGCTGCGCACATCAAGGAAACCAAGAACTTAGCCTTTTATCTTTGGGGGTTCAACCTCTCCATCATCATGGGACTAACCATCCGCAATATCCTCGCCACCCAAGTTTATGGCACGATTTTGGCTCTACTTCTGTTGTTGCCCCTCGTCATCAGCCTCTTGTTGTTCTCAATAGGCAAGGCCGTGGGCTACCGTTATGACGACAGCATCAGCGCAGGACAAGCCTTGGGACAGAAGAATACCGTTGTGGGGATATGGCTCACCATCGCCTTTCTCAATCCCATAGCCTCCATCGCGCCTTGCGCTTACGTGGTTTGGCAAAACCTTATCAACGCATGGCAGCTGTGGTATAAGCAGAAGTACGGCACGCTGAAATGGTAAGACAGTGCACCGAGGGTGCAATACTCATTCTAAATGACAACATATAAAGACTTACACTTATGGCAATAGGAAAATGGATTGGCGGATTTTTGGGCTTTATCGCTGGCGGACCGCTTGGCGGATTAGCAGGATTGGTACTCGGCGCACTCTTCGACGTGGGGCTAGACCAAGTTAACGAACCCGATCGCAATGGACAACCCTGGAATACGGGCGGTTCAACAGCCAACTTCTACCAACACAACGCCTCCGCCAATCAACAACAGCGGCAGCAAGGTGAACGCAATTCGTTCCTCTTTTCGTTACTGGTGCTCTCTGCATACATCATTCGTGCCGACGGCAAAGTGATGCACTCGGAAATGGAAACCTTACGTTCCTTCTTGCGAAGGAACTTTGGCGAGGTGGCCGTAGAGCAGGGCGACAGCATCATCCGCAACATTTTCGACCAGCAAAAACAAATGGGTGCAATGGCTTTCGAGGGCATCATACGCGACAGTTGCTTTCAAATCGCCGCCCACATGAATAGCGCACAGCGTCTGCAACTGCTTAGTTTTCTGGCAGAACTGGCCAAAGCCGATGGGCGTATCGACCCCAGCGAGGTGAATGCCCTTCGCAATTTGGCGCAGTGGTTGGGTTTCGATGCGCGCATTCTCGACTCGATGTTCAACCTCGATAAGCACGATACGCAGTCGGCATACAAGGTTTTGGGCATCTCGCCCAACGCCACCAACGACGAAGTGAAGGCCGCCTATCGCAAGATGGCCCTACAACACCATCCCGACCGCGTTGCAACTCTGGGCGAAGACATACGCTTGGCGGCCGAAAAGAAGTTCAAGGAGATTAACGATGCCAAAGAAAGGATATATAAGGAACGCGGAATGTAGGCTGCTATGCGACAATACTGTCATCTAATATAAAGATGCAGAGCCGAAAAACGCCCCTGATAGGTGTCGCTAAGCCAATAAACAAGGAACGCATATAACACGCCCAAAACCAACAACATAACGCTAAACACATCGTAACGACAAGTTCTTCGCCAGCAAACAAATTGCATTTAGTTGCTAATTTTTGCTAACAAAATGCCGTTATATCATTTTAAACTCGTACATTTGCGCCGATAAAATCACTATTTCAAAACAAAAACAAAAAGTTAAAAGTATGAAGAAGATCATTTTCAGCGCAGCACTTTTCGTTGCTGCAATAGGTTTTGCTAACGCACAGAGTGAAGCAACAGCCAAGAAAGGCGACAAGGCTAAGACCGAACAATGCGACAAGGCAGGCAAGAAAGGCTGCTGCAAGAAAGACGCTGCCGCCAAAGAAGGCTGCAAGAAAGATGCCGCTTGTAAGAAAGATGCTGCTTGCAAGGACAAGAAGGAATGCAACAAGAAATGCGACAAGGCCGCTAAGCAAGACTGCAAGAAGAGCTGCGACAAAAAGGCAGCTAAGTAAGCAGCAACGGCACTGCTTACGCAAAGAACAAGGCTAACAAGCCAATGCCCAAGGGCAATGAGCAGACTTAGCCAACAACAAAACAAGCTCCATACACGCCTCTCGGTTGTGTATGGAGCTTATTTTTATTGGGTTACGCCATAAGTTGCCTGCCCAAAAAAGATGCAGAACTGCATGGAATAGATTTGATTTTTAACGCGCTGGCAGACTAAATCAAAACACGCTCATGCCTAGTAAGAACATTCTAGCACCTAGACAACCAAGCTTTCACGATAAAATCCTCACGCGCAAGTCCTCACTCCCCCGCGCTTATTCCGTCTCTTCCTTCGTTTTGCGGATGGCGCGTTTGCGCTTAGGCTTCTCGGCAGCAGCCGACTTATCGTTCTTAACGCCCGCCAATTCAGGGTCTACGATGATGCGTCCGCAATACTCGCAAACGATAACCTTCTTGTGCATCTTCACGTCTAGCTGTCTCTGTGGCGGTATTTTGTTGAAACATCCGCCGCAAGCATCACGTTGAACATACACTATACCCAATCCGTTGCGTGCGTTTTTACGAATACGTTTAAAGCTGCTCAGCAGTCGCGGCTCGATTTTCGTCTCCAAGTCACGTGCTCTATCGCGTAGTTTTTCTTCCTCTTCTTTCGTTTCGAGCATAATTTCGTCCAGCTCATTACGCTTTTGGTGCAAGTCGCGTTCGCGGTCATATATTTGTTGTCCCGTAACACTCAGTTCGCGTTCGCACTCGTCAATCTTTACCAGTGCTTCCTTTATTTTCTTGTTGCACAACTCTATTTCAAGCGTTTGGAACTCAATTTCCTTGCTCAGCGTGTCGTATTCGCGGTTGTTCTTCACCTCGTCAAGCTGTCGGTTATAGCGTTCCACGCTAGCCTCAGCCTCAGCTATTTCAGCCCTTTTCTGCGAAATAGCCCTAGAAAAGTCGTCAATTTCCCTGCGAATTTTGTCTTCGCGTATATTCAGACCTTCAATCTCGTCTTCCAAGTCCTGCACTTCCAAGGGCAATTCGCCCCTCAGCGCACGTTTCTCATCAATTGCCGAGAGCGTTGTTTGCAACTGGTAGAGCGCTTTAAGTTTCTCTTCCACCGACAGTTCGGTAATTTCTTTCTTTGCCATAACTTATAAATAGATGATGGGATTGGTGTTGGTCTGCGTCAGAATGCACTTCACGCCCTTGCACCTTTCCTCGATTATTGTTTTAAATATCTCGTTGGTAAACTGCTCGCTTTGGTAATGTCCAATCACGGCAATTTGTATTTCCTGTTCATGATCAAAGTAATCGTGATAGTGCATCTCGCCCGTTACAAAGGCATCTGCCCCTGCTGCGATGGCGTCTGGCAACAAAAAAGCCCCAGAACCGCCGCAAATGGCAACCTTGCTGATAGGCCGGCGCAACAGTTGGTTGCACATCACGCATTCCACATCGAACGTTTTTTTAAGCAAAATCACGAAATCGTCGGCTGCCAAAGGTTGCTCAAACACGCCCATCACGCCCGAAGCTCCTTCAACACTAACGCTTTCGCCCTTGTCGTTAAGGGTCTCTACACGCTTTCGCGCGCCGAAAAAGTCTGCATTTAGCAGTCCCATCTTCTCGGCAATCTTAAAGTTCACGCCGCCTCGTGCATTGTCAATGTTGGTGTGCAAGGCAGCAATGGTAATGTCGTTCTTTATAGCCTTCATCACCGTTCGCTGAACAGCATTGGCGTCCGACACTTGTGCCAGCTTACGAAAGATAAGCGGATGGTGTGCAACAATCAAGTTGCAGCCCTTGGCCACAGCCTCATCCACAATCTTTTCAGTCACGTCAAGACACAATAAAGCCCCTGATACTTCCGCCTCTGTCAATCCAACCTGCAAGCCGGCATTATCAAATCCTTCTTGCAGGGGCAGGGGCGCGAATTGTTCAAGGGCACGTAGCACTTCCTTTATTTTCACGCTAAATTAGCTTTATGTTATTAAAGTGCAAAGTTACTAATTTCTATTGATACGGCAAAATATTAGAGGGTTAGTTAACAAGTCATCCTGTTAACGAGCGCCCAAAGCCAAAAATTACAACCTAAGTTGAGAAAAATCGCAATGCACGGCAATCGTAAATCAACACTTTCTATGGTAAAGTGTCGAAAAATACGCATGCAAAAACCAAGCACATAGCGGAATAACACCAATAATTTACGCACGCCAAAACATTACGGACTCGCCTAACTACCAGTCCATAAAACTCAAAACCTAGGGGTTTAAATCCCCAACAAGTTCCTTTTTACTGCCTAAAAAACAGGCCTTTACCCTCTCTCACCAATCGTCCAAGCTACTCATTGCCTCCACCTCGTCCTCTATCTTATTGGGCAAAGTGGGGAAAAAGTCGATGCCTGTGATGCGTTCCACGTCGTCGATGGTGTTCACGTAATAGCTTTTAGGGCGGTTGTCTCCTTCATTACGATAGATAAAACCGATAGCTTTTGGCTCACCTTCCATACACAGCACCACCTTAAAGAAAGCCTCAGGAACAGTTATCTTGTTCTTTCCGATGGTTTTATGTTCGCCTTTCATTATCACAGGTCCCGCAACGATGTAGATGCAGCCATACTTTTTAGCCCATTTTCTGCACTGGCTTTCCAACTCTTTCCAATCACCAACGTTCAGTTTATGGTCTTGCGGACAAATGTTAGTGAGCAGAAACGATTGCTTTTGTGCAATTGCATCCCAAGAATTGTCGGCCGAAGGGCAAAGGTGTCCGCGGTCGTAGCCACTTTTTACGTAGTCTGCATCAACGGCTCTTGGTTTGGGCACCTCCTTGTCTTCTTGAAAGCTAATGCCCTTACGCTCGTTGGTTCCTTCTGTGTGTTCGGCTGTTAATTGCCATGCCACCCAATTGGGTATGCGCAAATCGCTGTTATACGATGCCATGTAAGCCACGCGCCTCAACAGTTGTTCGGGCCTGTCGGTCAGTTTACCAGGAACTTCAAGTGGACCTAAGCCCTTCCTCTGCACCCAAGTACACCTGTGTGTAATGGTATCTTGAACACTGTCTTCGCCCTCATACAGGTGCAGCTTAGCTACCTGTTGCTCTTGAAGAGGTTGTACACCCACTTTCGACTTGCCTTTTTTTACAGGCTGCAAGCCAAAGGCCGACAAATAAGTAAAGGCAAATAACGCCAGATAAAATACTTTTCTCGTTTTCATATCTACTTCAAGTTTTCATAAGTGTTGCAAATATACTAATTAATTCGCATAAAACAACTGTTTCATGTAGCACAAATCTTCTTTTTTCCGCAACAGAAAAGCACCCTCAAAACTAAAAAGTTATCGCCTTAACTCCTAACAAACAAATCAAATACTAATTCCCTTACCCCCTATAAACGCTCAAACACCTCCCCATCTAAAACCTTAAAAGCAAAACTTTCATCATTCTTTACAGCCCCCTTACCAATCTTCCAAGCTGCTTGTTGCCTCCACTTCGTTCTCCACGTTGTCGGGCAGAGCAGGGAAAAAGTCGATGCCTGTGATGCGTTCCACGTCGTCGATGGTATTCACATAATAGCTTTTAGGCCTATTTCCCGACTCGTTACGATAAATAAAGCCAATGGCCTTGGGCTTTTTCTCCATGCACAACACCACCTTAAAGAACGCCTCTGGCACCGTTACCTTATTCTTTCCAATAGTCTTATGTTTCCCTTTAAACAACACCGGACCCGCCACTACGTATATGCTACCATACGTCTTAGCCCACTTTCTACATAGATTTTCCAGTTCGTGCCAATCGCCAACGTTCAGGTTATGGTCTTGCGGACATACATTCGTGAGCAAAAACGATTGTTCTTGCGCAGTAGCATCCCATCGGTTATCGGCAGATGGGCAAAGGTGTCCACGGTCATAACCACTCCTTACGTAGTCAAAGTCCACCGCCCTAGGCATTGGCACATCGGTATCTTCATGAAACTTAACGCCCGCCCGCTTGTTCTTTCCCTCGGTACGCGCCCCCGTAAGCCTCCACGCCACCCAATTAGGTATGCGTAAGTCGCTGTTATACGATGCCGTGTAAGCCACTCGTTTCAATATCTGTTCAGGTCTGTCGGTCAGTTTCTCAGGCACTTCAAGTCCATCAGCAACCTTATACACTGCTTTCCCTTGCTTATCGGCGCCATATCCGTTCTCGCCTTCCAAATTAATCTGCCCGTCTTTCTGTTCTTGATAGGCATACTTTCCAACCAACTGCCGGCCAAGCTTAGACGGTTGCAGGCCACAAGCCGACAAGCAGATGCCCGCCAATAACGCCAAACTATATACTTTCCGTGATTTCATAAATGCTGTTCAGCTGTATCTTTCGTTTATAAACATCGTAAGTAGATTTGTTTGATGAGGTACTAATCCAGCAAACAAAGTACCAAATTATGCAACAAAGGTAGCAAAATAATGCAACAACAACAAATTAAAGCCCTAAATACGGTGCAAAACTCCCACGCACAACAAAAGAACATTGTCCCTTCAATCGTAAACACATACCGTACCTCAAATAACTATTGCCAAGCCATATTTAGCCCAACCCTACTGCAACCAAACGACAAAGGCACTATCATCACCCTTGAAAGCAAACACAACAGACAACAGAAACAGGCGGCAATGCGTAACTTCAAAAACGCCAAATGCAATGATGGTGAAGACATTGGCAAGGTAAACGTGTTGAAATTTAATTTGGAACATATTGAGAAAATTCATATATTTGCAAGGTGTAACCCCTATCTGCACACCTAGAAATGTGCAGAATGGTTACCTATACCCCATGACACAACCAAAGCCCGCTGGCAACGGCAATGCGGGACCCCGTATCAAAGCGTCTTACATCAAAGAGAAGACCATCAACACCCCACCGTTTCATCCCTTATCCCAACGACAAATGAAAACATTAAACACATATCTATTGCTCATGTTCCTTTGTCTTTCGGTTTACATAGAGAAGGCAGAGGCACAACAAAAGCTGACCCTTATCGTGAGCGACAGTCTTAGTGGAGAACCTCTACCCTTCGTTAACATCAAAGTTAACGGAGCGAAAGACTGCTTGATATGTTACTCCGACTCTATCGGCAAGTGCGTAATACCGCTGCAAGCAGGATTTTACGAGTTGCGACTTAGCAATGTGGGCTACACCAATCACAAAGAAAGCGTGACACTCGATGCCGACAAAACGCTGCACATAAAACTCTCGGCCAATGCCAACGTATTGGGCGAAGTTTCTGTTGTGGGGCGAAAACGCCTTATCAAGATAACACACAACGGATTGGAATACGACCTATCGAAAGACCTCGCCGCACAATCCACCAACCTGCTTACCGCCCTTAACCGCGTTCCGTTGGTGAATGTAGATGCCAACGACAACATTACGGTGAAGGGCAGCACCTCTTTCTCCATCTTTCTCAATGGGCATCCCTACCGCATTGCGCAGTCTTCGCCCAAGGCCATACTGCAATCCATCCCCGTTACCACGGTGAAAAAGATTGAAGTTATCGACCGCATAAACGCCCGTTTTGGCGGCGATGTGGGCGATGCGATAATCAATATCGTTACCTATCAGCAGCTTTTCGACAACTATGCCCTAACCCTTAACGCCGGGGCAAACACCCAACCAAGAGCCAATGCAGGCCTCAACCTCATGGGAACGTACAAAAACATTGACTATTCGCTGGGTTATAGCTACGCTCTTGATGGTCAACGAGAGCAGCCCATCGCATCACAGAGCAGGTATGCGCAAGGTTCTCAATGGCAAGAATACAACGGTAAAGGCGTTGGCGACGGCGATTGGAAGAAACACATCGTAAGGGCTATGCTGCAATGGAGGCCCGACACGCTGAACACACTGTACCTAGACGGACACGCCTTGATAGAACAAACCAACCTGAACACGCTGTGGCAACAAACCTTTAACGAGCAAGGACAAGCACCATTACAAAGCACTTTCGACACCGAAAACAAGAATACGACAGGCACTGCCGAAGCGAACGTCATCTATCGAAACCTCTTTCGCAACACAGGAGACGAGCGTTGGGTTGTCGGCTATCGGTATACCTACAACCCAGACGTAAGACATTATTACCAAACCTACAGCAATTTGCTTGGTAACGAGCACAGAACCAGGCACAAAACCAACGGCGGACTGCACGAGCATAGCCTGTCGGTTGACTTTAATTTGGTTAACAACGACAACACAACACTGCTCGTTGGCGGTAAGCAAACCTTGCGAAACGGAAACATCCAATCTTCAAACAAGTTGCTGAAAGACGGAGAATGGGTAGACGATGCGGCAGAAAACCTACAACAACAGCAGTTGAAATACACACAAAACGTATCGGCTGCCTACGCATCTATTTCGCTTGGTGTAGGCAACTTTACCCTAGACACCTCGCTAAGGTGGGAATATGGCGACTTAAAGATGCAATATCCACAACAAACGGTGTACAACTTCACTAACCGAAAGCATTATGTCCTACCCTACGCAAGCATATACTATCAGGGCAAAAGCTCTTCATTGTCGCTTAATTACTATACGGGCGTAACGCGCCCAAGCATACTCATGCTCAACCCTTTCAAGGCTATTGTGTCGCAATACTTAGCAGCCGAGGGCAACCCACAACTGAAAGACGCCTACACCCACACGCTAGAAACATCATATTCGCTTTACTCCAACACGCTGTTCCTTTCTTACAGTCTGCATTACAAGTGGACAAACCACCCCATTATGGCCTTTCCTAGATACAATGCCGACAAAAAACAGCTTATCACCCAATATCAAAATATAGGCTTTGCACGCAACTTGGGGTCGAACCTTTACCTTAATTACCGTCCCATACCGCTGCTTTCGCTCACCTTCTCTGGAAATATCGATTGGTATAAGAATCAAGAAAGCGAACAATTTTGGGACAAAAGCAACACCGCATACAACCTAACGCTGATGTGCGACGTACTATTAAAGAAGAACTGGACAATCGCCTTGCAGTACGGCAACTACAAAAACCCTGCTGAGATATGGGCAAAATCGCACGCCTTCTCCATCTCATCGTTAGCAATCAGCAAGTCGTTCTTTAAGGGTTCGCTCAATACAAGGGTAGTAATGAACTCGCCTTTCCAAAAGTACAACGAGCTGTTGGTCGAACAATACCTCACACACTTCTCGCGTTCGCAAACCAACTATCTCACGGCTAGGGCTTTCGGCATAGACATAACCTATACCTTTAAAAGCGGAAACCCCAAAGAGCTGAAACGCGATAGCCGCTTAAAGAGTTCTGATCAGAAGACAGGCGTTGAATAATAGCAGCAACTACAATGACCCACATAAAAAAGACAGACAACTGCATGTTGAAGAACGCCATCCGTTCGCAGGCACAAGCTTTTCTCTTGCTCCGCAAAAAGCTATGCCTCGTGTTGCTGTGTGCCATACAGATGGTTTGCGCCCAAAGTTTCTCCATTAGCGGAAAGATAATCGACAACACAACGCAAAAACCCATAAAGGCAGCGCAAATAACCTTATTAGCAGCCGATGGAGTAAGCGCAAAAGCCGCTATCGCGAGTAACGAAGATGGTAAATTCGCCTTAAACAGCCTCTCTCCTTCCTCCTATCTTCTACGCATAACCTGTGTGGGCTATAAGCCTACGCAGCTAACTCTCGTGGAATTGAACAAAGACACAGACCTAGGCGAAATCCTTTTAATGCCCGACACCCTGCAACTGGATGAAGTTATGGTATCGGCCAACCTACAAAAGAAAGCCGACAGGTGGGTTTTCTACCCCTCAGACGTAATAAAGCGACAAAGCACCGATGCTTACGACGTGTTGCAACGCATGGCGTTACCCGACTTGCAATTCGACTTAATGAACCGAACGCTATCTTCGCAGAAAGGCGGTGCACTGCAAATACGCATCAATGGCGTGCCTTCTAACCAGTCAGACCTTGCTGCCCTGCAACCACAAGACATCGCCAGAGTGGAATACATCGACAACCCAGGCATCGTTTACGGCGATGGCGTGGCCGCAGTGATATTGGTTCACACCAAACGAGGGTACGAAGGTATGCAAGGCGGAGTGCAAATCGCCAACGCCCTAACCGCCAAACAGGGCAATGCCTACGCCTATTTCAAGCTTATTGGGCTGAAAAACCAACTAAGCATCAAGGCAAACAGCCATTATAAAAATGTGGGTGGCGTGTTCACCAACAGCAATAAAACCTTTCGTTACCCCACTAGCGATATGACACTTAACGCCCAAGGCGATGACAGAACATACAGATTGCGTGGCGGCAGCATACAATTGGAGTATAACCAACTGCTAGACGAGCGCAATTCTTTCTTCAACGTCATGGCCAATTACACCACGTCTTATCGTCCAGAGAACGTTTCGGCAAGCCGTGTACAACACAATGATGCGCCATTTTTCTACGAGGAGTTGCTCACCAAGGACAAAACCCACAACGTTTCGTTAGACTTGTATCTCGATAAGCAATTCGCCAGCAAGGCAAACCTGCTGGCCAACCTCACGGCGACATACATCGGCAGCGACTATCACAGAGCGTACAGCAAGGTTTACCATGCCGCTGCACAACCCGCATTCACCAACGCCTATGATGTTGACGGCCAACACAAGTCTATCATTGGCGAGATTGTCTTCAAGCAACCCTTGTCTAAGGGTCACAACCTTAGCCTAGGAACATACAATCGCCTATCAGACACCCGCAACACTTATGAGGCAACCAACGGAACAAGTCCCACATCCCTATTCAATTTCAACAATTACGACTACATAGAACTAAACGGAACACTGCGCAAGCTAAGCTATTCGGTTGGTGGTGGCTACTCGTTTTACCGCACAAAGAGCGATAGCCTTATGGCCAGCTACCATTTCTTCCGCCCCTCCCTTACCCTATCCTACTCGCTTTCCAAGGCATTTAGGTTACAATATTACCTAGGCATCAATCCCGTTGAGCCCCAACTGGCCATGCTATCAAGTTTTGTTCAAACGCAATCCGAATACGAATTGCGGAAAGGCAACCCACACCTTAAGCCCTATCAAGCCTATATCAACCAACTTTCGCTCAGCTTTCGCAAACATGAAACCACGGCTAGTATTTCCACCTACATACAATACAGCAGCCATCCCTTTACAAACAACCCTCCCATCTACGATGCTGCGACCAACATGTTCGTCTATACACTGGCCAACCAACACAGTTTCACCCATTTGCAAGTGCGCCTCAACGCTAGTCAGAGTCTCTTTTCACAAGCCCTTAAACTATCCGGGTGGCTCACACTCAACCGCTACATCAACAATGGATTAAGTTTTTTCACTACCTATACGGACATAATTGGTGGCCTATCCCTCACCTACGACCACACCACATGGGGCATGCAGGCCAACTTCTGTTCGGCAATCACCACCATGTTCAACGAAACAAAGACGCGTACAGCACCCACCCTGCAACTAAGCGCCTATTATAACATCCGCCGTTTGCGTTTCATCCTCAGCGTAAACAACCCCTTCATGTCGGTCGCCACAACGGTTTCTACACTTAATAGCGAACTTGTTAGCAGCACATCACATGTTTTTCAGAAATACAACAACAACCTTGTGCAGCTCTCCCTCAGCTATCATTTCAGGAAAGGAAATGCGCGCAACCTGCAAAAGCAAATGGATAATGCCGACAATGATGCGGGAGTAGTGAAGTAACAACGCTTACAGCCAAGGCACCAAACCGTCTAGGCACCTGTATTCACCTATTTATATATGTACAAATTCAACAAATATAGATACCAACATGCAAAAGACAAGAACCATAACACTGCTGATACTTACGGCCATAACCGCGCTGACGGCCTGCAATGCACAAACCAACAACAGGCCCATGCAGACCAAAACAGAGCACGAGAAACAACCAGTGCCCAACAATCTAGCTGCGCGCATTCCTGCCCCGCAAGGCTACAAGCGAGTAGAAGTGGCCGAAGGGAGCTTTGCACACTTTCTGCGCAACCTGCCTTTAAAGCCTGCGGGCAGCAATTTGCACTACTATAACGGACAGGTAAAAGAGCGAAAATACGCAGGAGCCGTTGTAGATATGGACTTTGGCAAAAGTGCTAACGAGCAATGTGCCGATGCCATTATCTTTCTTCGGGCCTCGTATCTATGGAAAACGCGGCAATACGCCAAAATAAACTTCAACTTTACCAATGGCTTTAAGGCCGAATATGCCAAGTGGGCGCAGGGTTATCGCATAAGCAACAACAAAACATGGGTAAAGACACAGAAGGCCGACTACGGCTACCAATCGTTTAGAAAGTACCTACACCTTGTGTTTCAGTACGCCGGCACGGCCTCGTTAAGCCAAGAACTCAAACCCATTGGTCGGTGTTGGGCAACAGACATTCAGGCTGGCGACGTGATTATCAAGGGTGGTTTTCCAGGACACGCCGAGATTGTGGTTGATGTAGCCGAGAACGAGAAAGGAGAACGCGTGGTATTGTTGGCTCAAAGTTTCATGCCTGCACAAGAAATAGAGATTTTTCCCCAATGGTTCAGCCCCTCTCCCAATGGCACACGCCTTGTAACCCCTGCGTGGACGTTTTATTCGCCCACCGACAAAACCCTACTTCTCCGCCGTTTCAAGTCCGAATAAAGCAGAACATTAGCTATTTAACCCCAAGTAGGCATCTAGCCAGCAAGCCCAAATGGGCATCCCCCTAGACCTTATCTGTCTGCCTTCAACCCCCCAATCGGTAATTAAGAACCGGCTTTCAACCATTTTCTAATCACCGATTAGGGGGTTAAATTTAGTATTCATTTTTTACAAAGCACCTTCTATCCGCCACTCCCTTCTAGCAAAAATAAAGGCTCAAAAGCAGGCTTTTTGGTGCTATTTGCAGCCTTGCGTATTTCTTTTTTAGTCCAATTTTAAGAACAACACCTGCATTTAGCACCATTTTGCCTTTCCAGTTGGTTGCCGACTCGCCATTTTTTCACCCCCAACAACCTGCATTTAGGCACTAACCCCCCCTTTTTGAAGTACTTTTTGCCCACTTTGAGCCAAGTTTTTAATGGTTCAAAGAGGTTTTGTCTACCTCTTTGATGCGGATATTTATGCAAATCACCTCGCATTTAGCAGCATTTTGCCTTGCGTTTAGCACCAAAATGCCTTGCATTTAGCACCAAAACGCACTGCGTTTAGCACCAAAATGCACTGCGTTTAGCGGCATATTGCACTGCATTTAGCAGCAACTGGGCCAAAATCAGATGCAAATTACGGTTATATGCAATGCAAATTCATATTGCCTGCATTTACATCCACCCCCTTTTAGCATCAAAACAAACTTCCGCGAGAATCGTTTTTTTGCGGCAAGGTGGGCGATTGGTAAACGGCAAGGGCTCTTTTTGTGTTAAAAATCGTGCTGAAAACGTGACAAAAGTTTGAGCAAACTAGATGATAAGTTTACCAACCAACAAGCATTTGGCGTATTAAGCCGGTACGCTTATCTAGTTCCACAAGTATTTCTAGCTGGGCTAGGCTTCTAGTTATACTAGATTTACAGGTACATGGCGATAAACACCATATCCCGTGTAGCTGGGCTAGGCTTCTAGTTATACTAGATTTACAGAGCTGTCTAGCCGTCCTGTTTTTTCTAGTTGTGCTAGGTCTTCTGGTTATACTAGATTTACTGGGCTTTCTAGCCATCCTATTTTTTTCTAGTTGTATTAGGCTTTTTGGTTATACTGTTAATGCTAGCTTTTCTAGTCTTTGCTAGCCTCTTAAAACACTACAAATACAGACAACAAGCACCCTACCCCTGCTACCAAGCACAAAAAAATGGCCGTTGCACGCCTTTCGACGTTGCAACGACCACTTTCGTTAATATTTAAACCTATGAATTTTCTTTTTATACGGGAACGTTTACACGGCCGTAATTGTACATTTTGAGCACGTTTACACAGTATTTGTTAAACTTATCGCTCATTACAATTTTCTTAACCATCTTTCTCATAACTTTATTCCTTTCTAATTTAATTATCCTAATGTTTTTGTTCGATGCATCTTCACATCGCGTTATCCTGAATATGTCTTTTTAAAGACTTTAAGCGATATTCGCTAAACGTGATGCAAAATTACGGCCTAAAACTGTGTGCGCAAACAATTATGTAGAAAAATGGCATTTTAAGGCCGTTTCTTTGACACACATCAACGCGGTTGACCTAGGTCAACCACAGTGACACTGCCAATTAGTCAGCCTTCAAAACATCAAGAAGACGGCCGTGCTTGTCGAACGAGAAACGATGGGCCATGTAAAGCGTAACCATGAGCGAGAGCATGGGTGCACAGAAAGTGATGCACGAAATAAGTATCTGATAACGCACTGCTGTATCGGGCGCCGAGCCACCAAGTATCTGGCCAATCATCGTTCCGGGGAAACTAACTAACCCCATCACTGCCATATTGGCAATACAAGGCATGAAAGATTTCTCTATGGCCTGCCTAATAAAGGGCGTCAAAGCCTCCAAACGCGTTGCGCCATTGCCCAAAAGATAGAAATACAACTGCCGCTCGCGCTGCAAGCCATGATAATACGTACTCAACGAAAGCACGTTCACCCCAAGCATGTTGCCTAGCAGTATGCCCACAACGGGTATAAAATAACGTGTATCGAAGGGGTTATACAAGCGCAACACCACGAAAAGGGCATACATGCACACCACAAAAGCCCCCACGCCTAAACCTACGGCAATGGGCATAAACATCAGCCGCATGCGCATACGGGTGCGGTTTACTGCCGTTACCGAGGCCACAATCACCATCAGCACAAACCAAAGCACGTTGATTAACCAGCTGTTGTAGCTGAAAAGAAACTCTAAGTAAAGCCCAATAAGCGACATCTGCACCAACATACGCACCGTAGAGATGATGGTAGAGCGAATAAGAGGGACTTTGAAATAATGGAAGAAGTAAAGCGGAACAAGCACCAAGAGCAATGTCAAGAGCATTCCGATGATGGATATATTCATTTTATAAAGCCGTGTTTGGGGTTACTGATTGTTTAGTTTAAGCATCAAGGTTTTATCGCATTGCCCTGCAAAGGCCCTATCGTGGCTCACGGCGATGATAGCCGCCCCTCGTTTGGCCAAGCTTTGCAGATAGCCCGCAACAAGCAATGCGCTGTCAACATCTAAGGCCGATGTTGGTTCGTCTACCAGCAACACCTTCTTATCTAACAATCCGGCCATCGAGAGCATAATGCGCTGCCGTTCGCCTCCGCTCACTTCGGCCAACCGCTTATCGTATAAGGTTTCGTCCAATCGCAGTCGCACCCATTGGTCCATCAGTGCCTCCTTAGAAAATCGTTTGTCGCGATTTACCCGTAGCTGGTAGGGCAAAGCCACAAGCTCGGCCACGGTGTTGCAAGGCAGGTTCACTTCTTGTGGCACATAGGCCATCACACTGCGCATATACTCCGCAGAGAGGGGCGTTAGTTCTGTTCCGCCAATGCTAACCGAACCCTCGTCAAGGGGCTGAAACCCCAATATACATCGCAAGAGCGTTGTTTTTCCGCATCCCGACTCGCCCATCACGCAAAGCATCTCGCCCCCACTAACCACAAACGAAAGGTTATGGAACAGACTTTTACTCTCTAACGCAAGACTGGCGTCTTTCATTTCTACCGTCATACTATATAATATAATGTGTTATGGTGCGAAGGTTAGGCAAAGTGCGCATACGCACACAAGGTTATGCGCTGGTATGGCCAGGCACAGTTCGCGCCAAGTGTTCTTTAAGTTCAATAAAGTAATGAATTGTCTACAAAAATACAAAGAAAAGTTCACAAACGTGTCGTTTGTTGGCTTTTTACGCTACCTTTGCAATGAAAACGAAGGAGAAAGATAAATATGGCAACATCCAACAACATCGACATAAAGCTTTACTTACCTGCCGAGTGGCACGAGCAAAGCGGCGTGCAGCTTACTTGGCCGCACGCAAAAACCGACTGGGCACCCATTTTGCCCGACATAACCAAGGTGTTTGTGGAGCTTACACGAGCCATAGCCAAACACGAAAAGGTGCTTATCGTGGCCCCCGATACCGATGAGGTGAAAGCTACGCTTATGCGAAACTTAGGCATGGAACGCCTGCGCAACGTGCTGTTTCACCAATGCGAAACCAATGACACGTGGGCCAGAGACCATGCCGCCATAACGCTTACGGGCAACAACACCAACAATGGATTTAAGGTACAGAACACGCTGCTGGACTTTAAGTTTAATGGGTGGGGCGAAAAGTTTGCTGCCGACAAAGACAACGCCATTACCCAAAGCCTATATCACGAGGGAATGCTTAACGGAACGCTTGAAAGCCACAACGACTTTGTTCTTGAAGGCGGCGCCATAGAAAGCGACGGAAAGGGGACGGTATTCACAACATCGCAATGCCTGCTGGCTCCGCATCGCAACCAACCTATGACAAAAGACGACATTGAACAACGGCTGAAAGACACGTTGAGGGCCGAACAGGTGGTGTGGCTAGACCACGGAAACCTTGTTGGCGACGATACAGACGGACATATCGACACCATTGTGCGCACAGCACCCGAAAATACGCTGCTATACGTGGGATGCGACGACAGCCACGATGAGCAATACGAGGATTTTTTGGCCTTAGAACACCAGCTAATGGGCCTCCGCACATCAACAGGCATGCCCTATCGACTGCTGCGCCTGCCCATGCCCGACGCCATTTACGACGAGGGCGAACGTCTGCCTGCCACCTATGCCAACTTCCTCATCATCAACGGAGCCGTTATTTGCCCCACTTACGCACAACCCGAAAAGGACAAACAGGCGCTGCAAACCATCGCCCAAGCCTACCCAGACCGCGAAGCCATAGGCATAGACGCACGCACCGTTATCAAACAACACGGGTCGTTGCACTGTCTTACCATGCAATTTCCGCAAGGCGTTATTGCCAATAACCCATAAAACCACGACAAAGAAAAAATGCTTAGAACAGGAATAATACAACAACACAACACAGCCGACATACAAGACAACATGAACCGCTTGGCCAACGGCATTGCCCAGCTGGCCAACGAGGGCGCACAACTCATCGTTCTGCAAGAACTGCACAACTCGTTGTACTTCTGCCAAGAAGAACAAGTAGACGTATTCGACCTAGCCGAGCCCATTCCTGGTCCGTCAACACAATTCTTTGGCCAATTGGCCAAGGAACATGGCGTGGTGATTGTTACCTCGCTGTTCGAGAAAAGAGCACCAGGGCTTTACCATAACACGGCTGTGGTGATGGAAAAAGACGGCAGTGTGGCAGGCATGTATCGTAAGATGCACATCCCCGACGACCCTGCTTACTACGAGAAGTTTTACTTTACGCCAGGCGACTTGGGCTTTGAACCCATCAACACAAGCGTTGGACGATTGGGCGTGCTGGTTTGTTGGGACCAATGGTATCCCGAAGCAGCCCGACTGATGGCCATGCGCGGAGCCGACTTGCTTATCTACCCCACCGCCATTGGCTATGCTGCCAGCGACGATGAGGCCGAACAACAACGCCAACGCGAGGCTTGGACAACCATACAGCGCGCGCACGCCGTGGCCAACGGACTGCCTGTGGTGGCAGTTAACCGCGTTGGCTTTGAGCCCGATCCTTCGCAACAAACGCCAGGCATCAACTTTTGGGGCAGTTCGTTCGTGGCTGGTCCACAAGGCGAACTGCTTTTCCGTGCCAACGACACCGAAGAACAGCGCGCCATTGTAGACGTGGACTTGGCTCACAGCGAGCAAGTTCGCCGTTGGTGGCCATTCTTCCGCGATCGCCGCATAGACGAATATGGCGGCCTTACGCAGCGTTTCTTGCAGCCATAGCAGTCTGCATTGCAGCTGTTTCTGCCTTTTAGGCTTGTTGGTTTGCCTCTTTAAGGCTCTCATTAGCCTGTTTCTTCTAGGCCGTTAGTTTGCTTCTTTTAGGGCGTTAGTCTGCCTCTTGCGACTTATTGGCGGCAAGCAGCGAGCCGAAAAAGCCCAGCAAAACTTCCACACTCTTTTTGTCGGGTATGGCTATCTTGATGTGTGTTGCTCCCGTTTCGGGGTCTTCTTCCACCAGTTCTTCCACCAGCTGCCTTGTTGCCTCTGGCGATTTAAGCATGTCTGCAAGCCCTTGGAAGAACGTACGCCCTGCATGTACCAGCTCTTTGGGCGCGGATGGGTTCGCGCTGCGGCTGCCGTGGGCATGAGAGGGCGTGACATTGGCATTTCGTTTTGCCGCATTCTTGGGTGTGTCTGCGTGTCCGAAGTCCTTGTTCTCGGCCGTTTCGCCTCCGTGCTCAACAGTATTGTTCGCGTACTCGGCAGCATCGTCTTCTGTTTCATCATCAGTTGGTGTGCCAAAATCAAAATTAGCGACTGCCGTTGTGTCATCGTACTCGCCTTGCGGTGTTTTGCTTTCCCTTGCACGTTCTGCATTGGTGTTTCCGCCCTCGTTGTTGGCAATGGTTCGCGCGCGTGCTTCGCTTTCTTCATTATTGCGCGTTTCTTCTTCATTTTCGGCCAGATCGTCATCGTCAAACACTTCCGTTTCGTTTGTTTCGGGGGCGTTGTCTTCCATCGTTTCATTGCCCACAACCTGCTCTTGCTCGTCGTTGTCAATGGGGCTTTCGCCAGTGCGGGTGTCTGCCGAGCTGCCCATCGTTTTGTTTAGTTCGGCCATCATCTCGTCAAACTTGCCTTGTTGGGCAAAGATGGTGTCCTCTCCGCCATCCAAAACCCCTTCGAAGAGAGAGGATTTGAACTTTAATTTATCCAGCATGTCTTCTTCGAACGTGCCTGCCGACACGAGGTTTATCACCTGTATGTTTCGTTTCTGCCCCAGACGGTAAACACGTGCGATACGTTGTTCAAGCACGGCAGGGTTCCAAGGCAGGTCTACGTTCACCACGATGGAGGCTGCTTGCAGGTTCAGTCCAGTGCTTCCCGCATCGGTAGAGAGGAAAACGCGGCAGTGGGGTTCGTCCATAAAGTTGTTTACAAGGTCTTTACGGCGTATCGAGGGGATGCCGCCATGCAGATATTCAAAGCCGATGCCTTCCTTTTCCAATTCTTTAGCCACCAGTCTTGTCATTCGTTCCCACTGGCTAAACACCACCAATTTCTCGTCGCCGCTTTCTATAACATTGCGTACGATGTTTATCACCTCGGTTACTTTTGTGTCGAACCGCGTTTTTTGGTCTAATATGTAGGTGCTGTCGCACAGCATGCGCATCTGCGAGAGGTGTTTCATCAGCCTATTGCGGTCTGTTTCAGACAAGAAGTGCATGGTCTGCCATTTCTTCAACAGCACCGACACATGCCAGCGCGCCTCATCGTGTTGCACCATCTGTTGCTTAGTCATGGGTACGAACAAAAGCTTGTCTTGTCTTTCGGGCATTTGCAAGTTTACGTCGCGTTTGCGCCTCCGTATCAAGAAACATTTGATGCGCTCGCCCAATTCGTTCAGGTTACGATAGCCCGCGGTAGCACCTCTCTCATCGAGCATAATGTACCGGTCTTTGAACTTATAATAAGGGCTAAGTGCGAATTGGTCTACCAGTTCGGACACCGAATAGAGTTCTTCCAAGCGGTTTTCCAAAGGCGTACCCGATAACACCACGGCATATAGGGCGTTCACTTTGCGGGCCGCTTTGGCGATGTGCGTGTTCCAATTCTTAAGTCGCTGCACCTCGTCTATCACCAACATGTCTACCTCTATGCTTTTGAGAAGCTTCAGATCGTTGCTTAATGCGTTGTATGATATGATGCGATAGGGTTCTTGCCCTTCATACTGTTTGCATCTGGCCAACAAGTCGCCCTCTATAACGTGCACTGTTTCGCCTGTAAATCGTTCTATTTCGCGTTTCCATTGGTATTTCAACGATGTGGGGCACACGATGAGCACATTTCCCACCAGAGCCTTGCGCCTTAACATCTGCGCTGTGGCGATGGCTTGAATGGTTTTACCCAGTCCCATCTCGTCGGCGATGATGGATTTGCCAGCCTTTAAGGCAAACTTTATGCCCTCAACCTGATAAGGATAGAGGCGGGTGTGCAGCAGAGAGTCGAAATCTTCCTGCCCCAAAGCGTCAACCCATGCCGCCCTTTCAGTGTTTTCTCGGCGTTCAACAACATATTGCAGCGCATCGGGGTAACATCTAAACCCGGCATCGAGTTCTCGGGCCTTGGCCAAGAACTCATGGAAATGAGCATAAGCTGCTGGCTTCAACGCTAAGTGTTCGTCAAAGTAATCGTTCGCCAACATCTTAAACGCCTCGCTGTTGTCGCAGCCGATGCGTATCCGCACTTGGCGACCTTGCCTGTAATCGATGTATACGGAAGAGTAGGACGGCAGCTCCCTGTGTACTTTTCGTCGCCCGCCAAACGTGAGTTTCAATGCTTCTATGTGCTTGCATGTGCCAAGTTGTGACGTGCGGAAATCAAAACACGAGCAATAATTCCACTGGCTGTTTGCCCCGCGATACACAACTTTATACTGTTGTTCGGTTTTGGGATTGGTCACTATGTACTCTCCGGGCTGCAGCTTGTCGTCTACGGCGGCAACAAGCAGTCGCTCTTCTCTGGCCACTTGTCTTCTTAATGCCACCTGCCAGTCTTCCAAGTTCATACCTTTGGGCATCACTTGGTGGGATATTCTTTTCCTTATCTTTTGTTTACCCTTCTTTTTCTTCTTTCCCTTGTTGATGTTTTCGCTCATTATCAGTTAAACTTTGCTCGTTTTTGAAGAAGTTATCTTGGCTTTATCACTTCAATGTGCACAATGTGGGGCTTTGTGCCAGATGGCCAAAGCAAATTGGCAAGGCCAAACAACGTCCCCTCTTTTGGAGTATAAAGCACGTAACAAAGGTACAATAATATTTGATAATCTCACCGCTTTGTAGGCCGTAAAGTTTAGGTATGCAGCAGAAGTGCATGGCTTGAAGGCGCTCTTTGCTAGTTGTTTTCAGCCCAAATGGTTGTATACGTGGTATCTCCGATATCGAAACGCAAACAACAAATCGGGGTTATAGTCGTTGTTATGCCTGTTTATGATTGGGAGATTTCACCGCACATTCTTTACAAACCGTCCCCACAAGGTCAATAATTACTTTTATTTTACAATATTGAGAAGACCCTATTTTACAAAACCGATGTAGCAGATGACGCGCAGCACATTGGTAAAGATTGGCTTACACGTTTATTGATGTAAAATAAATTCACGTGAAACATCGTCAAAAATTCACGTTTTTAAGCCTTTTACCTTTCGAAATCTCTACAACTAGTGGGCAGAGAGAGAGGCTTTACCTAGGTGTGCAACCTGCGCCTTTTGCCTACAACCAGCCGTGATGGCTTGCCCAAGGCCGAACATAGGGCGGAAGGAGTGGCGACGACAAATGCTAAAGCGTGCCCAGTCTTTGTGCCCTTTCCCACATGGTTGATAGCGTAGGGGTTGCAAATGGTTTTCTCAATCACCCTCTTGTGACATATTATAGTCAAAAGTAAATGGATTTGGGAAATAGAATTTGCAGAACGAAGGAGAGTTCAGGCGAGCTGTGATGAGCTTTCTTGAAAACATCGCGGAATACAAGGAAGGGGTGGATTTACTTCTAACCATCAATTCCCGATTGGTTGGTTTCGAAACCCTTTCTTTTTGGCTATAAGGTTTCCACTTACACCAGGAAGATGCAAAAACGGGATGCTTTATCACAAAGCATCCCGTTGTCATTAACAACTCTCTTTTCTTTCTTTGTTTCCTGAATAATCTTTACTTTCTAATGCTATACCTGATTTGAGATTCAATCCTTATTCAATCTTTTGCCTATGTTATGGGATGTAGTGGGGGGAATAAGCCAACATCCAGTCAACTACTTTCCCCGCATCCCCTTAACATACTGGGCCTATGGCAAAGCCCGCCTAATACCTAATTGTTTTTTTATCTTCGTCCTCCGAAGTGCACACCGCCAGAGTTGGTGTTCGAGGAGTTCGTATTGTTATGTTGCGGCGTATATGTTGTGCCGCCATTGCTTGCTCCGCCAAACGAACGTCCCGATGTTGAAGGTGTAGAACCACCTTGCGAACGTGTGGAATTAAATGGTGTTACACTTTGTTGCGTATTGCTGAAAGACGAACCACCTGTGTTTCCACCGAACGAACGTCCCGATGTTGAAGGCTGTGAGCCTTGCGAACGGCTAGGGCTGAACTTGCTGTTGGGCACTTCGGCCGAGCCACTTGCATCAGAGCCGCTGAAATAACGTGCGCCCCCAAAGTTTCCGCTGCCAAAGTTGTCGTCGTAATCGCGGTTTATGCGTGCCGTACTCCGCGTGCTGCTTTGACGCTCGTAACCGTCATTCCAACTTTCGCCATAACCAAAATCGCGCCCCGAACCATAGCGGCTGCCGCCCGAACGCCTGGACTGGCTAGGATAATTGTAGTTGTACGTGCCATAGTCGCGACCAGAGTAAGACCTTTGCTGTGCATCATAGCCATAGCCGTAGTTGTCGTAACTGTTATCGGTAAAGCCGCCAAACCTAAATCCGCGTCCATAGTCGCCACGTTGGAAACCATCGCGCATGCCATAGCTGCGCCCTCCGCCGAATTGCCTTCCGCTGTACCTGCTGCTCCCGTTATACCAACCGCTGGTGCCGTGGTAAGTGTTGTAAAATACGGGGCGACCGAAGTAATAATAGTCGCGATAGGGATAGCGAGCGTATATGCGGAACCGCCAATAACCAGTGTCGTAGTAAAGCGGACGGTAGAAGTAATTGGCCTGGCAGTATGCCCTGTATTGCCAATCGTATAGTATATAACCCAAGTCTTGGTTGCGCCTGCGCCAATAGATGCCGTAGAGGTCGTCGTAGTGGTCGATGCTAAGCAAATAATCGAGGTTTATTTCGTAAGCAGCCTCATACTGGTCGTCGGTGAGGTTCAGCTCGTACGCCATCTTATCGGTGAGGAAGAGGGCTTGTTGCCGCGCTTGTTCGAAACTCATCGCCTTAGCCTGATAAGCAAAAGCCAGCAGAGTAAGCAGGGTTATTAATAGCTTCTTCATAATCGTTCTTTTTAAAGATGTTTATAACTCGATTCTAATTTTTTGGAGGCCAGCTCGGTTTTGGTCCTCTGTCTCTCTCTTTGTCTTTGTGGGGTAGCCTATGGCCGCCTCTTTGGGGATAGCCTTTTGGCCTTTATTCCCTTTTTACATTTGCAAAGTTAGCCCAATTATAAGCCCTGCCAAAAGGTTTTTCCCTAAACACGAAAGGAAATCCCCTACTCCAATGGAATAGTGAGTTAGTTTATGAGGTGGGGAGGTGGTGAATTATTAAGGTTATGAGTTCATAAGCTTAGGCGCAATGAATAACCTTTTAATGACCATTATTATTCCTTACTCTCTAACAGTAGGCCGAGAAGAAATGTTTACCAGACAGCAATAAATTAAAAACAGCTTGTGATTGTTTATATATCGGTGAAGTTTCATACACCAATAAACAATCACAAGCTGACAAGGGAACGAGTTAATAAATGGGCAAGTTAGCAAGTGGTCCAGCATTCTTATCTAGCCTTTCTAGCTATACTAGTCCTCCTAGGTCCACTAGGCTTTCTAGTTATACTAGACCAACTCGTCCATCAGCAGGCACAGCCACCTTTTCACCTTTTCACCCTTTCACCCTTTCACTCTTTCACTCTTTCACCCTTTCACCCTTTCACCCTTTCACCTTTTCACCTTTTCACCTTTTCACC
>ERZ773014.250-NODE-250-length-36819-cov-4.053286_pt1 | contig 36819 bp, 24 predicted proteins | sample MGYA00580841_ERZ773014 | MGnify/ENA primary metagenome ERZ773014 (study PRJEB29015, sample SAMEA2737989) | human oral metagenome | biome: human oral; feature: human-associated habitat; material: dental | place: China | collected 2067 ... | reverse complement strand
GCCTACTTCAACGACGCTCAGCGTCAGGCCACCAAGGATGCCGGTACCATTGCCGGCCTCAAGGTTGACCGTATCGTCAACGAGCCCACCGCAGCCGCCCTGGCTTACGGTCTTGAAAAGGGTAAGGAAGACGAGCTCATCTTGGTATTCGACCTTGGTGGCGGTACCTTCGACGTCTCCCTGCTTGAGGTTGGTAAGGACGACGACGGCTTCTCCACCATTCAGGTGCGCGCCACCGCCGGTGACAACCGCCTCGGTGGTGACGACTGGGATGACCGTATCGTCAAGTGGCTGATCGACCGCGTAAAGTCCAACACCGGTGTAGACCTGTCCAAGGACAAGATCGCCATGCAGCGTCTACGTGACGCCGCTGAACAGGCCAAGAAGGAACTGTCCAGCGCCATGAGCACCACCATCAACCAGCAGTACCTGTCCATGGGCCCCGACGGCACTCCGATCCACCTGGACGAGAAGCTAACCCGCGCCCAGTTCGAGGAAATGACCGCTGACCTGCTAGAGCGCACCAAGCTGCCGTTCCACAAGGTAATTGAGGACGCCGGCGTCAAGCTCAGCGACATTGACCACGTGGTGCTGGTGGGTGGCTCCACCCGTATGCCCGCCGTCAGCGACGTTGTCCGCCAGCTAACCGGCGGCAAGGAGCCCAACAAGGGCGTTAACCCCGACGAGGTTGTGGCCGTTGGTGCCGCCCTGCAGGCCGGTGTTATCCAGGGTGACCGCAAGGACGTGCTACTGATCGACGTGACCCCGCTATCCCTGGGTATCGAAACCAAGGGTGGCATCATGACCAAGCTGATCGAGCGCAACACCGCCATCCCGGCTCAGCGCAGCGAGATCTTCTCCACCGCTGAAGACAACCAGCCTTCCGTGCTGATCCAGGTCTACCAGGGTGAGCGTGAATTCGCTCGCGACAACAAGCCGCTAGGCACCTTCGAGCTGACCGGTATCGCCCCGGCCCCGCACGGTGTGCCCCAGATTGAGGTTTCCTTCGACATCGACGCCAACGGCATCGTGCACGTGTCCGCTAAGGACAAGGGCACTGGCAAGGAGCAGTCCATGACCATCTCCGGCGGCAGCGCCCTGCCCAAGGAGGACATCGACCGCATGATCAAGGAAGCCGAAGCTCACGCCGCTGAGGACAAGAAGCGTCGCGAAGAGGCTGAGACCCGCAACGCCGCTGAGCAGCAGGCTTACGCCATCGAGAAGCTACTGCGCGAGAACAAGGACAAGCTGCCCGAGGACGTCCACTCTGAGGTTTCCGCAGCTGTTGCCGACCTGAAGAAGTCCCTTGAGGGCGACGACATCAACGCCGTACGCACCGCTCAGGACAAGCTCAACGAGGTAGGCCAGAAGATCGGTCAGGCCCTGTACGCCTCCGAGCAGGCCGGCCCTGCCGCTGGCAGTGGCTTCCCCGGCGCCTCCGCTGGCTCACAGCCTAAGGCCGACGACGACATCGTTGACGCCGAAATCGTTGATGACGAGGACAACAAGTGAGCACTGAGCCCTCAAACGAGGACCTACAGGCCCTAGCTGACCAGGTTAACGAGGCCTTCGCTGAGGCTGACGTAACCGACGCCGTCGACGCCGCCAACCAGGCCGCCCAGGACGCGGCCCAAGACGCAGCCGACGCCGCCCAGGAGGCGGCCGAGGCTGGTCAGGTCAGTGCTCAGGAGCTACAGGTCAAGCTAGACGAGGCCACCGACCAGCTGGCCCGTGCTCACGCTGACCTGTACAACCTGCAGCAGGAGTACAACGCCTATGTGCGTCGCTCTCGCGAACAGGCTGCCTCTCACCGCGAAGCCGGTGCCCAGCAGGTCACTGAAGCACTAATCCCGGTCTTGGATGAGATCGAACTAGCCCGCCAACACGGGGACCTGGTTGGTTCCTTTGAAGCGGTGGGAAGCAAAATTGAGAACATTTTGAAAGACAAGTTCTCACTTACCCGCTTTGGCCAGGCCGGGGACGTATTCGACCCCAACCTGCATGAAGCCCTGATGGCAGTGGATTCCACTGAAGTTACCGAACCTACGGTGAATCTGGTGATCCAGCCCGGTTACATGCTCGGCGAGCGCGTGGTCCGCCACGCTCGCGTGCAGGTCGCCAACCCGGCCTAAGCACCATGCAAATAACGACGGCGCAGGTGAGCTTTTACCTGCGCCGTCGCTATAAAAAAGAAAGCCGCTAAAAAGCAGCGGCAACCAACAACAGAAACTATTAATGACTTTCCCCTTATTTAGGAGGTGGGGACCACATTATGGCCAGTCAAGACTGGATGACTAAGGATTTTTACGCGGTACTAGGTGTTGCTAAAGACGCTGACGCCACCGCCATCAAGAAGGCTTACCGCAAGCTAGCCAAGCAGTACCACCCGGATCGTAACGCTGACAATCCCGAGGCTGCGAAGAAGTTCAAAGAGGTCAGCGAGGCCTACGCGGTGCTCTCTAATGAGCAAGACCGCAAGCAGTATGACGCCATCCGCTCTATGGCTGGTGGCGGTGCCCGCTTCACCTCCGGTTCAGGTGGGGCCAATGCGGGCTTTAACGACCTGTTTGGCTCCATGTTTGGTGGCGGTGCTGGCTCAGGCGGTTTCGCTGGCGGCACGGCTGGCGCCGACATCAACCTTGATGACCTGATGAACATGTTTGGCGGCTACTCCTCGCCTACACGCGGCCGCGACGGACGCCCCGGACCTTTCAACTTCAGCTTCTCGCGCCCCAAGCGCGGTCAGGATGTAGTCACTGACGCTACGCTGGAATTCCGTGACGCCGTCAACGGCACCATGGTGGAAATTACTGCTGACGGGCGGGCCGTTAAGGTGCGTATCCCGGCGGGGGTTAAGGACGGGCAAAAGATCCGTCTGCGCGGTAAAGGCCGCCCCGGCACCGACGGCGGTGACGCCGGCGACATGGTGGTTAACATCAAGGTTCGCCCCCACCCGGTGTTCAAGCAGGACGGTAAAGATCTGCGCCTGAGCGTACCGATCTCCTTGAAGGAAGCTGCCCTGGGCGGCGTCGTTGAGGTACCTAACTTTGACGGCAGTTTCAGCAAGATTAAGGTCAAGCCGGGCACGTCGTCGGGAAGCGTGGTGCGACTGCGTGGAAAGGGCGCCCACACCCCCAAGGGCAACACTGACCTGCTAGTCACCTTGGAGGTGGCGGTGCCCAAGCAGCTATCTGCTGAGGCCCGTAAGGCTCTGGAAGAATTCGACGCCGCCATGGGTGACGCCGACCCGCGCGCTAAGCTCAAAGAAGCGGTATCCAAGTGAAACGCCGTGGCCAGGGGATCGGCTTACTAGAGTCTGACGCCCGCCACCGGGCCGTATATGCGGTGTCCGTGGCCGCGCAAATGGCCGGGATGCACCCACAAACGCTGCGCCAATATGACCGCCTGGGCTTAGTTAGTCCCAGGCGGGCGCGTGGGCGCGGGCGGCGTTACTCATATAGCGACGTCGAAAAACTGCGCTATATCCAAACCCTCAGCCAAGCCGGAATTAACTTAGAGGGGATCCGCCGGATTTTGCTGCTCGAAGAGCAAAACGCCGCCCTGCAAGCAGAAAATCGCATTTTGCGGTGGCGTATTAACGCAGGTGCGCGTGTTTTTGCGGCGGGCAGTGATGGTGAAGTACAAGTCACTGTGCAACGCGGATCCAGACGAAACTAAGGTTTTCGAGTTAGGCTAAGGGGGAGTCCATCAGGGCTAACCCATAACTGGGTGTTAAAAGCCCTAAGAAAATCTAACTGGAGGCAGACTTTTATGACTGACTACAACCAGGTTCCCCAGCCCCAGCAGCCCTACGGTGCTCCGGCTCCCGCTACTGACATCCCTGCCCCCGCAGGTGCCTACTACGGTGCCCCCTCTGCTCAGACCGCTGCCGGTGGCGTACAGCTAGACGCCTACGGTAACCCGATTGTGGCCGCCAGCGCTCCGGCTGTTGGCTACGACCCCAACGCTTACGCCGCTCAGCAGGGCTACGGCGCTTACCCGCCGGCCGCCCCGGCCCAGCCCAGCCCGATTGGTGCGCTGTTCGACTTTGGTTTCAAGCAGTCCTTTGCCCTAACCGGCGCCAAGCTGGCTAACCTGACCATCACCGTCACCGCCATCTTCACCTGGCTGATCTGCGCGGGTGCTGCTGCTAACACCAAGAGTGTGGCGGTATTCTTCAGCACCGCCATTTATGGTGGTGGCTATGGCAGCACTGACTCGAATGGCTTTGTGGCCTTCCTGATTTCTTTGCTGCTGGGTTTCTTGCCCACCGTAACCGCGATTGTGCTGGGCCGCCTGTTCGTGGAGAACGTGGTTGCTAACGTCAAGCAGGAGCAGGTTGCTAGCGAGACCTTAGAGCTGCTGCGTCAGGCCAAGTGAGCGACTACCAAACTGAGGACGGCCAGCCCAAATACGGGGTTCGTTTGAACCCGCAGGAGCTGGCCGTTCTGCGTGAAAAGCAGGCTCGCGAGGCTGAGCGTGAGCGTGAGGCTAAGGCGCGGCGTCTGGCTGAGCGTCGGGCTAAACGCCGCGCTGCTAAGCGCGATTTTGCTGCCGCTGAGGCGGAGTATGTTAGGCGGGCCCGCGAACGTGAGCGTGAGCGCGAAGCCGAGCATGAGGCTGAGCGTGGCCATGAAGGTCAGGCCGGGCGTGAGGGGCGCTCTGATCACGTTTATGGCCGCTATGACAACATAACCGGAAGCTATAGTTACTGGTCTGACGATAAGAATCGCGCTGACCGTGAGGATCGTAAGTCTTCTTGTGATGAGAGGACGCGCGCTCCAGGCCGCTCGGCTGTCCGTGAGGGCTATAACGTTACTAACGACGGCGAACCGGCTGGGCACTATCGCCTGGCTCCCGGGGGGCGTTTTGTCTACCGGGCTGTACCCCGTAAGAAGAAGCAACGCGGCCGCTGGCGTCTGTTTGTTATCGGCGTGTTCATGATGCTGGTGGTGCCCATGGTGACCCTGGCTGGTTCTGTGTTGTACCTGACGGGAGGCCCTGGTTTCTTTAAGGCTGGGCAGCCGGTACCCGAGTCTGGGCAGGTGGCCCTAGAAGCCAAGACTAACTACATGCTCTACCCTCTGACCACAATGGACGTTGATAGCTGTAGCGTGAGCGATCCAGCTGGCAAAGCGGTGGCCTATAAGGAAGGCAGTTCGCAGTTCCCGCCGGGAAGTTTTACCTCAACCACTGCTGGCACCTATGTGATTAAGTGTCAAAACACTAAGGACACCAAGGTGGTGGGGCCGCCTATGCACATAGAGCGCTTAGATACTTTGTCTATTGTGACCAACCTGGGCTTTGGCGTGGCCATAGCTGGTGTCTGGGTGACTATTGTGGGCTGGCGTAGAGCCCGCGCCCAAGGGCGCAAATAGACGCCAAATAGATACGCCTGCGCCCGCCAAAATTTGGCGGGCGCAGTTTTGTTGGTATTGGCTGCTGCATTAGTACAGGGGCTCTGCATTAGTGCAGGGGCTCTGTGCTAGTGCAGGGCCAATTTGGTTAGGCGGCAGCTAGCTTGGGCTAGCTTGGTCAGCGGCCGGGGTCGAAATCGTTGTGGAAACCGATCGTGGCTAGCTCTACGCTCTGGTCTGGTAGCAACCAGTAGTACAAGCGCGGCGCCCCAGGGCTGTTTTGCTTGACGTAAACCTTGTGTGAGATAGCGTCATCCTGCTGACGGGTTACTGCCGGGCAGTTGTTGTTGGGTCCATCGCGGTTAATACGGTCAACTTCCACAATGCCGGACCAGTTGTTGGATCGGGGAGCGCGCGAAATACCGCAGATAATCTCGGTACAGATACGCACCAGACGAGCATATTCGTTTGGCAGCGTCTCTTTAGCGTCCTCAAGGAACCCATCCTTAATGGTGTAATCCTTAAGTGGGTAATTTTCACGTAGTTTGCTGTCGATAGTATTCCAGCAAATCTCAATATCGAGCTTAAACCTAGCGTAATCGCTAAGCTTTAGGTCAGGGTGGGTAAACCAATCTTTAGTGAGCTTAGAGTTTGGCTCAGCTACAGGATTACCAGATTTCTTAAGGCGGTTAACTTGTTGCCTTAATTTACGCATCTCACTTTGTGCGTTATCGCGTTCTTTTTCTGCCTCAAGGCGTTCCTGATCAGCAACCCTGACTTGGCCTTGGAAGTAGTCCCTCTGACTTGCAGTTCTTTCTAGTTCTGACTGCATTTGGACTAGCTCGATCTTAATGCTGTTGAGCCGCCCTTGCGCCTGATCTAACTGCTGGTTTAGGTGCTCGTTTTCCATAACTAGAGCCTCATCAGATGCTTGGCTGGTAGCTAACTCCTTGGCGTCAAATAGCTCCTGTTTTACTTCTGCTAGTTCCTGCTCAATCTGCCATTTTTGGGCGTCCAGCTCGTCAATGTAGTCCATGTCGAGCTTGTGAGCTTCGGTCTCTTCCTCAAGTTCTGCGATCCGCTGCTTAAGCTCCTGGGCCTGCTGTTCAAGCAGTTGGTCCTGTTGCTCAAGCTCCTGGGCTTGCTGAATCAACTGTGCAGCCTGACCAACAATGGTCTGCTTAGCAATTTCCAGGCTGATGTCTGGTTCGCTAGTAACGCTGGGTAGATCCTGGCTGAAAGTGGTTGAGGCGTTACTTGTGGCAATGTTTAGCCTAGGCCGCGCCTGCAGCCATTTTGAGAAAGCCTTTTTGTCTAACACGGATACACCTTCCTTGATGATGTGAGTATGTAAGTACCTCCACTTAGCTAATAATTGGAAAGCTTCTTAGGGGAGGTCTGATCAGTCTATATCTTTAGGCTGCTACGCGAGGCGATTTTGTCCAAGTTTCGCGCACAGTAAACAAACTAATTTAGGGTAAATATTTATACCCGTAGTGAAGAACTGATTTAAAAATCTAAAGTTAATCTTGAGCTATAGAATTATTCTGGTGTGACTGGTGTGAATTAAATAGATTAATGTGTAGTTGTGATAATAATGGGTGGGTAGTGATAGAAATCGATGATAATTAAATTGTCTCTGTCTAGAATTGCTGGTGGCGACGCATTTGCCGGGTCTCGTAGGTGGGCAGAGGCCGCAAGAGTGGCCGTAAGTAGGTCGAGAGTGGGCGGCGTCGTCGCTAGAATTTAGCCATGGCTAAGAGCAACAAGAAGCAAGACCTCACCTGGAAGCTGACCGCAGCGGCGGCCACCTTCGCCTCCGGGTATGTGGCTGACAAGGTAGTTTCCCTAAGCTGGCGGGCAGTGACTGGCCGCCCGGCCCCCAACGACCAGACCAAACTAGCTACCTATGCGGTGGCTGAACTGGCTGCATTCGCCATTATTTCTGGCGCGGTGCTAACCCTTACTCGCGAGCTCACCCTGCGTAGCGCCGCCGTCTGGTTCGAGGGCCACAACCAGCCCAAGCAGATCGAAGCCTGACACTCGCTGCTGGACTCTCTGCTGGCTGGGCTGGCAACAAGGCCTGTTTGGCTGGCCCGGGGCCGCTGGCTCGGCAGCTGCTTGACCCGGTGTCCGCTTGGGGTGCATCTGGGGCGGGCGGTGACGCGGGCAAAGCTGCTGACGGTCCGGCGAGCCTTGCCGGTCTGGTAAGGGCTGCTTGTCCGGCTAGCCCTGCCCGACCAGCTGTGGGCCCTTAGGTTGGCAGAGCCTAAGCGCGCGGCCCTTGCCACACCAGGGGGCGGGCTTAGCTAACAGTGCACGTAACTAGCTGCCGGTAGGCTATAGGCATGAGTGTTTGTGGGCCTGGCATGTTGGCATACCGCCTAACGCAATCCGGCGCAGCAATTGGGCTGCGTTTTACAGCACCCTTAACCGGGCTGCGTTTTGTTCGCCAATACTGGCAGGGGCTGGGCGCATGAACCATATTTCTGTAATTCAGTGGATCTGCGGCGCACTAGCCGTCATCGCCACCCTGGTGGGCCTGGGTTTCTTCACTCGCGCCTGCCTAACTATCGCTAACCGCTTCCGCCTGGGCGCCCCGGTAGACCGTCAGCGCCTGCACCCGGTGGGCAAGCGCCTTAAAACTTTGCTGGTGAAAGTCCTATGCCACCAGGACTTTAAAGGCCGCCCCTGGATCCGCCTAGCCCACTGGCTAGTGATGGTTTCCTTCCCGATCCTGTTCTTTACGCTGGTCACCGGCTATGCGCAGATTTTTAGCCCCGACTGGGCGCTGCCGCTAATCGGGCATTTTCCACCCTGGGAATGGCTTGTTGAATTTATTGCTTTAGCCTCCACGATCGCCATTATTGGCTTGATTGTGGTGCGCAGCGTTAACACCGCCCACGGCCGCAAGTCGCGTTTTACCGGCTCAACCCGCTGGCAGGCGCGGTTTGTGGAGGCCACTATTGTGGCCGTAGTGGGCTGCGTAGATTTGCTGCGCGTGGCCGAATCAGCTTGGCTTAGCGCCGCCCAGCACGAGCAGTCGGCTAGCTGGGTGCATTTCCCGATTTTTGGTTGGTTAGGCCGCCCGCTGGGTCAGGGCGCCAATCCGGATACGCTGGCCAATGCCATTGCGGTGTTGGCGCTGGTTAAGATCCTGTGCTCCATGACCTGGTTTGTGATTGTGGGCTTGCAGCCGTCTATGGGCGTGGCCTGGCACCGTTTCCTGGCTTTTATCACCATCTACGCCCGCAAGCACGACGACGGCACCTCCGCTTTGGGTCCGCTTGAGCCCATGATTGTGGATGGCAAACCCTTAACTCTCGATTTACTTGATGAGCTTGAAGAGTCCGACGCTGAACCTAACTTTGGGGTTAGCCGGATCGAGCAGTTCCATTGGAAAGCTCTAGCGGACTTTTCTGCCTGTACTGAATGTGGCCGCTGCCAGGATCTATGCCCGGCCTGGAACACCGGCAAGCCGCTTTCACCCAAGCTTTTCACCCTGGCTTTGCGTGACCACCACGCCGCTGTAGCCCCCTTCATTGCCGCTGCCCAGCAGCTAGGGGTGGAACCTGAAGAGGTCAGCGACGAGCAGCTTGCTCAGCGCCCAGTGCGCCTGGGGGTGCGTGATGGTTTGAGCGTAAATACTTCCCTGGGTCTGGCCGAAAACAGTGCCCACACCCAAGACATTTTGGGGGCGCTGCTGCAGGCCAAAGCGGCGCCGTCGGAAACTGGCGTGGCCACCAAACCCGCCCCACTGGTTGGCGAAGTCATCGGCGAGGCTGCGCTGTGGGCCTGCACCACCTGCGGGGCTTGCGTGGATCAGTGCCCGGTGGATATTGAGCATATTGACCGCGTGATTGACCTGCGTCGCAACCAGGTGCTGATGGAGTCGGCTTTCCCCAAGGAACTTGGGCAAATGTTCCGCAAGCTTGAATCTAAAGGCAACCCCTGGGGTCTGCCCCCACGCAAGCGCCTAGAGTGGGCTAAGGGCCTGGAATTTGATGTGCCCGTGGTGGGCGTGGATGTGGAAGATGCCAGCGAAGTGGACTACCTGTTCTGGGTGGGTTGCGCTGGTGCCTATGAGGATCGCGCCAAGAAAACTACCCGCGCGGTGGCTGAGCTGCTGCATATTGCCGGGGTTTCTTTTGCGGTTTTGGGCGACGGCGAATCCTGTACTGGTGATCCCGCCCGCCGCGCCGGTAATGAGATCTTGTTCCAAACTTTGGCTGCGCAAAACGTTGAAACCTTAAACGAGGTTGGCGCAAAGCGCATTGTGGTTACCTGCGCCCACTGTTTTAACACTATTTCGCGTGAATACCCGCAGGTGGGCGGCAATTATCAGGTGCTGCACCACACCCAGCTGCTAAATCAGTTGGTGCGTGAAGGTCGCCTAAAGCCGGTGGCCCCCACAGCGGCGACGGCGTCCGTGCAGCAGGCAGCGACGGCGTCGGTAGCGGCGTCGGAAACTGTCCTGGCGCAGCAGGAACCATCCGCAGCGGCAAGCACCCAGGCGGACTCTGCGGCGTCGTCGGCAGAAGCGACGGCGTCGGCAAAACCTGCTGCAGTGCAGGGCCTGCAACTGACCCCCAAAGTCACCTACCACGACGCCTGCTACCTGGGACGACACAACCGGATCTACTCTCCGCCACGTGAACTCCTGGCCGCAACCGGGGCTGAACAGGTGGAAATGCCACGCAACCACGAACGTGCCTTCTGCTGTGGTGGCGGTGGCGCGCGCGCCTTCATGGAAGAAACCATCGGCACCCGCATCGCAGCCACCCGCGCCCGCGAAGCCCTAGACACTGGGGCCAAAATCGTGGCCACCGCCTGCCCTTTCTGCACCACCATGCTTTCCGACGGCGTGGCCAGCCAAGGCGCTGAAGACGTGCGGGTTATGGACGTAGCGCAGCTGATGCTAGAGGCCGTAAAACGCGGCAATAACTAGTACCATGTAAATGCAAACCCCAGGGGAGCACCACAGCGGTGCTGAGAGTGCGCTTGGCGCAGACCCTCGAACCTGATCCGGGTAATACCGGCGTAAGGGAGTCGGGCTCTCTTCCCCTCCAGCTCAAGCAGGAGGAAATAGAAGCAATGTTAACTAGTCACGTGCTAACTCGTCGTGGAGTAATTGGTGGCGCATTCGCCCTGGCCGGCGCGGCCACACTGGCGGCATGTGGGCAAGACACCAAGGCTGACGCCAAAAAAGTCACGGTGGTAACCCACAGTTCTTTCCAGGTTTCTGACAACCTCAAGAAAGAATTTGAGAAAACTAGCGGTTTCAAGCTGGAAATCGTGGATGGTGGCGACGGCGGCGAGCTGGTTAACAAGCTGATCCTGTCCAAGGACGCCCCTCAGGGTGACGTGTGTTTCGGCGTGGATAACACCTACGCCTCCCGCTTGCTATCTCAAGGCGTGATCGACAAAGACCGCACCGTGGACACTATCCCGGAAAGCGCCGAAAAGTACCTGGTAGACAACAACCGTGCGCTGGTGCCCATCGACATGGGTGACGTGGCCATCAACATCGACAAAACCTACTTCACCAGCCACAACCTGGCTGCGCCCAAGACTTTCGAGGATCTAGCCAAACCTGAATACGCCAAGCTGCTGGTGGCCATCAACCCCACCACCTCCACCCCCGGCTTGGCCTGGATGCTGGCAACGGTAGGCCACTTCGGCGCCGACAAGTTCAGCGACTACTGGAAGACCCTGGTTAAAGGTGGCACCAAGATCGCCTCAGGCTGGACCGAAGCCTACAACACCGATTTCAGTGCTGGTGAAGGTAAGGGTGCCTATCCGATCGTGGTTTCTTATGCCTCCTCACCCTCCTACACTGTCAGCAAGGACGGCGCCTCCACCACCACCGCAGCCCTGTTAGACACCGCTTTCCGCCAGGTGGAATACGCTGGCGTGCTTAAGGGGGCTGCCAACCCGGCAGGTGGTCAGGCCTTCATTAACTGGATGCTGTCTAAAAATGTGCAGGCAGACATTCCCAAGAAGATGTACATGTACCCGGTGGACTCATCTGTGCAGCTGCCCGAGGCGCTGGCCAAGTTCGGCCCGCTGGCTGAAAAGCCGGTAGAGGTTGCCCCCGGCAAGATTGCGGCGGAGCGTGAACAGTGGCTCAAGCTATGGGCCAGCGCCGTCGGCAAGTGAGCGGCGAGCCAGAAAAAATCCAAAGCTGGGACCAACAAGCCCGGCCCCAGCAAGCCCGGCCCCAGCGCAGCGCAGGCAAGCCTGATGGGCCCCAGCGCAGCGGACCGCGCATAACCTTCAGCCAAAAACTGGCTTGGAGCCTGGCAATAGCTTTACCGCTAGGTTTCCTGGGACTGTTTTTTGCCTGGCCAGTGGCCAGTTTGGTGATGCGTGGCCTGCTTGATAACGGCCGTCTTGACCTGTCCGGGGTGGGGGAAGTGTTCCTGCGTGAACGTACCAGCCGCGTGGTGGGCCAAACCCTGTACCAGGCTGCCTGGGCCACAGGAATTAGTGCGCTAGCTGCCCTGCCCGGCGCGCACCTGCTTTACCGCCGTCGTTTTGTTGGGGTGGGGCTGCTAAAAGCGCTGGTGATTGTGCCTTTCGTGCTGCCTAGTGTGGCCGTGGGGGTGGCCTTCCATTCGCTGCTAACCAAGGGTGGCTGGTTAGAATCACTGGGTTTAGATGGCACCTCGCAGGCGGTTATTGCCGCCATGGTGTTTTTCAACTATGGCTTTATGGTGCGTCAGGTGGGTAGCTTCTGGGCGCAGCTGGACCCGCGTCCCGCCCAGGCGGCAGCCAGTTTAGGGGCCGGGCCGGCGCGAGTGTTTTTCACTATCACCTTGCCGCGCTTGGCCCCCATGATTGCGGCGGCCGCCTCAGTGACTTTCCTGTACTGCTGCACCGCTTACGGTGTGGTGCTGGTGCTTGGCGGGCGCGGGGTGAGCACGATTGAAACTGAAATCTATGTGCTCACCGCCCAGTTCCTTGATTTGCGTGGGGCTGCGGTGCTTTCGGTTGCGCAGATTGTGCTGGTGGCGGCTTGTTTGCTGGTTGCTGAGCGGGCCCGACGGCGCTTTGGGGCGCGCAGCGACTGGGTGGGGCAGGTGCCTGCTAGCGCCCTTACCTGGCGTGACCTGCCGGCTATTGCGGTCACGACGGCGCTCATTGGTGTCCTGCTGGTGGCTCCGATTGCTTCTCTGGCGGTGCGTTCATTTAAACGTAGCGGTCAGTGGACCCTAGCCAACTACCTGGATCTGTTTAACCCGCAAGCCACCCCAGCTTTGCTGGTGAGTGTGGAGCAAGCTGCCTGGTTCTCGCTGCGCACAGCCCTAACCGCTGGGGCTATCGCCATGGTGGTTGGGGTGTGTATTGCCGTAGTGGTTTCACGCCAACCCCGCTCCACCTGGGCTAAACGTGGCCTGGTGTGGCTAGATGGATTCTTCATGCTGCCACTGGGGGTTAGTGCGGTAACTGTGGGTTTTGGTTTCCTAATCACCCTGGCGCGCCCGCCGCTGGCCTTAACTAAATCTTGGTGGATTGTGCCGCTAGCCCAAGCTGTGGTGGCAGTGCCGCTGGTGGTGCGCACTTTGGTGCCGGCGCTGCGGGGAATTGATCCACGTCAACGCGAGGCTGCTGCCTCCCTGGGGGCTGGGCCGGGGAGGGTGATCGCCAGCGTGGATGGGCCGGTGCTGTGGCGTAGCGGTGGTTTAGCCGCAGGTTTTGCCCTGGCCACAAGCCTGGGCGAGTTTGGGGCCACCTCATTCCTGGCTCGCCCGCAAAGCCCTACCCTGCCGGTGGTGGTGGCCCAGCTAATTAGCCGCCCGGGTGCCGTAAATCAGGGTATGGCGATTGCGGGTGCAGTGGTATTGGCTCTAGGTAGTGCCTCAATCATGTTGATCTGCGAGTATCTGCAAGGCCGCGCCACTACCCGCAGGCCAGGCAGTCGCAAGCCAGGCAGTCGCAGGCCAGGCGTGGGCGCAAATAATTCCGCCAGCGCCAAGGGGATGGTCGGCCAAAAGACTGCCGGCAGCCACAGGTCAGGCGTGGGCAGGAAGCGCACCACCAGCGCAATTAATAAGGATTGATTATGAATCTAAAAGGTATTTTTTCGCAGCGCAGCTCTGGCCAACTAGAGTCCGACCAGCCCGACGCTCCACAGGGACGTCAACAAGCCTTACCGCGCGCATCCCAAGACCCGGTATCTGGGTCCTCACCTGCTGCTTTGGTGTCTGCGGGCTCGGCGCCGGCGGCCTCCAACAGTTTTGTGCCCACTTCCACTAGCGCGCAGCTAGAGATAAAAAACCTACGGGTGCGCTACCCCGGGCGCGACGTCGACGCCGTCGCCAATGTGAGCCTAAACCTAGCCCCCGGACAAACCCTAGCCCTACTAGGAGACAGTGGCAGCGGCAAATCCACACTGCTGCGCGCGGTGGGCGGCCTGGTGGACGTCAGTGGCGGTGACATCTGCTATGCGGGTGAATCAGTGTTGCAAATGCCGGTGCATAAGCGCGGATTCGTGTTGATGTTCCAAGATGGCCAGCTGTTCAACAACCTGAGTGTGGCCGAAAACGTGGCTTACGGGGTGGGGCGCAACTCTGAAGGGGTAGTGGCTCAAATGCTTGAACTGGTGGGCATGAGTGCTTACGCAAACTCGCCGGTAACCGAGCTTTCAGGCGGGCAAGCCCAGCGCGTGGCCCTGGCGCGCGCCCTGGCCCCCAATCCGCGCCTGTTGCTGTTAGATGAGCCGCTCTCGGCGCTTGACCGTTCGCTGCGTGAAGGACTGGCACGCGATATCCGCAGTATTTTGCATGAGCGTGGCACCAGCGCCATTTACGTCACCCACGATCAAGACGAAGCCATGCGAGTGGCTGACCTGGTGGGCATTATGGCTGGTGGGCGCCTGCTTCGCCTGGACGCTCCTGAGGGGTTGTGGGCTGATCCTGCCAGCGTGCAGGTGGCCCGCTTTTTGGGTTTTGGTCCCTTCTTGGATGCCGACGCCGTCGCGGCCCTGGAGCTGCCGCTAAAGCTAGAGCCCGGGCAGATCCTCGCCCCTGCACCAGGGGCTTGGTCGCTAGCCCCCGCTGACGCAAGCCTGGGGGAGGGGATTGTGGAGGCAGGTGTCGAATCAGTGACTATGAGTCAAGGCAGCTACCTGGTACAAGCCAGTTTGGAGGCGGCCGCAGCAGATCCGCTCACACTACGCACTAGTGAGCCTCTAGAAGTAGAACAGTGGATCAATGTACGCCTAGATTTAAGCCGCTGCCCACTCATTGACATGCGCAAACGGGCTTGAATACGGGAACGCGCCGGAGCGGACAATAGGAAAGGGGTGAGGCACAGTCCGCTCCGACGCAAGTCGGGGATGGCCTGCAATTTAATGGATGGCAAGCCTCATCCAGTTGAAGGCCGCAGAGCAGCTTTGCTTGACCTGGATACGCACCTGGGGAAAGATGCGTAGCCGCGAATCAAAGCCTGTCGCCATCGTAAGGGCACGATGTTGACAACCTAAGCTGATCTGATGTCTTAACTCCTATCAACACCAAGAACTATATCTGAGCCAAAGAAAAGCGGCAAAACTTGTATGATCTCTATAAAAAGCGCGAAATTTCGCGTAAAAATGACCTTTCCTTAAAATATCCTGAGAAAATTGTGCACATACTCTCAAAGTCGGATTTGGTCAGCTTTACATATGCAAACGACGCAGGCAATACCCAAGAAAATCTTGAGGCATTGCCTGCGTCGTCGTAGAAAGGAAGAAGGTTTCTTTTAGAAGATACCGTCAGCGTTCTGACCGCGAACTACGCCGATGGGGCGCATCTCTGAGCAGAAGTTACCTACTTCGGTGCTCCAGAAGGAGTCTCCTTCGCTCCAGCGCAAAGTGCCGCCGGGCAGGTTGAAGGAGTCGCCGTTGTTGCGCCACACGGCCTTACCAGCCTGAGCGTGGTGGTCGTAGAGGTGGAAGTAGGACTTGGGCTGAGCCTTGATAGCGTTGGCGTAGTAAGCGCTTTCGCCGGCCAGGGACACGCCCTTAACAGCCTCGATCTCCTGCAGGCTCGGGTAGAGCACCGGCGCCTGGCTTAGGGTAGCGCGAATCTTGATGCCACCCCAGGTGGTGCCGGTAGAGAAGGCCATGTCCGCGATGTTGTCGCCACCGCGACGACGAGCTGCAGGCACGTACCCCTTACGGTTTAGCCCCTTGGCGGTCCAAGTCCAAGTGCGGGCGGCCTGCTCGTCGACGACGTCGTTGCGGTTTACGCGGCTGGTCTTGCCCCAGGAGGTGGACGCTAGTAGCGGACCGTTGGGGCGAGCGGCGGTGCCGTCAGCACGTACTGCAGAGAAGGTGATCATCCACGGGCTGGCTACGGTTAGGGCGTAGTCGCTGAGGTTGATCAGGTTGAAGCTGGGTACCTTACTAAAGCCGTTGGCCAGGCCGTCGCTTGGCTCGGTCCAGTAGGCGGTCAGGCCATCCCAGGCGACAGCGGAGAGAACCTCGTCGATAACCTTGCGGGCTTCGGTAGAGGAAACCTTCTTCTTGTCGGGGGAAGGAGCCGCAAAGGCACCTGCCGACAGTGACACGGCCGCCGTAGCGGTGGCGGTGCCAATGATTAGCTCGCGACGCGAAACCATAATTCGTCCTTAAAGTATGGGGCTTCTGGGGATCAGAAACGACCGTCGGTGGACTCGTAGCCACGGCTACCGCGCGGAGGCAGGGTGTCAGAGACCCAGTTACCAACCGTGCAGCTCCACCAAGACTCGCCCACGTTCCAAGAGTGGGTGCCGCCGGGAATTGTGTAGCTGCGCCCGTTGGTCTTCCACAGAACACCGGTAGAGCTGCTCAGCAGCGGGCCGCCGTAAATCATCTTTACGGTGGTGGTCTCGTTCTTGATCTTGATGTATTCCTCGCAGCGCTTGAGGTCGATGTGGTGAATCTCTTCGATCGACTCGCGCTTGATGGTCACCTTAGGCAGGGACATCAGGGTGGCCTGAACGATAATGCCGCCGCCCTCGGTTATACCGGTGCTGAAGGAGAAGTCAGCCTGGTTGTCACGGTCAACAGCCCACTCGGCAGAGCGAATGGGGGTGCCGGCGTGACCACCCTGAACCTGGTTGAAGGTCCAGTTCCAGGAGATACCCTTCTGGTTGCCCATGTCGCCGGTGTAAACATTGACGTTGCGGGTGTAGTTGTCAATGTAGCCCCAGCTGGTGGTGGGCTTGGCCGGGCCGTTGGGTACGCGGCCAGAGCGAGAGGTGCGGATGGCCTCGAAGTGAATCTTCAGCGGGTTCTTAACGCTGGCGTTGACCTCGTAACGGCTGAGGTTGATGACGTTGAAGCTAGGCACCTTGTTGCAGCCGTTACCAAGGTTCCAGCTAGGCTCGGTCCAATAGGCCATCAGGCAAATGCAGTTGAATGCCTCGTCGATGATGCGCTTCTTCTCAGGGGTGCAAGCACTGGTTGCAGCCGCAACCGCAGGGCTAGCGATCGCAATGGCTGGTACTGACCAGGCAGCACCCTTGGCGATGTTACGCCGTGAAATTTCCTGTGCCACGTCTACTACTCCGATAACTATTCTTGGGAACTCAAGTGGTGTCAGAATAGGTCTTAATTTGGCCAGAATTAAAGCCCAGTGACAGGCGTTATAAAAGCTTAATTTTATTAGTTGTTATCTTTTAGATTACCTGGGAATATGCTGAAAGTGCAGGTCAGAGGCACTTTTGAGGGCAGGGTCTGGGGTTGGTGTGACAATATGTTAACCAAGCGTGATCATTCCTTAAGTGGAACCCAAGAATACTCTCAGGAAACTTTAAGGAAAAAGCCTCGAATTTAAGTTAAGAAGTTATATTAAAACCATATCAGTTGTTAACCTAAAGTGTGATAGCGGCGCCCCCATGGCCGTCTTTGTGCGCATGACTGCACGTCACAATCAGTTTGTCAGGCGTTGTTTCAAAGTGATTGGTTAAGCCTTGTCAAGAGGGTGGCGTTGCAGCTTATTTAACAAGGCTGGATGGCTGAAAATATGTGCATATTCGCAGGTAGAAACCGGTTTGTAAACTGGTTGATGCCGATCGGCTTTGGTGTTTTGTGAGTGTGAGCAGTGGCTTTTGGGTTTGAAGTTTAGAGCTGGGATGGCTTGAAAGGGAGGGCTGGAGAGCTGTGCCCTACCATTAAAACGCGTTAAACCCGAATTCTCTCCTGTTGCTTCCTTGAAGGTCTGATGACTTGCGTTGCTGATATTTGGGCTCTACGGCGCCCATAGGGTCTACCTGCCCCGATGCTGGGTTGTGGGGGTTGGCAGGCAAGATATGGAGATGCTGGCGAGTGGAAGATACTGGGGCGCGGCGTCGAGGAAGGCTGGTGAACGGCGTCGTCGTTGTTGCACCTATATATAAGGAGACGTGACACAAAAGGGGGGCGGTGCGAAAGGAGACTCGGGGCTGTGTAGGCAAGAAAAAGGGGCCGACGCACCACGAACGTCGACCCCAAATGTGCAGCAAATAGGTGTTAGCGTTGAGCGCGGCGCGTCAGCCAGCGGTCAAAACCGGCGAAAATCAAGATGCACACCAGCGCAAAAACCAGCGTGAAACCAATAGCCATCAGTGAGACCGCGTAGCCAAGCACCTCCACGTTCAAAAATCCATAAGGATAAGTGTGGGTAATGGCGCCGCGAATCAGAATGAAAGGCACCCACACCACCGGAATCACTAGAGAGCGCAAAATCACGCCGCGATCAATACCCCCACGCGGGCCGGTGATAAACCAGGCCAGCACCATGGCCAGGGGAACTATGATGTGCTGAATTGGGTTAGTTAGGTAATCCCAACCCGAAAGCTGCTTGTAAGGGCCAATAAAACCAGCGTAAACAATGCCGGTCACGGTGATCATCATGGTGGCGCACAGCTGCAAAGCTCGCCACCAGTTACTGGCCGGGCCCTGATGGCGTGCCAGGTACGTGGCCACCACCGCAACCAGGATGTTTGACCATTCCGTGAAGTAGCTAAAGGTTTCAAACAGTCGGGTAGGGGCGCCGGACCAGCCCGGGGCGCTGGTGCCAAACATGCCGGGGTCCACATTGCCGCGCGCGTAGCCGTCGCAGGCAGTAATAATTACAGTGGCACTGAAACCGAACCAAGTTATTGCTGCAATCGCACCATAAATCAGACGTGCATTTCGACCCAGCGCTGAGGCGGGGGTGTAAGCCGAAGCTGGGGTATAAGTCTTACTCACGCACTTCAGGGTATACAAACCCAAACACAGGCAAAATCATCCCTTCCCTATAAAAATTTCATGGGGTTTTATAGGGAACGGACGAAATGTCAGTATTTGTGAGGCATAGGGTTGGACTGTGAGACAAATGTCTGGGGTCTGAGACCAGGGCGGGCGGCGCGCTCGGCACGACACGCTCGGCGTGTTGGTGGCTGGGCGGCGGCATTAGCGATGGTGGGAGGAGTGGGCGCACCCTGTGCGGCGGTGTCTGGTCGCTGGTGCTAGCTGCTGTGAGAGGCGCGGACGGCGAGCGTCCCCTGTGCGGCGACGGCGCCAATGCAAGTGGGCCGCCAATGCGGCGTTGTCGTTAATGTGGGCGCCACCCTCAACGCAGCGGCACCCAAGGCAACGTTCCCAAGGCGGCGGCGTCGCTAATGCAGGCAGCACCCCTGATGGCACCCCCAAAAGCATCCCTAATAATGAACCCGCGTTCGCGCCCGAGGCGATGCTGCATAGACTGAAGTCATGCTTGAGCTCCGCGAAATCTCGAAATCCTATGTCACCAGCGCATTGACGCAGGTGGCGCTGGATGACGTGAGCGTAACTTTCCGTGACAACGAGTTTGTGGCGATCCTGGGCGCTTCGGGCTCGGGTAAAACCACCATGCTGAACGTGATCGGTGGGCTGGACCACTTCGATTCAGGCGATCTGGTGATCGACGGCGTCTCCACCGCCCACTACAAAGACCGCGACTGGGACGCCTACCGCAATGCGCGCGTGGGTTTCGTGTTTCAAAGCTACAACCTGATCCCGCACCAAAGCGTGGTGGCCAATGTGGAGCTGGCACTTACGCTTTCGGGGGTTTCACGTGGGCAACGACGACGCCGCGCCCTGGCTGCCCTGGAAACTGTGGGTTTGGCGGAGCATTCGCACAAGCGGCCCTCCCAGCTGTCGGGCGGGCAGATGCAGCGCGTGGCCATTGCGCGTGCGCTGATCAATGACCCTGAAATTGTGTTAGCCGACGAGCCCACCGGCGCGCTGGACTCCACCACGTCGGTGCAGGTGATGGACCTGCTGCAGGAGGTGGCCCGCCAGCGCCTAGTAATTATGGTCACCCACAACCCCGAGTTGGCCCACCAATATGCCACACGCATCGTGGAACTGGCTGATGGGCGCATCATTGCCGACTCAGATCCGGTTATCGGGGAACTCGATGATGTGGGCGCTCCTGTCCTGGCTGGTGCTGTTGAAGATGACGGCGCGGCTGGGGCTGAGGGAGCGGCTGGGGGTGACGACGACGGCGTGGCTAGGGCTGCGCGTGAAGCTGCGGCCCTGAATGATGACACTGCGCAGATACCCGCCGTAAGTGCTGGTGAGACGGCTGGGGGCGGTGCTGTTGAGGGCGGTGTTGCTTATGGTGACGACGACGGCGCGGGCAGGCGCAGGACAGGCGCGGGTGCAAAACGGTGGGGACGCAACAAAAACCGCGCGGATGCCAGCCGTCCTGGGCGCAGGCCGCGACGAGTCTCCATGGGGCCGCTGACTGCGCTGGGGCTCAGTTTTACCAACCTGATGACCAAAAAGGGGCGCACCGCCATGACCTCGTTTGCGGGGTCGATTGGCATTATTGGTATTGCGCTGGTGCTGGCATTGGCAAGCGGGGCGAATAATTACATTATTACCACCCAGGAACGCGCTATGGCCTCTTATCCACTCACTATTGAGCGGGTGGGAATGGATTTAACTGGCGTATTATCTTCATCGGCGTCAGGTGAAGCGGCGCCAAATGACGGAAAAATTCATACCGCCTCGCAGTTATCTAATGTGACTGCGTCAATGAAAACCAATGATTTAACTTCGCTACAAAGCTATTTAAAAGGAAATGGTGGCAACATAAATAAGTATGTGCGCTCCATTGAATATAATTACGGTATTAACCCGCGCATCTATTTACCAAAAAGCTCTAAAGGTCCGGTGCAGGTAAATCCGGATGTGACCTTCACTGAAGGCTCCACTAATTTTGGAGCTTTCCAATCTATGACTTCCACAAATATTTTCAAACAGTTAGCTAATGATCGTTCACTGTATGAAAATAGCTATGATGTAGTTAGTGGGCGTTGGCCGACGGCGGCAAATGAGCTGGTGGTGGCGCTAGATTCTAATGGGCGCTTGCCTGAGCGGCTTGAATATACGCTAGGTTTGCGTGACTATGGGCAGTTGCAAAATGCCATGGCTAAACTACGCCAAAATGAGGGGGTAAAGCTAAAAAACTCTGCTGCTACATGGGCGCCTCAGCAAATTATGGGCGCTAAATTCAAGCTAGTTAACGTACCCGATCTTTACAAATATGATGCTAAATATAAGGTTTGGAGTGCTCGCGATAATGATGCTGCTGCGCTCAAACAAATTGTAGCTGCCGGCACTGACCTAAAGGTTGTAGGTATAGTTAAACCCACTTCTAGTGGCGGCGGATTTGGGCAGTCGAGTGTACTTTCTCCGGGTATCTATTACACTGGGGCGTTAACGAAACAGGTAATTGCCAAGGCGGCGGCGTCACCAATTGTTAAGCAGCAGCTAGCTGATCCCAAACGCAACGTATTTACCGGCAAAACTTTCGAGGAAGAAGCCAAAGAGCAGGCCAATCCGCAAATCGATTTATCTTCGCTAATCACTATCGATCAAGATAAATTGACTGCAGCGTTTAAGTTTGATCCGTCGTCTATTAATGCGGGACTGAATAATTTAGACTTCTCTGGGATGGATTTAAGCGGGGCTGTGGGAAATGTACAGCTGGACTTAAGTAGCTTGGATCTAAGTCAGATGCCTGCGATTGATTTAAACGGGTTGGATGCTTCCAAGCTGGATTACTCATCCTTGCAGAAACAGTTTCCGCAACTGGCCAACATTGACCTAGCTAAAGTGGTGCAGGCTGCGCTAGCTAATGGGGCGATCAAACCTGGCGGCGCGCAGGCGCTAAGTAACATCCTCACTCAGGTGGTGGGTGGTTTTATACCCTGGTATGCCCAGCATGGGGGCGACGACGGTGGCAGCTCGGACACGCCAGGCCAAGCCGACCCTGCCAAGATTGCTGCGGCGGTGACAAAGTATCTGCAAACCGAACAGGTGCAAAAGCTCTTGGCGCCAATCTTTAGCGGCGACACCATAATTGACCGAGCCAAGCTCACTGCTAACCTCACCCAGGCCCTGGGTAATGATCCGGCAGTGCAACAAATTGCTGAAAATGTTTCTGCTGACCTGGCCGCTCAGATCTCCAGTAAAGTGGCTAGTGCACTTAGCTCAACGGTTAGTACTGCGCTAAGTAAAGCAGTTGGGCAGTTGCTGCAAAGCTCACTTAACCAGCTGATGACCACCTTGCAAACCCAATTGACTGCTCAGGTGCAAAACGCCATGGGGCAGATTATGGGCAACCTTTCCAGTGCCATGCGGGTAGATGCGAATAAACTTAAAGACGCATTTAAGTTTAATATGAAGCCGGAAGAAATTGCGGCATTATTAACTCAGCTACTTAATCCTAAGGCCACTACGGCTCGCGCAAATTTACTCACTTTAGGGTATGCGCGCACTGATCAGCCGGAACGCATTGATATTTACCCAAAGTCTTTCGCCGATAAAGACCAGGTTAAGTCTATTCTTGCCAACTACAATGCGGAAGCTAAAGCTGCCAAACAAACCGGCAAGGTTATTGTTTATTCAGACCTTGTGGGGATGCTGATGAGTTCAATCACCAACATCATTAATATTGTGACCGCATTGCTAGTGGCATTTGTGTCTATTTCGCTGGTGGTGTCTTCAATTATGATCGGTATTATCACGTTCATTTCCGTGTTGGAGCGACGTAAAGAGATTGGGATTTTACGTTCAATTGGCGCGTCTAAAGCCGATATTCGCCGCGTGTTTAATGCGGAAACCCTGATTGTGGGGGCTCTGGCAGGTTTGCTGGGTGTGGGCGTGAGTGTGTTGGTGACTATTCCAGCCAATATTTATGTGGCAGACCGCTTTGGGGTGCAAGACATTGCCACGCTGCCGGTTGCTGCCGGAGTGATTTTGGTGCTCATTTCTATGGGCTTGACCTTCTTGGCTGGTTTACTGCCGGCCTCTAAGGCTGCACGCGAAGACCCTGTAGAGGCCCTGCGCGGAGAATAAATACAGACAAATACAGGCAAATACAGGCAAAATCATCCCTTCCCTATAAAAATTCCATGGGGTTTTATAGGGAAGGGATGAAATGTCAGTATCTGTGAGCAGGTGTATGAGTTGTTAACCAAGGGGCAGGTTGTGAACCGAAGCTTTACGGTGTGGATCAGGATTTGTGGTGCGAGCCAAAGACTTGCGGAGTGAGCCAGTAACCTAGATGTGCACTTCGGGCCTGACCTGCCCAAACGATCTGGCTCGGTAGACTCTTATGGCCAGGCGCACTGTGGGACAGTAGGCTCATTCCCTGGACACTGTAAATGTCTGCGTCACCTGCCACTTTGAGTGTGAAACTCCCTAAATTTTCTCAATGCCTAGGCAATTTTAAGGTGAATTGGATATTTTTGAACCAGTCAAATTCTCAGATCAAGGTGGTCTAAAGTGCTTAAAAACAGCAGATTCGGCAAGCGAATTTTGCGCCGTACCAACACTTTCCTGCTAACTGCGGCTGTAGCTGCGGCGACTCTCGGGAGTGGTGCGGTTGCGGCTCCGGTGGCGACGACGTCGTCCGTGGCGGCCCCGGTAGTAGCGGCGTCGTCGGTAACGCAGCTAACCCAAGCTGGCGTCGTCGGCAAGATGGGCGCCCCTGGCACCGGCGTCATCGACTCCAGCAACGGCTGGGTGGACAAAACCTGCACTGTTAAAGGCGGGGACTGGGTTTATCAGGGCGGCGACTCCTGGTGGTACCGCAATTCAGACGGCTCCTACCCAAGCAAATGTGTAGCTACAATTAAAGGCGTTAAATATCTATTTGATGCAAATGGTTGGGCTGCCAGTGGCTGGGGTGCTTCAAAGAAAACCGATAAATTAGGCAACAAATACTGGTATCACTTCACCACTAATGGTTTAAGTAAAGGCTGGCATATTGAGGGCTGGGCGCGCTTTTACCTAGACGGCGGCGACGGTCATATGTATGTCAACTGGAATACCATTGGCGGGAAATCTTATTACTTCACTCCCGGTGGCGCAATGGTTACCGGTTGGTATAAGGCTTATCCGGGTTGGTATCACTTTGGGGACGACGGCGTATTAACCACTGGTTGGTTTAAGTCCGGTAATGCTTGGTATTACCTAGACCCGGGTAAAGGCTCCACTAATTTGACTGGTGCATATAAGGGTCTAATGCTTACCGGTTACCAAACTATTGACGGCAAGCGTTACTATTTCGACGCTTCAGGTAAATGGGATCCCAGTAAATAATTAGTATTTACTGTTATTTACCCGCTGATATTGCCTAATATTTGCGTCGGGACGCATTGGGTTGAACCTCGGCCTGCATGCGCCGTCGCTAATATGCGGGCGCCGTCGTAAATACTGACATTTCATCCCTTCCCTATAAAACCCCATGGAATTTTTATAGGGAAGGGATGATTTTGCCTGTGTTTGTATGTGCTTGTCTGATTTTGCCTGCCATCCTCTGGCTGCCTGCCAGCGGCTGTAATCAGAGCGCAGCGAGCTCTTCGCGCAGGCGCTGCTTTACAGCCAGCGGCGCCCAGGAAATCTCGATCGCGTTAGCCACCAGGGTGCGCAGGAAGTCCTCATCAACCCCATCATGATCGGCCACGCGCTGGAAGTTGTCGCCGATGTAGCCGCCAAAGTAGGCCGGGTCATCAGAGTTGATAGTCACCAAAACGCCGTCGGCAACTAGCTGCTTAACCAACTCAACCTTGTCAGACTCAGAAATCCACAGGTTCGAAATCGGGCAGCTGGTCAACCCAATACGGTGCTCCACCAGGTACTTAACCAGCTCCGGGTTCTCCACCACGTTGGTGCCGTGGTCCACGCGCTGCACCTGAATGTCCTCAATGACCTGGCGGATGTGCTCGATAGAGTCTTTAATGTCGACGTCGCAGTGCATAGTCAGCTGGTATCCCTCGCGGCGAGCGCGGGCAAAGACTGCGGCAAACTTGGCCGGCTCGTGGTCGGTTTCGTCAGAGTCCAGGCCCACGCCCACGATCCATTGCTGGTAGGGCAGCGACTCCAGCAGCGTAGCCATGGCGTATTCGGGCTGGAAGTCGCGCAGGAAACACATGATGAACTGGCTAAATACGCCCAGGGTTTGCTCGGCCTCAAGCTGGGCGCGACGCAGACCAGAAATCACAGTGTGGAAGCTGACCCCACGGCAGGTGTGGGCCTGAGGGTCAAAGAAAATTTCTGCGTAACGTAGCCCTTGGCTGGCGGCCTTGCGGTAGTAGGCCATGGCTAGGTCGTAGAAGTCTTCGCTGGTGAGTAGCACGTTCATGCCGTCGTAGTAGGCGTCCAGGAAGGAAGCTAGATCGTCGAAAGTGTAGGAGTCCTTAACTTCCTGCTCGCTACTAAAAGGTAGCTTGATGCCGTTGCGCTGGGCTAGCTTGAATTTCAGCTCCGGCTCTAGCGTGCCCTCAATGTGTACGTGCAGCTCAACCTTGGGTAGAGCCTGAACTAGTGCCTCGTGGGCCATCACGTCTCCTTAGAAAAACTGAGAATTTAGTAAATTCTAGTTGTCTTAGGGTGTCTGCGTGGCGCAAATTATGCGCTCAGTGTGCCCTGATTTGGGCCCGTCTTATGGGGTGGCGTTCGCGATGCCGCTACGTTTGGCTGCCTTCCACCCTTGGCCCGTGCTCCCGACGACGGCGCCTGGGTCCTTTCCGTCGTCGCCCCGTGCTCCCGACGACGCCGCCCTGTGCTCTCGACGACGGCGCCTGGCTGGTAATTCCCAAGCTAGCCTACGCCCTGGGCACCGTGGACCCTACCTAGACCCCCAGGAATTCCTTGATTGCCGGCAGTTCGCGCTGAGCCTGGGCGTAACCCACCTGGTAGGCCTCTTCGAGCACTTCATAGCGCATTTCGAGCTTGGAAATTTCGGTGACTTCCGGGCAGTAGACATAGGCGCGTCCCTCAGCTTCCAGCCTGAAAGCGGTTTTGCGGGCGGCGTTGTAGCGGGCGCTGCGGGCGGTGACGGCGTCGGCAATGGAAGGTAGACGTGGGAAGGCGGCGCGCATACTGGCGTGGGTGCCCAGACGCGTGGCCGGCTTAATGAAGTCGCGCGGGCGAGTGAGCACAATCAGGAATTTGCGGTAACCGTCGCGCATGGGTGCGTCCAGCGGAATGCCGCCGTTGGGGCCAAGAGCGCCGTCGACATAAGTGTCGCCGTCGATCTCTACTGGCGGCATCAGTACCGGCAAGGTGGATGAAGCGCGTGCAAGTAAGCCCACGTCAGAGGTGCTGTGCATGTCTTCTTTGGTAAACCAAACGGCCTGACCGCGTGTGGCGTTAAAAGAGCCAACACGTATCTGCGCTGGGTTGGCCATGAAAGTGTCGTAGTCGAAGGGGAAATCGCCGCCAGCCTCGGCAATATCGTGGTAGAGATAGTCCACATTGAAGATGCCGCGCCCGGCTAGCCAGTGCTTGTAGCCGCCAAATTCGGGGCTGAGAGCCACATCCACAAAGGAGTCATGGGCGCGGGCGGCATCACGTGAAACATAGTTAACGGTGTGCGAGCTACCCGCAGAAATACCGGAAACATGCGGAAAATCTAGGCCAGCCTCGATCAGGGTGGCCACCAGTCCGGCGGTGTACACCCCACGCATACCGCCGCCTTCAAAAACTAGCGCTGTGTCAGGAAGATGTGTCAATGCGGTACTCACCGCGTCAGCCTATGTCAGAGACCTATGGCTAGGTAAGGCTCGACACACGTGAGCCGCCCCGCTACTGGTGTGACCCAGTTGGCAGGGCGGCTTGCGTTGGGTTGGTTTTAGGGCCGACGACGGCGCCCGGCTGGTCTGGCTGGACATCCCGCCCTGCCGTCCAGACGGCCAGCCAATCCAGTCAGCCCAGCCAAGCAGGGCCAATCTGACGGGCCGGTCCAGTCAGGCAGCTAGCACGGCCTTAGATCTGAGCTAGGGCCTGATCAAGGTCGGCGATCAGATCGTTTACGTCCTCCAGACCTACGGCCAGGCGCAGCAGGGTTCCGGGCACGCCCCCAACCCCGCCGGTGCGGGTCGAGTGGGTCATGATTGCCGGGTGTTCGATTAGCGACTCGGGTGCGCCCAGCGACGCAGCCAGCGCAAACACGCGGGTCAGGCCGGTTAGGCGGATGGCGTCGTCCTCATTGGCCAGCTCGAAAGAAAGCACCCCGCCGCTACCCAGCGGGTTTTGGCGCTGAGCCAACTCGTGCGCCGGGTGGCTGGGCAGGCCCGGGTAGTAGACGGCAGTTACCTTGGGGTGGGCCTGCAAGAACTCGGCCACCGCCTGGGTGTTGGTGCAGTGGCGTTCCACGCGCACTGCCAGGGTCTTTAGGCCACGGTGGGCTAGGAAAGCGTCGCGCGGGGACTCAATGGCCCCCAAAGTCATCTGCAGACGGGTCAGCTCCTCGGCGGCGTCGCGAGAATCAAAGAAGGGGGTGACATGTTCAGGTAGCTGCAAACCGTCGCGCAGCACCACCGCGCCACCAACCACATCCGAGTGTCCACCAATGTACTTAGTGGTGGAGTGCACCACCACGTCAGCGCCCAGCTCCAACGGGCGCTGCAGCAGCGGGGTGGCGAAGGTGTTGTCAACCACCAAAAGTGCTCCCACCTCGTGACATAGCTCGGCGACGGCGGCAATGTCGGTAACCGTGAGGAAGGGGTTAGAGGGGGTCTCCACCCACACCAGCTGGGGGCGTTGGGCGCGAATTTCGCGCGCGGCCACATCCAGATCGGTAAGGTCCACAGCCGCTGAGGTGAAGCCTTCGGCTGGCTTAATGACACTGAAAAGCTTGTGAGTACCGCCGTAAACATCGGTGGAGTGAATGATGTGATCGCCGGGGCGGGTTAGCAGGCGCACCACGGTATCCTCGGCGCTCATGCCTGAGGGGAAGGCGAATCCATGGGTGGCGCCTTCCAGGGCGGCTAGGGCGCCGGCGAAAGCGTTGGTGGTGGGGTTGCCGCAACGACCATACTCAAAGCCCTGCTTGAGATCGCCAGGAGCATTTTGTACGTGAGTGCTGGTCACATGCATAGGGGGAACCACGTCACCGGTGACCGGATCTGGCTCAAAACCCAAGTGAATCGCGCGAGTGGAGAAAGCGGCTGCGTTGTTTTCCATGTATTGAGTTTAATTCCGCGCTTCACCCTTGTTAATAACTACGCCACACGCATAAGGGCATAGGTCACATTAAAGGTGCTTACTTTCACCGCTGACCTCCATGAGTGGTGTATGTGGTTGGTGAGCGTGGATAATTAGACTTGAAATCTTGTTAGCTGCGAGTTTTCCCCAGATACATGCGCAGCCGATACATAGCCAACTGAAAGGTGACGTGGGTTTGCGGGTAGCTTTCAAAATTTTCAGGCGCGATATTGGGCGTATTTTGCGCGTGCCTTTCGCTGTGATCGTAGTGGTGGGCGTGTGTTTCCTACCCGCAATGTATGCCTGGTTCAATATCGCCGGCTTCTGGGACCCCTACGCCAACACCTCCCACCTGCGCGTCGCCGTCGTTAATGAAGATAAGGGCGCCACCACCGACGCTACCGGCAAGATCGACGCCGGCGCCCAAGTAGCCGCCCAAATTAAAGACAATCACGACCTGGGCTGGTACTTCACCACGCGGCAGGGGGCTATCGACGACGTAAAAACCGGTAGGTCCTATGCGGCTATCATCATCCCCGCTAACTTCTCTACCAGCTTGGTCAGCTTCATGGACCCGCAGCATTACAGTCAGCCCAAGCTGGAGTATTACGTCAACCAAAAACTCAATGCGGTGGCCCCGCAAATCACCAATGCTGGCGCCACTACATTGGATCGAAAAATTAACTCCGCTTTTGTCTCGCAAGTATCCAAGGTGGTAACCACCAAGCTGGGAGACTTTTCTAAGCAGGTGCGCGCCCAAACCGCCACCGCTAACGCCAATACAGACAAATCTCTGGCCCAGGGGGCCCAAAAACTAGCTGCCGCCGCAACTTCAGTGCAAAGCCAAAGCCAGCAAATTGACCAGGCGCGCACCAAAATTGCCAGCGCCCAAAACTCACTGACCGCGCTGCAAACCCAGGTCACAAACCTGAGCCAGATCGCCACAAATACTGGCACGCTACTGTCCACCACGGCCACAACCATCACCGACTTTTCTTCCAAAGCCCCGGGCATACTCGATAAATCAGCTAGCCTCACGGTTCAGGCCACCGGCAAACTGTCAGTAAATGCAGCCAACCTTAACGGGGCGGTGCAATCCGCACAGGGGCGAGTTGACGGCGTCGTGAGTGAGCTAGAGTCAATCAACCAAACCCAAGCTCAAATCCTGACCCAACTACAAAACGCCGGGTTGGGGAATGTGCCCGGGGGCTCTGATGCGCTGGCAATTTTGACGCAGCAAAACACCAATGCCGCCACTAGCCTAAGCAATCTGCGCACAGTGGGCAGCTCAATTTCGGCCACTTCCACCTCGCTTAGCGACGCCGCCAGTGCGCTAAACACTGCGGCTAACGCCTCCACAACTGCCTTTAGTTCCGCGCGGGAAAGTGTTTTTTCCTCTTCGTTGCCGCAGGTCAGTAGCTCGCTGTACAACATGGACCGCCTCTCGGGCACGCTGGCGGTTACTATCAGCAACCAAAACCAGCAGATCACGCAGCTAAAATCCATGCTCACCCAGCTGGACAAAAACCTGGCCGCCACGCAAAACGCCCTGAACCAAAGCGCCACCACTTTGACGCAGCTGCAAAGCGATCTGGAATCCACCCGCGCTGACCTGGGGGCAATCAGCGGCACCTCAGCTTTGCGTCAGCTCACCGACAAGCTTGACGTGAGCGCTGACAAGGTTGCTAACTTCATGCTTTCACCCACGCTGCTAAGTACCCACAAGGTTTACCCGGTAGCTAACTACGGCTCGGCTATGGCCCCAGTGTTCACCAACCTGACCTTATGGGTGGGTGCGTTTATGCTGGTGGTCCTGATCAAGCTGAACGTAGACAGTGAGGGAATCGGGGCCATCACGCATACGCAGGCGTATATGGGCCGCTGGCTGTTAATGGCCGCAATTAGTGCAGTGCAAGCCATTGTGGTCACCACCGGCGACCTGATCCTAGGCGTACAGCACGAAAGTGCGGTGCTGTTCTACCTGGCAACAATCCTTATTGGTTGGGCTTATCTGTCTATTATCTATGCGCTTAGTGTGTCCTTTCAGCATATTGGCAAGGGTCTTTGTGTTGTTATGGTAATTTTACAGATTCCTGGCTCTTCCGGTCTATACCCAATTGAAATGGTGCCTAGTTTCTTTGGCTGGGTTTACCCGGTGCTGCCCTTTAAATATGGGGTGGCAGCTGTGCGTGAGGTTATTGGTGGCTTCTACGCCCACCATTTCTTGGCTGACCTGGGGGTTTTGGCGCTAATGGCGGCTGGGTCTTTTGCTGTGGGGATTGGGCTACGGCCCTTCTTGGTTAACATCAACCGCCTGACCGCTGCAGCCATTGCTGAGGGCGGCCTGTTTAACGCCGAGGAGACCCGCGATTCGCGCCGTTGGCGCACCACTCAGATTCTCCACGCCCTGGCCGACCGTGAAGATTACCGCTGGGAAACCGACTATCAGCGCCGCCGCTTTGAGCGCCTGTATCCGCGTATGCGCGTAGCGGCGATTGTGCTGGGCGTGGTGGTGCCGGCGGTTACCGCCCTGACTAGCAGTTTTAGCACCACCAACCAGAAAATCACTTACGTGGCGGTGTGGATGGCGTGGCTGGTGGCCATGATCGGCTTCCTGGTTTATATGGAGTATCGCCGCGACCGTCTGGAGCGCCAGGCGGCTTTGCTGGAAATGAGTGACGGCGAGATTAAGACCATGCTGCATGGGCATATGGGGCGACGCCGTCAGGGGCGCTCTCGCTCGCCGCTGGCGTTGGTTGAAATTAGTGCCGACGCTGCGGCGGCGGCGGGGCGTAGCCAAGCCGGCTCAGCAAAGGCTGGCGAAAGCGGTCGGCAGGTGCCTGACGATGCGCTAGGGCGCAGCCAGGCTGAAACCGCACAAATTCCGGTTGTAGACGAAGGAGACGGTCGATGAAGCACGCAGACGAAAAGCGCAGTGCGGCGTCGGCCCAGCGCTCTGGAGCTAAGGCGCCTGACAGTGTCAAGCATGATGGTGGGACTCAGGCTCGCGCCGCCGTCCCAACCCGCACGGCCACCCAAACCGGGGCTGACGTCCCAACCCGCACGGCCACCCAAACCCGGACCAGCCGAAAAGCCCAGGTCAAGCCACTTGCGGGGGCTTGGCAGCTATATCGCGACGATCTACGTCGCGCCCGCATCAACGTGATCAGCCTGGTGATTATCCTCGGGCTAGTGGTAATTCCGGCGGTGTTTGCCTGGTTTAATGTGGCTGCCTCCTGGAACCCTTTCGGCAACACGCGCAACCTGACAGTCGCCGTCGCCAATGCTGATACTGGCTACAAAAGCGACCTGGTTCCCATGAAAGTTAATGCGGGCGAGCAGGTAGTCTCCGCGCTGCGTGCCAACAAACAGCTCAATTGGGAGGTGACCACGCCCGCGCAGGCGCTGGAGGGCACCAAATCGGGTAAGTACTATGCGGCCATCGTGATTCCCGAGGGCTTTAGCAAAAATATGCTCAGTTTCTTCTCCTCCAGCGCCCAAAGTACACAGCTGAACTACTACATCAACGAAAAACGCAACGGTATTGCCCCCAAGATCGCCGGGGCCGGGGCGCAGGCGGTTTCCACTCAGGTGAACACGGTGTTCACCAAAACTGTGGGGGAGGTGGTGCTGAACCTAGCCCAGACGGTGTCTACCCAGCTATCAACCCCAGAGGCTACTAACGCTCTAAATACTGTGGTGGGGCGTGTGGAGACACTGTCTACCCGCTTTGATAGTGCCGCTAACCTGCTCACTTCCTATGGCGGCTTGGTCGACGGCGCTAACGGGCTGGTAACCAGTTCTGTTGGTTTGGTGGGGCAAGGCAGCAAAGACGCCCAGCAGCTACGCACCCAGCTAGGGCAGGTGGCAACCGAAACCGGGAACATCAAGACCGCCGTCGCCAATGCAAACCAAGCTTTACAGGGGGCCTTCAACGCCTCCACCACGGCGCTAAGTTCAGTCAGCGCCGCCGCAGACCAGGTGAGCGCCTCCTCCGGGCAGTCCGTCTCCGCCGTCGTGACCAGCCTAAACCAGCAGGCTAGCGGGTTGCAGGCACAAGCCGCCAACTACCAGAAGGTGCGCGATAATCTGGCCACGCTGATCACCCAGCTACCTGACCCCACCCGCGCACAAGGGGTGCTGACCAGCCTCGACGGGATTATTAGCAGGCTCAACAGTGCGGCTACGTCGCTGCAGTCGGCGGCCACGCAGATTTCCAATAAATCCGGTGACTCGCAGGCCTCTATTACCGAGGCGAAAAACCTGATTGACCAGGCCAAAACCGAGCTAAGCGGCCTCAAAACCACGGTTGACACCAATATCGCTCCCCAGGCTAACCAGCTGGCCGCAGATTTGGCGCAGGTCTCCGACGGTTTGGGGCAGGTGCGCGAGTCGGTTTCCACCTCACTGGGAGGCAGTGGGGCGGGCTCGCTACAGGCAAAGCTGACGCAAATGAAAACTAACCTCGACGGCGCCGCTAAAGATCTCAGCGCTGCCGGGGCTCAGATGAAGACACTGTCTGAAAAGCTGCGCGGGGCGATTGATAGTGGCGACTTGGCGCAGGTGCAAAAAATTATTGGCGACGACCCTCAACGCCTGGCCCAAGCCCTGACCACGCCGGCCGTGGTGGAGCGCCACCCGATTTACGCGGTGGAAAATTTTGGTTCCTCCATGGCGCCACTTTACGCAACCGTGGCGATGTGGATGGGCACCATGCTAATTGGTGTGGTGGTGCGCGCACAGCCGGTTTCTAATGTGTCTAAATTACGGCCTTCGCAAGTATTTTTTGGACGTTGGGGTATTTTTGCCACAATTGGTTTGGCGCAAGCGACTTTAGTGGCTGGCGGTTTATTGCTGTTTTTGGATGTGCAAGCGGTGCATCCATGGCTATTTATGATAACCGCATGGCTTACGGCAATAGTGTTTTCACTGATTAATTATTCGTTTGTAGCCGCGTTTGGAAACGTTGGCAAAGCGATTAGTATTCTGTTTTTAGTGATGCAGGTTTCCGGTGCGGGTGGGTCTTTCCCGCTGGCTATTTTGCCAGGATTCCTATCTGAACTAAGCCCATATTTACCTGCAAAGCCGGTAATTGATGCGCTGCGCTGCGGAGTGGCTGGGTATAGTGGCAATGAATATTTGGGGCATATTGGGCATTTGCTGTTATTTATAATTCCGGCATTAATAATTGGTTTGGTGTTGCGGCCAATTTTGGCGCGGCGCAACCAGGCCAACAGTGAAGCAGTGGAGTCCACCAAAGTCCTGGGCTAATATGCAAGTGCAGGCAAAATATGTCTGCAGGTAAAATATGTCTGCAGGCAGAAAATGCATGCAAATACAGGCAGTACAAATACAGGCAAAATCGTCCCTTCCCTATAAAAAATTCATGGGGTTTTATAGGGAACGGACGAAATGTCAGTATTTGTGAAGATGGCCTAGAGAAAAAGGCCTAGAGAAGAAGGGTCCGGAGAAGAGGAACCGGGAGCAGCGTGCCAAAAACTGTTTTCTTACAGAGGTCTGGATGGCCATGCCGTGTGTCGCTGTGCTAGTGATCGCAGGAGTTCCCTAAACAGATGCTTGGATGGTGCACCTAACGGTTGTCCCAAATGTGACCCCGGTGGGGTTCCTGGCTAGACCTTCGCCCCTGGGTAGTTTTCGCGTCTGGGCAGTATCTAGCGCCGGGACAGCACTTTATACCCGGATGCCCGAGCAGTTATTTACAGATACGCAGATTTCGTCCGTTGCCTATAAAACCCCATGGAAAAATTATAGGGAAGGGATGATTTTGCCTGTGACGTCGTCCACCCCCTGCCACCTGCGGGGACCTACTAGAGCCGAAACCGAAGTGACAAATGGACTTTTATACCCTTGATTACATCATCTCGCAGCAGTCGACTGACTGGACCATGCGAGTGATTTCGATCCTGGCGCTACTACTAGTGTGCCTGGTTTTCAGCGTGCTTTACATGCGCGACAGGATGCGCACCCGCTGGCGGGATCTGGGTGTAGGTGCCCTGATTCTTTCGCTGGTGCTGGTGGGGATTCAGACCGAGCAATATCTAGACTTGAGTGACCAAGCGGCCCAGTCAAAGCAGTTAGTGCTTTTCGTTAAGGGCGTTGCCCAGGATCAAAAAATCTCCACAGACGAAATACTGGTAAATTCAACCACTCTAAAAGACGGCATTATTGTGCGTTTTAAAGATGAGGATTACCGCGTTCACCTGAACGAAGACAACAACTCCTATACGCTTGAGCGTACGCACATTATTGACCACAACGTTTATGTGGATGGGAAGCACTGACATGGATTTCTATACGCTAACCGCAATTAAGTTTGTGCTTGGTATCCTCGTAATGATTATTCAGATTAACATTATGGGGAAATATGAGTTTTCGGTAAATACTCCGCTTAACCAGGGTCAGAACTTTGTGCTGGGTGGAATTATCGGCGGCGTCATTTACAACTCTTCAGTCTCCGTGCTGCAATTCCTGATCCTTGCGCTTATCTGGTCGCTTGTGGTGATCTCGGTAAAGCTACTGATAAGCAGTAACAAGACCTTTAGGCGGGCTATCTCAAGCCAGCCGGAAGTCATCATTTACGACGGCGAACTGAAAGTCGCCAATTGCGCCAGGGTTGGTTTGCGTGCCGAGCAGGTAAGCCGTTGCCTGCGTGAGGAGAACATCTCCAGCATTCGCGATGTGAAGGTTGGCATTATGGAGGCAAACGGTAATCTGATCATCCGTCAGCGTGGTGCACAAAGTAAGGTTCCGCTGCTGCCGATTATTAGCGATGGCCAGATCATCAGCCTGGGTCTAGCGCTTGCCAACAAAGACAAGGCATGGGTGAAGCAGCAGCTCAAGGAGCAGGGCTACAGCTCGGCAAAGCACATTTACCTTGGGGAACTTGTAGACGGCAAGCTTGAGGTTGTGCCCTACAAGTAAACACAGGCAAAATCATCCCTTCCCTATAAAAATTCCATGGGGTTTTATAGGGAAGGGATGAAATGTCAGTATCTGCAGACGCAGCGCACAATATGTAGGCTCCGTGCCGGCGTCGTGCAGATACCATGCAGGCACCACGCAGATACTGTGCCTGCAAGGCGATGGGTGTCTGTGATGAACGCGCAGCTTGCTGATTAGTTAGCTTTAAACTGTAGTAGTTAGTAATCTACAACAGGCTATTCAGACTTTTGGTTGGGGTCTTCTGGGAGAGGTAAGAGCTTACTCCAAGACCCAACGGCACTCTCGTACATTGAGCCAGTCGCGTTTTCGTTAACTACCTGATATGGGTTGAAATCATAAGTTGGATTATCACCCTTTAACCATTCGTCAGCATACTTAGCGTGGTATGTGGCTGTATCCTTTATACTCTCCTTAACGGTGCCTTTGAGGGTATCTTTCGCAATGTCGTCTACAGTATTCATTACTGCTTCTTTAGAAACACCTTGACTGAAGTTACGGAGATTGAACGTGTCGTGTGCTGTTTCTTTACCTATGAAATCAAGAGTGTTCTGTGCAGGAGTCTTAAGGGCATGCTCAAGATTTCCGCTAACGGTTTGCCCTGCCCCTGCGGCAGTGGGGGCTTTCGAAAGTCCCGATAATGATCCGCGCGCACCTGCAATGGAAATGCCGTCAATAACAGTGCTAACCCCAAACTCGGCCCAACCAATTTTGCCATTGTATAGGTCAATGCCGTTCGCGGCGATATCGGTTGATGCCGAAGCAATTGTTAACACTTGCCCAGCCGTAAACAGAGCAGCAGCTACCGGTGCACCAACACCAGTCAGGGCTAGCACTCCGGCGGCAATAGTGCAGACTGCAGATGCCTTTTCGGTCCAATAGCTGATGTCGTGCAGCTTGTCTTCGATCGGCTTGTTCCACCAGTCAGCAATGCTGTCCCCGGCCTTCTCCCACCAATGCTTGGCCTTTTCAGCTGCGGGATCATTGTTCGCCGGCTGCGGGTTGGAAAGCCCACTTTGAAGCACCGAGCTGGCTCCCGCGATCGAGGATGCCTGCTCCTGCTCATCCGCGTTGCGGTTTAGCGTGGCGGCGGCGTCGGAAAGCTGGGTCGCCGCGTTGTTGAGCTGACCCATGAGGTGACCGTGCCAGTCGGCCTTGAAGCTGTCGGCGTCTTCACCCACCCAGCCGCTGGAATTTAGCCGTGAATTGATCGTAGGAATTACGTCGCCGGTCAGTTTCGACGAGTTATCCGTAAACATTTGCGCCAGTTGACGTAGGGCTTCTACGTCTGCGCCCACTGTGGTCATGGGGCTTACCCTCCCTGTGGCAGGGCCCGGCGTCGTCGCAATGCGGCCCGGGCCAAGTGACATTAACTGCCTACAGGGTATTTATGCTGCCGGCGGCGCGGGTATGGGGATTAAGCCCCGCGCGGGTGGTGAGTGTGGCGGTTAAGTGGTAAATGTGCAGTTTAGGGGCCGACGACGGCGCTCGGCTGGGTGGGGGTGCAGAAACTGAAATATCGTCCGTTCCCTATAAAAATACACGTATTTTTCATAGGGAACGGACGATTTTGCCTGTACCTGTCTGTACTTGCCTAATGTTGTGCCTGCACCTGCCTGTGTATTGGCAGTGCTTGTCTGTCAGGTGTGGGACTTGTTGCGGTTGGCGAAGAATGCCGACACGATCAAGACCAGGCCAATTGTGCCCAGGGTGCTAGCCCCTACCGCCGTCCAGGAGAAGTGCACTCCCATGGCCAGTGCCCCCAAAATTGCGGCTGAGGCCAACATGATCAGGGAAGCCACCAGGGTGGACACGCGCGGACGCTTTAGCTCGGCAGGCTCTTTGCTGTCCTGGCCACGCCAAACAGCATCTTCCTTAGTGGAGTTGGAGGAGCTGGTGGGCTCGGAGGAGTCGGTGGGCTCGTAGGTATCGGTGGAGCTATATGCGCCAGTGGAGTTGTAAGCGGCTGAGCTGGCCGAAGTGGCGCTCGCGCTGGCTGCCGTGGTGCCGGCCCCCGTCGCG
>ERZ773014.249-NODE-249-length-36941-cov-25.443258_pt1 | contig 36941 bp, 41 predicted proteins | sample MGYA00580841_ERZ773014 | MGnify/ENA primary metagenome ERZ773014 (study PRJEB29015, sample SAMEA2737989) | human oral metagenome | biome: human oral; feature: human-associated habitat; material: dental | place: China | collected 2067 ... | reverse complement strand
GCAGGATGCTCTCCTGCTGCGGCTGGGTCACATCGTCGTTGACGAGGACGGCGACCGTCAGACGCCGGATGGATCCCGGCGAGGCAATGACGTGCTGACGCTCCTCGTTGATCTCGTAGTTCTTTGTGGACTCTTTCTTCTCATATTCGGCATTGGCATTTGCCTCCTGCTCCACATAGCCGGGGACATTGCTCTGCACACCTGCAGGACCGCCGGGATTCGTCGAGCTGCCGACATAGCTCTCGGAGATATCCTGCTGACTGCGGATGATGCCCGCATCATCCACAACCGGCGTAAAGGTCTGGCGATCGGTCAGGCGGTCGTCAAAGTCAAGCTCTACGCTGACGCGCGCGAACGCACGCCCCTCACCAAGGGTCTGATCGAGGAGGGACTGAACCTTCTTCTCGATATTATCCTGCACCTTGCGCGTCATATCGAGCTGAGTGAGCGTCTTGACGCCAATGGAGTTTTCGTCTTGATCGTCCGGATCGTTGAGGATCTTGCCCGTATCGTCGACAATCGTGATATTCTCAGGCGTCAGCCCCTTCACGCTGTGCGCGGCAAGGTTGACAATGCCCTTGATTTCCTTCTTGGTCAGCTCCGCATGGGGTTTGAGGCGCAGCATAATCGATGCCGTTGCGGGCTTCTCCTCTTTCTTATAGAGGCTGTCCTCGGGCAGTACAATGTGGACACGCGCCTTCTCGACCGCCTCAATCTGCTCAATCGTACGGGTCAGCTCCCCTTGGAGCGCCTGCAGATAGTTGACGCGGTTCTGGAACTCGGTGACGCCCAGTTTGCTGTCATCGAAGATCTCAAAGCCCTTGTTCCCGCGCGGCAATCCTTGTGTTGCGAGATTCAGGCGCGCCTCATGAACATTTTTCGTTGGAACGAGGATTGTCGTGCCTGTTTTATTTTCCTGTACCTCGTAGGTGATCTTCGATTCGCGCAGCTGATTGGCAACCTCGCCTGCGTCCTTGGTCTCCATGTCGGTGAACAGCGGCACCATATCGGGCTTGCTGCCATACCAAAAGCTCACACCAAAGATGAGGACGAGGATCGCGAGCGCTGAACCGAGCATGATATAGCGCTGGCGCTTGTCAAAGCGTTCCCACAAGGCAAGACCGCGCTCTTTCCACTCTCCCATAATCTCTTTCCCTTCAAGTCATCACGGTTATGCAACGCCGCCCAAGGGGCGTACAAAAACGGCAGGCAGTCCTTATACCTGCATCCGCATGATTTCCTGATAGGCAGACATGGCGCGATTGCGCATCTGCAGCGTGAGCTGGAGTGCGATCTCAGCCTTCTGCCCTGCCACGACAACTTGAGAGACATCCGAAATCTCTCCGGCAGCGAGCAGCTTGTTCTGCTCGTCTGAGGCCAGTTGGAGCTTATTCACCTCGGAGAGGGCATCCTTCAGATAGGTGCCAAAGCTCTTCGGCGGCTCTTTTTTAAGAGTTTCCCCCAGATGGCTGGTGGCGCGCATCGTGACGGGGGTCATTTGCAGTGCTTGTATCTCCATATACATTGATCTCCCTTAAAACGTGCACAAAAATCAGTTGCCGCCGCCGATGCGGAGAGCAGCCGATACCATGGACTTCGCTGCATTGATGGTCGTGGTATTTGCTTCGTAGGCGCGGGATGCCGAGATCATGTCCACCATCTCCGCGACAATGTTGACATTTGGACGCTCCACATACCCGTCCGCATTCGCATCCGGATGCCCGGGCTCGTAGACAAGAGGTCCCTGCGTACGGTCTGTCTGAATGGAGACCGCGCGCACACCATCACCGGGACGCATGCGATTCGAGGCACGTGCAAGGAACGACTCGAAGCCGATCCCTGCCCCCTTTTCACGCGGCTGAAAAACCACATAGCGTCGGTGATAGGCCCCGCCGCCCTGTGCACGCGTTGTATTGGCATTTGCAATATTGTTGGAGATCACGTCCATGCGCAGGCGCTCTGCCGTAAGCCCCGAAGCTGCTGCATCAATTCCCAGAAACATTCCCATATCGTGCCCTCCCGTCTATCAGCCGCCCTGACCGCTTGTGATGACACTCTTCAGTCTGCTGATGTGTCCACCCACGGCATTGGCCAATGCATTGTAGTAGAGTTGGTTCTTTGCGACTTCGGCCATCTCTATGTCGATGTCGACGTTGTTCCCGTCCAGACGCATATTCGTCGTCGCATCCTGTTCAATCACAGCACGCGCCTTTCCATGAAAGGCAATGGGAAGATGTCGGTCATGTGTACGTACAACCTTCATCAGCAGATCGTCGTCAAGCCCCAATTCCTGTTTTAACAAATCTTCAAAGCGGACATGACTCCGCTTGAAATTCGGTGTGTTCACGTTGGCAATGTTATTGCTGAGCACCTCATGCCGAAGGGATGCCGCAGCCATCGCACGACCACCGATGTCAATCGTCGAAGTGTTTACCACCTGCTCAAGCATGAAACGTCACATTCCTTTCCCCATTTTTTGCACACAGAAAAACTGCATGCGAAACAGATATATATTTAGTTCTACATTCCTAAAAAAAATCCTTTTCATTCTAACATTTTTCTCAAAAAAAATGAAGCACAGATTTTAGGAAATATATCTGTGTGCTGAAATTATGCAAATCAGGCGTGTGCAGCACGACTTGTCTCGACGTGGAGGCTCTTCACGAGGATATCAATCTCATGCACCACCATGCCCGTCATGTGCTCAATCTCCTTCTGCAGTTCCTTCCGCAGTGCCACCATCGTCTCTGCGATCGTATGCCCATAGGCAAAGACCACCTCAAGCGAAACCATAATTCCCAGATCATCATCCCCGTTGATGATATGCTTTACACGGGTCGTGCCGACGCGATAGACCTCTTCCAGTTTCTCTGCAACAATGTGTACGATACTCTTAATCACCGAGTCGTCGATAACCAGTTTGCCGTAGTAGCTGAATACGGGATGCACAATCGAGCGTTCCCCTAGGCGACGGCGCTTTGACGAGGATGTCTTGAAGAAGCTCTTGATGGGATCAATGAGATAGCCCGAAAAATGCGGCTTAAGCTCGATGCTTGGCACAGGGATGATATGTTCTCCTTTTTTGAGCCGATGGTATTGTGCAAGCTCCATATCCCTCTTTGAGGCAATGTCCTCGATGCGGATGATCTTGCTCACAGGACCGATCTTCAGCGCCTTGGCAATCTTCTGCACCATATTTTCCGACGTGCCGAGGATGAGGATGCGGCGCGGGAGAGATTCGGCAATCGCGCGCCGCACATCGGAGGCATGCCCCGGCAGCACAAAGATCGCACGACGCACCGCCATGATGCGGTTCTTTTCCTTTTTTGCCGAATATCCGCCGATCACCTTTCCATCCTTGATCAGAATGCCGTCGTCAATGATGGCATCTGCCCCATTTTTCTGAGCAACCCATAGGGCGCGGTGGCTTTTGCCGGTGCCGCTCGGACCGACAAGTGCGATAACGTCCATTGTGTCTCTCCTCTTTTCATCTTACATATGGCGCGGCGGACGATAAAATTTCTCCGCATAGATGTCCTCAATGGTAAACTGCCCGATTGCATCCGGTTCTCGCCCCACATAGCCACGATAGTCCGAACCGCCGGATACCAAGAGCCCATGCTTCTGTGCAATGTCCAGATAGTGCTGCGTATCTGCACGATCATAGGTCGGGTAGAACGCCTCAATGCCCTCAATTCCCTGCTCTATGAGGCGATCAATCACCGCTTCATCGCCGATTGCCTTGGGGTTCGCCAGAACAGGAACACCGCCTGCCTGCTTGATGAGCCCGGTGATCTCCTCAGGTGGAAGGTAAAAGTGCGGCACATAGGCGGGCTGACCACGCTTCAGGAGTCGGTCAAAGCAGGCGCGTATGGAGTCAAAATAGCCTTTTTTGACAAGCACACGCGCCACATGGGAGCGCCCGACCGCCTTGCAGAGCCCCTCGTCCGTCAGCACTTCGGTTTCACCAATCTCGTAGCCGAGACCTCGGAGGAGTTCCACAATCTCCGTAAAACGCGTCCACCGTGCCTCACTGATCTCCTCCAGCTTTTCTTGGAGCCCCGCGTCATAGATATCGATATTATACCCCAGAATATGCACTTCGTGCTGCGCATCCCCCGTGCTGAACCCGACACCGGGGATGATGCGGAGGCTGCCGGATCTGTAATGCCCACTCTCATAGAGTTCCGTGACACCCTCGACTGTGTCGTGATCCGTGATGGCAATGTAGTGCAGCCCCGCAGCCTTTGCCGCCTCAACAATCTCCTCCGGCGTATCCTTGCCGTCGGAAAAGGTCGAATGAATATGCAAATCACTTGGCATAGATTTCTCCTCGATCAATCCTGTTCGCGGATCAGTATGCGCTCAATCTTTTCCGCACGCCCCAGAGAGGGATCGATGTCCACGATCACGGCGGCGTATTCCGCTGCCCCCTCAGCCATTTCAAAACGCACAGGCATGCCTGTCCGGAATTTTTGGATGACAATATCCGTACGCACGCCGAGAATCGAATCATGGGGTCCCACCATACCGAGATCCGTGATATACGCCGTACCTTCGGGCAGGATCTGCGCATCTGCCGTCTGCACATGCGTGTGTGTGCCGACCACGATGCCCACGCGCCCATCCAGATAGTGCCCCATCGCGAGCTTCTCCGATGTCGTCTCCGCGTGAAAGTCCAGCACAATGATATCCGCCCGTCCTTCGATCTCTGCAAGCATTTCATCCGCCTTTTGAAAAGGACAGTCAAGCGTCGGCATAAACGAGCGCCCCGAAAGATTCAGGACGGCGATGTTCGCCGTCTTAAACGGGAAGATGCAGTACCCCTTTCCCGGCGTCCCCTCCGGATAATTCGCCGGGCGCACGAGGAAGGGCTCCTCGTCCACAAAGGCAAAGACATCCTTCTTATCCCAGACGTGATTGCCCGAGGTCACGACATCCGCGCCGCCCGCATAGAGCTCATCGAGCGCCTTGCGTGTGAACCCCTTGCCACCGGCAACATTCTCTCCGTTGACGATGACGACATCAATCTTTCGCTCCAAACGAAGCTGCGGGGTAATCTTGCGAAAGGCTCGCCGTCCCGCGCGCCCGACCACGTCACCGACCAGCATGATGCGCACGGCACGCCCTCCTATCTTCCTCACCGATTGTAGACGACGACCTGATCGCATTCACGGATGCCGACCAAGCGATCGCGCAGCGGAAACTCCCGCACCGCCATCAGCATCCGTTCCAAGGTCTCATGTTGGACCATGCGGAACTCCGCATCGAGCGCCTCCGCACCGTGCGGATCAATGATCAGCGCCTCACCGAAACGATCCGTCAGGAGCTGCACGATCAGACTCAGTTCCTGCTCGGACAGTTCATCCATCCGACGCGCAAGATGAATCATCATAAGCGCGTCGTGTTGTTCAAAGGAGAAATTCAGTTCACTTGCCACACTGTTCTCAAGCACATGATAGGTCTCTATGCTCTCCGCCAGAAACGCCGCAAACTCCTCGAGCTCCGCCGGGGAAAGCTGTGCGCGGACAACAAAATCCATCGTCAGCAGTCCTTGGGACGGCTCATAGGAGACCGCCTCGATCTCAGGGAAACAGACGAGGACGGAGGCGAGCAGCTGCACGCCGGGACGTGCCTGTTCACTTTTGCTGCGGGTAATCCGCTGTCCCAAAATCTGCCTGCGCAGAAAGTCAAACATAACGTCCCTCCCAAAGAGTCTAGTCAATATTGCTCACGCGGCCAAGCCCGAGTGCATAGGCAGCATTGCGCCCCGCCTTCTTTGCCCGATAGAGCGCCTCGTCGGCGTTCTTAAAGAGCTGGAGCTCATTGTCCCGCTCCGGGTCAAAGGCAGCTGCCCCGACACTGACCGTAACATGCTGACCGAACGGCATCTCAGCCGCCTCCACCGTACGGCGGATACGTTCTCCAACCCTGCCTGCGACGTTCAGCGGTGCGCCTCGAAGGATGATGAAGAACTCATCCCCGCCCCATCGACACCCCGCATCCGAGCCGCGAATCGTGTGGGAAATAGCCTCCGCGACCGTCAGGAGAACCTTGTCGCCCATATCATGTCCATAGGTGTCATTGACTCCCTTAAAGTGGTCAATATCCATCAGAATGACCGAGAGTGGTGTCTTATGCTCCTGCGCCTCGACAACAGCCTCCTTCAGAAGGCGCTCCATCTCGCGGCGATTCAGGAGGTTGGTCAGCGCATCGCGGCTCGCGAGCTGTGTCAGACGCTGGTTCGCCGTATGAAGTTCCTCCTCCGAAACGCGAATGAAGTGCGACATGAACGCCAGCATCTTTCGATTGTAGGAGAGATGTGCCACACGCTTCGGCTGCAAATGAATGTTTTTGACGTAGCCGGGATCCTCTTTCAACCCAACGAGCAGAACATTCAGATTTGCCGGAGAGATGCGCCGCCCCACACGCCGCGCCTCGCCGAACACAAACACCACCGAGGAGGGAAAGCCCGCGCAGGGCGTCATCTCTGTCACCACGTCTTCACCGAGCAGGAGATAATGCCCGACACAGGAGGCTCCAAGGATTGCCTGCGGCGAGAACGCCGACATATCACGTGCATTCTCTGCTGCTTTGGAGAGAATCCCGTAAGGGTCGCCGTATGCAAGGCGGAACTTTGTGCCCTGCTGCATCGGAATGTCGAATGTGAGCTCCCCGCTCTCCTCCTCGATCTTGAGGGGAACGCGCGCCGAAATGGAGCCGTCCTCCTCCTCAAAGCAGAGCGGAAAGAGCGCCGCATCCGTACTGAAGTCGCCATCCCCCTTGATGCCAAAATAGCGCTCATAGACCTTCAGCGGCACATCTCCATCGAGTTCCTTGATCGTACAGCCGTCCACGCGCGTCGCAACAATCTCGCGGCCGAGCGCGTTCCAACCGAAATTGCGGGCGACATGAACCTCCAGTGTCTCGCCATGGAACACCAGCGCGAGCACCCCGACCCGCATCTCAGCATCGTCCGCAATGATGTAGCCATGCGTGTTCATAGGCGCCGCGTCAACGAAGGCACCGAACACCTCGATGTGCTCATCAATCGCTGAAAATCCTTCAAAGAGATCGTCAATCTGATCCATCAGACCGACCACAAAGAACTCGACGAGCTTTGTATGGGGACGTGATTCGACAAAGTGAACAAAATGCTCCTGCGTCTTTGCATTCGATGTATTTCCATCCACAGCGATGAATTCTGCCTGCGACGCCTCGAGCGCCGTAAAGGTCAGCATGATCCCCTCGGTATCAAGGCGCAGATCCGCCATCTTGAGCGCACAGGTATGCGCGAGAATCCGCGCATCCGGAAACAGCTCCCGTATGGCGTTGCACATGCAAATCGCCTTTTCCATCGGCATTTCACAGGGCGCTGCCATCGTGATGAGCAAAGACTCGATATGCGGAATGCGGTCCAATTTTTCCTTCGCCTGTTCCGCTTTGCGCTGGGCATCCGCGGTGCCAGAAACGATATACGTCAACTGCTGCATATGCCCTCCTTGCAGAGTCGCCGCCTTAGGAATCACTGATAAAATGAAGTCCGCCAGATTGGCGTAGATTTTTTCGTCCGAACAAGGAGACAAACCGGACGCATAGCCAGAGCTATGTGGAGGATTTGCCAACGAAGTGCGGACAAAAAAGATGCGCTAAGATGGTGGTGCTGAATTTATCAGTGGTTCCCTTTTTCGCGGCTCCTAGAAATGAGGGGACCTCAGCCCCCTCTGCTCGCTCCTTCATTACTTCGCATAGTCAACAACGCGCGTTTCCCGAATCACCGTCGCCTTGATCTGCCCCGGATACTCAAGATCCCCCTCGATCTTCTTCACAATATCGTGAACGAGCACGGCAGCGCCTGCATCGTCCACCTTGTCCGGCTTGACCATCACGCGGATCTCGCGCCCCGCCTGGATTGCAAAGCAGCGCTCCACACCGTCGAACGACTCGGCAATCTCCTCAAGCGCCTTGAGGCGCTTGATGTACGACTCAAGACTCTCACGCCGTGCGCCCGGACGCGCCGCCGAGACGGCATCCGCAGCCGCAACAAGCACCGCCTCAATCGTTGTCGCCTCCACATCACCGTGATGAGATTCGATAATATTGATGACTTCCTTGGACTCGCGGTACTTGCGCGCAAGGTCGGCGCCGACCGTCACATGGGGTCCCTCAACCTCATGGCTGACCGCCTTGCCGATATCGTGGAGGAGTCCGCCGCGCTTTGCAAGCATGACATCGCATTCGAGCTCTGCCGCCATAAGCCCGGCGAGATGCGCCACCTCGATGGAGTGCGCAAGCACGTTCTGCCCGTAGCTCGTGCGGTAGCGCATACGCCCGAGGAGTCGCACGAGCTCGGGATGGATCCCGTGCACCCCCGTCTCGAACGTCGCCTGCTCCCCCGCCTCCTTGATACGCTGATCGACTTCGCGACGCGCTTTCTCGATCATCTCCTCGATGCGCGCTGGATGAATGCGCCCGTCCTGGATCAACTTTTCGAGCGCAATGCGTGCAATCTCGCGGCGCACAGGGTCGAAGCCCGAGAGAATAACCGCCTCCGGCGTATCGTCGATAATGAGGTCGATGCCGGTCAGCGTCTCAAGTGTACGGATGTTGCGCCCCTCACGCCCGATGATGCGTCCTTTCATCTCATCGTTTGGCAGAGCCACAACGGACACTGTCGTCTCTGCCACATGATCAGCGGCACAACGCTGGATTGCAACGCTCAGGATCTCACGTGCCGCCTTATCCGCCTCATCCTTTGTCTGCTGAATGTACTCTTTGATCTTGCGTGCCTTCTCGTGCTTCAGCTCCTCTTCGGCCTCCGCCATGAGAATCGTACGTGCCTCCTCCGACGAAAGCCGCGACACGCGTTCGAGCTCCTGCTTCTGCGCCTCATAGAGTTGCGTGATCTCCGCCTGCGTCTTGTCGATGCGCGCCTCCTTGCGCGCGAGCCCCTCTTCCTTCTTCTCGATGGACTCCAGCTTGCGGTCGAGGTTTTCCTCCTTCTGAATTGTACGCCGCTCAAGACGCTGAATCTCACTGCGGCGTTCCTTCGTGTCGCGTTCAAACTCCTGTCGCTGGCGCTGAATCTCCTCCTTCGCCTCGAGCAGGGCTTCCTTCTGCTTCGTCTCTGCCTTCTTGCCGGCCGCTTCGACGATGCGCTTCGCTTCGTCCTCAGCGGATCCTATCTGAGCCTCCGCCGTACGCCTCCTTGCGACATAGCCCGCAAGAGCACCGACGGCAACAGCAATAATTACCGTTAGTAATTCAGTAATAATAACGGCCACCTCCTTTTTCACAGTTCAAAATCAGTAATAAAATACTTCTATTCATTTTAATGTTTTTTCCCTATAGTGTCAAGAATTCTATATGTCCCGACGAGAGTGGTCTTGACGAATTCGTCTTATTTTTGCGGACATTTTATAACCTCAACCCCATAGACGAAAATGATTTTGCTTTATATAATGTATTCATAACTTCACAAAATGAGGAGGATTTATGAAGAAGAAAAAATGGATGCGCAGGTGCATTGCCCTCGTACTCTCCGCGACAATCACATCCGGCATTGCTCTGCCGCCCTCCGCTGATGCAGCAAGCAGTACGGAGCGCATCATCGGTGCAGTCATCGGCGGCGCAGTCGCGGCAAACGAGATGAACGCGCAGATCAAGTATTACAACACGACCGAGGAAGGGCGTCAGCAGCTCTTTGCGGAACTTCAGGAAAAATACGGCGTCTACTATCGCTGGGATCTGAACAGCCAGCTGGACCGCATCTTTACAAATCTCACGGCGGCGATCGGCTCCATGGATGCCTCCATCTATGACCGTCCCTACAATTATTTTATCAATCAGCAGGACAGCTTCAATGCGTTCTGTACCCTCGGCCACAACATGAGCGTCAACGTCGGACTCTACAGCTACCTCACGAACGAAGACGAGATCGCCGTCGTGCTCGCACATGAGATGGGGCACGGTCAGAAGGATCACCCTGCCAAGGGTATGAAGAGCTCCCTCGGCCCTGCCATTCTTGCAAATGCCACGGGCACAGTACTCGGCGCAATCGCAGCAAACGTCTGGAGCGGACAGGGGCTCACGAAACCGATGGAGTGGGAGGCGGACAACCTCGCGTTCGAGTACATCTCCCGCTCTCCCTACAACCCCGGCGCAACCGCCGCTGTTTGGCAGCGCGTCATCGATCTCTCCGGCAACAACCCCGCGAGTGCACTCGACATCATGTCCGGCGCTGCCGACCATCCGTCCAACGCCGCCCGCCGCGACAACTATGCAAAGAAACTCACAGAGATGAGCGGCGGCAAGGTCACGGTAAAGGACGGCACGGTCTATGTAAACAAGAAGAAACTTGTGACGCCTGTCGCAGCAAACGGCATGAGCTCTGCCGAGCGCGCCTACTTCGTCATGGGCAACCTCGCGGCGGCGTACAAGAACGGGCATGCCGCCTCGGATGCGTATGTAAGCGGGAACACCGTTATGCTCGGCGCACAGCCCATTGTGAGCTGTACGGACAATGACGCGCGTCCGTCCGAGATTGCTGATCTGCTGAACAGCATAAAATAGACAAGAAAATCAGGGTCTACATCAAATGTTACATGCGCGCTCCACGCAAACGCCTCGTTGCGCAAGCGTTCGTGCGCTTGTACGCTTAAATACCGGCGAATTTCTAAACGCCCTTCGGTTGAACGACGAAATCCGCCGGGGCGTACCGCGCACTTTTCCCGCTTGCTCCACTAGGGTTTGCTTTGGAGCATCGCAGTCCGCATTCTTCCGTAACATTTATCATAGGACCAAAAATCGGGACACACCACGAAATGTGGTGTGTCCCGATTTTTTATCTCTGTGGAAATCTGCGCAGTGCGCGCGGTTTGCCGAGCACCTCGGCAAGCACAACCGCCTGCTTCATCGTGTCCGGCGTCAGCTGCGGAAACATCATCGCAGTCCCCCGAACAGCAGCGCGCGGAAGGGCGACAGCCGCCTGTGCCTCCTCCGCCGCAAGGCGCGCCGCACGTTCCTCCCGCTCGTGCGCACGCTTTGCGCGCTGCGCCTCCTTGCGCGCCTCTTCCCACTTCGTGCGCAGCTCCTGTTCACGCAGCACCTCTGCGTCGACCGTGACCTGTATATCCCTAGGAATCCCGCGCATCGGGGGGATATCGAACGTCGCATTCTGCTCCGCACGCTTTTTCGGGCGCGGAATATCCTGCGGCACGGTCGGCGGCGGTACCTTCTTCCTGCCGCGCACGCGGTCATCGAAGACGGCAATCGCTACTGCGACGGCAATGACAATGAGATATTCCATACCGCATTCCTCACTTTACGGGCGGTGCCGGATGCTTCTCGTCCACCTTTCCCGACGCGCTGATTGCATGACGCATATCGGTGTCGGACTGGATGTTGTTGAGCTGATAGTAGTCCATGACACCGAGCTTGCCCTCGCGCAGCGCCTGCGCCATCGCGTGCGGCACCTCGGACTGCGCCTCGACGACCTTCGCCTCCATCTCCTGCGTGTACGCCTTCATCTCCTGCTCACGTGCCACCGCCATGGCGCGGCGCTCCTCCGCCTTTGCCTGCGCGATGCGCTTGTCTGCCTCCGCCTGATCGGTCTGCAGCTCCGCACCGATGTTGCGCCCGACATCGACATCCGCGATATCAATGGAGAGGATCTCAAACGCCGTACCCGCATCGAGCCCCTTGCCGAGAACGGTCTTGGAGATGTCGTCTGGGTTTGCGAGCACGTCCTTGTGGTTCTCCGAGGAGCCGACGGTCGTGACGATGCCCTCTCCAACACGCGCAATGATGGTCGGTTCACCTGCACCGCCCACGAGGCGGTCGATATTCGCACGTACGGTGACACGCGCCTTGATCTTGAGCTCAATGCCGTTTGCCGCAACGGCGGAGACGATCGGTGTCTCGATGACCTTCGGGTTGACGCTCATCTGCACGGCGTCAAGCACGTCGCGTCCCGCAAGGTCGATGGCCGCCGCACGCTCAAAGGGCAGATTGATCTGCGCGCGGTGTGAGGCGATGAGTGCGTCGACCACCTTGTCCACGTTGCCGCCTGCAAGGTAGTGCGCCTCGAGCTGGTTGACACTCACGTCGAGCCCCGCCTTGTTCGCCTTGATGAGCGGCAGCACAATGCGGCTGGGCGGCACACGGCGCAGACGCATACCGATCAGTGAGACGATGCTGACCGACACGTTCGCCGAGATCGCGGACACCCAGAGCCCGAGCGGTACAAAATGCAAAAAGATGGATATTGCAAGAATGACGATGATAATGAGGAATGCTCCTCCGAACAGTGTTCCCATACGAACCTCCTTACACTTTCCGCAACTCTCCGGCTATACCTCGCGTACAACGACGCGGCTGCCGTTCACGGACAGAACAACAATATGTTTTCCCTTTTGAATATATGCGCCCTCGGAGATCACATCCACAGGACGGCCGTCGATGCGTGCCGTCCCCGAGGGACGCAGTTCCGTGAGCACCTCGCCCGATTTCCCTACAAGTTCCGGCTTCCCGACGGCGCTGACAAAGCCCTCCTCCGTACGCGAACGATTTTGAAGGACGACCTTATTCCACAGTTTGTTCGACGGCAGACGCGAGACGATCAGCAGGAACAGGACAACCGAGATGATGAGGGCGATGCCAAGCGCAGTAAGCGCTCCGATGTCGCCGCCAAGTGCGAGTACGATGCTGTAGAGCATCGCCGCGACGCCGAGTCCCGCGAGGAGTCCCACCGTCGGCAGCAGGATCTCCACAATAATCATCAGGACGCCCGCAAGAAAGACAGCAATGTGATAGAGCTCCACGAGCCCGCGCGTGTACTGCCCCCCCCAGAATACTGCCGCCGCGACAATGCCGAGCAGGACGCCCACACCGAGACCGCCCGTCTTGACCTCCACCATGATGGAGAGAAACATGACGGCAAGCAGCAGGACTTGCAAAACACCGTTATCTACGATAAAGTTCACAGACACCCTCCTCCTTACGCGAAAAAACCTCCACGCTCTCGCGCGGAGGTTCCTATGCTGAAAAATGGTCGGAACGACGAGATTTGAACTCACGACCTCTTCCACCCCAAGGAAGCGCTCTACCAAGCTGAGCTACGTCCCGAACAAATGGTATTATACCGGGCTTTTCTTCGTTTGTCAATCCCTCTGCGTCATCTGCTTCATGAGTCGGAGCGCGCCGATCTCGACGCCGGTCTCACGTGCAACCTGTTCGATGCTGCGTCCTGCGCGCAGAAGTGCGCGTGCCTTGACCATCGCCTCATCCTCGTGCACAGGCTCTTCTACCGTCGGTTCGACCTGCACGGGAGGCGCCACAGGCGAGGCGGGCAGCGGCGACATCGGTGCCGATGTACGCATCGGCTGCTGCATCGGAATCCCCTGCGCGGAGAGCGGAACATACGGACGTTCCTGCGGAACCGCAACACGCGGCGCAGGCGGCGGTGGTGCATAGATCTGTGCCGAAGGCTCTTCCGCAGCGCGTGCCTGCTCGCGCAGAATGGACTGGTGCAGGACGGTAGCAAACTCATCGCCGTCCGTACGCCTCGCCTCCGGCGCCGAAGTGTGGACAGGGCTCTCTGCCTGTACAGCAGGCGGAGAACCGGAAGGCAACTGCCCGAGGTCGCGGAGACGCCGCTCAAGCTCCTCAATGCGCTGACGCAGTGCCCACTCAAGGCGCTGTGCATCCGCTACGCGCGTCTCAAGGCGCATACGCCGATCGTCCGCCTCGCGCAGGAGCCCCTCGAGTTTCGTAACATGGCTGCCGAGGCGCTTGATGATGGTATCGGCAGACTGCTGAAGCTCCTTTTTCAGCTTTTCAATGGATTCTGCGAGATCCTCATCTTCCTCCTCGCTGTGCTGACGCCGATGAAGGATATAGCGAACAATGAGCAACAAAACGGCGCCGAGAATGATGAGTGCACCCAAAATTTCGGTGATGGAAATAATGGCAGGATGCCTCCCTTACTGTTATAAGCTGATGTCGAGATGGACGCCTCGATTGGGGTCGGCTGCCAGCCGCTGCAGAAGCTCCGCGCCCTGATCCTCTGAGCGTTCGCGTCTGCCCTGACCTCCTTGCCCTCTGCCCTGACGGCGCTCACGCTCCGGATCGTCCTTTACGCGCGCGTCCTCACTGGCCTCTTCCTTTGCACGAACCTGCTGACGTGCGAGTTCCGCATCCTGTTTCTGACGAATGGACTCAAAATTCTGCTGGATGTTGACCTGATTCTGCATGTTGCTTTGGACATTTCCCGCCTCATTGGACTGAGGAAACATCATCTGCATGCTGATTGGCGTGACATTCATGACGACACCTGCCTCTCCTTAATAGACGCCTACAACGATCTTACCGTCGAGCATCTGCAAGCGTGCGTGCTTCAGCTCTTCTTCCACGGTCTTTTTCACACCGTTGATCGTGGCATTGACACCTGGATAGATCGTATCCGAGGCCAGAATCACACCGCGCTTCATCTGCTCCAGTTCTTCGTCCATCTCCGCGAGTTTTTCCTGCATTTTTTTAATTTCAGTCGCGAGGGGGAACTGTGCATGCGTCAACTCGACAAGCTGCTCCCGTCGTCGTTCGGAAAGACTCATAAGCGGCTGCTTTTTGAGCGTTTCCAACGACAGACGCACTTGTGTCAAGCGCTTAATCGCCTCCTGACACTCCTTGAACAGCGCGTCACGACGGTGCTTGAGATTCGGGTCGACGCCCACATTCAGATTGGTCTGTACGTAGAAGTTGTTGCCGAGCATCTTGGCACGGATGGACTCGCCTGCACCGATACTCCCGCCGGTGATAAAGCCGCGCCGCCCCTCGACGCGAACGTGGTGCCCTGCGCGCATCTCCGCGTGCAGAACAACATCGTTGACAAAGATATCGCGCTCTGCAACAATATTTGCATTCTCGACAAAGGAGATGCTGACATCTTCGGTAGCGTAGATCCTGCCGACGTTCATGCCGCGAATTCCACCGTGCACGATGACATTGCGCCCCTCAACCCGTGCACCGCCAATCATCCCTTTGATCTCGACATCACCGGTCGCCTTGACCGTGAAGCCGCTCTCCACATCGCCCCTGATCTCAACGCTGCCGGCAAAATCAATGTTGCCGGTCCCGACATCCACACTCTCATTGATGACGAGATGCGGGTCAACGCTGATCTTCTTCCCGTCATCCACGATCTGTCCGTCGATGACGGAAACGAGTTCATTGTCGTTGACAATCTTGGTGTTTTTTCCCTGCGGCAGTGCGATGGGCTTTCCGGGCTTTGCCGGAACGTCTTCACCGAACACATTCTTTCCCGGTACACCCGCAGTTTCCGGAATGCGAACGGCAAGTACATCACCGATCTGAGCACGGATAAAGATGTTCATATCCTTATAGTCCACGCGGTCATAGGCGCGCTCCGCCGGTCGCCCCTTCGTGCCCATATCGAATTTCTTCTCGATGCGGGCATCCTCCCCGGCCTCAGGCGCTGTTCCGCGTGCTGCCATAAACGGGGTCAGGCGCTCGACGCCGCGCCCAATCGCCTCACGATCGATGCCATAGGTGACCTTTTTTGCCTCAAGTGCAGCAACTACATCGGAGATGTCGGGCGGAAGATTTCCCTTCTTCTCATCGAAACGCACAGCGGCAGTCATCGCGTCGTGTGCAATCTCAATGGAAAATGGGATGACCGCATTGTCCCCCTCATCGTCCGAGGCAGGATTCAATTTCACCTCAAATCCGTCCGCCTTCCGAACAATACGTGCCAGTTGAATGTCATCATAATTGAAGACATGTACCTCTGTAAGGCGTTCCTTCAATGTTGACAGCTCGATGGCAGGTCTGTCCTTTGTCGCCGGATAGACGGTAAGATAATTCCCATCCGCCTTGACGACAAGCTGAAAGCCATCCTTCTCTCCTCCATACGTGCGTTCCACAATATCACTCCCGATCCTTCAAAATTGCGCCTTTATTATAACTCTTCCTTCGAGTTTACAACGCCTCATATTTCATCATTCATGCGCGAAAGGGAACCGCGCAGGCGAAATATCGCCTTCGTATGGAGCTGTGAAATCCGCGCCTCCGAAAGGTGCAGGATTGCCGCAATCTCCTTAAGCGTCATTTCGTCGTAGTAGTAAAGCGCAATCACTGTACGCTCTTTCTCAGGAAGTTTCTCAATCGCTGCGGCGAGCGTCTCCTTGACCTCCGTCCACTCCGCGTGCTCGACGGGACCGTCCTCCAGAGAGGCCGGGGAATCGGTACGCAGATACTCCTCAAGTGGAATGATGGTTGCGGCGCTGACTTGCCCCTCCAGATGATGCAGACCTTCGATTGTGAGGTCAAGCTCTTCGGCAAGCTCTTCATCACTTGCCGTGCGTCCAAGTTCACCTTCCAGACGTGCGACCGCCTTTTCATATTTCTTGATGTTCTGACGCACACTGACCGGAATCCAGTCCTTCGCACGCAGATGGTCGAGCATGGCTCCACGCACACGCACTCCCGCATAGGTTTCGAATTTATTGCCACGCGTGAGCTCGTAACGCTCAATCGCATCCAAAAGTCCGAAGAATCCACTGCTCAGGAGATCCTCCCGGTCGACATGCTGCGGGAGGCTGATGGCAATCCGCCCTGCCACAAGGCGGACAAGCGGGAGATAATACTCGGCAATGCGGTTGCGCACGTCGACGGTCTTTTCCGTTTCGTAGGAGCGCCACAGCGCCTCAATGTCCTCGGCGCTCTGCTCTGCCATCTGCATCATCTCCTCTCGACGGTGCCGGAACTCTTATGCTGCCGGTGCCGGGCTTCCCTCTCCCGTTTCTTCCACATCTGCGGGAGGAGTTCTCATATGTACGAACGAGTCCTCCGAAAGCGGCTCAAAATTTGACGATTCCGCAAATTCCTCTGACGCCTTCGTCCCATTCTCCACTGCATCAAAATCAATATCATCTGCGTCGTAGAACTGTGTCTGCATATCCTGCATCCGCTCTGCTGGGAGTTTGTCAAAAGCCGCCCAGCCCTTTGCCTCAAGAACAAATGTCACGAGATAGGTGAATGCACCGGCACACACAAATGCGGCAAAACTTCGCAGTAGTGCTGTTGCGATACGCGCATCACCGACAATTCCGGTAATAAACACAATGAGTGCAGCGATAACAGAAAACACCAGCGACATACCGAGTTTGAACATCTTCTTCACCCTCTCTATATGGTTTTATCTCCCTTGCTGACGGTCTTCACCGTATACGAACCATCGTTGAGATCAATCGCAACGGTCCGCCCGTAGTTGAGTCCGGTGTCCTCCGCGATGAGACGAATCCCCTCCTGCGCCAGAAGCTCCTTCGCCGCCTGTGCATTGCGCTCTCCAACGCGCATCACACTCGTTGTATTGGAGAACGCAAACATCTGAGCGCCCCCCGCAATCTTCGCCACAAGACGTGATTTTACGGCTCCGAGTTTCAAAACATCCGCAAGCATAAGGGGAAATCCCGTATCAATAAATTTGGCGGGGGTATCCGAGGGGCGTGCCTGTTTGCTGTCCGGCAGCATATAGTGAAGGAGCCCCCCCACCTTTGTCTTGGGATCGTAAAGCGAAAGACCGATACAGGAGCCCAGTCCGTAGCTGATGAGTGTGGACGGAGCTGAGCCGACTTTGTAGTCGGCCATACCGACTTTAATCAAATCCGGCATATTATCCAACTCCTACCGCATTCATAATGGTGCTGAGAGAACCTGGATCGGGAACAAGGAAAAAATGTCCGCTGATGCTCCGATCCTCTGCGACAAAATTCGTTTCAATGAGCAGTGCATGATCGCCCATCTCACCAAGCTGGACCAAGACGACATTGAGAATAGCACCCGCCATATCCACGGCAAGGGCAGGGATGGACGGGAGCATACTCATCCCTGTGAATGTGTAGAACGCATTCAGATAGGACCCAGCAAGAATGTTGCCGATCTCCATAAGCGCGGATTCGTCCATCGAGTCCAGTTCGATGGTTTCGCCCCGCTCACGTCCGAGCAGTGTATCCACGAGTGCAAAGGCACTGTCCCGTGGAATGAGAAAGAGGATGTTGCTGGGTGCCTTGCCGTAAACGCGCAGGAAAATACCGACGACAACCAATTCCGGTCCGCCGACAAATTCCGGTACATCTTCAATTGGAACGAGTGCCACATGGGGCACATTCATCTCAATACGGCGCTGAATCAGACGGGAAAGTGCCGTCGCAGAATTTCCCGCACCAACATTTCCAATCTCCCTGAGTACATCCAGCTGCAGCTCTGACAGTTCTGTCAGATTCTCATCTACGCTCATTGACTCTACCTCTCATCACGGGGCAATGATCGAGGATCTCAGATCCCCTTATTTTGCTTCCTTTGGAAGCCCGACAATCTCCTCCAGATTCAGGAGGACAATGAGTCTGCCCCTGATATTGCCGATTCCGCTCAGGAATCGGCTGCTCTCGCGCGCATTCATCGCCTTTTTCGTATCGATGGGCGCATTCTCGAGACTCAGCACCTCAGTCACGGCATCGACGAGCATGCCAACATGGACATCCTCGACGGAAACCGTAACGATGCGCGTGCGGTCCGTATAAGGCGTTTCGGCAAGTCCGAGCCGCTGCTTGAGATCGATGACGGGGAGCACCGAGCCGCGCAGATTGATGACGCCCTTGATAAAGTCCGCTGCAAACGGAACGCGCGTGATGTCCGTCAGGTTGCGGATCTCCTGCACGTTCAGAATGCTAACACCATATTCTTCGTCGCGCAGATTGAACGCCACGTACTGGGAGTTCTGCAGCGCATTCCCCTGATTCATATCCTCTGCCATCTTCTTTGCCCTCCCCTTTTACTGCTGTATCATCGTCGCAACGTCAAGAATCAGTGCGACCCTCCCGTCGCCAAGCACGGTCGCCCCACCGAAGAGCTTGAGTCCGGCGAAGAGATTGCCGAGTGTTTTGATAACGATTTCCTGCTGACCGATCAGATTGTCCACAACGATGCCCGCCTTCGCCTCGCCGGCGTGAACGACGACAACGAAATGCTCGTCGGAGTCCTTCGTATGAGGAACCTGCAGAGCCTCCTCCATGCGGATGATCGGGATGATCTCTCCGCGCAGAACAATGACCTCCTTGTTCTGAACGGTCTGAATGTCGCTCGGCTCGATGTTGATCGTGCTGTCGATGGAGGTGAGCGGAATGGCGTACATCTCCTCCTGCACGCGTACGAGCATTGCCTGAATGATGGCAAGCGTGAGCGGCAGCTTGATCTTGAAGATGGATCCCTCGTCGATGTGGGTTTCCACATCGACATGTCCCGAGAGTGCCTCGATTTTGCTACGCACAACGTCCATACCGACGCCGCGGCCGGAGATGTCCGTGATCTGCTCCGCCGTCGAAAAACCGGGCAGGAAGATCAGTCGAACAGCATCCGCATCGTCGAGGCTGTCCGCCTCACTCTGCGTGACCATGCCCTTCTCGACCGCCTTGCGGCGGATCTTGCTCGCATCAATGCCTGCACCGTCGTCCGTGATCATGATGACAACGTTATTGCCCTCGTGGCGCGCGATAAGACCGACCTCGCCGGTGCGCGATTTGCCCTTTGCCTCGCGTACATCGGGACTCTCAACGCCGTGGTCGAGCGAGTTGCGCAGAAGGTGCATGATCGGATCACCGATCTCATCGATCACGGTACGGTCCAGCTCTGTCTCCTCGCCCTCGATCGTGAGGTTGATTTCCTTGCCCAGTTCCTTGGACACGTCGCGCACCATGCGTGGGAAGCGGTTGAACACGGCGCTGACCGGAACCATGCGCACCTTCATGACAATGTTCTGCAGATCGCCCGTGACGCGATCCATCTGCTCAAGCGTCTCCATCAGATCGGTGAGGCGATGTGTCTGCCCGATCTGCTCCAGACGAACTTTATTGATAACGAGCTCGCCCATGAGGTTCATGAGCGTATCGAGTTTTTCAATATCGACGCGGACACTCTGACTCTGGTGCTGCTTCTTGGGCGCAGCAGCCGCCGGCTTTGCCGCCTCTTTCTTCGCTGCCGGAGCCGCCGGCTTTGCTGCAGGAGCCGCTGCTGCCGGTGCAGGCGCAGCCCCCTTGCCGACATTGTCGGGATCAACCGACTCAACGTGAACGTCCTCAATCTCAGAAACTGTATCCACAGCATTCTGCACGGCCTGAGCATCGGCGCTTGTCGCAATAATTATCTCAAAGCTGCGTTCGAACTTCTCCTGCTCCAAATCCTCTGCAGGCGGAACGCTCTTGATCACATCGCCGACCTCGTCCAGTGCCTGCATGACCATGACGGAACGTGCCGCCTTGAGAACGCAGGTCTCCATCAAGGTAATCTTGGCGTGGAACAGATTCATGCCGGCTTCTTTTGCCTTCTTCATGACATCAAGATCGATGTCATCGAATTCCATCTCCGCCATCCCAGTGTTGCCGCCTGCAGCCGCAGCTGCAGCGGGGGTTGCCGCAGCGGGGGCGGGTGTCCCCTTGGAAATGGAGCTGAGCTTGGCAACGAGATCGGAAACGTCGACAACATCCTCCGCCTCACCGTTGCCAACGCTGTCCACCATCTGCTCAAGCGAGTCCAAACACTTGAACAGCGTGTCCATGATATCCTCATTGAGCTTGAGCTGGCTCTTGCGAACAAGATCGAGTACATCCTCCATCTCATGTGTCAGTTCCGCAATCTTGGCAAACCCCATCGTCGCTGACATGCCCTTCAGTGTATGTGCGTTACGGAAGATGTCGTTGACGGCGTCGATCTCCTCCATGTTCTCTTCGAGGCGCAGAAGACCTTCGTTGAGCGACTGCAGATGCTCGTGCGACTCATCCAGGAACATATCCATATACTGGTTATCCATTGATATTCCCCCTATTTCCTATCTTCTCACAGCCGCCTCAATCGCGCGCGCGATCTGCGGCAATGGGCATATCTCATCGGCCAGCCCCGCGTCGATCACGGATTTTGGCATCCCGTAGACGACACAAGTCGCTTCATCCTGCGCAATGCAGTAACCGCCGTTTTCCTTAATCTTACGCATCCCTTCGCGTCCGTCGCTGCCCATCCCCGTGAGGATCACGGCGACGACGGCCTTCCCCAGATGTGCGACAGAGTCATACATCACATTGACGGCAGGGCGATGGTTTCCGACGGGTGGCTCATCGCTGAGCGCAACGCGCCGCACACCGGATTCATGCAGAATACGCAGATGATAATTCCCGGGAGCAATGTAGACACATCCGGCTTCCAGTACGTCTCCATCCCTCGCCTCCCGCACATTCACCTGTGAAACGCTGTGCAGGCGCCCTGCAAGGGCTCCCGTAAATCCCGCAGGCATATGCTGCACAACGACCACGGGACAAGGAAAATCGGAAGGCAGCTGCGTGATGACTGTCTGTAGCGCCTGTGGTCCACCGGTGGAGGAACCGATGACAACGAGTCGCATACGTATGCGCGGCGACGCTCTATCGCCGAAAACAAACGCCTTTCTCACTGAGTCAGTCATCTTTTACGCGCTCCACCTGAGCGCGCTGCACATGGAACAGATAGCGAATGATCTTATCCCTTATGCCGCGCGAAATGCCTTGAAACTGGACACCAACATGATAGATCGGCGTATCCTCCTCGCGTTCCACCCGCGTACAGCGGATGACCCGCGTCATGAGTTCAATCGTACCGATCCCCGGAATATCATTGATCTCCAATGCGGCATTCGAGTTAAGAGACACGGATTTCGGCCATGCGAATGCGAGACCGCTGCCGCTCAGATCCACAAGGGGCACACGCTTCGGGGCATCGATCTTTCCATCTCGATCAACGAGGCGAACCGTTGCGGTAAGGTTGACACTGATGCGGAAAAATCCACGCTTTTGAAAGCGCTCTGCTACCTCGGGAAGCGAAAGATGAAGAACGGGAATGCGCCCCTCATGGCGTCCGTGACTGCGATGCACGCAAAAGAAGCGATAGTGGCATCCGTCCCCTGCCGCAAGCACATAGAGATTTTCGCCGACGTTAGGAATCACAGGAACACGGCGTTCGTCCACCGGCATGGCAACAACGAGGTCATCTCCGACAATGTCCTCTACACGACTCGTGTAGCCGGAGATTTCCTCCTCGTTGTTTTCAAAGAATATTTCCAGCCGTTGTCCGATAGCTAAAACACTCCTTGCCTGTACCAATTCGCCCGCCATCTGAATTTTCCTCCTTGGCTACGTCGAAAACTTAAAAATTTGCTGTAAAAAACCTTTCCACCCATGTTTCACATGCATTTCACTACCGGTGAGCAGCGTCTGTGCCAGCGCATCGATGCAGCGTGCCGCTGCGGCATTGGGTGTTTCTTTGAGCAGCGGAGCCTGTCGTCGTACCGCCTTCGTAACGGCGGTATCCTCAAACACATAACCGAGGCAGGGCACCTTCATATGCAGGAATTTCTCCGCAGCACGCTGCAATTTCATGGCAACCTCGCGGCTCTCCTTCGGTTCGTAAACACGATTGATAATCAAGCGGAGGTTTTTTTGTGTCGCATAAATACTGTACGCCTTCATCACGGCATAGGCATCCGTGAGCGAGGTGGGCTCCGGTGTTGTCACGAGGAGGACTTCATCTGCCGCGAGAATAAAATCCATCACATTGCGCCCCAGACCTGCGCCCGTATCGACCAAGATCAGATCGGCGCGCGTAGCGCAATCCGCAAGTTTTTGCTGAAGCAGCAATTTTTCCGCATGATCGTATGCAAGAGCCTTTTCGATGCCCGAGCCACCGGAGATATACTGAATGCCATGCGGCGTTTCAACAATGACATCATCCAGCTTCACGTCCGGTCGCAGCAGGTCAAGCAAATACTTGCGCGATGCTGACCCAAGCAGGATGTCCACATTTGCCATGCCGAGATCGGCGTCAATGACAAGTACGCGAAGTCCCCTGCGTCGAAGCGCAAGCGCAAGATTGACGGTAAGATTTGTTTTCCCCACGCCCCCCTTGCCGCTTGTAATCGCAATCACGCGTACATTGCCCCACGCCCTGGTCTGCATAAAAGAGAGGTCTTCGGGCATCTCCGCCGTGTCAATGCCGACCATTTGACGCAGCCGCGTTGCCTGATCTGTCATATCATTCCCTCAAAAGCAATTCCGCAAGTCGATCTGCCGTCGCCGGTATAATATCATCCGGAACACTCTGCCCATTCGACAGAAACGAGAGAGAAAGTTCCTTCCCCGCAAGCAGGTTGAGTACCATGCCGATCGTTTGCGTTTCATCCGTCTTTGTAAAGATGATGTGGTCCGGGTTGCACGAGGAGAAGCGCTTCATAATCTCTGCCGCATCCGCTTCCTTCGTCGTTGCGCTGACGACGAGATGCTTCTCCATGCGCGGGTGCGCGTCGAGCAACTCCTTGAGCTCGTCCATCTGAAACTCATTGTATTGACTGCGCCCCGCCGTATCGACAAGAACGAAATCCTTACTGCGATGGCGCGCAATCGCTTTTCTAAGATCTGCAGCAGAGTAGACAACTTCGACGGGAAGTCCCAAAATCTCCGCATATTTCTTAAGCTGTTCCACGGCAGAAATGCGGTATGTGTCCGCCGTAATGAGTGCACCCTTGAGATTCTGTTCCAGAACGAAATGCGCCGCCACTTTTGCGAGCGTTGTCGTCTTCCCCACTCCCGTCGTCCCGATAAAGGCGGCCACACGTGAGGAACGTCCGCCTGTTCTCAGCCCATCGGTAAAATTCATTATTTGGGAAAGATAGGAGGCAAGAACGCCCGGCGCACGAGGATCCAGACTGTCCATGTTTACGTCGGCAATGGGAATCTTTCCCGAGAGCTCCTCGCAGAGATCTTCGCGAACATCCTGACGATGCAGGGCATCCCGAATGGAAATAATTTCCTTTGGCTGATTCGCCGCCATCATGGAAGCGAGCATCGTCTTCATCTGCGCAAGTTCATCTTCAAGAAGACGAATGCGCTCTGCTGCGCCATTCTCGGCCGGGGTTGCGCGTGCCGGCTCCGATTCTGCTTCCTGTGCGGGCAACGGCGCTGGTACCCCCTGAGATGAAGCATAGGGCGCAGGCGTCTGCGGCAAAGGCACAACAGGTGCCGCCGGCATAGCATATGCCTCCGGCGGATATGTCGTCATCCCTGGATTTGCTGCATAAGGCTCCACCGCTGATGATTCCGTCCCATATGTATCGTACGCCGACAGAACGGCACGCGCAGGCATCGCTGACGGTCCCTCTGTGGGAGGTTCCGACATCCGGTACTGATTGAGGACGTTGGAGGGAAGAATCGGTGCAACCGGCGGAACATAGGCAGACGCAGAGCGCGGTACCCGCGCCTGCGTCTCATCGACGGCGGCAGTCACTTCGATCATTTCCGCGCCGCCGAGGACACCACCTTCCCGGTATTTTTTTGTGTGAAGGAGCACGGCATCACTGCCGAGTTCGTCCTTAATCTGTTCCATGGCCTCCTTTACCGAGGAAGCACGTACCGTCTTGACCTGCACTTAGATTCTCACCACCCCAAGGATCTGGATTTCAACATTCTGCTCAATCTCCGCATGGGAGAGCACAATCAGCCCCGGTATGGAGCGCTCGACAAGATTTCGGAAATAGGGGCGCACCGTCGGACTCGTGAGAACAATCGGCTGATACCCCTGATCGGTCAGCTTCTTCAGTTCCTCCTGCAGTGCCGTCAAGAGCTTCTGCATGGAGTCGGGATCAAGGCTGACATAGGAACCGTGCTCCGTGCGCTGGACACCGCCCGCAATCTTGTTCTCAATTGCAGGATCGAGTGTAATGCACGGCAGGACGCCGTTCTGGACATTCTGCTGTGTGATGTGGCGTGCCATCGCATGGCGCACGTACTCCGTCAGAATATCCGTATCCTTTGTAGCGGTACCGTAGTCGGCAAGCACCTCAAGAATTGTGCTCATATCGCGGATGGAGATGCGTTCATGCAGGAGATTTGCAAGCACCTTCTGCACCTCACCCACGCTGAGCAGATTGGGTACGACCTCGTCCACAAGCGCACCGTTGGTTTTGTGCAGATTATCAAGGAGGTTCTGCGTCTCCTGACGGCCGAGGATCTCAGCCGCATGCTGCTTGATGATCTCCGTGAGATGGGTTGCGAGCACGGAAACCGCGTCGACCACAGTGTAACCGTTCAGTTCCGCCTGCTCACGCTCGTTCTCCGAGATCCAGAGCGCGGGCAGACCAAATGCGGGCTCCGTCGTCTCGATGCCCGGAACCTCCTCGAACACCGTCCCCGAATTCATTGCAAGATAGTGGTCGAGCATGAGTTCCCCGCGTGCAATCTCAATCCCCTTGAGTTTGATAATATAGGCGTTCGGCTTGATCTGTATGTTATCGCGAATGCGGATCGTCGGCACAACAAGTCCGAGTTCAAGTGCGCATTGCCGCCGAATCATAACGATACGGTCGAGCAAATCGCCGCCCTGTCCCGTATCGACAAGAGGGATAAGGCTGTACCCGATCTCGAGTTCCATCGGATCGACCTGCAGAAGCGAAACGATATTCTCCGGCGTCGTTGCCTCTTTCTTCGCCTTCGCTTTCTGCTCGACCTGCTGCACTTCCTGCTCCACCGCCTGACCACGATACAGGTTCCATGCAATGAAAGCGCAAACAAGTGCCAACGCCGTGAACGGAACGCCCGGCAGCCCCGGCATGATTGCGAGGAAGAGGAGCACGCCCGTGAGGATCATGAAGATACGCGCATTGTGGAAGAGCTGCTTCACGAGGTCGCTGCCGAGGTTCCCCTCTGCCGCCGAGCGCGTGACGATGATACCGGTCGCGGTCGAGATGAGGAGCGCCGGAATCTGCGCCACAAGGCCTTCACCGACGGTCAGCAGCGTATACGTCTGGAGCGCCTGCGACGCATCCATATCGCGCTGCAGCATACCAATGACAAAGCCGCCGCCAATGTTGATGATCATAATAACGATCGCGGCAATCGCATCGCCCTTGACAAACTTCGAAGCACCGTCCATTGCGCCAAAGAAGTCCGATTCACGCTGTACCTTCTCGCGGCGGCGCTTTGCCTCCGCATCCGTGATTGCACCCTGATTGAGGTCCGCGTCAATCGCCATCTGTTTACCGGGCATCGCATCGAGCGTAAAGCGTGCCGAAACCTCAGCGACACGCTCTGAGCCCTTTGTAATGACGATGAAGTTGACAACGACGAGGATGACAAACACGATAAAACCGACCACGGCATTACCACCGACAACAAAGTTGCCAAACGCAGTAATAACCTCCCCGGCATAGGCGTCCAAGAGGATCAGTCGCGTCGAGGAGATGTTCAGCGCAAGTCGAAAGAGCGTCGTAATGAGAAGCAGTGAAGGGAAGACCGACAGATCGAGTGCCTCCACATTGTAGATTGCCGACATTACGACGAGAAGTGCAATCGTAATATTCAAGCAGATAAGAACATCCAATAGAATTGTCGGCAACGGAATAATCATCATGATGACGATTGTTACGATAGCGACGGCGATCAGTATATCGCTGTACCGTTGTATGAGATTGCCGGATACAAGAGGATTTACACTGCCGGACTGCGGTGCTGCCATGCTCTCACTCACTCCCTCGTTCCCTTTGAAGACGATTCCATACATCCCCTAAATAGATATTATACCAAATATCAGAGGTACGTCAAATTTTTCATAAGACTTTCGTCATGCGTTAGAAAAATGTCCGCTTCCTCACGCACCACGTCGCGCGTGTTTCAGTCGGTAGACATACGCGAGCACCTCTGCGACCGCCTGATAGAGCTCCTGCGGAACGGAGTCTCCCACCTGCACGGCTGCAAATAGGGTTCGTGCAAGCGGCTTATTCTCGATGATCGGCACGCGTGCCTCGCGCCCGATCTCCTTGATCCGCTGTGCCACGAGATCCTGTCCCTTTGCGATCACCGTCGGGGCGACCATGCCCTGTTCATAGGAGAGAGCCACGGCGTAGTGCGTCGGGTTCGTAATGATGACATCGGCCTTGGGAACTTCCTTCATCATGCGCGCCATCGCCATCTGCCGCTGCTTCTGACGAATCTTGCCCTTGATCTGGGGATCGCCTTCCGTCTGCTTCATCTCATCCTTGACTTCCTGCTTGGTCATCTTGAGATCCTGCGTCGTCTGCCATTTCTGATAGCCGTAATCCATGACCGCCATGATCATGATGACCCCGATGACGATGAATGCCATCCGGAAGATGATCTCTGCGACGAGGGTAAGGCTTGTCGTAAGATCGAAGAACATGAACTGCGGCATTGCAAGAATCTGTTCGTGAATAAAGCGGTAGAGAAAGAAACCGATGACGAGGATCTTGAAAAAGGATTTCACCAACTCCACCAGAGAGCGCTTTGAGAAAATGCGCCCAAATCCGTTGATGGGGTTGAGCTTATCCAGATTGAACTCAATGGACTCGGTATTGAAGTTCAGCCCCACTTGGAAAAAGTTGATGACAAGACCGATGATCATGATGAAGATCATGATCGGAAATGCGGTCTTGGCAAGAATCATGACAATGCCAATGAAGATGCGAAGGATGTTTTCCGTATCGACCGTCTGGTTGAGATTCGTAAACACGTACGTCGTATAGGTCGCGATCGAAACATAAATCGAATCCCACAGAAGTTTGAGCCCGAAAAATCCGACAAGCAGGACAAACCCACTATTGAGCTCCTGACTGCGCGCAACCTGCCCCTTCTTGCGCGCGTCCGCGCGCTTCTTCGACGTCGGTTCCTCTGTCTTTTCCCCTGCGAAACGCTGGAGGTCAAAGACAAATGCGCGCCTATTGGAGGGCGCGTACTGCGAGTGATATATTTCCATACATTTCATTGAACAGCACATCCAAGAATAAGACGTAGAACGGAATGATCATCGACAGAACAGTGATACCGATCATCAGCTGCATGGGAATACCGACGACGAAGATGTTCATCTGCGGCATCGTACGTGCAAGTATGCCGAGTCCCACATTTGTGAGCAGGATGGCAAAGGTAATGGGCATGGCAATCTTCATGCCCGTAAGGAAGATTCCTCCCGTAAAATTGGCGATGATAAGGGCAAACGAGATATTCGGCTCCATCCCCGCAAGCGGAACCACGCGGAAGCTCTCGGTGAGAGCCGCCAAAATCATATGGTGACCATTTGTAACCAGGAGAATGATGACTGCCAAATTATAAAGAAAACTTCCGATGAGCGGTATCTGCTGACCGGAAGTCGGATCCACGACATTGACAATGGCAAACCCCACCTGCATGTCCATGACCTTGCCTGCCATGGTAATGGCCGCGAAGGAGATATATGCCACAAAGCCGATCAGCCAGCCAATGAAGAGTTCACCGATTGCAGTGACAGCAAACATGATGATGGTCTCGGGTGCAGCCACCGCTCCCAATCCGTCGATAACGGGAAAGAGCAAGACAGTCATCGCCAGAGCCATGCCCACGCGAAAATATATGGAAATATTCATACTGCCAAAGAAGGGCGATACGACAAAGATGCCGCTGATGCGCGTGAGTGTCAGCAAAAAAACAGCAATATGCCCTTGCAGCAGCTCATACAAATCCATGCACGGCCGCCCCTTTCAGCGCAAATACATCGGCAGATTGATAAACACATTCGACACATACTCGACCATGATGCGCAGCATCCACGGTCCAAAGATCAGAATGGCGACAAAGACCGCAATAATCTTTGGAATGAATGCGAGTGTCTGCTCCTGAATCGAGGTCGTCGCCTGAAACACCGCCACCAAAAGGCCCACAATCAAACCAAGTCCCAGCATGGGCGCAGAGACCAGAAGGACGATCATGAGTGCCTCTTGAGCGAGCTGGATGACCAAATCTCCGGACATCGGCTTCGCCCCCCGCTAACGGAAACTCATGATGAGCGACTGGATCAGCAGATGCCACCCATCGACCATAACAAACAGCAAAATTTTGAACGGCAGTGAAATCATGACCGGCGGCAGCATCATCATACCCATCGACATGAGCGTACTTGCGACAATCATATCGATGACAATGAACGGGATGTAGATCATAAAACCAATCTGAAACGCCGTCTTGAGCTCGCTGATGATAAACGCAGGAATGAGTGTAAACGTAGACACATCCTCGGGCCCCTCCGGTCGGGGGGCATCCGAAAGATTGACAAAGAGCGCGAGATCGGATTCCCGTGTCTGGCGGAACATGAACTCACGCATCGGATCGACAATATTCTCAAGCGCCTGTTCCTGCGAAATCTGCCCCGCAAGATAGGGCTGAATCCCATTCTCGTTTGCCTGCCCCCAATAGGGCGCCATAATGTAGAATGACAAAAAGAGCGAGAGTGCAATGACAACCTGATTCGGCGGTACATTCTGCGTCGACAGCGCATTGCGTAAAAATCCGATGACCACAACAATGCGGATAAAGGATGTCGTCATCACGAGAATCGCAGGTGCCAGCGAAATAACCGTCAGAACCGCCAGGATCTGCATGCTGGTCGCCACATCCTGCGGATTCTCCGATGTCCCTACACCGACACTGACGGTAGGAATCAGTGGGGCAGCACTTGCATGTCCCACGCCCAGCAGGAGGAGCGCCGCGCCTCCCAATACAAGCAATTTGCGCCCCAATCCCGTCCCCCCATTTCTCTCTGCCGCCTTCACTTTCGAAAGAGAGGCGGTATTTTTTGAACAAAGTCCGACAGAGAGCCGAACTGTTCCTGAAAGACTCCGCCCGCTACAGGTTCTGCGGCGCGAATCTCCTCCACAGTCTCCGGATCGTCAATCTCCGTGATCAGCCGAATGCTCGCATCCGTGACACCGAGCACAAAGACACGCCCGAAAAGCTCCACAACACAGAGCGAGCGGTTTGGCCCGAGCGGCAGCTGCAAATAGATCTGTCCCCCACGTGCTGCAAGACGCTGCATGGAACTTTTTCCAAACGCACGCGCCACAAAATAGGCGAGGATAATGACAAACGCAAAGACAGCAAAAAGGCTGACCATATAAGCGACCGTCGACCACCATGACACGGCCGACGGGCGCGGGTCAGCCTCCTCGTATCCGGCTAAATATCCGCCGCCCGTCTCACCTGCAGCAGACACATCCCCTGTACAAAGTGCATAGAGAACGCATCCGAGCAGCAAGGACAGAGAAAATATCCGTTCGTTCATCAGCCGACGGCTTTGCGAATGGCCTCCAACACGCGATCCGCTTGGAACGGCTTCACGATGAAGTCGCGCGCACCCGCCTGAATGGCCTCGATAACCATCGCCTGCTGACCCATTGCACTGCACATAACGACCTTTGCCGCAGGATCGACTTTCTTGATCTCCTTGACAGCAGTGATACCGTCCATTTCAGGCATCGTAATATCCATCGTCACGAGATCCGGCTTGAGCTCCTGATACTTCTCCAAGGCCTTCATGCCGTTCTCCGCTTCACCGACAATTTCATAACCGTTCTTCGACAGGATGTCCTTTACCATCATTCGCATAAAGGCTGCATCATCAACGATCAGAACGCGAGTTGCCATTTTCTCATCTCTCCTTACTCCGTCAGAACATCCCCATCACAAAGGGTACCAAACGCACACATATTGTATGCGTCCTTTTTAACGTTACTCATTATAACGAAAAGTGCTGTCTGTGACAAGGGTTTTCTACACCAGTCCCCAAAGAACCTATTCCTTCCGCTACTGGAGGCGTGCAGCGCGCTCCAGCGGGCTGACAATCTCCGTGATGCGAACGCCGAAGTTCTCATCGATGACGACAACTTCGCCCTTCGCCAGATACTTGCCGTTGACCATAATGTCCACGGGCTCACCGGCAAGCTTATCCAGTTCTACAATGGATCCCTTTGTCAGATCAAGAATATCTTTGATTGACTTTTTCGTCCGGCCGAGTTCGACATTGACCTGAAGAGGTACGTCGAGAATAAGACCGATATTGGCATCATTCACCTGCACCGGCGTAGAACTGAGCGGGGTGAACTGAGCCGACTGTACCGGCACATTAGATGCTACATGTGGTTGCATAGGCGATGCTCCATATCCATAGTTTGCAGGTGCAGCAGCAGCCGCTGCCGGCGCAGACGCCGGTGCTGCGGCTGGTGCCTGCGGCGCCGGTGCTGCCTGTGCAGCCTCCATTGCCGCCTCCTCATCATCAACATCCGGTTGCTGATTCATCAGTGCGTCGACCATATCCTTCGCGACATCAACCGGCAGGAGCTGCATAATCTCACTGTCAATGAGACCGTCCACCTCCATGCGGAAGGACGCCTGAATAATTGGATCGACCTTGTCCAGCAACTTGGATACAACTTCCTCCGTCCCAAGGTCGACAAGCGTGACCACGGGAGGTGTGATGTCCACTTTTTTATTAAACATGGACGAGAGCGATGTCGCAACACTGCCCATCATCTGATTCATGGACTCGCTGACTGCGCTCATGTGAATTTCATTCAGCTCTAAATCCGGATTTGTGCCGTCATTGCCCATCATCAGATCGGCAATGATAGCAGCATCCTTCGCCTGAATACAGAGGACGTTATTGCCCTCAATCCCGATGCTGTACCCGACCTCAACCACAAGAAAAGGAACGGGGTATTTCTCCTTCAGCTTACGCAGGTTCGACACGGAAACGGTCGGTGTGGTGATGGAAACCTTGCGACCGAGGAGGACGGAGAGTGTCGTTGCTGCTCCGCCCATCGAGATATTGCCAATCTCGCCGAGCGCATCGCGCTCCAGATCGGTGATGCCGGCATCATCATCGCCGGGAGACGAGTCGGCTGCAGCATCGTCGGCAAACGGGTCGCTTGCCTCTCCACCACTTAGGAGGGCATCAATCTCCTCCTGTGAGATCATTTCATCACTCATTCGCGTCGTCATCTCCTTCTATAATGCCGGATATTTGCACAGCCATTCGCTTTCCGGCGGTACCCGGATGCGCGCGGAACTTCGCATTCGACCCAACGTAGCAGACGAGCTCATCCTGTGCCAGCGTGTCGAGCTGCAGCACATCGCCGAAGCCGAGCGTCAGGAACTCGTGGATCGTAATGTCGACCGTGCCGAGTTCCACTGAGAACGGCACCCATGTCCGCTCAATCTTGCGTTGGAGCTCCGCCACCTGCTCGGGCGAGCTCTCCTTGTCCACAGAGGACGCCACCCAGAACGACGTGGTGAGCTTCGACATGATCGGTTCGAGCACCAGATAGGGAATGCAGATGTTCATCATGCCGTCGACATCGCCCATCTTGATGTGAATCGTGACGAGCACGACCATATCGCTGGGCGGGACGATCTGCGCAAACTGCGGATTCGTTTCCATCGTCTCGAAGTTCGGACGGAACTCCACCACGTTGCTCCACGCTTCCCTAAAGTAATTGGTGACCGTGTCGATGAAGCGACGCATGACCGCCGTCTCAATATCCGTCAGGGCACGCGACTTGAGGCCGCTTTTTCCCTCGCCGCCAAAAACGCGGTCGATGTAGGCAAACGCCAGATCCGTACCGACCTCGATGATGATGTTTCCCTTCAGCGGCGGCAGTGCAAGAATTCCGATCACGGACGGATTCCCCATCGACTGAACAAACTCCTGATAGGTGAGCTGCTCGACCGACACGACCTCGATATCGACCATCGTACGCAGACTTGCCGACAGATAGGTGTTCAAGAGACGCGAAAAGGTCTCATGCAACATGAAGAGCGTTCGAATCTGATCCTTGGAGAACCTATCCGGCCGCTTGAAGTCATAGACCTTGACCTTACGTTCCTCTTCTTCCGCCTTGACTTCCTCGGCGGAAACCGAGCCGTCCGAAAGCGCTGAGAGCAGCTTATCTATTTCGGATTGAGACAGTACGTCCTCAGCCAAGACTCTTCCCCCTTCCCTTTGTGCAGTGGTTCATGTTACTTACTGCAGCAGGAAGCTCGTGATGTAAACATCATAAACAGAGCCTTGTCCCAGACGCTCGTTGAGCGCATCCTTCAGCTGCTTCTTGAGCGCATCCTGCTTGGATGCGTCAAACTCCTCCAGCGGTGCAGCACGCAGGAACTGCATCGTCGTATCGAGGATCTTCGTCTCCGCGACCGAACCGACCTTGCCGTCCACAACATTATCCGACTTGCCGGGGTTGAGCTCCAGAACGATGCCCGCCTTGAGGAACTTGCCGGAGCGTCCGCCGCCGACATTGACGAGAATGCCTTCCTTCGGGTCGCCAAGTTTGTAGAATACCCCGGGATCGTGATTCGACTTGCCCCCGCTGCCATCCTCCGAATGCGACGGTGACTCCGCCTGTGAGAAGATGTAGTACGAGATGCCCCCGGCTGCCGCCACTGCGACAAGCACGGCCACGATAACCACCACGATCATCATGAGCATGGGTGATTTCTGCTTTGGCTGCTCAGCCGCCTGTTCTTCCTTTTCCTCCGCCATGAGTTACTCCCTCCCTAAAAATGACCACGAAGCCACAGGGGCTCCACACCCGGGCACTCCCTTGCCACGTAGAGGAACACTGTTCCCCCCATTATACCAAAGGAATGGAAATTCGCCAACTAATTTTGATGAAGTGCACGACGATACTTGATCGTGCGCCGCACAATCTCCTCCATCGGCTCCTCGACGATCAGCTTTTTCCCGTTGGTAAGCGTTATTACGGTATCCGGCGTTTCCTCGATGCTCTCGATGATCTCTGCATTGAGGACAAACTCACCTTTTTTATTCGTCTTGGAGTTGAACTTCGTCAGCATGATCATGACAGGCTTTCCCCTCCGTTCCCTCTCTCATTTTTTGCGCACAGTAAAAACTATACACAAATGATTACCTGATATATTTTCGCCATCATCTTTACTTTTCCTTTTTTTTTAGGGCTATTTTTTCATCATGCCTTAAATTTTTCAAAAAAATTATCCGAGCTGGGCTAAAAAAGACAGCGAACGGAGAGGGTGACCGACAAGTTCCTGCACGTGCGCAAGCACGAGAGACTCTGCAGCCATCAGGGTTCCGCCGCGCAGCTGCAGGCTCGGAGGATGCTGCCAGTCGAGCTGCTCAAGCGTGACGAGGAGAGCGCGCAGCTCCGCCGAAAAAGCTGCACTGTCCTCCGTACGGCAGTCCGCGCAGAGGGCGCCGCCCTCGCGCGCGAGGAAGAACGCATCGCCGTCGATCTCCGTGCCGCAGTGCAGGCAGCGCTCATAGCTCTGCTGCAGCCCCGCCGCTGCAAGCGTCTGCAGTACGGCAGCAAGTGCTGTCACGCGCGGATTGCGCGTCTCGAACGCCGTTAGGATCGCAGAGAGGCGATCAAAGAATGCCTCATCCGCAATGCCTTCGGGCATAAATTCGCGGATGACCTCGGCGACAAAGGTCGCATAGGCGAGCGCCGTGAGATCAAGCGAGAGCTTTGCGTGATGAGCGCGCACGCTCGCGGTCTTCACCGTCTCCAGACGCCCTCCCTCGGCAAATTGCAGATCGGCGTGCACGAACATCTGCATCGCGCCCGCAAGGGGGCTGCGCGGGCGTCGGCAACCGAATGCGGCGGCACGCACGAGACCGCGCTCGCGCGTGAAGATCGTCATGACCTTGTCTGCCTCGCCCCAGCTGCGCGCACCGAGCACGACGCCCTCTGTTCCGTAGAGTGCCATCTACCCTTCCGCCTTCTGCCCATCGTCAGCGAGGCGGTTCTCCGGATTTTTCGATGCGCCCTTCTTTTTCCCTTCGGCAAGCGGCATGACGGCGCCCGCCGTCAGCATATACTGCAGAGCCTCCTCCTTCGGGATGTCGATCGTTACCGCGTCCTCCTCCTTGACGAGCAGCGTCGTCCCCGAGGTCATATTGAGGCTCCATGGAACGAAGACGCAGACGTAGCCGCCGCCCATCGCCTGCTGGAAACGCGGCGGCAGATCCGCCATGACGAAGCCGAGCGCACGCGCGCCCTGATAGGGCACGTGGACGACGCGCTTGAAGTTGCTGCTCGAGTCGAGCACGGCTTCCGAGAGGCGCTTCACGCTCGTGTAGATGAACTTCACAAACGGAATCGTGCCCATCATATTCTCTCCAAATGAGATCAGCTTTGCGATCGCCCAGTTTGTTGATGCCCAGCCGACGGAGTAGATGACGAGGACGAGCGTGATGATGCCCATTCCGGGGAAGTAGAAGGGCAGATACTGCCCGAGCACGCCCTCGGTGAAGCGCAGCGTCCACTCGATGACGAGCAGCGTGATGATGACGGGCACGAGCACGAGCAAACCGTTCACAAAACTCCGCGAGACCTGCTTCATCGTGCGCCGATAGAGCTTGTTCAGCCGCAGCGTCATGACCCGTCACCTCCTTCAATCAATCATCCTCGTGAAATCCGAACTCGCGCAGGGCATTCGCCCGATTGCGCCAGTCCTTGCGCGTCTTGACCCAGAGGTCAAGATAGACCTTCGACCCAAGCAGCGTCTCCACATCCGCGCGCGCACGCTGTCCGATCGTCCTAAGGAGTGCTCCGCGCGCACCGATGACAATGCCTTTCTGCGATTCGCGCTCGACGTAGATCACAGCGCGGATGTAGACATCGCCCTTCGCGCGCGTCGTCATCTCCTCGATGTCGACGGCAACCGCGTGCGGAATCTCGTCCCGCGTCAGTTCCAGTACCTTCTCGCGCACGAGCTCGGCGACAATCAGTCGCTCGGGCTGATCCGTCACCATATCGGCGGGATAGTACTGCGGTCCCTCGGGCAGATACTTCTTGATCTCCGCGAGGAGTCCCTCGAGATTCTCCCCCTCGCGCGCGGAGATCGGCACAATGCCCGCAAAGTCGTACGCCTTTGCATAGTTTGCAATCACGGGCAGACTCTCCTCGCGCGGGATGCAGTCCACCTTGTTCACGGCGAGCAGGACGGGCACGCGTACATTTGCAAGCTGCTTTAGGATGTACTGCTCGCCCGCCCCCATCTTCTCCGTCACATCCACGACGAAGACGACGACATCGACGCCGTGCAGCGCCCCCTCCGTCGCCTTTGCCATGTAGTCACCGAGCTTGTGCTTCGGCTTGTGCACGCCCGGCGTGTCGAGGAAGATGATCTGTGCGTCCTCCTCGGTCAGGATACAGAGGATGCGGCTGCGCGTCGTCTGCGGCTTGTCGCTCATAATGGCGATCTTCTGCCCGATGAGCGCGTTGATCAGCGTGGATTTGCCGACATTCGGCCGCCCGATCACGGCGGCGAAGCCCGATTTATGTGCATTCATCGTGTGATCCCCAGTTCCTCCATGACCGCACGCTGCTCCTCCTCCATCTCGAGCCGCTCCTCCTCCTCCATATGGTCGTAGCCGAGGAGGTGCAGCATGCCGTGCACCGTGAGAAAGGAGAGCTCGCGCAGCTCTGTATGCCCGTACTCCGCCGCCTGTGCCCGCATGCGCTCGAGCGAGATGATGAGATCGCCGAGCAGTTCATGCTCCTCGCCGCCGATGATCTCGGGCTCCTCACTCTCCATGAGAGCAAATGAGATGACATCCGTCGGACGGTCAACGCCGCGATACTCCCTGTTGATGACGTGAATGTGCGCGTCATCCGTGAGCGTCACGCTCACCTCGACGTCCTCCACACCGTAGAGTCGTCCGACCGCCAAAATCGCGCGGCGCACGGCTTCCCGCTCCTCCTCGAAGACGGGCAGATCCTCCGGCGCGCAGCCAATCTCAATCTCCATGCTTTTGTCCCCGCTTTTTCTCCCACGCACCGTACGCCTCGACAATGCGCGTCACAACCTCGTGGCGGATGATGTCCACGGGCTCGAGCCGCACGATGCCGACGCCCCGCACCCCCTTTAGGATTTGGCACGCCTGCTTCAGCCCCGACACCGTGCCGCGCGGCAGGTCGACCTGCTCGAGGTCGCCTGTCACCACCATGCGCGAGCCGAAGCCGAGGCGCGTGAGGAACATCTTCATCTGCG